>Ga0182014_10002190_pt1 | contig 24913 bp, 20 predicted proteins | sample 612S2DmetaG_FD_120489 | JGI IMG/M metagenome (GOLD analysis project Ga0182014, IMG submission 120489) | Permafrost microbial communities from Stordalen Mire, Sweden - 612S2D metaG | ecosystem: Environmental > Terrestrial > Soil > Wetlands > Permafrost | place: Sweden: Stordalen | collected...
TATCTTTTTACTTCGGAATCGGTGACCGAAGGCCACCCCGATAAAATTGCCGACCAGATTTCCGACGCCGTGCTGGATGCGGTGCTGGCGGACGATCCCACCGGGCGGGTGGCATGCGAGGTTCTGGTGACCACCGGTACCTGCATCGTGGCCGGCGAGATCACCACCAAGACCTACGTGGACGTGCAGAGAATTGCGCGCGGCACCATCGAACACGTGGGGTACAACGACGCCAGCTTCGGGTTCGATTCCCACACCTGCGGCGTGCACAACTTGATCCAGTCGCAATCGCCCGATATATCGATGGGTGTGGACACGGGCGGAGCCGGCGACCAGGGAATGATGTTCGGGTATGCCTGCGACGAGACTCCCGAGCTGATGCCGCTGCCGATCATGATGGCGCACAAGCTGGTGCGGCGACTGAGCGAGGCGCGGCGCCAAGGCGAGCTGGACTTCTTGCGGCCCGACGGCAAGAGCCAGGTCAGCGTGGAGTATGCGGGCAACCGGCCCAAACGCATCGAAGCCGTGGTGATCTCCACCCAGCACAGCCCCGATATTTCCATCGAAGAGCTGCGCGCGCTGGTGAAAAAGCACATCATCGACGCGGTGGTGCCATCGGACATGGTGGATTCCCGGACCAAGTATCACATTAACCCCACCGGCCGGTTCGTGGTGGGCGGCCCGCATGGCGACACGGGTTTGACCGGCCGTAAGATCATCGTGGACACTTACGGCGGAATGGGCCGCCACGGCGGCGGCGCGTTTTCCGGCAAGGACCCGACGAAGGTGGACCGCTCGGCGTGCTACATGGCGCGTTATATCGCCAAGAACCTGGTGGCGGCCGGCCTGGCGACGCGTTGCGAGGTGCAACTGGCTTACGCCATCGGCGTGGCCGAGCCGGTTTCAGTCAACGTCAACACCTTCGGAACGGGCGCGATTCCGGATGCGCGCTTCACCGATCTGGTGCGGGAGAACTTTTCGCTCACGCCGCGCGCCATCATCGAGGCTCTGAAGCTGCGCCGCCCGATCTACCGGGCCACGGCAGCGTTCGGACATTTCGGCCGGACGGAAGAGAGCTTCACTTGGGAAGCCGCCGACAAGGCCGAAAGCTTGAAGGAACAGGCCGGCGCCGCCCAAACGGTCGCGCGCTAGACCGTGGGGCAGACCATCGTTTTTTGTGGTCTGCCACCCGGTCCGTTTTTCGGTGGCAACGACGAGAACGAGTGGAAATAGTCGAGTATCGGGTGTAGGGCAGACCACAAAGAACGATGGTCCGCGCCACGGTGGGAGCCACCCGGACTACGTCCCGCCTGAGGGCGGCACGATCATGGGGCGGTTTCTTCTCTTCACCGTCCTGCTGATCGTGTACGGATCCCTTTTCCCATTCCACTTCGGCGTACGCGCCGAGATCCCGGACCCGCTTTGGACGTTGACCCACAACTGGCCGGTCATCGACCGCTATCTCTACCGCGACGTGGTCGTCAATCTTTTGCTTTACATGCCGCTCGGGGTGCTGGCTTTCGTCTGGCTGAGGGGCAAGCTGGCGCCGCTCCAGGCTGCCGCTCTCGGCCTTGCCGGTGGTGCGCTGCTTTCGGGCTCGATGGAATTCCTGCAAGGGTTTGACCGTCCGCGCGAGCCTTCGCCCATGGATCTCGTCACCAATATTCTGGGCACGGCGGCCGGAATCGCATTGGCGCGAACCTACCAGAATGCGCTGGTGCGTTGCAGCCGGCATCCCGTTCTGAAGGCCGCGCTTCGACCCAGCGGCGCGTGGCTCCTGCTCCTGTTTTGGGCCGCCAGCCAAACCAGTCCTTTTTTCCCCAGCCTGGGCCTCTACGCTTTTCGTCACAAATTGATGGCGCTCTCGAACCTCGAGGCGTTTCACTGGACGGACGCGCTGGCGATTGCCGTCGATTGCCTTGCCGTAGCGTGCCTGCTCGAAGCGGTGGCCGGCGCGCGAGCGGCGCGGCGCCTGCTGCCGGTCATGCTGCTTCTGATTCCCGCCAAAATGCTGATCCAGGATCGCAACCTGCAGCTTGCGGAAGCGCTGGGTGCGGTCTGCGCCGGGCTGTCATGGGGATACGTTTTTTGGCGCTACCCGAGCCGCACTTTGCTGGTGGCCTGGCTCAGCGTGGCGGCTCTAATCGTTCGCGGCCTGGCGCCGTATCATTTCCATGGGGCCGCGGGGCCTTTTTCCTGGATGCCGTTCGGCGCCACGCTCAGTTACGACTACGCCAGCGCGATGCGGCCGATTCTCGCAAAGGGATTTCTCTACGGCGCGAGCATCTGGCTGTTTTGGGCGGCCGGCCGCCGGTACTTCGCGGCAACCATCGGCGTCACCGCGCTGCTGGCGGCGATCGAATTTGTGCAGCGCTATCTGCCCGGCCGAACGGCCGAAATCACCGATCCCATTTACGCCCTGCTGCTGGCCATGATGCTGCGATGGCTGGATACGGTCGCGGCGCGGAAGCGGGAGCCGGAATTTGAGCCACCGATGAACACCGATAAACACCGATAAGGCCTCTGATTTCTTTATCTGTGTTCATCTGTGTTCATCTGTGGCTATATCTCTTCCCGCTTTAATCGAGATCGAAATCGCGCAGCGGCGGAGGAGCGTCGGGATTCTCCTTGGCACGCTGAAACAGTTCGTCGAATTTCCGCTCCAGCACCTTGCCGTGCTGCCGTTCCGCCTCCACCTGCTTGCGGAATACCTCGTCGCGGCGCGCGCCTTCGCCCTTCAACTTGGCCACTTCGGCGGCCAGGTCGGAGATGGGCGGCGGCTTTACCGCAACCGTGTGGGCGATGACCGCGCGCGTTTCGGGGTCGATCTTCAGCTTCGCCTCGCAGCACGGGCACTCCACCTCGAACATCGCGTTCGCTCTCGCTTTCGCCATATTCCCATCCTAGCAGCCCGTGGTAGAAGGGGCCCCTGTGGCTGATCGCAGGCGAAAACGCCAACTCCGCCGTTGGCACGTCAATGCCTTACATGCCTGGTGGAGCACGCCTTTGGCCTGCCACGACTTCTGCCACGGACTGCGGGCCCATCCGGGCCTTGGGTCAGGCCCGAAAGCAGACGGTTGTATGGAGGATTTTGGGGGTTAAACGAGGGCTTCGGATAGCGAGGTGAGTGCAAGGGTGGGCTTAGCGAGGGCAACCGTCTCTTTTCGGGCCTGAGCTACTCGTTTCACGCCCTATTCTGGAGCAATCGCTTTTCCAAACGCTAACCGCCCTGAAATCAGTCGACGCGAACATGGTGGTGGTGTTGGTGTCATCCAAGTTGACACCACCGTGCACATTCGGTGTTTCGATACGAAACGGTAGCAGCGGTAACGGCGATGCTATAGTGTCGGTTGTGACCTCGCAAGCCGAATCTGTCCTGGAGTTGTTTCGCTCTACGGGGGCTTACCTGGAAGGACATTTTCGGCTCACCAGCGGATTGCACAGCGCCGAATATCTGCAATGCGCGCTGGTGCTGCAACATCCGCCCGCGGCGGAGAAACTGGGGAGGCTGCTGGCGGAGGAGTTGCGCGGCGTGGTGGGCGGCCCGATCGGCCTGGTGGTTTCCCCCGCTATGGGGGGAATCATCATCGGCCATGAAGCAGCTCGCGCCCTCGGAACGCGCTTCCTTTTTACCGAACGCGACGCGGCCACCGGTAAAATGGTTTTGCGGCGGGGGTTTACGATCTCACCTGGCGAGCGCGCCGTGGTGGTGGAAGACGTAATCACCACCGGCGGCAGCACGCGGGACGTGATCGACGTTCTCAGCCAGTACGGCGCCAAGGTGCTGGCGGCCGGCTCCATCATCGACCGCTCGGGCGGGCGCGCCGACGTGGGTGCTCCGCGCGCCGCCCTGGCCACCCTGCAGGTAGCCGCGCACTATCCGCAAGATTGCCCCCTCTGCCGCCGGGGCATGCCTGTGGTGAAGCCCGGTTCCCGGCCGGCCTGATGATACAATGCCGCGCCGCATTCTGATCCGCCTCGCCTACGACGGCGGCGGATTTCATGGCTGGCAGGTGCAGCCCGGCCTTCCGACCATTCAAGGAACGCTGGAAGAGATCCTCTCGAACATGGAAGGCCGGCCGGTGCAAGTGGCGGGATCGGGCCGTACCGACGCCGGCGTGCACGCCCTGGAGCAGGTTGCCGCCTTCAGCCTCGATAATCCCATTCCGCTGCCTAACCTGGAACGCGCCTTCAACCGCCTGCTGCCGCCCGCCATCCGCATTCTCTCCGCCGCGGAAGCGGCGCCCGGGTTTCATCCGCGTTTCGACGCCCAAGCCAAAACCTACGAATACCGCATCGTGCGCAGCCCGGTATGCAGCCCGTTCGAATGGCCCTACGTGCACCAATATCCTTATCCGCTGGACGAGGCGAGGATGGCGCGGCTGGCCGAAGTCTTCACCGGCGAGCACGATTTCTCGGCTTTCGCGGCCGCCGACGAGCGTGACGCGCCGGGACGCTCGAAGGTCCGCACGATTTTCTCCTCGGCGCTGGAACGCGCGCCCGGCCGCCTCACGTACCGCATCCGGGGCAGCGGATTTCTGAAACACATGGTGCGCAACCTGGTGGGCACGCTCATCGAAGCCGGCCGGGGAAATCTCGACGCGGAGGCGTTCCCGACCCGCTCCGGCCCGACAGCGCCCGCCAAAGGCCTCTTTCTGGTCTCGGTGGAGTACCCGCCGGCGACCGATAGCCAGCGAACCGGAAACAGCGGGTACAATGGGCTTGAAGACGATGACTAAACTTATCGGTAGTCTGCTGGCTCTATCGGCCGTATTCTGCCTCATCCTGCAGGCTGACCAACCCAAGAGCGACGACGTGATCGTGGATCAGGTTCGCATCAAGCTCACTTCCGACCCGATCGTCAAGGGCGGCACCATTGAGGTGAATTCGCAGCAGGGCATCGTCACCCTTACCGGCGCCGTGGGCACCAAGAGGCAGAAGGACCGCGCGGCTTCCATCGCAAAGAAGGTGAAGGGCGTCAAACAGGTGCAGAATAACCTGGTGGTGCAGAAGACCCTGAACCAATGACGCGGGCGGCGGCCGGTTGGCTGGCGGCAGCGGCGCTGGCGGCAGCTCTCGCGGGCCAGGATTTTACCCTGTTCCATACGGAGCTGGTCGCCAAAGGGTACGTCTTCACCCAGGGACCCGCGTGGTCCAGGCAGGGGTTCCTGATTTTCAGCGACACGCCTTCCGACCAATTGCTGCAGTGGACACCCGGCCGCGATCCGGTGGTGTTTCGCGAGGACGCCCACGGCCCCTGCGGCAACGCCTTCGACTCCGAGGGCCGATTGTATACCTGCGAATCCCGGGCCCGCCGCGTCACCCGCACGGAAAAAGATGGCGCCGTCACAGTGGTCGCCGAGCGCTGGGAGGGCAAACGGCTCAATGCGCCGGCGCAGATCGCGATCTCGCGGAACGATCACGTTTACTTCACCGACCCGGCCTTTTCCAGCCAGTCGGAGCACCGCGAGCTGGATTTTCACGGTGTATACCACCTGCCGCCGCGCGGGCCCATGAAGCTGGTGGCACGCGTTTCCACCCGCCCCACCGGGATCGCGCTCTCCCCCAACGGCCGCTTGCTCTACGTGGCCAACGCCGACGAACGCACCGTGGTGGCGTACGACCTGGACCGCGCCGGCGACGCCGCGGGCCAGCGAGTCCTGATATCCGGCGTCGACGGCGTGCCCGGCGGCATGCGCGTAGACGAAAAGGGCAATCTCTACGTGGCGGCCAAGGGAGTGGCTATCTACAACCCCGAAGGCAAACTGCTGCACACCATCCCGACGCACGAGGGGGCATCCAACTGCGCTTTCGGTGAAGCCGACGGGCAGTCGCTGTTCATCACCGCGCGCGGCAATGTTTACCGCGTCCGCCTGGACGCCAAAGAGGAGAATTAGAGTGGCACGGATTTTAGTCTTTGACTGGCGTTGGCACATTTTTCACAGGCTAAAGCCTGTGCCGCCTCCGACCGGCAGCGTGTCGGTTATGGTGGCACAGACTTTAGTCCGTGAGTTTGAGGCTTCGAATTAAGTGAGCCGTACCGGCGCGAGAGACAACCGCCGCTACCCCAAACGCCCCATGGTGGGCGTAGGCGCGATCATGATTCGCAGCGACCGCATCCTGATGGCGCGGCGCGGCAAGATTCCGTTGAAAGGCTGGTGGTCGCTGCCCGGCGGAGCGCTCGAAACCGGCGAACTGCTGGAAGACGGCATACGCCGTGAGGTGCGCGAGGAAACCGGCCTGGAAGTGAAGCCGGTCCGCATGTTCCAGCTCTTCGAACGGATCATGCGAGACTCCGCCGGCGCGGTGGAATACCATTATGTGCTGGTGGACTACCTGTGCCGCATCGTGGGCGGAAGCCTGCAGGCGGGCGACGACGTAGCCGAAGTGGCATGGGTCCGCCGCCGCGACCTGCCGGCCCTCCAAATCACCGAAGGCACGCTGGGAGTTATCGAGAGCGCCTTCAGAAAGCGTAAGCATGCGCGATAGCTCAGTGCATGGTTTCGGACGTCGAGTGGCGTCCTCGGATGCAACCGCTCCCTCACGGTCGCGGCTCGGAAATGCGCGAGTCCGAGCCGCGACCGTGAGGGAGCGGTTGCCGGACGCGCGGCCATACTTGCGAGAGTGAATACTTAGCGCCCGGTTTCTAACTCATGCAGACTAGCGCCAATCTCCTGGAATTCGAAGCTCTGCGGGAACTGCTCGGCCGCTACGTGGCCAGCCCGTTGGGCGCGGCCGAACTGGCGGTGCTGGAGCCGCACACGGATCGCGCACTCCTCGAAGCCGGCCTGGCCGAAGCCGGCGAAGCGATTCAATACCAGCGCACCTCGATCCGTCTGCAGTTTGGCGGCTTGCCGGACGTGACCGAGGCGGTCCACAAGCTTCACATCGAAGGCGCCGCGCTGGAACCCCGCGAAATTTCGGATCTCTACGCCCTGCTGGACCGCGCGGCCGACGCCAAATCGCTCCTCCTGGCAGCGGCCGAACGCTTCCCGCGGCTATCCGCGCGCGCCCGCTCGATCGGCGATTTTCGTCTGCTGCTGCGCGAGCTGAGCGGCAAGATCCTGCTCGATGGGAGCGTCGCCGACGGCGCCAGCGTCGCCCTGGCCCGCATCCGCCGCGAGAAAGAGCGCCAGAAAAAGGCCATCCAGGAGTCCCTGGAACGATTCCTCAAAGCCCACCGCGAGGAAGGCGTGCTGCAGGAGGAGTTCGTTACCATCCGCAACGAACGCTACGTGGTTCCGGTCATCAGCGGACAGCGGCGCAAGCTGGATGGGGTGATTCACGGCGCCAGTTCCAGCGGCCATACGCTGTTCATCGAGCCGCTCGAAACCATCGAGCTGAATAACGATCTGGTGCGGCTGGACGAGGAGGAAGCCAGAGAAGTACAGCGCGTTCTGCGCGAGCTTACCGACCGCCTGCGCGGCCACGCCGATTCCATTCGCCAGACCCGCACCACCATGGGCGCGCTGGAGCTGATTTTCGCCAAGGCCCGCTTCGCGGTGGAATTCGATTGCGCCATTCCCCGCTTCGGCGCGCGGCTGCTGCTGCGCGACGCCCGCCATCCGCTGCTGGAGGACGTGCTCCGCAAGCGCGCCGCGCACGCGGTGCCGATCACGCTGGAGCTGACACGCGAAGCCGGCACGCTGCTCATCAGCGGGCCCAATACCGGCGGCAAAACGGTCACGCTGAAAACCATCGGCCTACTGAGCCTGATGGCGCAGGCCGCCCTGCCGGTGCCCGCCGCCGAAGCCGAATTCCCGCTGTTCGACCGGGTGCTGGCAGACATCGGCGATTACCAATCCATCCAGGAAAGCCTGAGCACATTTTCCGCCCACATCTCGCGCATTCGGGAGATGGCGTTGGACGTGACGCCGGAGTCGCTGGTACTGCTCGACGAGCTGGGCTCGGCTACCGACCCGGAGGAGGGCGGCGCGCTGGGGGTCGCCATCGTGGAACACTTCCGCGCGGCCGGGGCATTTACGGTGGTTTCCACCCATCTGCTGGCGCTGAAGATTTACGCCGCCGGTACCCCGGGGGTGGTCAATGGCTCGGTGGGCTTCGACGAGGAAACGCTCGCGCCCACGTTTCGCCTGCGGCTGGGGCTGCCGGGTAAATCGGCGGGTCTGGAAATCGCCACCCGCCTGGGCATGCCCGAAGACATCATGCGGCGCGCCCGCGCTTCCCTGAGCGATCGGGAGCGGGACGTGACCCGCTTCCTGGGCGAGCTCGAAAAGCGCATCGAAACCACCCAGGCGCTGGAGCAATCGCTACGCCAAAAGCTGGGCGACCTGGAGCGCCGCGAGAAAGAACTGGAGCGTGAGTGGGAAAAGCGGGAGACGGCCAAGCTGAAAGAGCTGGAACGCCGCACCGAACAGGCCCTGGCGCGTTTCGAAGAGCAGGCCCAGGACACCATCGGCAAGATCGGCCAGGGCGCCGACCGCCGCAAGGCCGAGCAGGATGCCCAGCGCCGCGTGTCGAAAACCAAGCGCGAGCTGCGCGAAGAATTCGCCGCCACCGTATTGAATACGGAAGACGACGCGCGCCAGGGAAACATCGCCCCACCGAAGGTGGAAGAAGGCGTGCGGGTGCGCCTGCGCGACGTGCGCGAGCCGGCGCGGGTGCGCCGCCTGCTGTCGAACGGCCGGCTGGAAGTGGAAGCCGGCTTTCTGAAGATGCAGGTATCGATCGACGACGTGCTGGAGGTGCTGCCGGAGGCCGCGGCGCCCGCCGCGAAGCTGCCCCGCAACGTGACCTTCCGCCCGGCGCCCGAGTTGGCGCCGGTGCACCAGGAAATCAACGTGATCGGCCAGCACGCCGAAGAAGCGCGCGACCTGGTGGATGAATTCCTGGACCGCGCCGTCATGGCTACGGCCTCGCGCGTCCGCATCGTCCATGGTTACGGCATGGGCGTGCTGCGCAAAACCATTCACGAGTTACTAAGTCATCACCCGCACGTGAGTAAGTTCTACCCCGCCCCCCAACACGAAGGCGGCGCTGGGGCGACCATCGTGGAATTGCGGGAGTAGGACAGTCCTCCCGGCCTGTCGCTGCGCGCAGGTGTCACTGCCCGGTTAGAGCGGCCGCCTGACAGACGACGCAAAGCGATCGTCTGTCCTACCCCTATCGATACGGCGTCAACAGCGGCGGCCTGGCGTCCGGCTCGCAAAGCCAGACCGTGCGCGCCGGGTAATAGGCGCGCAGCTTTCGATCTTCCTCGGGGCCGAGATCGGCTGCCCAAACCACGGCGGCGGCGTCGATGGCGGCGGCGTTGTGAATCCATTCGTGGAACTGATGCTGCCCGCCGTAGCGGACGAACACCAACTGCTTTCCGGGCTGGCCGGCCAGTTCCGAGGCGATGCGGATGCGGCCTTCGGGGTCGCCGTATCCGATGAAGTCGGCGGCGTCGTACTGTCCCGCGGCCATGAGCAGTGGCTGGCTGCCGCAGTGCATACCGTACCAGAACACGAAGTGCGCGGCGCAGAAGAACGCCACCAGGCGCGCAGCTTCGGCGCCCACCGCGCGATCGCGAATGGTCCAACGGCTGAGGCGCTCCAGCGCGATGATCGCGAACAGCACAAACAGACAGGCGAGTGCGGCGACATAGTGCGGATAGAAATAAGGATAGAAGCCCGTGCCAAGCGCGAAAACGGCCACCGAAGCCGCCGCCCAGGCGAATCGAAATTCACGCAGAGCGAACAGAAACGCCGGCAGCGCGAGAAGCAGCGCCGGATAAAAGAAGAAGCGATAGAAATGCAGGCGCTCGCCCAGCCGTTCCGCCAGCGGCATGGCGGCGGCTTCGTCGTGAATCAGCGACTGCGCGCGGTAATCGAGCGCCTGCTCCGCGGTGAGCGCGCGGCGCGGCACGGGGTTGGCTTGAAAGCTGAATGTGGCCGGGACGCCGTATTGATCGCGGCTGAGCTGGTACGGCATGGTGGCGAAGCTTCCGGTGACGGCGTAATTGTGGGCCAGCATCAGCAGCACGGCGGGAGCGAACGCGGCGCCGCACCAGGCAGCGCAGGGCTTCCAACCGTCGCGCAAACCCCATGCGGCATAGACCAAAGCGCAGAGGGCCAGCAGCAGAAACTCGAACGGCCGCGTGAGCAGAGCGAGGCCTAAGCCGGCGCCCAGGAGCGCCGCGTCGCGCCGGCGGCCGGCGGCTCTAATTCGCGGCAGCGCGCCAAATACCAGGCAGCCCGCCACGGCGCCCACCGCGCCGCCCCAATACAGGTTCATCCATTGATTCAGCGGGCCGAATTCGGCTACCGCCGCGAGGCCGCCCGTGAGCGCCCAACCCGGCGTGGTCCAGGCCCGCAGCATCCAGAAGCACAGCGCGCAGAACGCCGCCACCGGCAGCACCACTCCCGCCCACGGATGGCCCAGAACGGCCCAGCCGAAAGCCAACGCCAGGCCCTGGCCGGGCGGGAAAATGGCGCTGTAACCCGGCTCCTGCAGCACGAACACGGCTTCGAAGAATCGATGCAGCGGATGCACCGGGTTGGCCAGGCGCAAGTGGCGCAGCGTATCGGCCAGCAGCAGGTAGGCGAAATCGTCCGCGCCGGCCGGCGTGGGGGCGGGGAAGCGCGGCACCAGAGCCAAACGCAGCAGCACCGGAAGCGCGGCCAGCAGCAACATGCTCCAGCGCGTGTGCGACGCGAGGCGCAGCGCCAGCGGCTGAAGCCGCGCGAAGCCGATGGCGCAGACCGCCAGCAGCAGCGTAAGCGCCAGCAGGAGAAAATCGCTCACGCCGAAGCCCAGCGGATTGTGCAAGGGCAGAAACGAGCGGAACAGATCGAACAGAAACATCGGATGTTCAGGCTACTTCCGGTTCCCCACTTCCACCACCGGGATTTTTTGCCTTTCCGCGGTGCGGGTGAATCCGGTCAGGTCGACGCTCAGAATCTTGTCCCACTGGTTCAACTGCTCTTGCAGCTTGCCGCTCAATTCGGCGAAAAGCCGCTGCTGGCCGTCGGTGGGCGGGGCGTCGGCGCCATCGACGCCCCAACTCAGGGAGATGAGCTGCTCGTCGATCATGGTGGGATAGCGCAGGTCGCCTTCGGTGCTTTTCATGCGGGTCTGGATGACGTTTTCTTCCACCGCGCCGATCTTCTTCAGCAACTCTTCCGCCAGCGGCTTCAGCGGCTGCCAGGCCGCGGCGTTCCGGTAGCGCGCGCCCAGCGCGTTCAACTGGGCGCGCAGATCGCGGATTTCGTTCACGGCGCGGTGCAGGGAGGTCAGCCGGCGGGCCAGGTCGCGCTCCAGTTCGAACTGCTTTTCGAGTTCCTCGGGCGTCGAGTGCATGCGCGGGTCCAGGCGAAGCTCCAGCGGCGCCGTTTGGCCCTTGCCGGCTACCGTGAGCCGCACCTGGTAATTTCCCGGCAGCGCCATGGGCCCCTTGGGCGGGATGTCGCTTTCATAGAAGGTTCCGGGCACCGTCACCGGATCCTCGTGCCGCAGGTTCCAATAGAAGCGATTCAGCCCCGCTTCGGCCGGCAACACTTCGCTCGGGTGCTGCACGTCGGGCCATTCGGCCGGACCGGCGGCTTCGGTCTTCTTGACACTGGAGTAACTCTTGACTAAGTTGCCTTCGCCGTCGAGTATCTCGAGCTTCACTTCCTCCTTGGGTTTCGCTTTCAGATAGTAATAAACGATCGCTCCCGGCGGAGGATTCTCGCCCGCGGGCTGGCGCCGGTCCACTGAATCGGGAAAACGCAGGCGATAAGCCGGACGCGGGGGTACCAGCTTCGCGTCCGCCTCTACATCGCCGGGCGCCAGCTTGCGCAGCGGCGTGATGTCGTCCAGAATCCAGAAAGCCCGGCCGTGCGTGGCTACCACCAGGTCGTCGTCCTTCACCACCAGGTCGTGCACCGGAACGCTGGGCAGGTTGAGCTTCAGCTTCTGCCAGTGAGCGCCGTCGTCGAAGGAAATCCAAACGCCGGTCTCGGTTCCGGCATACAACAGCCCTTTGCTTTTGGGGTCTTCCCGCACCGCGTGTACGTAATCGCCCGCCGGAATGCCGTTCGAAATGCGCGTCCAGCTCTTGCCATAATCGGCGGTCTTGTAAATGTATGCCTCGAAATCGTCGAGCTTGTGGCGATCCACCGCCGCGTACGCGGTTCCGGCGTCGTGGGGCGAGGCGTCGATCAGGCTCACCAGGCTCCACTCAGGCATCTCGCGCGGCGTGACCTTCTGCCAGGAAGCGCCGCCGTTGCGCGTGACGTGGATCAGGCCGTCGTCGCTGCCCGCCCATAACAGGCCCTTCTCCAGCGGCGATTCGGCCAGCGCGAAGATGGTGTCATAGTATTCGACGCTGGTGTTGTCCTTGGTAATCGGGCCGCCCGACGATTGCTGTTTGGATTTGTCGTTGCGCGTGAGGTCCGGGCTGATCACGCTCCAGCTCTTGCCCTGGTTGGTGGTCTGGAAGACCACTTCGCCGGCCGTGTAGAGAACGTTGGCATCGTGCGGCGAAAACAGAATCGGCTGGGTCCATTGGAAGCGGTGCGGAAAATCGCCGTCTCCGTGGCCGGCAGAATTGACCGGCCAGGGCGAGATGTCGATGCCCTGTTCGTTCTTCTTATCGAAACGGGACACGCCGCCCTGCCCGGCGGAATAAACAATGTTGCCGTCGCGCGGGTCGGCCGCCATGAAAGCGCTCTCCGAGCCCGCCACTTCATACCAGTTGCGCAGGCCGATCAACCCGCTGTCGCTCCAACTGGCGATTGCCACGGGAGTGTTGTCCTGCTGCGCGCCGAACGCGTAATACGGGAAGCGATTATCCACCGCTACGTGATAGAACTGCGCCGTCGGCTGGTTGAGCTGCGGGGTCCAGTTCTTGCCGCCGTCGATGGAAATGGTGGCGCCGCCATCGTCGCCGTTGATCATGCGCGACGGGTTGGCGGGATCGATCCACAACCCGTGGTGATCGCCGTGCGGCGCCGAAAGCAGGGTGAACGTCTTGCCCCCATCGGTGGAGCGGAACATTCCCGTGTTGAGCACGTACACCGTATCGCCGTTCTTCGGATCGGCGAAGACGTGGCTGAAATACCAGGCGCGCTGGCGGTAACGCTCGTCGTCGCTGACCAGTTCCCACTTATCGCCGCCATCGCCCGAGCGGAACAATCCGCCTTTCTCGGCTTCGATCAGGGCGTAGACCCGGCTGGAATCCCCGCCCGAAACCGACACCCCGATGCGTCCCAGCACCCCCTCCGGCAGCCCGTTTCCTTGGAGACGCTTCCAGGTGACGCCGCCGTCGGTGGAGCGATACAAACCGCTGCCGGGGCCGCCGCTGGTCATGGTCCATGGCTCGCGCTGGAATTGATACATGGCGGCGAAAACCACGCGCGGATTGGCGGGATCGAAAGCCAGGTCGGTGGCGCCGGTGCGGTCGTCGACGTAGAGAACCTTGGTCCAGCTCTGGCCGCCGTCGGTCGAGCGGAAAACCCCGCGCTCCTGGTTGGGGGCGAAGGCGTGGCCCATGGCAGCCACCATGACGATGTCGGGATTGCGCGGATCCACGATTACCTGGGGGATCTGCCGCGTGTCGTGCAGGCCCAGGTTTTTCCAGGTCTTGCCGCCGTCGTTAGAACGATATACGCCGTCGCCATAAGAGATGTCGCCGCGCAGGCAGCCTTCTCCCGTGCCGGCGTACACCACGTTCGGGTCCGACGGCGCCACGGCGAGGCTGCCTATGGACGATACCGGCTGCCGGTCGAACACCGGATTCCAGTGCGCCCCGCCATCCACGCTCTTCCACACGCCGCCCGCCGCCGCGCCGAAATAGTAGGTCTGGGGATCGCCGGCCACTCCCGCAACCGCCAGCACGCGCCCGCCGCGAAACGGCCCGATCAGCCGGTACTCGATCCCTTTGAGAAGTTTCTCGTCCAGTTGGCCAAACAGGGCGCCGGAAAAGAGCAACGCGGCAAACGCCAGGCGATAAGGCTTGAAGGAGTTCATTTACCCGCTCAGTATAGCGTGGGAGAAGCGGTAAAAAGCTCTGGCACGGTATACTGAGCTTCTGATGCACTTGAAGATTCTGGCTCACCCGATTTTCCCTACCCTCAACTTTCACATGCCCATGATTGTGGATCTCTCGCATCCGCTCATCATGCTGACCGGGGAAAACGGGTCGGGTAAGTCTACCCTGCTGGCTTCCATTTTCTGCGCGCTCAAGGGTCAGACGGTGGAAGGGTATGTGTACCGTCTGGATGCGGGCAAGGTGGAGGTCGAAGGCGCCTATCTGTTCGACGCCGAGCAGCACAACCCGCGGCTGCAGCCGGAGGTGTTTCGCGAGCAGCCGGAAATGGTGGAATTCCTGAAAATGGCAAGCCACGGACAGGTGATGCTGTCGCTATTCCGCGAGAGCTTCCCCAAGCTGCCGGAAGGCACCATCCTGCTGCTGGACGAGCCGGAAATGGCGCTCTCGGTCTCCAACCAGCACCGCATCCTCAAGATGCTCAAAGAGCTGGTGGACCGGAAACGATTCCGCATCGTCTGCGCCACGCATTCGCCGGTGCTGATCGAATCGGCCGATACCTACGTGATCGACCTGGATCGTCACATCAACCGCAACGTAGTTTCGACGGACATGGGCATCCAGGGCGCCAGCACGATCCAATAGTCCGATCCCATGGCCTGCTGCGAGAATTTCGAACGCCTGCTGGACCGCGAGCTCGCGCGCCGCGCCCAGCCGCACCAACTTTCGAACGGCACCATCATCACCGATATCGATACGGAATACTTCCTGGTTTTTGGCGAGGAGCGCCACCAGTTCGTGGGCTTGCACTACTGCCCGTTCTGCGGGCGCGTGCTATCGCGGGAACTGTGGAACCTGGAAAAGAAAAAGTAGCGTAGCCGCTCCTGGCGGCGGCAACCGCCATAACCGCCGCCAGGACCCGCACCACCTTCCTCGTAGACCCGGCCGGTGGAGTAACAGGAAACGGCCGGGCCCCCAGTGGTGCGCGAACTCTCGCACGACTGAACAGTAACATGCCGGCCCAGCCCCGCCAGGCGGAGTGCTCAGCTAAGTGACTGCGCAATAAGCGGAAACAATTTGCAAAGCGCTGTCACCGCCTTCCGGCGGAGCATGCGGGCGGCGCCGCACCGCGCTCGATATGCACAAATTTGCACAATCCCCTGGCCCTCACCGCACAATTGAGATCCGCTGCACCTCCAGTTCATACCCTTCATCGCGGGCGGTTTCGACAACCATGGTCCGTAGCGCGTCGTCGTCCACTTCGCGCCCGTTGGTGGCGCTCCATCGCTTAATCGACTCGGCGCCGACCTCAATCGTTACATGCCATTGCTTCTTCTTCGAGTCCCACGCGACCTCGGCTTGGTTCGCTTGCAACATGGCCACACCCCACTAAAATAGTACCGCCAGCCCACCGGGAGGGCGCGGTGTGTTGAGATAAAAGGAACCCGACATGAATGGCGCCGAGTGTCTCCTCAGAAGCCTGCTGGCGAACGAAGTGGATTTGTGCCTGATGAATCCGGGAACGTCCGAGATGCAGTTTGTTTCGGCGCTCGACCGCGTGCCGCGCATGCGCGGCGTCCTCGGCCTGTTCGAGGGCGTCTGTTCAGGCGCGGCGGACGGTTATGCCCGCATGACCGGGAAGCCCGCGGCGACGCTCCTGCACCTCGGACCAGGCCTGGCGAACGCGCTGGCGAACCTCCACAACGCGCGCAAGGCGCGCTCTCCGGTGGTCAACATTGTGGGCGAGCATTCCACCCAGCACCTGCGTTACGACGCTCCCCTGACCGCCGATACGGCGGCTTTCGCGCGCCCCGTGTCGGGTTGGGTGCGGACGGTGGAGCGCGCCGCCGCCGTGGGCGAAGCAGCCTCGGCCGCGGTGGCCGCAGCCCTGGGACCGCCGGGCCAGGTGGCCAGCCTGATCGTACCCGCCGATTTCTCCTGGAGCGAGGCCGGAGAGCCGGGCTGCCCCGTTCCCCGGCTTTCCCGGCTTCTGCCGGCCAGCGAGCGGATCCGCGACGCCGCTGGCGCGCTGCGCTCCGGCGCGGCCGGACTGCTTCTCAGCGGCTCCGCGCTCCAGGTCCGCGGCCTGCGCGCGGCCGAGCGCGTGCGCGCCGCCAGCGGGGTGAGAGTCTTCGCCGACCGATACGCCGCCAGGATGGCCCGCGGGGGTGACATCCCCGCCGTCGAGCGCATTCCCTACTTTCCCGAGCCGGCGCAGGAGCTGCTGGCCGGATTCGAGCGCCTGATCCTGGTCGAAGCCCGTCCGCCCGTCTCGTTTTTCGGCTATCCCGGCTTGAGAAGCTCTCTGGCGCCGGCCGGCTGCGCCTTCGACGTGCTCGCATCCGAGGATCAGGACGGCGCGGGCGCGCTCGAGTGGTTGGCCGAGGAACTGGCCGCGCGGCCGCCGGGGAGCGCCCCGCCGTGTCCACCGCGGCCGGTTCTGCCGGGCGGCGAGCCGCTCAGCGCGGGCGCCGTCGGCCGGGCTGTGGGCGCGCTCTTGCCGGAGGGAGCCATCGTTTCCGACGAAGCCGTTTCCTCCAGCGAGCCGATCTGGCCACACCTCGCCGCCGCCAGGCACGACTATCTTCCCGTAACGGGCGGCGCGATCGGCCAGGGATTGCCGGTGGCGATGGGCGCCGCGCTGGCCTGCCCCGGCCGCAAGGTGGTGGCGCTCGAAGCCGACGGCAGCGCCATGTACACCCTGCAATCGCTCTGGACCATGGCGCGCGAGCGGCTGGACGTCACCATCGTCATCCTGGCGAACCGCCGTTACCGCATCCTCGATATCGAGATGCAGCGGACCGGCGCCGGCACGGTGGGGCCGCGTGCCGGCCGGATGATCGATCTTACGCACCCGGAGCCGGACTGGATCAAACTGTCCGAAGGTTTGGGAGTCCAGGCGGCGCGCGCCGCCACGGCGGACGAATTCATCCGCGAATTCGGCGCGGCCATGCGGGAACCTGGCCCGAGGCTGATCGAGGCCGTGCTCCATCCGGCGTGACGCCGGTTGTGGAGGACGAGAGAGTGCGGCAACCTGTTCAGCGGAGCGCCGAAAACTTGGCAATCACCAGTTCGACGCCGCGGAGCACTCGGCAGTCATCGAGATGCCCTCCGAATGCGCCTTTCTCGTTGGAGAACGTGATATGGAGGTGTGGCTTGCCGCCGGTGATCGTTCCATCGAGATTTAAGAGTTCCATGGCGCCCTTTACCGTGTAGAACTCGTCCGCATTGTCGGGTCCGAGCGACTTTGAGCGATGATACGCACACTCCTGCAGCGAACCGATGCCCATCAGCACGGCGCCGTCCTGGATATTGTTCTGCCGGATGGCGGCCACCACCGATTCAAGCAGATGGCCGTCCCTGGCCACCTGGACGCGGTAGATCGCCTGTATCTGCCCTCCCGCAATCTTCGGAGGCGTTGCGTCGGCCCCATTGCTCAGCGGTACGAGCACCCGTAGCGCCACAAACAGGCAAGGTATGCGCAGCCACTTCTGCGTTCTGGGACGGAATATCATGTTCCTCCTTCGTTGTTATGCGTGCTTACGGAATCTGCCCCAACTCAGTATACTCGATGCACTCGGAAATGCTGATAAGAATCGACTTAAGTGCAGGGCTGAGGCTCCGAAACTGCTTGACAGAAAGGTATGCCGATGATAGTGTTACCGCAGTGGCTGCGGGACGCGCGCGCAGTGCGGTCGCGGGGTTACGTGCTCGCTCGACAGGGCGGCACAAGGAGATTCGCGACGAGGCCTCTCAGGCTTTGTTGCCGCGCTGCCGTGTAATCGGCCAGTTGTGGTCCCAGACCCTCGGCAGCGATCTCGTCGGCACCTTCGGAGATCCGTCGGGAAGCGTTGTTCCCCAAGCCGCTGTGGTGGCGACGAACCGCGAAACGAATATCTCGTACCGGGCAGAAACCGATGGGTCGGGAAATTATATCTTCACGCAGTTTCACCCCGGCCCATACGCATTGGTCCAGTTCCGGACGGCCCGTCCCCAGGGACGGATTAGAAGTTGGAAAGGGGTGCTTCAGCATGCAGAGACGTTCTTTTTTTGGCACATTCTTTTCGGGTCTCGTAGGGGCGGCTAGCGCCAAACCAGCGAAGCCGAAGGCGGGTGATGTCCCGATGCGCGAACTGGGCAGGACAGGGCAGAAGTTGACCTGTATCGGCATGGGCGGCGGCCGGTTCCATTTGATTCCCCTCGAAGAGGCCACCGCCATGATACGGCGCGCCTACGACCTGGGCATCAACTATTTCGATATGGCCCGCGGCTACTACAAAGGCCATGCCGAGGAGATCTATGGCTCTGTCATCCCCGAGTTTCGGAAGGACATTTTTCTAACCAGTAAGAGCGGGCAGCGTACGCGCGAGGGAGCCGAAGCCGATCTCGAGAACTCGCTGAAGACGATGCGCACCGATCACCTGGACCTTTGGCAGATGCATTCGGTCGGCACGAAGGCGGATATCGAAAAGATCCTTGGGCCGGGAGGGGCGCTGGAAGCATTTGTCGCGGCGAAGAAGGCCGGCAAAGTCCGGTTTTTCGGATTCACGGGTCATGCCGATCCCGACATAAACCTGCAATTGCTCCGTAGCTACGACGGTTTCGATACCATGCTCATGCCGCTGCACGTGTCGGATACGGTCTTCCTCAGCTTCAGCGAGAACGTAGTTCCGGTTGCCCAGGAGCATGGCATCGGCATCCTGGGAATGAAAGTCTTCGGCAGCGCCTATCTGCTGCGCACTTTCAGCGTGGAAGATTGCCTGAGCTACACGCTCAACCTCCCGGTGACCGCCGTCCCGCTCGGGTTTACTACGCCGGGCCAACTGGACGACGACGTACGGATCGCGCGGAAGTTCAAGCCGCTCTCGCCGGAAGCGGTGCAGGCGTTGCGCGCCCGGGCCCATGCCGACTTCGATGTGATGGGTGGGCCGGTGGCTCACGGGCCAGGCGTGGAGTTTTGGAAGAAGAAGAGTTGATGCCGTGCAGGGGCCGGCCCCGGAGTTGATCGAGGCCGTGCTCGATCCCGCGAGACCAGGCGGGACAGACAAGAAGACATCGTCTGTCCCACCTCGGTCCGTTTAATTCGCGGCGGCGGGCGCTTGCGCCTTCAGGAATGCATCGACGTTGTCCTTGTCGATGAGCGTGGCGCCGGTGTCGACAAAAACCGGCACGGGCGAGCGCGTGTCCTGGGTCCAGTTCGCTTCCAATGTCGGGAGCTTGTAGTGATGCACGGTGTCGAGGATGAGGGTGCCGAAATGCGCCATGGTGAAGGGTTTCTGCACGATGGTTGCGGCGATCTTCCCTTTTTGTATCCAGGTGAGCGTATTCGCGTCCGAATCCATGGCGACCAGAACCTTGCCGTCCACCTTGTTCCGGTCGAGTACGTCTGCGATCTCCTGGCATGCGGTGGCCTCCAGGCAAACGAAACCGTCCGGCACCGATTTGCCCTTGAGGATTTCTTGGGTTGTATCGAATGCAATGGACGGAGTGCCCTTCACATCGACGACGCGGACAATCTTGATCTGCGGGTGCTCGGAAAGGATGTTCTTGTAACCCTGCAATCGCTCGTCGAGATTGGACTGGCCCGGCATGGTGAAGACTACCACGTCACCCTTGCCATGCAGGCGCTCGGCGAGGGTGCGGCCTCCCATCAGCCCGGCCTGGTAGTTGTTCGTGCCGACAAAGGTCAGGCGCTTGCTGGCGGGGGCGTCCGCGTCGATGGTGACGACCGGGATGCCTTGGGCGATGGCGGCATCGATGGGCTCCTTCATCGTCGTCGGATCGCCGGCGGAGACCAGGATGCCGGCTGGTTTCTTACTCACGGCGTCACGGAACGCCTGCACCTCGGCTTGAACATCGTAGTTGTCGGGGCCAACCGTTTCGGAAGCCACTCCCAGGCCGCGCGCCGCCCGGTCGAGGCCAGCCGAGGCCGCTTGCCAATAGGCGATTTTGGCATTTAGGACTACCAGGTAATATTTTTCATTTGCTTCGTGCCGCGAACCACTGCAAGCTGCAAGGCCCGCAATCAGCGTTGCAGCAGCGATTGCAGCGACCGTTTTATTCATGATGTCCTCCTTGGCAAGCATATAGGTATAACGCCTTTCAGTCTCCCAGAGCAAGGGCGCCTGGATTTTCGGAAACGGAAGCTGGCGAACCCTCTTGCGCCGTGGTATTCCTCTACCACCCATCCGATCCTTTAGCCAAGCGATACAGGAATGAGCTTCCCCGATTTCTAGACTAGCAGACCGTCAGGCTGGAGAGAATCCCGCCTGCAACTGGCCGCGGGTTAGGTGGAATTTAGCGCGCGAAACCTGCGGCCGTTCCACCGGACCTTTCAGCGAACGCATCTCGCGTAACTGCACTTGCCCTGGGCCAGGCTGAAACGACGCCGCGGAACCCGCCTGCGATCGGGTGTCGCCCGGCTACTATTGAGTAGATGGGCACCGAACCTCCGCGGCGCGACGCCAATGCCACCCTCGATCCGGCCGATTGGGCAGGCTTTCGAGCCACGGCACATGGCATGCTGGACGACATTCTGGACTATCTCGAAGACATTCGCGAGCGTCCCGTCTGGCGGCCGATTCCGCCAGCCGTGCGCGAGCGTTTCCGCGGCGAGCTTCCCGCCGGGCCATCGGAGCTGGCCGCGGTTCACGAAGAATTCATGCGCTACATTCTGCCGTACGCGGCCGGCAACGTGCACCCCGGTTTCCTGGGATGGGTACACGGAGCGGGCACGCCGGTGGGTATGGTGGCGGAAATGCTCTCGGCGGGGTTGAACGCCAATCTGGGAGGGCGCGACCATATTCCGATCGAAGTCGAGCGCCAGGTGGCCGGCTGGATGCGCCGGTTGTTCGGTTTTCCCGAGAGCGCCACCGGGCTGTTTGTGACGGGCGCTTCGATGGCGAACCTGGTCGGGGTGCTGGTGGCGCGGGATACGGAACTGGGATTTGAGACACGTTGCGCGGGTGTTGCGGCCGGCGGCAAGCGGCTGGCGGCGTACGCTTCGGCGGCGGTACATGGGTGCATCGCGAGGGCGCTCGATATCGCCGGCATCGGCAGCGATGCGCTACGCCGGATCGCGGTGGATGGCCGCTACCGGATCGACCTCGGCGCCCTGCGCGCGGCCATCGACGCCGACCGGCGCGCGGGTCTGACGCCGTTCCTTCTGGTGGGCACGGCGGGAACGGTAGATACCGGGGCTATCGACGATCTGGATGCGCTGGCCGCTCTCGCCCGCGCCGAGGGCCTGTGGTTTCACGTGGACGGCGCTTGTGGCGCGTTGGCCATGCTGGCGCCGGGCCTGGCGCCCCGCCTGAAGGGCATCGAGCGCGCCGATTCCCTGGCTTTCGACTTTCACAAGTGGGGGCAAGTGCCCTACGACGCCGGCTTCGTGCTGGTGCGCGACGGCGTGCTGCATCGGCAGACGTTCGCCACTTCGGCGCCTTACCTGAGGCGGGAAGCCCAGGGGCTGGCGGCCGGGTCATTCTGGCCGTGCGATTTCGGGCCCGATCTTTCGCGCGGCTTTCGTGCTCTGAAGACCTGGTTCACGCTGAAGGTCTACGGCGCGGCGGCGATAGGCGCCTCGATTGAGCGGACCTGCGAGCTGGCGCGTTACCTCGAGAGCCGCATCGCCGCGACGCCCGAGCTGGAGCTGGCGGCGCCGGTGGAGTTGAACGTGGTCTGTTTCCGCTACCGGGCGGAAGAGGCCCACCGGGTGAATGCGCGCATCGCGGTCGAGCTGCAGGAATCCGGGGTGGCGGCACCTTCCACCACGGTGATCGGCGGGAAGCTGGCGATTCGCGCCGCCATCGTCAACCACCGCACCCGGTCGGCCGACCTGGACGCCCTGATAGAGCGGACGGTGGCTTTGGGCGGCGGGTTGAAAGACCGGGCGGCACGCAGCACCGCGGCTACCAGCGGCGTCACCACCGAGTGGCCGCCGCGCCTGGCGCGTGAAGCCGCCCTGCGCGATCTGGAAACGCGCCTCGCGGCCGAGCCGGAGGCGGTCGAGTTGCGGCTCGAACGTGCCCGCCTGCTGACCGAGTTGGGCCGCACGCTCGATGCCCGCAACGCCTACCTGGAGGTATTGGCGCGCGCGCCTTCCGACCGCCTGGCGCTCAACAACCTGGGCACACTGCTGCACTCGACCGGGTATCGAACCGCGGCCCGCACCGCGTATACCGAAGCCGCGGCGCGCCATCCCGGCGACGCCATGAGCCACGTCAACCTGGCCAACGTGCTGTTCGAAAGCGGCGAGCCGGGGCCGGCCCGGGAACATTATGAGGCCGCTTTGCGCTGCGCGCCGGGTTACGCGGAGGCGCACCAGGGGCTGTCTTACGTGCTGGCGGAGCTGGGCGACGCCGAGGGTGCGGCCTGGCACCGGCGCAAGGGTTTCGAGGGCCGCGCCGTGCTCACCCTGCCGTATCGCGGCGAGGGGCCTCCGGTGTCGCTGCTGCTGCTGATCTCGGCGGTGGGCGGCAACATCCCCACCCGCAATTTTCTGGACGATCGCGTGTTCCAGACCACCGTGGTGGTGCCCGAGTTCTACGATTTCCGCCAACCGCTGCCGCGCCATCAACTGGTATTCAATGCCATCGGCGATGCGGACCTGGCAGCGGAGGCGCTGGTGGCGGCGCAATCGGTGGCGGCACTCACCGGCGCGCCGATGCTGAACGCGCCGGCGGCGGTGATGGCCACCGGAAGGGCCGACAATGCCGAGCGGCTCTCACGGCTGCCCGGAGTCATCGCCCCGGCCACGGTCACTCTCGCTCGCGAACTATTGAGCGCGGCCGATGCGGAAACCACCCTGGCGCGGCACGGCATGCGCTTTCCGCTGCTGCTGCGCACGCCCGGTTTTCATACCGGCCGGCATTTTGTGCTGGTCGACCGCGCCGAAGCACTGCCGGAAGCCGTGGCCGGCTTGCCCGGCGCCGGGTTGACCGCCATTCAGTATCTGGATTCCCGCGGAGCCGACGGCAAAGTCCGCAAGTACCGCGTGATGATGATCGATGGTTGTCTGTATCCCTTGCACCTGGCGATTTCGAGCCACTGGAAGATTCACTACTTCACCGCCGAGATGGCCGAACGCGCCGAGCATCGCGCCGAAGACGCCGAGTTCCTCGAAAACATGCCCGGCGTGCTGGGGCCGCGCGCCATGGCTGCGCTGGAGCAGATTCAAGCCGCGCTGGGTCTGGATTACGCCGGCATCGATTTCGGCTTGAGCGCGGCCGGCGACCTGCTGCTGTTCGAGGCCAATGCCACCATGGTGGTGAACCCGCCCGAGCCCGACGAGCGCTGGGCCTACCGCCGGCCCGCCGTGGAACGGATTTTCGCCGCCGTCCGCAGAATGCTGCTGGAGAAAGCCGGGAGGTGACGGGCCATGGACGGGCAGTATGCAGCGACCGGTCATGTGATGTTGACATCCTTACGCTACATAGCCTAATATATCCGTAACGGATGTATTTATGTCAAAGCCGCAATCGCCGCACGAACTGCTTCCGCTCACGCCGTCGGTTTTCCATATCCTGCTGGCTCTGGCCGGCGAGGAACGGCACGGCTACGGCATCATGCAGGACGTCGCGCGCCAGACCGGCGACGCGCTCCAACTGGGGCCGGGCACGCTCTATGGATGCCTGAAGCGCATGCTTGCGGCGGGGTTGGTGGAGGAGTCCGACGAACGCCCCGACCCCGCGCTCGATGACGAACGTCGCCGCTATTACCGCATGACCAGCCTGGGAAAACGCGTGGTTCGCGCCGAAGCCGAGCGGCTCGCCGGCGCGGTGATGGCGGCCAGAGCCAGGTTGGCTGGGAGTAACGCATGACACCCGAACTCGCCCGCATCGGCATGTTTTGCCGCATCTATTCCGTCCTGCTTTACGCCTACCCCCGCGACTTTCGCCGCCAATATGGCATCGCCATGCAGCAGCTTTTCCGCGACCGCTGCCGCGACGTGGTGCGCGCCCGAGGCCGCTTGCCCATGCTTCGCTTCGCCATCCACCTCGCCGCCGATTGGCTTGCCACCACGGTCCGTGAAAGAGCCGCGGCAGTCTGGTCCGCAGGCCGTAAACGGATTCCCCGGACCTTCGTTACCGAGTGGGCGGTCACCATCGCCATCTACCTGTTCGCCAGCACAACTCTGGTCCAGGCTTACGTGATTCCCACGGCTTCGATGGAGGGCACGGTCCTCGTAGGCGATCACATGCTGGTGGACCGGGTGACTTTCGCCGAGCCCGGCTCCATCGGACGCCACGTGCTGCCGTATCGCGAGCCGCGGCGCGGCGATATCGTGGTCTTCCTTTATCCGGAAGACGTCCGCCAGACTTACATCAAACGTGTGATTGGCGTCCCGGGCGACCGCATCCGTCTTGACAATCGGCAAGTGATCCGCAACGGCCGCCGGTTGGTCGAACCCTACACGCAACACATCCCGACTTATCCGGATACCTATCGCGACGACTTCCCGGTCTCACCGGGAGCGGGCACCACGCCGCGGGGCCGAGACATGTTCGAGCACCACGTCCGCAACGGCGAGGCGATCGTTCCTCCCGACACGCTCTTCGTGCTCGGCGACAACCGCGAGAACTCCGAGGATAGCCGCTATTGGGGATTCGTGCCACGTAGTTATGTGGTGGGAAAGCCCCTATTGATCTACTGGTCGTACGACGCGCCCACGGCCGACCTCGAAGGGTGGTCTATGAGTCACCTCGTCGATCTGGCCGAGCACTTCTTCACCAGAACGCGCTGGGACCGCATGTTGTCGGTCCCGCGTTCGGAACCGGCGCGGGAAGACGGAGGCGCCCGATGAAGGCCGTGGCGATCGCCGTATTCGGATGGCTGGTGCCGGGAGGGGCGTATCTGCTCACGCGCCGCTACCAGCAGTTTGCGTGCTTCGCCGTGCTGGTTTCGGCTACCTTTGCCGCCGGTCTCGCGCTCCACGGCGGA
>Ga0182014_10002191_pt1 | contig 24911 bp, 35 predicted proteins | sample 612S2DmetaG_FD_120489 | JGI IMG/M metagenome (GOLD analysis project Ga0182014, IMG submission 120489) | Permafrost microbial communities from Stordalen Mire, Sweden - 612S2D metaG | ecosystem: Environmental > Terrestrial > Soil > Wetlands > Permafrost | place: Sweden: Stordalen | collected...
CGCACCGAGTACAGCGCTTGCAGCAGGAGCGCTCGCAATAACTTCTCCGGCGCGATCGACGGCCGCCCGGTTTTCGCGTACAGCTTGTGGAATCGTGGTTGCAGTTCTCTGAATGCCTCATCGCTCATGACACGAAGCGGACGCAAGGGGTGGTCTTGAGGCACTCGCTGCTCGGGGCTTACGTAGCTAAACACGTCCAACTGCTGCTCGTCTTTTCCACGCATGCTTTCTTCTTATCAGGTTGTGCTGTGGAAACAAGAAAGTTTCGCGGTACTCCGTCCGCTTCAAATCGAGTTTTTCCGCAACCTGCTAGGGCTCAATTCGACGACTGCGGATAACCAGGTATTCTTGCAAGTATCCCGCGCCATAAAGGTGGGCCGCTCCTCAAGAACGCACTTGGAGCTGCGCTGAACTGCGGGTCGAAAGCGCCTCCGGCGCAACCTGGAGCGCTCTGAGTCTTACTCACTCATTCCACAGTTACCGGAGCGCTGACGCTGCCCATTCTGCCACTCTGGTTGTCGCGCACTACGAAGCGCAGCAGATAATTCCCTGGCGTGAGGTGAAAGTCGCCCGGGTAATCCACGTTTTCTGATTTGAGTTTGGCAAGCTTTTCTGGAGGAACTTTCCCTTTCATATTCTTCGCGACAGTGTCCGCGATCAGCACACCCCTGGTAGCGACGGCCATCACATCGAGATCGACTTCGCTGTCGCTTGCAGGTGTGGTTAAGTCTTTGCCGCAATCTGCAAGGTGAATCCTACGGCCTTCTTGTCGCTATTTTTGTCGGCGCTGGCAGCGGCCGGGCGCAAACGCACGGTCACAGGGATGCCCGCCGCATCGAAAGGTGAATTCATGGCAAACTTCAGGTCGGCATCCCGCGCCGTATCGGGATTCATGGTCGCGCTGGTCATCAGGAAGCCCTCCCGGGCGCGCACATGGGCATCGCGCTGCTGAACTTTGACTTTCAGATTTCTCCATCCCGCCTTGTTGTCATTCGTGTTCAGGTAGTATTCGAGCAGATAGTAGGAAGAAGCATCTTCGGCAGCGGTTGTGAACTCCGCTGCCACATCATTGCGGTTATAGAATGCTCGTCCACCGGTGGTCTCCGCGAAGTAGTTCATCGTCTGCATCGAACTCGCCAGCGACTGCTCGCGGGTGAGCACGCGTGTGGCTAATTGCGGGCCGCTCGACCCCCGAGTAGGGCCCAAAGCCACCAAGCCGCGCACGTCGACCGGATAAACTGAGACTTGCGCCTCGTTCAGAGCTGCGACAGTCCCCTCGTACGACAGCGATTGAAGCGGAAAATTCACCGGCGAACTGTCCAGCGAATTGATTTCGAACGGGAAGCCGCCGATCGCCCAGATCAAGGTTTTTCGCCCGGGAATTCCGGAGAGCGATTCGGCGAGGGTGCGAAACGCTTCCATCGTCGCAAGCGTGGCGTCCTGTTGAATTAAGCCGGCATAGCCCGTCCCTCGCTCAATAAAGGCTCGCAACGAGTCCGACACCGATCCCGGCAGGCCAGGCCCCAGCAATGGGTTTGAATAACGTGCCAGCCGGACTTATGGAATGCCAAATGGCATGGTAAAATGTTATCATGGTTACCACGCTTACGATCGACAAGGCTGGGCGGATCGTGCTGCCCAAACCGGTGCGGGACGAGTTGCAGCTGAGCCCGGGCGACTCCCTTGAAGTGGAGAGTTCCGAGGATCGCGTCATCTTGCGTCCGGTGCGGGGAACTGGACGCATTTATAAGAAGCACGGAGTTTGGGTTTTCGACTCTGGCGAACCGCTGGAGGCCGACGTGGTCAACAAGACGATGCGGCGGGTCCGGGAGGAGCGGCATCGCCGCAATCTAGGGAAACTGCGTTGAAATTTTTCTTCGATACCTCAGTATTGGTGGCCGCCGTGTCGGTGCAGCACGTACACCATAGACCAAGCCTGGCAGCGTATCACGTGGGCAACAAGAGGGATGCAGGATGCGCGGCGCATAGCTTGGCCGAGGTGTACGCAACCTTAACGAGGCTACCCGGAAAACAACGAATGGGTTGCGAGCAAACCTTGCTTTTTCTGGACGAAATGAGAGACCGACTCAGGACCATCACTCTGGATAGTGACGAATACTATTCCGCGATTGCCGATGCCGCTGCCGAAGGGATCGGGGGAGGGATGGTTTACGACGTCCTCATTGCGCGTTGCGCGATCAAGGCTGGGGCAGAGGCTATTCTTACCTGGAACGTCGATCATTTCCGGCGCATAGGTCCGGAGGTGGCGAAGCGAGTGCGGACGCCGTAGGAATTGTGAAACATTGCTCCGATGTGCCGGCGGCTGTGGGTAACCCCAAGTTTCGTACCGCAACCCGTTCCTTATAGTTCCGTTTTCCGCAGGCGGAGCGAATTGGTTATTACCGAGACTGAGCTGAAGCTCATGGCGGCGGCGGCTAAGATAGGACTTAGCAGGATGCCGAAGAAGGGATAGAGGACGCCGGCGGCGATGGGCACTCCGACCAGGTTGTAGATGAAGGCGAAGAACAGGTTCTGGCGGATGTTGCGCATGGTAGCCTGACTGAGTTTTCGGGCGCGGACGATTCCGGCCAGGTCTCCTTTCACTAAGGTCACGCCCGCGCTTTCCATGGCAACGTCGGTTCCGGTGCCCATGGCGATTCCTACATCGGCTTGCGCCAGGGCTGGGGCGTCGTTGATGCCGTCGCCGGCCATGGCGACGGTGCGTCCCTGTTTTTGCAGGCGGCGCACTATTTCGGATTTCTGTTCGGGCAAGATTTCGGCTTCGAAGTCGTCAATGCCCAGCTTGGCGGCTACGACTTTGGCGGTGCTGCGATTATCGCCGGTGAGCATGACCATGCGTAATCCCGCGGCTTTGAGGTCGTGGAGCGCTTGCGGAGTGGACGGTTTGATCGGATCGGCGATGCCGATCAATCCTGCTGGGCGGCCATCGATGGCGGCGAAGATTACGGTCTGTCCGTCACGGCGCAGGTCTTCGGCTTTCAGTCTCAGTGCATCTATATTTAGTTGCAGCTGGTGAAAGAGTTTTTCGTTTCCGGCGGCCACGATTTTTCCGTTCACCTTGCCGCCGATGCCCAGTCCGGTATGGGACTGAAAATCAGTCGGGCTCGCCAACGGCAGATTGTTCGCCTGGGCGGCGGCTACGATTGCGGTGCCGAGCGGGTGCTGGCTTCCCTGCTCCAAGCTGGCAACCAGTCGCATCAGTTCGGTTTCATTGCCTCCGGAAACCGTGACTACGGATTCGACGGTGGGCTTGCCCTCGGTCAGCGTGCCGGTTTTGTCGAAGACCAGTGTGTTCACTTTCTCGAGGATCTCCAAGGCTTCGGCGTTCTTGATGAGGACGCCGGCTCGGGCGCCGCGTCCGGTGCCGACCATGATTGCCATGGGCGTGGCTAGTCCAAGGGCGCAAGGACACGCGATGATGAGCACGGCAACGGCATTCACTAAAGCGTGGGCCAGGCGTGGCTCGGGGCCGACAAAACTCCAGACGATAAAGGTCAGCACGGCGCTGGCAATGACTGCGGGGACAAACCAGGCGGCGACGCGGTCGGCAAGGCGCTGGATCGGAGCACGGCTGCGCTGCGCTTGACTAACCATTTGGACGATGCGCGCCAGCAAAGTTTCGCTGCCCACGTGCTCGGCTCGCATGATGAACGATCCCGTCGCATTTAGGGTCGCGCCGATCACTCGGCTTCCTGGCTCTTTGGTAACCGGCATGGATTCGCCGGTGATCATGGATTCATCCACCGAACTTGTGCCTTCGAGGACGGCGCCGTCAACCGGGATCTTTTCGCCTGGACGCACCCGCAGGCGGTCTCCGGGTTTTACCTGACCGAGGGGGATGTCATGTTCCGTGCCATCGCGCACAATGCGTGCAGTCTTGGGGCTGAGGTCGAGCAGAGCACGAATGGCGGCGCCGGTGCGGCTGCGGGCGCGGAGTTCGAGCACTTGCCCCAGAAGCACGAGAGTGACGATGGCGGCGGCGGCTTCGAAGTACACCGGCGGCGCGCCGTTCATGCCACCGTTCGCTACGCCACCGAACGATGCGGGAAATATTCCGGGGAAGACAGTGGCGATCAGGCTGAAAAGGTAGGCCACCCCTGTGCCCATGGCAATCAGCGTGAACATGTTGGTCGAGCGATTCACCACCGACTTCCAGCCGCGCTGAAAGAACGGCCAGCCGCCCCAAAGCACGACTGGAGTAGCGAGAATCAGTTCGACCCAGGAAAGTTGCCAGCCGCTGGGGAGCGCATGCTCGACTGGCATGCCGGGAAACATGTCAGCCATGGCGATCGCCAGCAGCGGGGCGGTGAGAGCCAGGCTGATCCAGAAGCGGCGGGTCATGTCGCGCAGTTCGGGATTTTCTTGTTCGACTGCAGTGACGGTGCGGGGTTCGAGAGCCATGCCGCAGATGGGGCACGCTCCCGGTGCGGGCCGGATAATTTCCGGATGCATGGGGCACGTATATTCCGTGCGGGTGGTGGCTAAAGGCACTTCGGCCTCGAGCGCCATGCCGCAACTGGGGCAGGGGCCAGGCTTGCTTTCGCGCACCTGCGGACACATTGGGCAAACGTAGTTTCCAGGCTTTGCAGCCGAAGGCTTCCCAGCGGCAGCAGCCGGACGAATGGCTGGCGTGCCGAGTGTGACCAGGCCGGCGGAACGCGGTGGCATCGACTGGGTCAGGTATTTTTCAGGATCCGCTTTGAATTTCTCGGCGCAATGGCCGCAACAGAAGTAGTATGGCTTTCCGGCGTGTTCGAGACGGTGTTTTGCGGTCGCGGGGTTTACACTCATGCCGCAAACTGGATCTTTCACCACGGTTGCGGGCTTCGAGAGGTTTTCCGTCATGGCGCGAGATGTTTCTCCAGTTTAGATTCCGGTACACTCCATCTTGATTCTTGCAGCCTCGATCCTACGCTGCCGATTGTTGTATCTTAAAGAAGAGGAGCGAACAAGCCGCATGACACAATTGGAAGTCGCCTACCGTTACGGCGCGTCGCCGGGAGAAGCCGAGATGCGTGCGCTGGATAGCGTGCGGGAAGTTTATGGTATCCGCCGCATGAGGTTTGACGCGAAGGAGCGAATTGTGCGGGTGGAATTCGATGCTTCCCGCCTCAAAGAGCCGGTGGTTGCGAGTTTGTTACGGCAGGCAGGATTGGACGTCCAGGAAAAACTTGTGTTGGCTTGAGCTCGGATGCCGACGGGTAAGCTGGGGGAGGGCTGCCGTCGGCCAGTTAAAACCGAGTCGAAGGAAAATGCAAGGGGCGTCCAAGAAAACCTCTGGCCGAAGTTTATCTTCAAGGGCGCCCCGTTGCGCGCCACTTCGTCTGGCTTCTATGGTAGCATTCGCTCTGCCAATTTCAAGCCCATGAAATATAAGGGTTAGGATCTCCGTCCACCGCGTAGGAATTTCCCGTCGGCGAGAAGGATTTACGTTCAACGTCACAGCGGCACGAGTGATGCCAGAAAGCTGTTGAAATCCTGGAAACAAAAAATACTTAGGGCCGGCTGCGGTTAAGGCTCTTAGGGATTTTGGGGGAGTTCTGGAAACGAAAGTTCTTGAACAAGGGGATTACGGTGTGCAGGAGCTTATCCGGTGGGCGAAGCGTTTCATCAACCGCAAAGTTTCGGCTATAATCAAAATCTCCGTTGCTTGCCATGTCGCGCCCGTAGCTCAGCTGGATAGAGCATCTGGCTACGAACCAGAGGGTCGGGAGTTCGAATCTCTCCGGGCGCACCAGAATTCAAGCACTTAGGGGCACCCGTTGAAGGTGCCCCTTCAAATTGTGCACGAATTGTGCATATTCTCGAAAGGAATGCGATGACCAGAGAGACAACAACTACAATCGGCCTCGAAGATATCCAAGGAGTGCGGCTGAAATGCGCGGTTGACGGATGCAAGGAGCGAGTGACGCTCCAGAGTAACGGAGCAGTTTCAATTTTCCTGTAAGCATGGTGACCCATTGAAGATTCTGAGTATTTGCTCGGGCAAAACGCCTTTCTCTCTCCAAAGCTCCCTAAGCCCATAGAGTGTGATATCAGCCTTACTGAAGCAGACCAAGCGGCATATTCTGTAAGGTTTCGAGTCGACGGAATGTTTTCCCACCGTCACAGGATTAGCAATGAACTCATCACGCAGCAGGTTGATGGGTTTCTCGACTGTAGTCGCTGGAGTAGCGACAAGGAATGGCACGCCATGTTTACCGAACTCGTCTACATGAATCCAGAAACAGAAACACCCAAGCAGCAAGGCTAACCGAATTAATACACTACCCGCTCAGTTCTCTTTCGTGACTTTTACCGCCACAGGCGCGGTGTAAGTCCATTCTCCGGGTTCACCGCAACAATCACCGCCGATATGCGAACGGCAACAAAACCGGAGGCGTAGGTCTATCGAGCCGCTGCCAGATAGCCAGCCCCGACTCGGCTGGAATCTGCTTCCCCAGGGCATAACGCACACTGTCCCAACAGTGGTCATTGCCCGGCTTCAAGTCCGGCATGACTATGCCGGTGCGCTTGTCTTGCCGGAAGGACCAGAGACGCGCTTCCTCTTGCGTGTGAACGCATCGGCTGTGGATGATGATTTTTTCAAACGAGCGCAAATACTTCACGCCGTCTTCGACCGACCCAGCCCACTTCTCGGCGCCTTCAATTCTGAATCCTGCGTTGTGGACGTGGCTGATCACAGACGGCAAGGAGCAGTCCGCGAGAATCAGATGTTCCCTGGCGCCCGGTATCGTGTCGAAAAGAGCGGGTGTGTCTTTGATCTCGCAGCCGACAGCATAAGCCTCGTAGTCGATCAGCAGCGTCCCTTGAGTTTTTCCGAATTCAGCCCCGCCCGTCCAGCACCGTATTAAAACGCAGGGATCGTTGGCGTACCCCCAATCGCAACCAAAAAATGGCCCCTCAATCGACCTGTCAATGCTGGGGTTTGGAGTGGCGAAACTTTCGATCACATACTTGCCTCTCAAAATTTGGGCGCTCTGATTCGTGCGCGGCTGTCCGCCCCAGACGCACTCCGCGCTCTCCGGATCAACCGCGTAGAGATACGCTCGCTCACGTTCCAATTCCGGTGGAAACCACGGATTCTCCTTCCAGTTGATTTGCTTCACGACTGCATCAGGCGGGCAAGTCGTAATGAATCGCTTCCACACCGGAGTACTTTCTTCATCAGGATTAAACGAGGCCCAGATCTCGGACCCCGGCTGGCGGATGGTCGGCAACAAGATTTCGAACGAGCGCTCCGAAACGCGCTCTGCTTGCTCGACCCATACAATGTCGATGCCCTCCATCGACATGATTTTCTCGGGGCTCGTTCCCGTGCCGACGAACAGGAACTCGCTCCCGTTCGTCCCATAGATGCCTTGCTGCTGGATTTCGTACTTGTGCGCCAGTCCCATCGCCCGAATCTGGCTCGACAAGAGTTCGTGACAGCTTTCCGAGATCGAGTTTTGAAACTCGCGCGTGCACAAGATTCTCAACTTGCGCTCCGCTGCCTTCAGGATCAACGCCCGCGCGACAGCCCACGACTTGCCGCTGCCGCGCCCGCCATGAATCACTTTGTAGCGGCTCGGACGGAACAAACATTCTGCCCACTCGGGGAATTGAAGACTCATTTCGGCCACGAGGTTTCCTTTCCACGACAGCGAGTGATCGGCTTGAACGCAACCTGATGGCATTCTGCACTTGCATCGCAAACACGTGCATGAGCCGTGCCCACCGCGACGGCAAGCCGCGCTGATTCCGTCGCTCTTGAGTACTTTACCCTTCTGCGCTCCGGCAACCTGTAAGTGTGCGCTCATGCTCCTGCCCATTTCCTGGCCAATTCGTTTTCCTCTCTGGCCCGCACGCGCGGCAATTCCTTCGACCACCATATCAGGAATTCTCCTGCGAGGGAGTATAACGCTGAGCTGCTTCGCGCTTGCGGCAGAGCGGCCGCGAATCGAACTTTTTGTTGTCCACACTCATGACACCATTCCAGAGAGGGAGAACGAGCACCGCTCGTGGCTCGTTCTCCCCTGCGGTGCGGCGCTCGGCAAAATTGGCTGAAACTCTTCCGCAGTTCACAGCTGCGAACGGACCAATCGCACCTTGACGGGCGAGAAAGGAGACAAGGCACCCCCGCCACACACATCTCTCAAAACTGTTTCTTTCCACGTCTCTCCGCAATGGCCTGACGAAAATCGGCGACCCGACCCGCCACTTGTTCGCGATAAAATTTCAACTGGCGATGTTCCTCTTCCATCGGAGAAATGACGCCAGAGAGAGCGACGATTTTCTTGTCCAGTTGATGCCACTGGTTAGTCAGATCCGCTCGCTTCGATTCGTACTGTTCGGATTCCATGTCGCTCGGAAAATCGTTCTGCTGAAAAGCTTTGTCTAACTCGTCTCTTGTCCTGCTAACGATCGTGCGTTGCGTCCACAACGGCTCGGCCTCCCGGTGTTTGGCCGCGAGAGACGATCCGACTTCCGTGATCCGTTCGTCAATCTTGCGGCCCTCCGCCTTGGCCGCTTCGTATTGATCCTTGAGCGATTGAAACTGCTCCGTGGCGAGTACAACTTCAGCCGCAGCCATTTGCGACCGGGCTTCCTGCATCCGTTCTGCTCCGTTCATAGGTCTCCCCTCCTATAAAATTCGGCGTGTTCCAAATTCAATTCACGTATGCGACGCTGATGGTCCTGAGTCGGCGTCAACTTCGGCGCACCAGGTCGCCTGAACACGACTATGGTTCCATCGTCGGCGCGTTGCGCCCCGAATTCCTTCACGTCGAAACTGGCGATTTTCTTCCCCGCGCCATCGGAGACATGCAAGCGTTCGCAGTCGGCTGGTTTAATTCGCCCGCCCGATTCGCCGCAGTCACAAGAAGCGGTGTGATTGCTGGGAAATTTTGCCTGCCCCATCGTCGCGAGTGCCGCGTCCGACACGTGAATAAGACTGCTGTCATGCGTGCTGAATCCGCGTTGTTGGCAGCGCTGAATCATAGGTTGTCTCCTGGCTCACGGCGAATGTTGATATACGTTCGCGCATCTGCCGCGACCTCTTTCGCCGAGATTGTTTGCGGCAAGTGACTCGGCGGGTGTCGATACTCTGGAATCGAGGATGACGCCGGTGACCTCCCTGACTCCAGGTTAGGGCCGCTTTGTCCGACAGGACCGGCACCGTCTGGCCGCGCTGTCAGTGGCGCCGGCGAGGTTGGGACAATTCCCGCGCTCGTGGGTTGCACCTCGTCAGCTTGCTTGCTCATCTGCCGGTTATTGGTCGGCACCCCATCGGGATCGTGTTCTTGTTCCTGCTTCATGATTTATTGCTCCTGTTCTGCGGCCCTTAGCCGCGTTGTTTCCTTCGTAAATACTCTTGAACTCCACGCGCGCTGAAGCGCAGCGCCCGCCCTTCGCGCCGAACGAACGAGAACTTGTCGGCATTCCGGTACAGATAAGACTTCGACATGCCCAACACCGAGGCTGCCTCGTCGATGGACAGCAGCGAATCCGGTAATTGCGGCTGAATCACCGGCGCAGTTAAACGGACGAGCGCCGTCGCTTTGATCTCTTCAAGATCGCCCAGCAAACGGGGCAACTCTTCTGCCGAGAGCGTCCGCGCTGCCGCTAGAATCGGTTCCAGTTCTGTCCGCATAACCATCTACCTCGTGCACAAGCTGTGCACAGTGCTGATAACTCTTTAGGCTTCAATCTCTTTCTCCGGAGCATTAGATTGACACTCAGATGTTCCATTGCCCTCGAACACCGCTTTGGGCAGGCTCCGATAGACTGCCATCGGGATCTCGGCAGGCTTGCCCTCCGGAGTAACAAAGACGACGTTGTAGCGGTCGCCCTCACGCTTCTGCGCCTCGTTCGTTGGCACTACCTTGCCGATGTGCTTCGAGCGATAAGTGAGCCATCCCCGGAGATCGCGGGACTCTCGGATCCAATCCAGGCTCACGGCGTCGCGCGGCTTCTCTTCGAGGTGATCCGTCAGCAGCCGGATCAGTTTGTCCGCCCTGGCGAGCATCTGCTTCAGTTCGACCGCGCCTTGAGAAAGCGTAGACTCCACCGCCTCGCTCAGATGGTTGCGCCGATGCCCCAAGACCGATCGTTTTGAGACTCCATAGCGGGCCGCGATCGCGGACGCCGCGTGCTTGTTCTGCAGGATGTCTCGCTCGATCTCCGCTCGCTGTTTGCTCGTGCAACACAGGCAACTGCGCGCCATTTTTTAATTCACCTCCGAAGTCAGAGCAGAGCAACTTTGGCAAGTGATAGTTCCATCGAGTTCCCGGTACAAGGCATGACTGCCGCAGGCCAAACAGCGGCGGAGACTCTCTCTATGGGTGAGAGGACTCTCTCTATGGGCAACCGCTGGACTCTCTCTATGGGTAATGACTGCAACTCTCTCTATGGGCAACTGCTGAGTGTTTTGCTGAACTCTCCCTAAGCCATAGGGAGAGGATAGAGAGAGTTTAGGGAGTTGCTCTTCGAGCTTTCCGAGGAACTTGTAGCAAGCGGCTCTGCGCTTCGCGACGTAAGCCTCGGCGAGTTCTAAGACTCCGTCTTTCACCGCCTGCCTTCGGAAGCATCCGATCGCCGTCCGGTGAAGGTCGAATAGCGTACCGATACGATTGACCGGGAGCACGATCGGGTGATCAGGACGGGCTGCTTGAAGCTCCGCGGCGAGCGCTATGAACTTCGCGTAGTTCGAGGAGAACGTCTTTCCCTGAACCGAATTCCATGCGGCTTCCAGAGGATCAGGGCCACCGATCGGATAGGCCGCGGCTTGTCTGGCGATCTTGTAAATATCTTCGTCCGGCAATGGCGGTTTGCATCGTCGCGTGTTGTGGTCGAGCAACTCGAATTCGATTTGATCCAATTCGAAACCCTTCCGGCGCAGATAGCAGCCGACGCGGAAGAGTCCATCGTTGCGGCTGCCAGTGTAGAGAGCGCCGACATCGCTTGCCCGAACTGCCGGACGCTGCGGGCTGGCGATGAGTTGGAACAGCCACTCAGGAGTCGATGCAGGCGGCTGTCCGTTCAGAGGGGTTGTCCACTGGTAGGTCGCTCCGCTCGGATGAATGCTCGGCGGCACGAGGACATAGCCACCATCGCCGCGTGTGTCGAGTCCGGTTGCCAGTTTTGACGCGGAGTTTCGGATCGCGCCATTGCTCGGGTAGCTGAAGTACAGATGCATTCCCTTTGAGGTTTGGACGGTGATCGTCCGGGTCCACGCTTCTCCGTACTGCGCGACGAGCGAGTTGAGCGATTCGCGCCCAGGTTCGCCGTCGACGTCGAGCGCCCAGACTTTCGATTCAGGGCCGGTTGCCAGACCCCAGTTGCAGCCAGGATGCCGCTGCGCCCACGATCGGATCGCTTCTGAGTCGCATGACGCCCGCCGTGTCCAGTCTTTGATCAGAGGGATCTTTCCGCGCTCGGCGCAAGGTAACAAGCGCCAGCCGCGCTCAGCGAGCGTCAGCACCTCGGCGATGGATTCACCATCAGCCACGCAGCCTTCTAAGCTGCAAATTTGCAGTAGCGTCCATTAGCGGGTCTCTCGACCCGCGATCAGTTCGTCGAGCACGTCGGTTCTGACACAGACTGTTCGCCCAAGCCGGACGACGGGGATGCGCCCAGCACAGATCCTTCCGATAGGCTTGGCGCACGGCGTCGCCGAAATCCGCCAAGCCGGACCATGAACTTGGTTTGACGGTCGAGCGCGTTCCGTCCACCAAGCTGGAGTAGTCGATCTCTCCCCGCCGTCGCGCCACGCTGATGATGCGACCCAGCGCCTGATACGACTTCATAGAGTTCTCGATGGCTCCGGCGGAAATCAACAGGTAATACAAGTGACGCAAAGTCATCACGCCGTGTTCTTCGAGCAGCCGTTTGGCCTGCTCTACGATTCCGATCGTCCTCTGGGTTCGTCCCCTCATGTCGCGCATTCTCTATCTAGATCAACTTTGCTCGCGCCCTACTCCCCGCGCTTCCAGCGCTCGATCTCGCTGATGTGGACCATCCTTCGCCGGAACAGCCGCACGGTCCGGAGGCGACCAGAGTCCACCATCCGCTAAGCAAGCGCCCGGTTGAGGCGCAACTGGCGTGCGGTTTCCGAGACGTTGAAGTACAGTTTTTCTTGCTTCGCTGTTTCTGTTTGTTGCATATACTTCTCTTTGAAAAGAGTTAACCTCAACTTTCTTCTATACAATTCATAGCACTTCGGATAATATGAGTACAGATAGATGAGTGCAGCACATAGCGATGAAAGATAAACTCAATAATCGGGCGAGAATCAAGATCCAGAACGAGAGGTTGAACCATCACACGACTCTGACGGCTGTCGTCATGGCGCTCAATGGAGATAATCCGCTGCTCCGAGATTCGGAGGATCGTCGAGCGCTGATTCGGTACGTTGAGGCTTGGAACAGCTCGGGGCGCAATCCGTGGAAGATGGTTCTGTCTCCCACGGATGCGAAGCGGTTCTCCCTCTCCAACCTTGAAAGAGTGTGGGCGTGGACGCTAGCGCCGATTGGACGGCCGCAGAATCCCGAGGCACAGCGCATATTTCGCGAACTCGAACGCGATATCGAACGCAGGGGAATGCGGGTCCGCCCTGATGAGGCGGGCGGTGCTTACTGGGCGCTCTTCCCGATTGGTGAGAACCGTGACCAGGCTGCGATGTTTGTAGGGATGCTCTTGACGAATCCGCTGCGTGGGAAGTTGTCTGATGGACCATGCCAGCGGAAACGGTGCGGGAAGTGGTTCATAAAGAGGCGCCCCTTACAGAAGCAATGCAATCGTCGCTGCCTGGCTATCGTCCGAAGCATGGAGGCGGTGAAGAAGGAACGCCAGGACGCTCACACCGAAAACCTGAAAAACGCACGCAGGGCGCTGCGGAGTTGGAAGCGAAAAAGCGGCTTGGACTGGAAGACGTACGTGGCAGGCGCCACCGGGTTGACCAAGAAGTTTATAACCCGCGCAGTCACCAACAAAGAGTTGACCGCGCCGGAACTGAGAAGTCAGCAAATGAGAGGGAGGAAGCAACAATGAAAAATGCCGAAGGTCATCAACAAGCGACGAAGCGGGCGCGGGGTGAGGGTTCGCTCTACCAGCGCGGCCAGACGTGGTGGATTTGCGTTTACGCCAACGGAAAGCAGATACGTGAATCGACTCAGACGAGTGATGTTGAGCGGGCGAAGAAATACTTGCGGCACAAGTTGAAGGAGGTCGGCGCGTTCGAACTCGCCGGGAAACCTCTGATCACGTCACGCGACCGCAGGAAGACGGTCTCAGACCTGATGTCCGCGCTGGAAAAGGACTTCGCGATTCGCGATATCTTGACGGCTCAGGCCAAGAGTCAAGTTAAGCGCGTGAGAGCCGACTTCGCAGGAGCGCGGGCGATGAGTCTCAGCAAAGAGGACGTTGACCGCTACATCGAGCAGCGGTTGGCTGCTGGTGACGCACCGGCCTCGATCAATCGGACGACGGGCTTGCTCAAGCAGGGATACATCTTCGCAGAACTGCCCGTGCCAAAAATCCGCAAGCTGGATGAAAGCGGAAACGTGCGTCACGGCTTTTTCAGCGAATTGGAAGTGCGCCGCGTCATGGCAAACCTCGACTCTGACCTCGCCGACTTCACCCTGTTCGGATGGCTCACCGGCATGCGGAAGGCCGAGATTGCCTCGTTGCGGTGGGAGGACGTGGCGGGCGACGAGATCCGGCTGCGGGCCGAGAACGCCAAGACGGGCGAAGGACGAACCATTCCGTTCGAGGGAGAACTTGCCGACCTGATCGAGCGGCGGAAGAAAGCGCGGCAGTTCAAGGTCAACGATGTGACGATGATCTCTCCGCTCATATTCCACCGCGACGGAGAGCCAATCCGTGAGTTCCGCAAGTCCTGGGCCACGGCCTGCCGGTTGGCAGGTGTACGGCGTCTGTTTCACGATCTCAGACGAAGTGCAGCGAGAAACATGCTCAATGCCGGAGTGCCGCAAGCAATCGCGATGCAGATCACCGGGCACCGGACCGACTCGATGTTCCGCCGTTACGCCATCGTCACGCCGAACGACGTGAGGACCGCGCTCAGAAGGACGCAGGAGCACACCGCCGCCGAAATGCAGGAAGCAGTCGCGGCCACGGCGTCCGCAGTCGTGAACTGATCCTGCTGTGCATATTTGCACAGTCCACCCCAAAGGCCCGTCGAACATGGCGGGCCTTCTTCTTGTGCCCTAGAACGCTCGGCCTTCAGCTTAGGAAGCTGTAGGAGCGATGATCTGACTCAGGGTACTGTCTAGCACTACCCCGCATTCGATCTCCTGCAGTTGGAAGTTTTTTTGGTGATTGTGCACCTTCTGTGCATAAACAGGGTGCTAGAGCGTGTAAAGCGGAGCAAAAGCGGTCCAGTCGGTCCATCCTGTTTTCATAAACTTATCGGGATATCTGAGAACTGGTTTCTACCGACTGGCACCCTGTACACGCCGAATTATAACTACGAACCAGAGGGTCGGGAGTTCGAATCTCTCCGGGCGCACCATTTATCACTGATTTTGCGGACGACGGGAGTGTGGCTGGCGCGGTTCAGCCGCAACGAGTTGTTCTATGTCACGATGGGAAACCGGCTGGTGGTAGCGCAGATTCATACCGCGCCGACCTTCGGCGTCGATTCCATTCGCCCATTGTTTCAACTGGATTTCCCGAATCCTCCGGATCGCACCTCACCCCTTTATGACGTGAGCGCCGATGGCCAGCGTTTTGCCGTCCTCACTGCGGACCGCACGAAGTCCTCATCGATTAGCCTTTTGACGAATTGGCCGGCGGATCTGAAGAAATGAAGCTACCTCACCAGGCTTTCGACACTTCTCTTGGTTCGCTCAGGGCGTGGTGAGCTTCGATGCAGCAGCGCTTCTGCAACCATGCGAATGTCGCAGTTGTGATCGTCGAGTGCGGCAAGCAGTTCTTGATAAGCAGCAATATTCCCGCTGTTGTGCCACTCCAAATGGCAAGCGAACAAATACAAAGGATCGCGTTGTCCGACGTTCTCAGACATTTCAGTGAGCTTGCTCTCTCCGAGCACCGTCTCGACGGGGTGGACGTTTTCAACCGGCGGTAATCGCGGTTGTTTCACAATTTAGTAGTGCCGGCTACGTCCCGACGATGATGCTGACCGCATCAACCACCATCAGCAGAAATACGGAACCAATAAGCACAAGAGTCGCGACAAGACTCTCATCGACGCTTTCGGCGCGAATCAAGAGACTGATCGGGTAAGTCACTACCAAGAGGTTAACCGCAGCCAGCAGCGTCCAAAATTGCGCGTTTGGCTTGTTTCTTTTCATTTCATCACCTCATCACCTTTCACGGACCCTGACGTTGCATCTTCAAATCTCGGGCACCATATCGATCCCGAACCGGCGCTCCTTTGCTTGCAGCCGTTTTTCGATCTCTTGGTTGATCCATTCGCGTTCGACTGTTGAGACTTTATTGGCCGACGCATGTGCCTTGGCGAACATTCCCAACAGTTCACTTTCCTGCACGTGGCTGAAATCACTAAACAATCCCGATTCCTTAAGCACGGAACTGATTCAACCGTGACAAATGGCGACTGCGATGGAGAGGTCACAAATCAGTTGGTCACGTGGAGCGCGAAGAACATACGACCAGCCAAGTCGGGAATGTCAGCCTTTTCGTGAGTCTCATCGCGATTCGTTTCTGCTACCTCCGTCCAGATTGCCGGAGCGGGTAAAAAAATCACTTGTGCCACAGCACCCTGTCAATTTCGAGTGGCAGGGCCTTTGGATGGTGCGGGACGATACGCGGCGTGAAATCGGTTTCTGGCCGCATACCTGGCATTGTTGCCGAGTAGGTGTACGCAAACGCTGTACCCGGGCGAAATGCCTTGCGATGCATCTGCTGACGAACCGGAGCTTCGCCATCTCGAGCGTCCGCAAATAGCTCGACCCGTACGAAACTCGGGTCGATCCCCGCAAGCGAGACCTCAACCTCAAATATCAGCTCGTTGTCTTGTCGAATCACCTTCACCTGTCCGAAGCGAACGTCCTTCCAGCGTCGGGCGATATCCTGTTGCCATGCACGCACGCTGCTGCCTGTTTTCCCGAGACTCTGGGCACGTGCGGTATAAGCAGCTGCGGCAGGAAGATAATGCTCTTCTGTGTATTGCCGGACCGCGCGATTGGCGGAAAATGCCGGCGTGAGCAGCGCCATACTTTCCCGGATGCGCGCTATCCAGGACGCCGGCACTCCATTTTCATCCCGGTCATAAAATCCGGGGGCAATTTGGTGTTCCAAGAGGGCGTACAGCACTTCTGCATCCGCACGGTCCGCCGTAGCGTCAACCGGAAATTCATCGCCGTTACCAATGGCCCAACCTACAGCTGGCGAATATGCTTCCGCCCACCATCCGTCCAGGACGGAAAGATTCAGGCCGCCGTTCACCAGCACCTTCATTCCGCTGGTACCGCACGCTTCCCATGGGCGTTTGGGCGTATTGATCCAAACGTCGACGCCCGCCAGCAAGTGTTGGGCGAGCAGCATATCGTAGTCACTAAGAAACACAACATGGGAACGCACATCGGATCGACGGGCAAAGTCTATCCATTCCCGAATCAAAGCTTGTCCCGGCATGTCCTGAGGATGAGCCTTTCCAGCTAGCACCAGCTGAACAGGTCGCTCGGGATTCGTGAGGATGCGTGCGAACCGCTCCCGATCGTGAAGCAGAAGCGCGGGACGTTTGTAAGTCGCGAAGCGTCGGGCAAAGCCGAGTGTCAGCACGTCAGGATCGAGTACAGAATGAGCTTCCTGTAATTGCAGAGGCGAAGCCCCATGACCAGCTTCCTGACGTGCCAGTCGATCGCGCGCATATTCCACCAGAGCGGTTCGCCCTAGATTGCGCATGGTCCAGAGCCGCTGGTCATCGACAGCACGGAACCTTTCTTCCGTGTCGCACAGGTCACCCCGCCACAGGCCCTTGCCGCACAGTTCGGTCCAGAGGGCATCGGCACCGGCCGAATCCCATGTGGGCACGTGTATTCCGTTGGTCACATGGCCAATGGGAACGTCCGCTTCCGGAAACCTGGGGAAAAGTGGTTGAAAGAGGCGTCGGCTGACCTCCGCATGCAGGCGGCTCACAGCATTGACCGAGCCGCTGCCCCGAACGGCCAGGTACGCCATGTTGAAAGGCTCGGAATGGTCATCCGGGTTTGCACGTCCCAGCGCAAGGAGTTCGTTCATGGTTATTCCGAGGCGTTCAGCCAGGAGTGCTGAATATTGGCGAACAAGTTCGGGGGAGAACCGGTCAAAACCTGCGTCCACCGCCGTGTGAGTGGTGAACACGTTGCCCGCCCTCGTCACCGCAAGGGCATGGTGGAAAGGTACACCCTTGTCTTTCATGTAGCTGTGAGCACGCTCGAGTACGGCAAACGCCGCATGGCCTTCGTTCAGATGGCACACCTCCGGTTTTATGCCGAGCGCCTCAAGCAGCATCCATCCTCCCCCTCCGAGGAGTAATTCCTGCTTTAGGCGTAGTTCAGATCCGCCGCCATATAGTTCGCTGGTGATAGCTCGATCGTGAGGGAGATTGGCCGGATCATTTGTATCGATTAAATAAAGCTTCGTTCGTCCGACCTGGACTTCCCAAGTACGAATCCATATCTTGATACCGGGGAGAGTCACCGCCAGCCTCAGCCAACTTCCATCGGCGCCGCGGATCGGTCGAATGGGCAACTGTCCAGGCTCGTTAACTGGATATAACGCCTGTTGCTCACCCCGGGCGTCAATTTCTTGACGAAAATAGCCCTGTTGATACAAGAGGCCGACGCCCACCACGGGAACTCCGAGATCACTTGCGGCTTTGAGTTGGTCGCCGGCGACGTTGCCCAGGCCACCGGAATAAATCGGCAACGCCTCGCTAAGCATGTATTCCATGCTGAAGTACGCGATCGTGCGAAGCGGGGAATCCGGATGCGCCTTTTGAAACCAGCCGGTTTCGGAGTTCTTGGCCTGGGCCTCAGCCAGGAGTTGTTCGAGGCGGCTACGTTTGGAATCATTCAGGCTGTCGAGTTTCTCTTGCGAAACAGATTTCAGGATGAGCCACGGATTCTCGGTAAGCTCCCAGAGCTCCGGATCCAGTTCCTTCCAGATCTCGTCGGTCGCATGGTTCCAGGACCAGTGGAGGTCGAGCGCCAGTTGCGTGAGCGCATCCGAGCCTCTGAGTTCGGATGCCAGGACTGAATAAGTGAGATTACCCATTGTTATTGCACCTCTAGTCCCGCGAGTCCCGCGAGAATTTCAAAATACCATGCACGAGATTGGCCTTCTGCTACATCACCCAACATCAAATGTGCGAACCAAAAGAAGTGCTGTCATATCTCGGTCCGGTTTCACGGTAGCGAAGTGTAAGGCAAGGACGCTTCAACGGCCGACGCGCTTCTCAGCAGTTCTGAGTCAATCAGCGTCGCAATCTGCTCCCACACCCGCGGATCATTCTCGATTTCGTGATGTGGCCTGTTCAGGTGCCGGGCAAGCCAGGGATAGTTGTCACAATTAATTCGACGATCCTGGTAGGTCATCCGAAAGTTGCCGATGATGTTCGTGTGTCCCGGATCCGCCGCGCGAATGCGCGACCGTCCGTGGATGAGACCTCTGGTCTGATAAAAGTTGACCGCGTTCCGAACGTTTGAGGGGATTACCGTATCCTCATGGCCTGGTTTATGGACGCTGTCCACCTGGATCGTGAGTGATACCGGAATACCCAAGCGCCCCAAATCACGGGCCAACGTGACCGCCTGCGAAGCACCCCAACTGTGGCCGTAGATAATGATGCTGGCACTTTCTTTTTCATTGGTATTGACCTCGCCATCTCCATCAGTGTCTAACAACTCCAGCACTCGCCGCAGAGCCCGCTTGCCGTTGTGGTTCGCGAACACTTCTGTGTGCACAATTGACGGATAACGGTCGCGAAGATAGGAGGCGAACTGCACCTCAGGATGGTTCAAGTCATCGCGCCTAACAAAGCCTCCAACGAAGCCGATAACAATGGCATTCCGCAGCGGGATGTTCCGAGTTCCAAGCCGCTCTCGAAGGCAAACTAATCCGAGAGCTGCCCTGACACTGTCGCCAGGCACGGATTCATCGCAGACACGAGGCTGTACAGTAGTACTGAAATGAATGTTGGCTTCTTCGGTAAACGCATTCGACTGGCCTCGAACAAGGCATGGCCGAACCAGGCATATTCCAGCCAGGACCAGCCACAACGCTGAGAACTTGCTGAGTTCATTCATAAAACCCGATCGCTTTATTTTGGTTTTTGCCCTTCTGAAAGTGGCGAATGCACAAGACCACTCCAAGCAGGTAATCGCAAGCTAGTCTCCAAAGCAGGCTTATTGCAAGTGGCATTTTAGCAATTACATAAGCGCGGGAGATTCTTCTGAAGGCTGCCCGTATTGAGGCATTGACCGTAACCGGGCAGGCTACGTGACACTGGATTGGGTCGCCGCATCACAGCGTGAGGCACTTAGCGACAAGTCGAATGGCAGGCAATCTGCATCATTCATAGCGTGCATCAGGAGGTGGTTATGTTCAAGATCACGCACCACACGATTCATCGCTTCTCTCTCGCGGAAATCCTTCTGATGGTGGCGATTAACCAAATAGAAGCCAAGCGGACGGATCCGTCCACGCGGAGGAGGAGTGAAGGTGTCAGTTAGGAGTGGACCATGATGGTTTGCAAGGAACAAGAGATTGGAGTGGAGGTTATGTCTTTGCAAGTGGTGTGGCAGAATTCGCTCGCACTGGTCCGGGCACATCTAAGAGCTAGACAAGCAAGCAATCCTTACTACCGGTGGGCAGAACAAGCCATGAAAATTCGCGCACGTCGCGCCAACTGGGACGCCAATCACTGCTGGGCGGCATGAGCAACACGATTTCATTTGCAGGAAGGGGAACTGAAACTGCAAAGCGCAAGAGATGCGGCCGAGGAGATTAGCACATGCTGAAACTGATCTGCGTGATCTGCATTTGTTTCGCAACCTTTCCACTCTGTGGCCAAGTGTCGCCCAAATAAGAAGTGGCGACGATCACCGACGTCAAGATTCATCCGGAGAGCGGCTCGGATGTCAGAACCAGCGTGCGTAAGTTTCCGGTATTGGGGACGGCTCACAATAAGAGTATGGCTGCAAAAGAGGGGACAAAGCGCTTCGAGGCTTCGTCGTCGCGATCATTAAAAAAAGATTTTGCCAATCCCCGCTGCAAATGGCGGGCACCGTTGTAAGTTAATCGACCCTCGGGGTCCGTCTGCGATCTTTTGTGTGCAACTTCAAGGAATTTTCCAATGCCTTCAGCGCGTACATGGCATCTTCGATAGCTTCGCCCTCGCCATCGTAATTCGACGAGGTTGAAAATAGCTCTCGCGATCGCAAGATGAGTGCGCTGCGGGCTTCTTCAATGCGTAACGCGAGCTTCTGCACATCCGTTTCGGCCAAGACAGCTTTGTACGATGTGCGCCAGCCTCGGAGCGTTTCGAGACACGAATTGCTAATCATCGCTTACCTCCTAAAAGGATCTGGTTTACGAGACGTCTCCTGCCAGCCGCTGAGCTGGGATCTTCTATTGATGCACGTCGATCTTGAGTTTAATCTTCTAGAGACCCGAGCCTCCCCTTGCGGGAGTCTGGCGTTTTGCAAGCAGAACAGGAGGCGCGGAGTTTTCCGGCCAGGAACACGTACATATGATACCAAGTGAAGCATCTCGTTTTCAGTGATCGTTGTCACAGCGGCATGTTTGACTGAGTTGCGAGACTGGAGCACGCGGTAACCCAAAGAGCAACGATCAGGGCGCTCGGTCTTGATCGTGACCGATTTCTCCCCCGTGCGCAGGCGGGTGCGCATAGTTAAATCCTCAAACGCCATTTCTATTCTTGCACTAATCAATGGCCGCCCTATCCGTATCGTGGTTGGTTGGCTCGAGCTTCACTCGTCAAAGCTGCGAGCTCCGCCCTTTAGTCGATTCTTAACGAGCTGCGTCCAGACGAATTTGATCACGCGCGTGTCGTCATAGCAGTACGCGAGATTGTGATTCAGGGTCGAGAAACAATGCCGCTGGCAGGACTTCTTCATGTCAGCCAACTGGGCATCGTCGAACCTCGGATGATCGATATTGCCCCAGTCAAATGGTGAAGCATACGTCGGAAAACAGGGCGCCACAGTGCCATCGGTGCGGATGATCACGTTATTCTGTCCTGCCCGGCAATTCCACTCGGCAAAGTGCAGATCCCCGGCTGCATCCCGGACAATGCCCGGCATGCGCATAAGGTGCTTCGAAGTTCCATTCGCGCTGTTACCGTCGCCGTTCCATCCAAACGTTTTTAAATCAGACGCATTGTTGCCCATCCGCATAAACGCCTTGATCTCTTGGAGGCGTTGCACCGAGTTCACCATTTGGTAGCCGGCCTTGTTCTTCTCAATGAGCCAGTCGATGAGTTCATCGGTGCGACGCCAGTCTTCGGGATGGATGTAGGTCGGGTTGTCGGATAAATGTTTGAAATGACCGTCCTGCTCCAGCATGGGCGTCTCATTGATGTGGTAGTCCGTAGCAATCCGGTGGGCATGCGCGTATTCCGTCAATTGACGGACATCTTCCGCATTGTTGCGACAGATATTAATGTTCAGGAAGACCATGTAGCCGTAGACATACTGTTTCCGCATCAAACGCTCGAGATTTGGTTGGATCGGAACCAGAGCTTTGGGCAGGCCTGGTTTCACGTCCCACGCATCCACCGCAATGTTGAAAACGGATGTACCCGCATCGGCTAGACGATCGGCAACGTCGGGCCTTAGAAGCCGGGCGTTCGTGCCGATGTAGATCCAGAATCCTTTCTTTGCCGCGTAGTGGACGACCTTTTGCGCAAACTGCGGGCGCAGTAACGGTTCGCCTCCCATCAATGCCAATACGCGGCAACCACGATCGTGAAGCCAATCAATGGCTCGGCGAGCTGTGTCCTCGGTCATGCCTTTCACTTTGTTGTTGAAAGCCCAGCAGTACCAGCAATCGAGGTTGCACTTATACTCCACGAACAAATACGCGATGATCGGGTGGAACTCTCCGGGCAATACTCGAGAACGGACGTAGGGGAAGAGCCACCCTTTCATCTTGTGATAGGCCTGGGGCAGCGTCCAGCCGCGCTCTTCCGGAGGTGTCTCAGGTCCGGGATCCGACAGCTTTTCCGGAAAACGTGGATAGATGGGTTCCGGCAGAGTCATGCCCCTGTTGACGGGAAGTTCCGGGCCATGCGACTCCGAGTTCATCAACAGAGTATGGACGTTTACATCAATGCGAAATTTCGGGACTGTGGACATAAGGTTTCCCTCGAGGCGTAAATGAATTCAAGAATAAGCAGTCAACTGGATGAGGCGATGCACATCGGTTGCCAAGAGCCTTCATTCAGCAGAAGCTCGCTGTGACGTGGATTTCCCGCCCCTTTTGACTTTTACCGATCTGCCCCTTTTGCGAGCAGTGCCCAAATAGGGGCACGCTGCAATACTTCGCTATTACGGAGTTCCACGAACTTACGCCTGTTAATACGTGGTAAACGGGTTGCATGCGTCTCTGGCAGGGAGAAAGCAAAGAGCTTATGGCGACCCTCATAACTATCCTTGATTTCCTGTTCGGATGTCATCACATTAACCTCAGCCGGGTTTTCACGCTTGGAGGTGAGACCTACCGGGTGTGTTGTGACTGCGGAGCGAAATATACATATTCGCTGGAGGCCATGTCGATGAAGGGCCGTCTGCGGCTGCGTCCTGTACCGATCAGGTTTCGAATTGCTTAATAGACGAGTGCACAAGGGTTCTTCCTGGAAAACGTTTGGCAAGCGATATGCACTTCTAATGGCAGGTTCATTAATGGCAACGCCAGCATTGAGTCCGCGCGTACAATCCGTCGTCGCCGATTACGGCGTTTTCTGGCAGCTATGGCCACAGTTTGAACAGACAGATGGGGAACGTCGCCTGGTTGGTTTTGAAGTGGAGCTGATCGGTTCTCACAACTCCGAACTTAGCCACGTTGATCCCGGATGTCCGATGTGCCATCGCGTCAGATCAGTACTGCTCGGGATCGGGAACCTTATGCTTCGAGAGGGCGTTCTCACCCGCGATTCCCTCACGCCCAGCATCGACTCTCACTCAAACTCTGTCCTGTGCTTGCCGGCGTTGGGTAATCGCTCGGCAGTGTCGGTGAGTATTTACATTTTCTGGAGCCATTCACAGGGCCAGGCGTTTGAGACGGATCTGCTAGCCACACTCAAGACGTCCCTAGCGAAATACGGGATTCACCAGCGCTAGCACTCGATTCTCCGCCCGGAAAATTGCTCCGGGGGAACCAGTAATGCTGAAAGAAATCTGCCCACATGCAAACAATGCCCAAATTGAGGCTATAGACTGAACTCACTCCTGCGAAGCGCTGATTGCTATCAACCATATAACGGCAGCAACCTTGGCACGCAACTTGCGACCCTACATCACAGGAGAGCGGGAGAAGGCACTTCGAGGACAAGTAATGATTCGTGCAGAAATTCGGTGGCTTGCAAATGGTCCAACCCTGAAGATGGAAGGTTCGCTCGTCCGTGACTGGGCAGAGCAGGCAAGGTCTCTGGTCACAAAGGATATAGTTCCGGAGGGACTGATTGTGGACCTCACGGATCTGAGCTATATCGATTCCTCTGGCGAGCAGTTGCTTAAGTGGTTGGCTACCGTGGGCGCAGAGTTTGTCGCCGGGAATGTCTACGCGAAGTACGTCTGTGAACAGTTGCGTCTGCCGATTCTGGAGCATATACATGCTCGGCCAAAGCAGCGCTTTGGAGATACGAGGGAGAAGGTCTCGATTACGCATTCACATGCGGGTTGAAGCCTGTCCCATTGCGCCGTAAGAAAAGGAGAGACGGTGTCTATGTCACGTGACAGGAAGCCTGCAGATGCTCGCGATCATGCGTCGGCAGCTGAAGTCGTGGAGTGCTTCCGCTATGAAAGCTCTCTTCTCGGTAAGCTCGCATTTCTGATCACCGGGGACCAAGCGGCCGCGGACCAGTCTGTCGGCAAAGCCTGTGAGATGACTCTCCGGGGCAATACTCCGTTCCGCGACTGGCTTCTCGAGTGGGCCAAAGTTGCGACGATTACCAGTGCCATATCGCAGCGAGCGGAGGCCATTCGTAGTTATGAACCCGCATACAAAGATCAGCGTTGCACGCATGTCGAGCACTTAGGGCAGGACGATGCCGAGGAGCGAGCAGCCAGTCTTAATCTGCTTCTTCAGGCCGATTCCCGGAAACTGATCGCCGAGATCGATCCGCTGTGCTGTGCAATCCTGGTAATCAGAGTTGCAATCCGATCGTCCATCCAGGATTGCGTCCTCCGTCTGAACGTGTCCCGGGCTGCAGTCCTCGCCGCAAATTGCCTCGCAATGACCCGGCTTCAGGACCTGCACTTGAAGTCATTGGAGGAAGATCACGATGTTTCGCCCGTCCGCACTGCGGAAGCGCCGCCGGCTCACGAGGAAATCTACGGCTTCGCGTCCTCCGGTCCAGAATGACTAGCTGGATTGACTGCCCCAGCCAATGAGTCTACGTAGAAACAGAGGAAGCAATGAACCGGCAGCGGCCTTCGCCTTCTGATCTGCGGCCCCGACCCCAAATGCAATTCTGGCGATCGAAGACCTTCTAGCCCGGGTAATTCGCCCTTGCAATCCCGAGCCGGCGAATCTTGTTTTGCAGAGTGGTACGCTTCAATCCCAGGCGTTCGGCGGCTCCGCCCTTGCCGGCGATCCGCCCCGACGCAGCTCTCAAAGCCTCGATGATCACACTGCATTCCGCTTGTCGAAAGCTAGAGGTCGAACTGCTGGCAGCACCC
>Ga0182014_10002193_pt1 | contig 24874 bp, 14 predicted proteins | sample 612S2DmetaG_FD_120489 | JGI IMG/M metagenome (GOLD analysis project Ga0182014, IMG submission 120489) | Permafrost microbial communities from Stordalen Mire, Sweden - 612S2D metaG | ecosystem: Environmental > Terrestrial > Soil > Wetlands > Permafrost | place: Sweden: Stordalen | collected...
TCAAGGGCTACCGTCCGCAATTCTACTTCCGCACCACGGATGTGACGGGAGTGGCGGAGTTGCCGGAAGGCACGGAGATGGTGATGCCGGGAGACAACGTGCAATTGACGGTGGACCTGATCACGCCGGTGGCCATGGAGAAGGGACTGCGATTTGCGATCCGCGAAGGCGGCCGCACGGTAGGCGCAGGCACAATTTCGGAAATTATCAAGTAAGTGAAAGCTGACCGCGGGCAGCTGGCAGTTTGGAACTGGTAGCTGTCCGCTGTGAACTGAGAGGATTTGAAATGCGGGAAATCGTTACACTACAGTGCACCGTGTGCAAGGAGCGTAATTACTCGACGACGAAGAACAAGAAGACGACCACCGGCCGTCTGGAGTTCTCAAAGTTCTGTAACCGCTGCCGCAAGCACCAGCCGCACAAGGAATCGAAGTGAAGCAGCGGTCAGCGAACAGCTAACAGCGAACAGTTAGAACGGGATGCTCGTTCCAAATCGAGGCACCGACAACTGATAGCTGTTAGCTGGCAACTGAAAGCTGCAATTAGGGGCGTAAGCTCAACGGTTAAACTGTCGGTCTCCAAAACCGAACTTGGGGGTTCGAATCCCTCCGCCCCTGCCAGATTCGGGTAAGGATGCGTCCGGTACAAACACTGGGCGCGAAGGAATTGAAGTATGGCAACCAAAGCAGCAATCGAAAAGGGCGATCAGCGGTCCGCCAAGCTGCAGGAGCCGGGCGCGTTTAAGAATTTTTCGGGCAACGCGATGGGCACCTGGACTGGTTTCACCAGCTTTCTCAGCGATGTGCGCGCAGAAATGCGCAAGGTGGTAGCACCCACGCGGAAGGAAGTCCAGGCTACCACTTCGGTGGTTCTGGTCACAGTTTTCCTGTTTGGATTTTTCTTCTTCGTGGTGGATGCGATTTTCAACAGGGCCTTGCAACAGGTGCTAACCAGGCTCGGCGGCGCACAATAGAACTCGCCGCTGCGAATCGAGAACAGAATGGCAGAAGAATTAGAGCAACCCGCGGAGCAGCCACAGCCGCAACCGGAGCGCAACGAGCGCTTCAGGTGGTACATCCTGCATGCCTATTCGGGCTTTGAGCGTAAGGTGCGCGAGTCCATCGCCAGCCGCGTAGAGGCCTTTGGCCTGCAGGATAGAGTGGGGCGGGTCATGATTCCCACCGAGCCGGTGACGGAGATCGTCAACGGCAAAAAGCGCACCGTGGAGCGGGTCTTTCTGCCCGGCTACGTGCTGGTGGAAATGGAACTGGATAACAACCTGTGGCACGTGTTGAAAGACACGCCCAAAGTGACGGGTTTTCTGGGCACGGGAGACAAGCCGGTGGCACTTTCGGAAGAAGAAGTGAGTTCGATCCTCTTCCGCTCCGAGACCTCCAAGGACAAGCCGCGGCTCAAAATCAAGTTTGAGAAGAACGAGCAGGTCCGGATTACCGACGGGCCGTTTGCCAACTTCAACGGCGTGGTGGATGAAATCAACGAAGATCGCGAGACGCTCAAGGTCATGGTGACCATCTTCGGACGCTCCACCCCGGTTGAATTGGAGTTTGGCAAAGTCGAAAAGATTGAGTAGTTGCAGCCTCAAGCTACTAGCTTTCAGCTTCTAGCCGGTTTGGCCACCTAGCTGCCGCCGGTTGCAAGCAAACGCTCGGGCGCAACACCAAAATTCGAATACGAAACATGACCAGCGAAAGGCTAGACGCTAGGAGCTGGAAGCTGGTTCCAAAGGAATATGTCATGGCCCCTCCGAAGAAAGTAACCGCACTCGTCAAACTGCAGATCGAAGCCAGCAAGGCCACTCCCGCGCCGCCCGTCGGCCCCGCACTGGGCCAGGCGCAGGTCAACATCATGGAGTTCTGCAAGCAGTTCAACGCACGCACGCAGAACAAAGAGATGGCCGGGCTGATCATCCCGGTTGTCATCACGGTTTACGCTGACCGTAGTTTTACCTTTGTTACCAAGACCCCACCGGCGGCGGTGCTGCTGAAGAAGGCAGCCGGCCTGGCCAAGGGCTCGGGCACGCCGAACAAGGAGAAGGTGGGCAAAGTGACCGAGAAGCAGGTGCGCGAGATCGCGACCCAGAAGATGCCTGACCTGAACGCGGCCTCAGTGGACGCGGCGGTAAAGAGCATCAAAGGCACGGCTCGCTCCATGGGCATCGATGTGGTTGGATAACGACAGCTTGAACACTTCAAGAGAGGCCTTCCCCTGGCGGGGAGGCCTCTTTGTTTTGGTGCGGAGGCAGCCCCGTTCCTAGAACCAGCGCCCGATGGTCAGAAAGACTTTGCGATGGCCGGCGTCGCCCACTGAGGCGCCGACGGTGATGACGCCAAGAGGGGTGCTTCCCACCAGGCCGGCGACGCCATCCTGGCGCAGGATTACCCGTTGGTCGGGCGACCAGACTTCGCCCGCCTCGTAGCCAAGGACGGCATAGAGCCCCTGTCCCAGTCCCGTTGGCAGCGCCGCAACCCGGTGCATGATCCCGGTGCGCGCCAGGTAGGTGTCGGTGCCGCGATATTCGTCGAACGAAGAGGCGGAAAGCCGCATCGGTCCACCCAGTGTAAAGCGATAGGGATCGGCTACGCGTGCGCGCAGATAGGAGTTGATCTCCGTCCCGATCCCGAAGAAATTGCGTTCGCTCCAGGGACGAGTCATCGCGAACGAGAGATGGGCCACCGGAGCATTGTCGCTGCCGGCTGCGTGGTAGAACGCGCCTGCCGCGGCGGAAAGACGAAAGCCGTTCGGCGAAAGGGTGCCGGAATCTGACTTATCGAAGTTGATGTGCAGAAGGCCTGTCTGGGCAGTGCCGTTCAGGTACGGGCTGCCGTCATTGCCGCTGCGCAAGCTCCAGCGCGTGTCTTCGGCGCACCACAGGGCAGAGATCTGCAGGGAGTTCGAGAATGTCCGGCCGGCTTCCAATCCGGCTTCAAGGTTTTGCTGAAAGCGCTCGGCGATGCGCTTTTGATTGGCCCATATGTAAACCGGCTCGCGGACCACGCGCGCCTCCGGCTGCAGGAAGTAGCCCCGCGGATTCAGCAGGCGATAATACTCGGCGGTCAGGTCGGTCATGTAGCCAATGCGTGCGCCGGCGCGGAATTCTGAGCCGAAGCCGCCCAGGTTCTGATCGACGAGACGCAGAGCCAACTCGCCGCGTGTGATGTTGGACGTGGCAGCAGCCACTTCTGGGCCGACGTAAAGGAAGGGCGGTCCGTCGGGATCCTTGCGCAACCTAACCAGAATACCGGTGTCCGTGGTCGAGGCAGAGCCGCTAGGAGTGGCTTCTGCGAAGGTCGCGTAAGTCGCAGCATATTCTCCGTTCGCCTGGACATCTTTCAATCCGGCCAGGATCGTGCTCGACGACGCAGGCTGATTCTGTGCAGGCCGCATGTTGCGCATCACTTCGCGCGCCGCACCCGGTTCGCCACCCTCCACACGCACCTCACGCACTTTGCCGGGTGGGGCCTGCTCGCGGGCACGTCGCGCGGCCAGGTATTCCTCCCAGGCGGGGCCGTCGAGCGCGAAGCGAAGCAGCGCGGTCCGATTCAGCTCGGCGGCTTTGTAACCGGCATCCATCAGCTGCGCCGCCTTGCCGTAATCGGCGCCGGAGAAGCTGCCCACGGGTACCGTGATCACCACATCGGCCAACGCCTCGGCTTGCTCTACATTGCGCAGAATGCCCGCGGAGAAGGCGCGGTCCAGCACTCCCACAATGGAACTGGTATCCGCAACGGAAAGTGGGCTCTCCTCCAGATGCACGGCGATCACAGCATCGGCATGCAACTCGTGGCGCAGCACGTCGGTGGGCAGATTATCCACAATGCCGCCATCCACAAGATAGTGGCCGTCCGCGCCCACCACGGGAGAGAAAACACCGGGAATCGAGATGGATGCGCGAACAGCCTGGGCGAGCGGCCCGGCCGCAAAGTTCACCGGATGGAGAGTGTTCAGGTCAGTGGCTACACAGCGAAAAGGGATGGGGAGTTGGTCGTAATCCAGATTCTCGGCGTTGTAGGCAAAGAGTTCACGGTCCAGAAACTCGTTCACGCCACGGTCGGTAAGCAGTGCGTTGCGAAGGCCCAGCCTGTTCTTGAGACCGAGCCTGATGGACTGGGGAATCTCGCGGCGGTCCTGGCGGCGGCGAAAGCTGGCATCGGCATACGGTGTCTGAATGGCGAAGACGCTGGAGATCGAGTTGCTGAGGGCCAGGGTGCGCAACTCTGCCGGGGTGCGCCCAGTGGCGTAGAGTGCTCCCACTAGCGAACCCATGCTGGTGCCGGTGAGACGGTCCACGGGAACGTGGTGCTCCTCCAGCCATTCGAGCACTCCTACGTGGGCCAGGCCCAGTGCGCCGCCGCCTTCCAGAGCCAGTCCAACCGCCGGGCGGCCCGAGGGAGCGAGTGGGGGCAGGGCAATGTCAGCTGAAGTGGGCGCAGTGCTAGGGAGGCCGCTGTTTGGTTGCTGTTTGGGCTGCTGGCCCCAAACCATGGCCGAAAAAAGAAGATGGGTAAAAAGGATTGCAGAAGATATTCCCCGCACGGCGATGCCTCCAGGCGAAATGCCTGCATCCAAGCTAACTCTGTTCAAGGAAATTCTCAGTGATATGACGGAGACTTCGAGACTCGACTGAGCCGTGTCAAATGCATTTCGTTCGTGCACACAAAAGCCCTCCTGCTGGGAGGGCCTTTGTGCATGCGTGATTGTCGGCGCAGTGAACGAGGTAGCCGGCGGGCGCCTTATTTCGGCGGGGCCGGAGTGAACACCTCGCGCCTTTGGCCGGGTTCGGGTTTGGGCTTCGGTTTGGGCGCTTTCTTCTGTTCTTTTCTGCCTTTGTCTTTGCTTCCCATGGGTGACAGCATGACACAAAATGCCACCCTTCGAAAAGCCCCACGTCGCCTGAATCTGCTTCAAGGTGTCTGGTTAGTTTCTCTTTTTCGACGCTGCGTTGCGAGCCGGGTGATCGTGGTTCAGAATCGCCTTGAGACTTGAAGCACGCCCGGCCAGCCCCTACTCTCCGGCGCCGCCCGAAGCCGTGACAAACACCCGTTGCGGCGCGTAGACCTTCGCTGCCGGACCGCCAACCTTCAGGTTCAGGGTCTCCACGGCGGGTTTGTCCCTCAGTCGACCGTCGACGCTCAACCGGTACTGGTTCTGCAGGCGCCAGCTCAGATCTTCGAAAAACGGCGCGAACGATACTGGATTCCCATTGCCGGTCCAATAGTTGTAGCCACCCGTGGTCTGGGTCAATGCCGCCAGCAGGTTTTGCCCGGCGTCGGCTCCCGCAGCAGTGTTGTCATAGCGGCCTCGGTCGGTCCAGTAGATGGAATAGACTACCAGCCCCGCCCGGATCGAATCGTTCATCGCAGCTTCGACGTAGGGATCTGCTGGGTCGTAGCGAGGTTCATAGGTGTCCACGCCGTCGGTAATCAGCAGCACTTCGTGCCGCGCTCCGTTATCGTTCGATGGCCAATGCCGCGCCAGGTCTGAAAGGCAAAAGTACGGTCCGCCGCTGGAACCGACGGTGCCGGCCGGCAGATGCAGCCCGCGCACCACCAGCGCATGGTCCGCGGAAAGCGGCCCGGCCATTACAGCACGTCCGTTTTCCATGTATCCCAAGGCAACTTTCGTGTCGGCCGGGAGGCTCTGGATGAAGGTAGAGACATCGGCCAGTTGCTGCCCCAGGCTCGTGCGTGCTGAGCTGTCCATCAGCACTACCAATTCCAGGCGTCCATCGGAGCCGCGCAACGGCACCCAGCCGGTGGCATTGGAATCCCTTCCGTTCACTTTCGCCTGCACGTCCTGCAGGGTCACGTTGACGGGCGCTTCGCGATCCTTTTTAGGGAGCACCGTCACAATGGCCTTTCCCTCGCCCTGCACAGTCGCCGCTTCAGGCATCGCCGGCGCGGTCGTGACCAGGGATCCAGCAACCATCCAGATAGCTAATCCCAGTTTCTTCATATGGATTTTCCCCCCAAAGGGCGAGCGCTCCGGTCTCCCGTACAACGCCTCTACACTGGGTTAGACGTTCGGCACAGACGGATTCGATGCGCAGGGAGCAAATCGCCTCGGTTCGGCGAGCGCCGAGGCGCGTTTCGATCTGTCTGCGTGTTTGCAATCTGGCTGCCATTCCGCTATGATCCAAAGACGTGCTCAGGGGATATCTCTGGGCCGTCATTAGCACCACGGTTTCTGGATCCGTTCGAGTGTTCGCCCGGCATGGAACACCGTTGCCCGGCGGCGAACCGCGGGTTCCTCGCAAAGCGGGGCGGGCAGGAACGGTGGGAGACGAGGGAAAAATGGCAAGAGCCAGTAAAAACATTACGAAGGCGCGCGCGGCTGTCATTAAGCCTGCGTATCCTCTGCCTGAAGCAGTGGGCCTGCTCAAGCAGGTCAAGTATGCCAAGTTCGACGAAACCGTTGATTTGACCATGCGCTTGGGTGTAGATACCCGCCATGCCGACCAGATGGTGCGCGGAACTGTGGTTCTGCCGCACGGCCTGGGCAAGACCAAGGTTGTGGCCGTCATCGCCACCGGCGACCGCCAGAAGGAAGCCACTGCGGCAGGCGCGGACTTTGTGGGCGGCGAAGAGATGGTGGAAAAGATCCAGAAGGAAAACTGGACCGCCTTCGACGCGCTGATTGCCACCCCGGACATGATGAAGGTGGTGGGTCGCCTGGGCAAGGTGCTGGGCCCCAAGGGCCTCATGCCCAATCCTAAAACGGGGACTGTGACTCAGGATGTGGGCGCGGCGGTGAAAGAGATCAAGGCCGGTAAGGTGGAGTTTCGCGCCGACAAGACCAGCCTAGTACACGTGCCGGTGGGCAAGCTGAGCTTCTCGCCTGAAAAGCTGGTGGAGAACGCGACCACCGTGATTACCTCGATTGTGCGCGCCAAGCCTTCGGCGGCCAAGGGCAAGTACATCAAGAGTGTCACCCTGAGCTCGACGATGGGGCCCGGAGTGCCGCTGGATTCCGCTGTGGCTGACTCGGTCGGCAAGCACTAGACCCGCGGTCCGTGATCAGTGGTCAGTTGATGTATCAGACCCGACCCTGACCGGATGATCGTGAAGAATTGTTCGAAATAGAAGGCGCCGATGCAGGCGCGACCCGCTGAGGGGAGCAGGAAGATGGCGATTTCAAGAGCGAAGAAGACAGAAAAGGTTCAGTTCCTGGCCAAGGAACTGGAGACCTCGACAACGGCAATCATTGGCACGTTTTCCAAACTCACCGTGGCCAAGGACTTTGCGCTGCGCAAGGTGATCCGTGAAGCCGGTGGCAAATACCGTGTGGTCAAAAACAAACTGGCCGCAGTATCCGGCGAAGGTACCAAGGTGGGAACCGCGCTCAAGGGGCTCAAGGGCGTAAATTCCGTGGCCTTCACCTCCGGCGATCCGGTGGCCCTGGCCAAGGTGTTTGCCAAGTGGGCGGGCGAGAACGCGGAGTTCCAGTTCAAACTGGGCATCGTGGACGGCAAGCTGCTGAACGTGGATGAGGTAAAGGCGCTGGCGACCATGCCTGGTAAGGAAGAACTCTTTGCCAAGCTGCTCTTCCTTATTAACTCTCCAGCGCAACGGTTGGCCACAGTCATCAACGCCACGGGCCGCGACCTGGCGGTGGTCTTGAACCAGGGTGTGGAGAAAGAAAAGTTTGCCGGAGCGGCGTAGAGCCGTTCTGGGCGCCACTTCGTGGCGTGCTCGTTCTTAAGGGTTATGGCTGGGGAGCAGGCGGGAAGGGCGCGGGTCTGGCGCAACGGAAACTTCCAGCTTGGCTTTGCGGCTGGGAAATTCAATTCAAACGGTTTTGATTGGAGAAGAAAATGGCGGATCTCGCGCAGTTGGAAGAACAGATTGTAAGCCTTAGCCTGCTGGAAGCGGCGGCTCTGGTAAAGAAGCTGGAAGAGCGGCTTGGTGTTTCGGCAGCGGCAGCGGCCCCGGTTGCGGTGGCGGCGGGCGGTGCGGCGGCTCCTGTGGTGGAGGAGAAGACCGAGTTTCAGGTGATCCTGAAGGACTTTGGCGCTAACAAGATCAACACCATCAAGGCTGTTCGCGAGGTCACCTCGCTCGGCCTGAAGGAAGCCAAGGACCTGGTCGACGGCGCCCCCAAGGCGTTGAAAGAGAGTGCGACCAAGGATGAGGCCGAGGCCATCAAGAAGAAGTTTGACGGCATCGCCACAATCGAAATCAAGTAGTTCGCGACTTGCAAGGCGGCCCGGGACGCGTTACGATAATCGTTGCGCGTCTTTCCGGCTCATTCCGGTCTTTCAAGGGGAATGGGTGGAAACTGGTCGGCGCGTCTTGAGAAGAGTAAAAAGGCATGAATGAGTCCAACCGCTGGAGCAGGGCCAAGCACTCTGGCGGAGGGATTTGCGTGTTGATTTAAGTGCCTTCGGGTCAACAAGATAGGCGGGCTTCTTGTTGATGGAAAGTGGCTGGCTGGCGGGCGAGCGGCAGAAGCGAGCTTTGGGATCGGCGAGAGCAGGGCAAGGGAATCCGGATGGGAGCACAGGCATTGGGCCGCGCTCGTGAGGCATTGTGTCCTTACGGGCCGTTTGTGTGTCTCCAGCATGGCAGATAGGGCCATTTCGGGCAAAATCTGACAAAACTGTGCAGATTTATTTTCACGTCTCTCACCGGCGCGTCTGTTTCCCCAGTTGTACGCATTCTACGACGTGAGCTGGGCAAAGTGCCCAATTCGGCTTCGTAGAGAGTTGTCGCTTCTCGCAGGTCGCGGCGGCTAGGGGATTGTGTCGTTAGATGCACTCTCCCCGGTCATGCTATAACGCAACGGCCTGATGAGAGGCAAGGACCGCAGCGCGTTTTTTCAGCGCAGCTCTCAAGCGAACACGCTTGGCAAAGTGAATTCCGGTACGCCGACGGCCTGGATCAGGGCCTGTCGGAATGACTGGGCCGGATTGGCTTCGACGTTTGCCAACCTGGGTTTATCAGAGTTTCTTACCGTAAACTGCCGGCGCCCCGAGACTCAGGCGCTGGCCCGGCCCGGTCCTTGGCGGGACCCCGGTGCCGGATTGACGAGCCTCAGGAGTGAAGCATGCCCAACGAGAAGCGCGCGATTCGCAGCCGGCTCGATTTTTCAAAGATTCCCACCGCAACCCAGATTCCCAACCTGATCGAAGTGCAGCGCCGCTCCTATGAGCGCTTTCTGCAGATGGACAAACTGCCCAACGAGCGCGATGACTCGGGCTTGCAGTCCGTCTTTGTTTCCGTTTTCCCGATCTCCGATTTTCGCGGCATTTCGCAATTGGATTTTGTGGATTACGCGATCGGCAACTGGGAGTGCAAATGCGGGCACCTGAAAGGGCTGCACCACCTGCGCACGGCCTGCGTGCATTGCGGCGCCATGGTCATTACCGACCCGTTTCTTCCCGGCGACGTGCTCTGCCAGAAGTGCGGTACTTATAACAAGAACACGCCCGACTTTTGCAACAAGTGCGGCGACCCTGTCGGCCTGCAGCTGAAATACGACCAGCAGGAGTGCGAGGAGCGGGGCATGACCTTCTCCGCACCGCTCAAGGTGACCGTCCGCCTGACCATTTACGACAAGGATGCCGAGACCGGAAACAAGACCATTCGCGACATCAAGGAGCAGGAGGTTTTCTTCGGCGATATTCCGCTGATGACCGCCAATGGCACTTTCATCGTGAACGGCACCGAGCGTGTGATCGTGTCGCAGCTGCACCGCTCACCCGGCGTCTTCTTTGAGACCGCCAACAATCGCACCTACTTCCTGGGCAAGATCATTCCCTACCGCGGTTCGTGGGTGGAGTTTGAGTATGACCAGAAGAACACCCTCTACGTGCGCATCGACCGCAAGCGCAAGTTCCTGGGCACCATCTTCCTGCGCGCGTTGGGGTTGCGTTCGGACGAAGAGATTCTGAAGACCTTCTATACCGTGGACAGGTTGCACATCGCCGACGGCAAGCTGCAATGGGCGATCTCGCAGGATACGCATGTGGCCACTCACCTGGTGGGCGCCAAGCCTGCGCATGCGGTATTGCACAAGGGCGAAGAGATTGCGCACTCCGGACGCAAAATCACACCCAGCACGCTGAAGGCGCTGCGCGCAGCGGGAATTGAGAAGGTCGAAGTGGAAGCCGCCGAGTTGGATGGCGCACTGACTGCTGCCGATGTAGTCGATCTGGCAACCGGCGAAGTGGTGGTCGAGGCCAACGTCGAGTTGACCGCCGATCGCCTGCACAAGGTGCTGTCCAGCGGCGCGACCAGCTTTGAGGTCTTCTTCCCCGAGCGCGACGACGTGGGCAACATCATCACCAACACCCTCAAGCGCGACTCCGTGCGCAAGCCGGAAGAAGCGCTGATCGAGATCTACCGTAAGCTGCGGCCAGGCGATCCGCCGACGCTGGACACAGCCACAGCCCTGTTTGAAGGCATGTTCTTCGACGCGCGCAAGTACGATTTCTCGCGTGTGGGACGGCTCAAGTTCAACATCAAGCTGTATGAAAATCAAGATGCCAAGGGGCTCGATCATCGCACCCTGACCCCCGAGGATTTCTACGCCACCATCCGTTATCTGCTCAAGCTGCGCAAGAACATCGGCATGGTCGACGACATCGACCACCTGGGCAACCGCCGCGTGCGCGCTGTGGGCGAACTGATGGAGAACCAGTTCCGCATCGGCTTGGTGCGCATGGAACGCGCCATCAAGGAAAAGATGAGCGTGTACCAGGAACTCACCACGGCTATGCCGCATGACCTCATCAATGCTAAGCCGGTGATGGCGGCCATCCGCGAGTTCTTCGGTTCCTCGCAGCTTTCGCAGTTCATGGACCAGACCAACCCGCTGTCCGAGATTACGCACAAGAGGCGTCTCTCGGCTCTTGGGCCGGGCGGCTTGTCGCGTGAGCGCGCGGGCTTTGAAGTGCGCGACGTGCACCCCACCCACTACGGCCGCATCTGCCCTATCGAAACGCCGGAAGGTCCGAACATCGGCCTCATCAGTTCGCTCAGCTGTTTTGCGCGCATCAACGAGTACGGCTTTATCGAGTCGCCCTACCGCAAGGTGAAGGACGCGCGCATTCTGGACTTTGTTGAGATCGCCAATGCCGGCGAAAGCGGGCTGCGCGTGGGTGACCACATCGAGAAAGAAGAGGCTCTGCGGCTGAACGCTGCGCTGAAGAAGGCGGCCAAGCGGCAGATCGACCACATCCCCTTCAGCTTCTACCTGTCGGCATGGGAAGAGGACAAGCACACCATCGCCCAGGCCAATATCGAGTTCGACGATCAGGGCGTGATCACCGAGGATCTGGTGAATGCGCGCCGCCAGGGCAACTTTGTGCTGGTGAACCGTGCCGAGGTGGATTACATCGACGTCAGCCCCAAACAGCTTGTCTCAGTGGCTGCGTCGCTGGTGCCGTTCCTCGAGCACGACGACGCCAACCGCGCGCTGATGGGCGCCAACATGCAGCGCCAAAGCGTTCCGTTGCTGGTGGCCGAGGCGCCGCTGGTGGGCACGGGCATGGAAGGCGTGACTGCGCGCGACTCCGGAGCCGTGATCCTGGCCAAGCGCAACGGTATTATCGATTCGGTCGACTCCGAGCGCATTATCGTGCGTGTCGAGGGCGAGCATCATCCCACGCAGCTTTCGCGCGAGGTGGGCTCTGACATCTACCAGCTCATCAAGTTCAAGCGCTCCAACCAGAACACCTGCATCAACCAGAAGCCGGTAGTTCGAGAGGGCGAGCGCGTCATCAAGGGCCAGGTCATCGCCGACGGACCCTGCACTGAACAGGGCGAGCTGGCGCTGGGCCGCAATGTACTGGTGGCCTTCATGCCCTGGCGCGGGTACAACTTTGAGGACGCCATCCTCATCAGCGAAAAGCTGGTGCGCGAGGACTACTACACCTCGGTGCACATCGAGGAGTTTGAAATCGAGGCTCGCGACACGAAGCTCGGCCCCGAGGAAATCACGCGCGACATTCCCAACGTCAGCGAGCACTCCCTACGCGACCTGGACGAGAGTGGAGTAATCCGCATCGGCGCCCAGATCGGCCACGGTGACATTCTCGTGGGCAAGGTGACGCCCAAGGGCGAAACTCAGCTCACTCCAGAGGAAAAGTTGCTCCGCGCCATCTTCGGCGAAAAGGCCGGCGACGTGCGTGACGCCTCCCTCACCTGCCCTCCGGGCATCGAGGGCACGGTAGTGGACGTGCGCATCTTCAGCCGCAAAGGACAGGAAAAGGATGAGCGCGCCAAGCAGATCGAAGGTGAGTACATCGCCAAGCTCGAAAAGAACCTGGGCGACGAAATCCGCATTCTGACCGACGAACGTCTCAAGCGCCTTGAGGGCATCCTGGGCGCCAAGGAAGTGTTGGCCGATCTGCACGACGAACGGACCAACAAGCGCCTGCTTACCAAGGGCGCGATTCTGGACCGCGAGACCATCGAGCGCATCTCCACCAAGAACCTCAAGCGCATCCGCTACGCTGACAAGGATCCACGCGTCAACGAGCAGATCGACGAGATCGAGGAGATGACCTCGCGCCAGATCGAGGTGCTTCGCAAGATCACCAATGAGAAGATCGCCAAGCTGCAGAAGGGCGACGAGCTGCCTCCGGGTGTCATCAAGCTGGTCAAGGTCTACGTCGCCATGAAGCGCAAGCTGAGTGTGGGCGACAAGATGGCCGGACGCCACGGCAATAAAGGTGTGATTGCGCGCATTCTTCCTGAGGAAGACATGCCCTACCTGCCCGATGGAACTCCGGTGGAGATTGTACTCAATCCCCTCGGCGTCCCCTCGCGTATGAACGTGGGCCAGATTCTTGAGACCCACCTGGGCTGGGCGGCCAATGTTCTGGGCAAGAAGATCGCCGCACTGGTGCGGGCCAATACCGATGCGGCGTATACGCGCGAACTGGTGAAGAAAGAGTTCGCCGGAACCGCAACGCTGCGTCAGTTGCTGGAACTGGATGACGAGATGCTGCTGCGGGTCGCGGCGGGCATGGAGCGCGGCATCTGGTTTGGGACCGCGGTCTTCGACGGCGCCAAGGAAGAAGAGATCAAGGCGCTGCTGGCTTCGGCCGGGTTGCCTTCCTCGGGCAAGACGGCCCTATTCGACGGCATGACCGGCGAGCAGTTCGAGCAGCCCGTCACCGTGGGCTACATTTACATGCTCAAGTTGTCGCACCTGGTGGACGACAAGATTCACGCGCGTTCCATCGGGCCGTATTCGCTGATTACCCAGCAGCCGCTGGGCGGCAAGGCGCAGTTCGGCGGGCAGCGCTTCGGCGAAATGGAAGTGTGGGCGCTGGAGGCTTATGGCGCCGCGTACATCCTGCAGGAACTGCTTACCGCCAAGTCCGACGACGTCTATGGCCGAACCAAGATTTACGAGGCCATCGTCAAGGGCGAGGCAGCCATCGAGCCGGGTGTGCCGGAGTCGTTCAACGTGCTCATTCGCGAATTGCAGTCGCTGTGCCTCGACGTGGAACTCATCAAGCGTGCGGATCTCGTGCGCAAGACTCCCGCGCCGGAAGTTGCGGCAGTGGCCGATTGAAAATCAGCTTTCGACTTCTAGCCACTGGCTGCTAGCTTTCACGCGCAAATTCGATGCGACGGGAAGTAGCTGGATGGGCTGGAAGCTGGGAGCGAGCAGCTGGTAGCTGTTTCTTGGGGTCCTTCTTGAAAGCGGCAAACACCGCTTCCCGGGAAGGAAGGATCCTTCAGCAATCCCGGGAAAAACCGAGGCAGGTGCCGAGAGGCTCGCCAAGGAGGGTCGCCTTGTTCCGTTCGAACCCGTTTGAACTTACCAGTCCGATTACCGATTTCGACGCTATCCGTATCATGCTGGCCTCGCCGGAAAAAATCCGCAGCTGGTCGCATGGTGAAGTCACCAAGCCGGAAACCATCAACTACCGCACCTTCAAGCCGGAGCGCGACGGCCTGTTCTGCGCCCGCATCTTTGGCCCGGTGACTGATTGGGAGTGCCTCTGCGGCAAGTACAAGCGCATGAAGCACCGCGGCGTCATCTGCGACAAGTGCGGCGTCGAGGTGACGGTGAGCAAGGTGCGCCGCGAGCGCATGGGCCACATCGAGTTGGCGTCGCCCTGCTCGCACGTGTGGTTCTTCAAGGGCCTGCCCTCGCGCATCGGCCACCTGCTCGACATTTCCCTGCGTGACCTCGAGAGCATTCTCTACTTCGAGTCCTACGTGGTGGTCGATCCCGGTGATGCGCCCGTAAAAGAGCGCGAGATCATCAAAGACGAAGGCAAGTACCGCGAACTCGACCAGCAGTTCCGCCCCTCCGGCTTCAAGGCCATGATGGGCGCAGAGGCCATCAAGGAACTTCTCAAGCGCGTGCAGATCGACGAGCTGGGCGTGGAATTGCGCGAGAGGATGAAGACTGAAACCTCGGCGCAGAAGAAGCTCAAGTACGCCAAGCGCCTCAAAGTGGTCGAGGCATTTCGCAAGAGCGACAACAAGCCGCATTGGATGATTCTGGACGTGCTGCCGGTGATTCCTCCCGAGCTGCGCCCGCTGGTGCCGCTGGATGGCGGCCGTTTTGCGACCTCCGATCTGAATGATCTTTACCGCCGTGTCATCAACCGCAACAACCGGTTGAAGAAGCTGATGGACTTGCACGCGCCTGAAGTGATTGTGCGCAACGAGAAGCGCATGCTGCAGGAAGCTGTCGACGCTCTGTTCGACAACGGCCGTCGTGGTCGTGTGCTGCGCGGTGCCAACAACCGCCCGCTTAAATCGCTCTCCGATACGCTCAAGGGCAAGCAGGGCCGCTTCCGCCAGAACCTGCTCGGCAAGCGCGTGGACTACTCCGGCCGTTCGGTCATCGTGGTCGGTCCCGAATTGAAGCTGCACCAGTGCGGCCTGCCCAAGAAGATGGCGCTCGAGCTGTTCAAGCCCTTCATCTATCACCGCCTGGAGCAGACTGGTCACTGCACCACCATCAAGCAAGCCAAGGAAATGGTGGAGATGCAGGAACCTGTGGTGTGGGACATTCTTGAAGAGGTCATCAAGGACCATCCGGTGCTGCTCAACCGCGCCCCCACGCTCCATCGTCTGGGCATTCAAGCCTTTGAGCCGGTGCTGGTGGAAGGCAAGGCCATCAAGATTCACCCGCTGGTCTGCACCGCCTTCAACGCTGACTTCGATGGCGATCAGATGGCCGTCCACATTCCGCTGTCGCCTGAGGCACAGATTGAAGCCAGCGTGTTGATGCTGGCTTCGCACAATATTCTTTCGCCCGCTTCCGGCCAGCCCATCACCGTACCCACACAGGACATGGTGCTCGGTCTCTATTACCTCACCAAGGCCAAGAAGGGCGGCAAGGGCGAAGGTCGTGTCTTCTCCAACACTGAAGAAATCCTGATGGCCCTCGAAGCCAAGGAAGTCGAGACTCTCACGCCCATTCGCCTGCGCTACACCGGCAAGGTGCTGGACATGACGACGGCCTACGACGACCAGGATCTGACCCATACCGAGGCGGTGGACTTCAATAAGGAGTACATCTCCACCACCGTGGGCCGCGTGATCCTCAACGACGCGTTGCCTCCGGGCATGCCGTTCATCAACGGCCTGCTGAAGAAGAAGGGCATTGGCCAGTTGGTGAACTATTGCAACCAGAACCTCGGTCTCGAGGTAACGGTGGGCATGTTGGACCGCATCAAGTCGCTGGGCTTCAATTACGCCACCAAATCCGGCCTCTCCGTGGGGTTGGACGACATGGTGATTCCTGCCAGCAAGTACACCACCGTGGACGAAGCCGACAAGAAGGTGATCGAGGTCCAGAAGCAGTACATGGACGGCGCCATCACCAACGGCGAGCGTTCCAACAAGGTCATTCAGATGTGGTCCGCGGTTACCGACCAGGTAGCCGACGAAATGTTCGGCAACATGAAGAAGGCAGACGACGAAGGAGCCATGAATCCGATTTACATCATGGCGGACTCCGGCGCCCGTGGATCAAAGCAGCAGATTCGCCAGCTTTCGGGCATGCGCGGACTGATGGCCAAGCCATCGGGCGAAGTCATCGAGACGCCTATCACCGCCAACTTCCGCGAAGGACTGACCGTGCTGGAGTACTTCATCTCCACCCACGGCGCGCGCAAGGGCCTGGCTGACACGGCGCTCAAGACCGCCGACTCCGGCTACCTGACTCGCCGCCTGGTTGACGTGGCCCAGGACGTGATCGTGACTGAGTACGACTGCGGCACGTCCGAGGGCATCTACGTCGGCTCCATCGTCGAGTCGGGCGAGATCATCGAGCCCATGCGCGACCGCATCATCGGGCGCGTTTCGCTGGAGCGCATCAAGGACTACGACGGCAACGTGGTGGTCGACATCAACCAGCCTATCGACGAGGACATCGCCTCCGCCATTCAGGGCGCGGGCGTTGAGAAGGTGAAGATTCGCTCCGTGCTTACCTGCGAGTCGCGGCGCGGCGTCTGCGCGCTGTGCTACGGTCGCAACCTGGGCTCCGGCCGCATGGTGGAACTGGGCGAGACCTGCGGTGTGATTGCTGCGCAGTCCATCGGCGAGCCGGGTACGCAGTTGACCATGCGCACCTTCCACGTCGGCGGCACCGCCAGCCGCGTGCAGGACAAGTCGCGTCTCGACGCCAAGAACAACGGCTTTGTGCGCTTCATCAACCTCAACTATGTCGAGAGCAAGGACGGCACCCTGGTGGCTATGAACCGTTCCGGTTCGGTGGCTATTGTGGACGAACGCGGCCGTGAAAAGGAGCGCTACCAGGTGGTGTATGGTGCGCGCCTGCGCGCCAAGGACGGCGAACACGTAAAGCTGGGCCAGTTGCTGGCGGAGTGGGATCCCTACACCTACGCCATCCTGACCGAAATAGGCGGCACGGTGCAGTTCAAGGATCTGCAGGAAGGCATCACGCTCAACGAGGAAGTGGACGAAGTCACCGGCCTCTCTCGCTGGGTGGTTGCCGACGCTCCGGATGAGAAGCGGCAGCCGGCCTTCGTGGTGAAGAACGCCAAGGCGCACAAGCGCTATCTGCTGCCCCGCGGCGCTCACCTCATGATCCAGGATGGTGAAGAGGTGGGTCCGGGCGATGTGCTGGCCAAGATTCCCAAGGAAAGCACGCGCACCAAGGACATCACCGGCGGTCTGCCTCGCGTGGTGGAACTGTTCGAGGCGCGCAAGCCCCGCGAGACAGCGATCATCAGCGAAATCGACGGTGTAGTCCGCTTTGGTGAAGTGGCCAAGGGCCAGCGTAAAATCTACGTCACTGCCGATAACGGCGACGAGAAGGAATACTCGGTGCCGCGCGGCATTCACGTCAACGTGCAGGAAGGCGAGCGCCTTCGCGCCGGCGACCCGCTGATGGATGGCCCCTTGAACCCACACGACATTTTGGCCGTGCTGGGTGAAAAGGAGCTGCAGGCTTACCTGGTGAACGAAATCCAGGAGGTCTACCGTCTGCAGGGCGTAGCCATCAGCGACAAGCACATCGAAGTTATCGTGCGCCAGATGCTGCGCTGGGTGCGCATCGACGAGGTCGGCGATACGGACTTCCTGCTCGAGCAGCAGGTGGACCGCTTCACCTTCCGGGAGAAGAACGAAAAGGTGCTGGCCAATGGAGGCCGTCCGGCCATCGGGCGTCCGCTTCTTCTGGGCATCACCAAGGCGTCGCTCTCCACTGACAGCTTCATCTCCGCTGCCAGCTTCCAGGAGACCACGCGCGTACTCACCGAGGCCAGCATCAACGGCGCGGTGGACAACCTGCGCGGCCTCAAGGAGAACGTGATCGTCGGTCGCCTCATTCCCGCCGGCACGGGCCTGGAGTACTACCGCAACGTCCAGCTCTCGCCGGAGTTGGAGGAGGCGGCGGCCCGCGTTCAGCTGGAAGTTTCAGCCGAGATCGAAGCTGCCGAGCGCGAACTGGAATTGATGCGCCAGGAGGGCGAGGCCGAAGAGATGGCAGCCGAATAAGAACTGGCTTGCCGCTCGATCACGACTTCATCCAAAGGCAATCCCTAAACTGAAGAGGCCCGGCGTCACGCCGGGCCTCTTCTTCGTCTACCTCTATCCTTCTCAGCACCTGTAAAAAACTGCGAAAGCAGTGTCGGTGCGGGAACATAGGGCCGGCATCGGGGGAGCCCCTCTCCTTTCTTCCAGGCTCGTTACGCCCCCAGATAGATACTACGGCCAAATGCGAATGCCCCCATTCGCCTCGGAACTGGCTTCCCGGCGGTGGTAAACTGCTTGGTCCATCCCGGTTAAATATGAAGCCGGAGAGTGGTTTGGATTGGCGTCAGCCATGACGCCTGAAGAGCCGGCCCTCCGGGGTTTCGCCGCTAGAGGTATCATCCATCGATGAACGAGATCGAATCGAAGTCCCTTCCTGAGAACGCATACCAGCCACTGAAGCCGGGCGATTCCTACTCGCCCATCGTGCCCGCGGAAGCAAAGCTTCCGGAACTTACGCTGCGATCGATCTTTTGGGGCGTGGTGTTTTGCGTGGTCTTTTCTGTCGCGTCGGCCTACTCGGGATTGAAAGTCGGCCAGGGGATGGAGGCTGCCATTCCCATCTCCATTCTCGCTATCGGTCTGGCGCGCATGTACGGACGGCGCACCAGTTTGCTGGAAAATGTGATCATTACCGGCATCGGCGCGGCCTCAGGCAGCGTGGTCGCCGGCGCCATCTTCACGATTCCCGCGCTTTATATCCTCCATCTCGATCCGCACCCGGTTGAAACCATCTTCATCTGTCTGGCCGGCGGCTGCCTGGGCGTGCTCTTCCTCATTCCGCTGCGCCGCTACTTCGCGCGTGAGATGCACGGCCAACTGCCCTTTCCCGAGGCAACGGCCATCACCGAAGTGCTGATTACCGGAGAGAAGGGCGGCTCGCAGGCCAAGCTGCTTCTGCAGGCAACCGCCATCGCCGGGATTTACGACTTCTTTGTCACCACATTTCATGTTTGGAAAGAGTATCTGAACTTTCAGTTCGTACCGGTCATTCGCACGCTTGCCGATAAGAGCCGGATGGTCTTCAGCTTTGACGCCATCGGCTTCATCATGGGCCTGGGCTATGTGATGGGCTTGCGAAGCTCCCTGGTCTTTTGCGCGGGCAGCGTCCTTACCAGCTTTGTACTGGTCCCGATGATCTGGTTCATCGGAAGCCACACGGACATCTCTTTGTATCCGGCCATGATGCCCATTTCAAAGATGACCGCCGTCGAAATCTATCGCAACTATGTGCGCTTCATCGGCGTCGGAGCCATCGCCACCGCCGGCATCATCGGCATTCTCAAATCGCTGCGCGTGGTGGCCGGATCGTTTGGCATCGCGCTGCACGCTTTCCGTCATGGCGAAGCTCCGCATACTGAGCGGACCGACCGCGATATTCCAGTCGTTTCGTTGTTGCTGGGCGTCGTCATCGGCGCCATCTCCGTAGCCATCTTCTTTGGACGCCTTCAGGTCTCCTGGACGGTGTTGGTATTGGGCTTGATATTGACGCTGCTTTTCTCGTTCTTCTTCACATCGGTGGCCGCCAACGCCATTGCCACCACGGCCAACAACCCTGCCTCCGGCATGACCATGCTAACCATCATCATCTCCGCGGTCGTGCTGTTGCGATTTGGTCTCTCGGGAGACACGGGAATGTTCTTCGTGATGGCCATTGCGGGCATGGTATGCACGGCCCTGTGTGTATCGGGCCAGTTCATCACCGACCTGAAGGCCGGCTATTGGCTTGGCTCAACACCGGCGGCGCAGGAGAAGGTCAAGTTCATCGGCGTCATTGCCGCCGCGATCACCGCCGGCCTGACCATCATTCTGCTGGCCCACGTCTATCAGTTCGGAGAAGCTGCACCGGGAGACACGCGACAGATTCTGGCAGCGCCGCAAGCCTCCATCATGAAGGCCCTGGTGGTGGGATTCATGAACAAACAGCCGGTCGCTTATATTCTGTTTGGCATTGGCGCCATGGTGACGCTGGTGGTGGAGATGCTGGGCAAGTCTTCCATGGTTTTTGCCCTGGGTATGTACCTGCCGCTGGGGCTCACCTCGCCCGTGCTGGCGGGTGGAATCATGTCGCATCTGATTAACAAGCGTTCAGAGAAGATCGGCGGCGAGCAGGGCGGCATGATCCGTGAGCGTGGGGTCATTATCGCCTCGGGGCTCATGGCGGGCGGCGCGCTGGGAGGCGTCCTGGGCGCATCCCTGCGGCTCTTCCCCTGGTATCGCGAGGATCTGATTCAAACCCCGTTCTACTTGAACGATCCCGCCTCGCAATCGGTTTCCATACTGCTCTTTGTGAGCCTCTGTTGCTACGTCTGGTTTTATTCCGTGAAGAAGGGGAAGGTATAAGCGATGGACCAAGCAGGAAAGTATATTGGTGACGCTGTTTTAGGCATTGACACTCTGTGGGGCGGCGATGTGATGTGCGCCTCCGGCACCGGGCGATTCATCGCCGACTCCTGGTTTTCCAATGAGCCGCTGCCTGCTGCTTACACCCATCCGGCGGCAGATCGTTTGCGTAAGTCTGGAGGTGTATCGGGCAAGAGCGTCGATCACGAGGCAATGGAGCAATATCTGCGGGAGGTGGATCTTCCCGCCGCCATTGCCGGAGTCCGCGAAGAAGCCGGGAAGATTGGTGGGCTGCGCGAGCGCTATTTAGCCGGGCTGGCAGAATCTCTCAGTGTCATGTGGGATCTGGCCATGGAAGTCGTCGGCAAGGGAGAGACGGTGCCGTACGCGCGCTCGGTAGAAGCGTCGACAGGGAAGGGACCGGAACCTTCCAGGCCGGAAACCAAACGGGAACGTGTTGCCGAACTGCTGGGCCGTGCCGGTTACGGAGTGTCGAATTCAGGCGGACTGTTGGACGCAGTGGACGCCTGGCGTCGCGAGCGCGTGATCCCAATGGCGTCGGTGCGCGCACTCGGCACGGCTGTGATTGCGCATTTTGACAACCTGAGTGCGAAGAATCTGCTGCCGTTCCTTCCGCCCGAGCTGGCACGAGTACCGCGGGCGAACATCGACTTCCTGCCCATCAAGGATGCCTGGTTTTCCGGTTCGATGAACTACCTCGGGCGGGCGCGGAACACTGACGGCACACCGCAATACGAGGCAACCTATGAGATCAATGCTTCACTGCAGATGTCCTATCCCGAATTTGAGCAGCTTGTAAGCCACGAGGTCGTGCCCGGCCATGTGACGACGTTTGCTTATCTGCAGGACCTGTACGTTCGCGGAAAGGCCAGCTTTGAGGCTACGGTTCTGACCATGAACACCCGTGCTGCGACCTTATTTGAGGGAATTGCCAACAACGCGATTCTGATTGCGCATGGCGTCACCGAAATCGAACAGTTGCCGGATGAGGAGTTGCAGATTGGCGTTCTGCTGGCCCTTTTGCAGGATGATGCCAAGAATCAGTCGTCGTATATGACCTGGGGCGAGGGAAGACCGCAACCGGAAGTGGCGGCCACGCTGCGGCGCGATTTTCTGGTTACGGAAGAACGCGCTGATAAACTATCTGGCGCGTGGGGAAGGCATCCGCTTCTGGGCCGAATGTATCTTCCGGCTTATCGCGCCGGTACACAGAAGGTTGCACAACTGCGGCGAACACATCCTGCGGGCCGGGTGCTTGCGGCGATTTACGGATGTAACGGATTGGTCGATATCCAGACGGTCGATCAGGTCTTGAATGGCTCGAAGGCGGTGTGACTACTGATGGGTACCGACGGCACCCGGCCCAACTCAGTTTTCATTCGTAGTCGGTGCGGAACGCCCTCCGCAAGTGCAGTGTAAGAGGATTCTGGCAGAGATCGAAAGGCCAGTATGACATCGCAAGAGCGTGTACTTGTTTCCTTGAACCATCATGAACCTGACCGGGTGCCGGTGGACCTGTCAGGGTACCGGTCATCGGGCATAGCGGCGATTGCATATCCAAAACTGAGAGTCGCGCTCGGTCTTGAACCCCGGACTGTGGACGTATACGACCCAGTGCAGCAACTGGCGATTTGTCACGAGGACGTGCTCGACCGCTTGGGCGTGGATACGGTGGAGTTGGGGCGGGCCTTCTGCCTGGAGGACAAGTGGTGGGTGAATTGGACCCTGCCCGACGGAACGCCCTGCAGGATGCCGGTGTGGGCGCAACCTGAGCGCGCAGGAACAGAGTGGGTTGTGAGAGCGCCGAGCGGCCGGGTGATGGCGCGCATGCCGGAGCAGTCAGTGACCTTCGATCAGGCCTACTGGCCGTTCCTTGACGGCGCAGAAGACCTTTCGCGCATCGAGGAACTCTTTCCGGAGCACATGTGGACGGGGATGCCGTCGCCGCCGGGGCCATCGGTGCGGGAGCCGGAGGAGCTGGCTGCTGGCGCACGCGCTCTTCGCGCTAGCACAGACCGGGCAATCATCGCGTTGTTTGGTGGAAACCTGTTCGAGATGGGGCAGTTTTTCTACCGCATGGACAACTTCCTGATGATGCTGGCCGGCGAACCGCAGCGGGTGCATCGATTTCTTGACGCTCTGGTGGAGATTCACATGCGGAGCCTGGAGCGGCTTCTGGCGGCGGTTGGCCCGTATATCGACGTGATCGTCTTCGGCGACGATCTGGGCGCACAAAACAGCCCGCAGATTTCGCCGCGGATGTATCGCGAATTCTTCAAGCCTCGCCACGCCATGATGTGGGCTCGCGCCAGGCAACTAGCCAACGTCAAGGTGATGCTGCACAGCTGCGGCGCTTTGCGCCCACTGCTGCCCGACCTGATCGACGCTGGCCTCGACGCCATCAATCCTGTGCAGATCAGTTGCCGGGGCATGGAGGCCGAAGGGCTGAAACGCGATTTCGGAAAGGATCTGGCATTTTGGGGAGGCGGGTGCGACACACAGAGCATACTTCCGCGCGGCACACCCGCCCAGGTGCGTGAGCATGTACTGCATCAATGTGATGTGCTGGGGCACGGCGGCGGATTTGTCTTCCAGCAGGTGCACAACATCATGGCCAACGTGCCTCCGGAGAACATCCTTGCCATGTACGCTGCCGTACGCGAGTACGACACGTGGGTGAGGGACTGAGACCTGCCGGCTATCGTACTGGGCGAAGTCGCTTTGACCCTGATGGTGGCAGACATCGCGGTGGGCGCCGGGAAACTCTGAGGCCACCATCGCATTTGCGCAGGACAACGAGTTCATTATCGGTAGAACGGAGAACCGAGTCATGGAGCAATGGAATAGACGTGAGGTTCTGAAGCTGGGAGTGCTCGCATCCACGGCAGCAGTATCGCCAAGATGGGTAAAGGCTGGCGTGGCGGCAGAGGGCACGGAACGGAATATTGCGCTCAACCGGGCCGCTTGGGCATCCAGTTCCGCGGATGCCATCGCCACCGGGCACATGGCCACCGATGGACAGTCCACGACGCAGTGGCAAAGCGCAGACGCCGATTTGCAATGGATCTACGTCGATCTCGGGTCGGTTTGCAGCGTGCGGTCGGCTGTCCTGCGCTGGGGTGCGAACCACGCTTTGGCGCATAGGCTCCAGGTCTCAATGGATCGAGGCCCGTCTGTGGAAACGGGCTTGGTGGAGAATTGGACTGACGTCCATGAGACGCTGGACGGTAAAGGTGGCGTGGAGCTGATCCAAGTGCATGATGTCAGCGCGCGCTACGTCAGATTGTTTTTGAATGTGAAGGCCAAGCCCGGCGGCTATGAACTCTCCGCATTCGAAGTCTATGGGTCAGGAGGCTATGAGGCCGTTCCCGCGCCAATTCCCGCACTGGAAGCGGACGGCACTCTGAGGTTGTCGGGTGGGTGGCGCCTGGTGAACCAGGCCGTGCTGCCCGAAAAGGCTGAATCCATCTCCACCTGCGGCTACGACGACAGCAAGTGGCTGATCGCAACCGTGCCGGGAACTGTGTTGACGAGCTATCTGAACCTGGGCGCAATTCCGGATCCGTTTTATGGCGATCATTCCCTTCAAGTCTCGGACTTCTTTGCACATACAAACTGGTGGTACCGGAACGAATTGGAGCTGCCTTCGAGCTTCGCGGGCAAACGAGTGTGGCTGAACTTCGACGGCATCAACTACCGCGCGTACATCTTTGTGAATGGAAAGCCTGCCGGCAGCATGGATGGAGCTTTCATCCGGGGACGATTCGATGTTTCAGAACTGGTGGTGGCCGGAAAGAAGAATTGCATTGCGGTAATGATCATGCCGGTTCCCAAGCCGGACAAAGTGTCTGCAAAGACGCAGTTCAGCGGATATGTATGGCCGCCGGATTATCCCAAGAATGAACCGACGATTCTGGCCGCAGCCAGTTGGGACTGGCTACCTACGATTAGCGACCGAGATACGGGCATTTGGAACCATGTAACGCTCACGGCGACCGGCGACGTGACAATCCACAACGCATTTGCGAGCACCCATTTTCCGGATGCGCAGAATCTGAGCCGCGTCGATGTGACGCTCAAGGTGGACGTGACGAACCACGCCAACCGGCCCTGCAAGGGGGAGTTGAGAGTACGTCTGGGAGAAATTGAGTTCACTCACCCGGCAGTCCTTGAGGGAGGGGAAACCCGGGCTTTGAAATTCGACAAGTCAACCTATCCGCAGCTTTCACTTGTAAACCCGAAGTTGTGGTGGCCCAACGGCTACGGCGAGCAGAATCTGTATGACCTGACGCTCGAATTCAAATGCGACGGCAAGGTGTCGGATGTCAATCGATCCCGTATCGGAATCCGCGAGTTCACCTGCAACCAGAAGTCACTGACTTCATGGGATACCAGCAAGATATCGAACAAAGTCTACGACGCCAGTACCGCGTCGAAAGGCGTGGATCTCAAGGAGCCGCTGGCCTTTTTCTGCAATGGGCAGCGCATCTTCATCCGCGGAGTGAACTGGGGAA
>Ga0182014_10002195_pt1 | contig 24868 bp, 21 predicted proteins | sample 612S2DmetaG_FD_120489 | JGI IMG/M metagenome (GOLD analysis project Ga0182014, IMG submission 120489) | Permafrost microbial communities from Stordalen Mire, Sweden - 612S2D metaG | ecosystem: Environmental > Terrestrial > Soil > Wetlands > Permafrost | place: Sweden: Stordalen | collected...
CGGCCAAGGTCTTGCCGTAGCAGGCGACCCGCTTCCCGTCCGCCAGCTGGACCCGGATGACCCAGAGGCCGTCGTCGCGCCGGTACCCGTCCCCCTTGTGCCGGTGCCGCTCGATCGCCGCCAAGGTTCAGGCGCTGGCTCCGTGGCAGCGCTTGTACTTGCGCCCTGAACCGCAGGGACAGAGGGCGTTGCGGCTGACCGGCACCGCCGGGGCCGGGGCGGCGGCGACGCGCGGGGGCGGCGCGGGGCTCGCCACCGGCCCCTCGCTCGCCGGGGCCGGGGTGGCAGCGGCGGTGGCCAGGGCCTCAGCCTCGGGGTGGATCGCCACCCCCTCCAGTGGCTGGGGCTCCGGCGGGGAGACCTGGATCTCAGCGTGGAACAGGTAGCGCACGATCTCCTGCTTGAGGGAGTCCTGGAACGCCGAGAACGCCGAGAATGCCTCGGCCTTGAACTCGACCAGAGGGTCACGCTGGCCCATCGACTGCCAGCGGATGTCGTCCTTGAGATGCTCCAGACTGGTCAGGTAGTCGGCCCAGCGCTGATCGATCAGCTGGAGCATGATCTGGGTCTCCGCGATCCGGACCACCTCCGCGGTGTAGCGCTCCTCCTTCTCGACGTAGAGCCGGGCCGCCTCGTTGAAGAGGGTCTCCGCCACCTCATCGGAACTCTCCCCGAGCTGCTCCAGATCGACCTCGTCGGCGGGTGGGAAGGGGAACAGGTAGCGAAGCCGGTCCCAGAGCGACTCCAGCTCCCACTGCGCCTGGTGGCGACCCGGGCAGTGCAGGTCGGTCAGCTCGCGGATGACCTCCTCGGTCCACTCCAGCAGGTTGTCCCTGGTGTCGACCCCCTCCAGGATCCGGTCACGCTCGGCGTAGATGATCGCCCGCTGAGTGTTGACCACATCGTCGAACTCGACCACGTAGCGCCGGCTGTCGAAGTTGGCGCCCTCAACCCGGGACTGGGCCGACTCGATGTTGCGGCTCACCAGGCGGGACTCGATCGGGACCTCATCGTCGATCCGGAAGGTGGACATGATGCCCCGCATCCGGTCTCCGCCGAAGACCCGCATCAGGTCGTCCTCGAAGGACAGGAAGAAGCGGCTCTCGCCCGGATCCCCCTGGCGCCCCGCCCGGCCCCGGAGCTGGTTGTCGATCCGCCTCGACTCGTGGCGCTCGGTGCCCAGGATGAACAGGCCCCCCAGCCCGGCCACCCGCTCGCCCAGGACGATGTCGGTACCGCGGCCCGCCATGTTGGTGGCGATGGTGACCGCGCCCGGCTGGCCCGCCGCGGCCACCACCTCGGCCTCCCGCTCGTGCTGCTTGGCGTTGAGGACCTGGTGGCTGATCCCGCGTTTGTCCAGCAGACGGGACAGCCGCTCGCTCTTCTCGATGCTCACCGTGCCCACCAGCACCGGCTGCCCCTTGTGGTTGCGCGCCTCGACCTCGTCCGCGATCGCGTTGAACTTGGCCTCCTCGGTGCTGAAGATCAGGTCGGGCTCGTCCTTGCGGATCATCGGCTGGTTGGTGGGGATCGGCACCACCTCCAGCTTGTAGATCTTGTGGAACTCCTCGGCCTCGGTGAGCGCGGTGCCGGTCATCCCGGCCAGGACCTCGAAGGTCCGGAAGTAGTTCTGGAAGGTCACCGTGGCCAGGGTGCGCTGCTCCTGCTGGACCTTGAGCCCCTCCTTGGCCTCGATCGCCTGGTGGAGCCCGTCCGACCAGCGCCGCCCGGGCATGGTCCGCCCGGTGAACTCGTCCACGATGACCACCTCGCCGTCGCGCACGATGTACTCGCGATCCTTGAGGTAGAGCGCCTGGGCGCAGAGGGCCTGGTTGATGTGGTGGGCCTCCTCCACGTGCTCGATGTCATAGATGTTGGCGATCCCGGTCATCCGTTCGATCTTCTCGATGCCCTCGTCGGTGAGGCTGCCGGACTTGGTCTTCTCGTCGATGGTGAAGTCGACGTCCGGGGTCAGCCGGGGGATGAGACGGGCGTACTGGTAGTACTTTTCGGCAGATTCCTCCCCCATCCCGCTGATGATCAGGGGGGTACGTGCCTCGTCGACCAGGATGGAGTCCACCTCGTCGACGATCGCGTAATACCGGTCCCGCTGCACCTTCTGGTCCAGGGACCGGGCCAGGTTGTCCCGGAGGTAGTCGAAGCCGAGCTCATTGTTGGTGGCGTAGACCACGTCGGCCCGGTAGGCCTCCTGGCGGGAGACCGGGCGGAGGTGGCGCAGGCGCACGTCGGTGTGCTGCTCGTCAACGTATTCGGGGTCGTAGATGAGCGACTGGTCGGGGATGATCACCCCCACGCGCATCCCCAGGGCCTGGAACATGGGGGCGTTCCAACCGGCATCCCGACGGGCCAGGAAGTCGTTGACCGTGACCAGGAAGCAGGGCCTGCCGGTGAGCGCGTTGAGGTAGAGGGGCAGCGCCGCCACCAGGGTCTTGCCCTCCCCGGTCTTCATCTCGGCGATCTTGCCCTGATGGAGCACGATGGCCCCCAGGCACTGGACATCGAACGGCCGCAGCCCGATCTTGCGGTGGGCGGCCTCCCGGGCCGTGGCGAAGGCCTCGACGAGGAGGCTGTCCAGCTCCTCGCCCTCCTCCAGGCGGCCCTTGAACTCCTCGGTCTTGGCGAGCAGCTCGGCGTCGGAGAGGGCCGCCATCCGGTCCCCCAGGCGGCCGATGGCGGTAACCTCGCCGGAGTGGCGCCGGAGCTCGCTGCGGGTGGGGTCGTAGATCCGGCTGAAGACGCTCATGGTGTCAAGGCATTATGCCCCGGCGGGATTCTGGGCAACCGCCGCCGGGGCCGGTTCCGGGAAGTAGGCCGGGCCAGTGCCCGCCCCACCCACCTCCATCCAGCAGGTCCGCCCTCCCTCCACGACCAGGACCAGGACCGCCAGCGGGGTCAGCCCCACCGCCAGGGTGTGAAAGGCCCAGAGGGGCGGCAGCAGCGCCAGTGCCAGCACGCAGGCGCCGGCCCCGAAGCCGGTCAGCCGGGAGTCGGTGCGGCGCCGCCAGAGCAGGACCGTCAGCGCGACCAAGGCCGCCGCCCCGAGCTCCCAGGGCAGGATCCCGGCGGGCCAGATCAACAGCAGCACTGCGGCCGCAGCCGCCGAGAGGCCGAGACCGAGACCGTGGACCCGGCGGGCGTCCCGGCCCACGGTGAGCATGAACAGCGGCAGGAGCAGGAGGTCGTCGTTGGGGTGGCCGTAGGGGGTCGCCGCCAGCCAGATCCCGACCGGGAGGGCCACCGCCCAGGCGATCCTGCCCACCGGGCTGACCCGGCGCCAGTCGGGCGACATCATCATCCAGGCTCCGAAGATCGCCATCGTCACCAGGGCCAGTGCGACCAGGAGCAGGGTGAGCGGGGCCGACACCCCGGTGCCCAGCCCCCAGGAGGCCGGGGCAGCCCTCAGCAGCCCCGGCAGCCCGGCGAGGTCGGGCTGCCGGGAGCCTACCCCAGCCGCGAAGTGGCCCAGCGCATGCCACCAACTGGGCAGCAGCGACCAGCTGGCGAGGATGAAGAGCAGGGCCACCCCCAGGAAGCCCGCGGCGAAGTGCCAGGCCCGAGCCCGGTTGGGCCAAAGCGCCAGGAAAAGGAAGATCGGGGCCGGCCAGAGCAGGTCCGGCTTGAGCAGGATGACGGCCAGGACGCAGCCGGCGGCCAGGCCCCGCTCGTGCCAGGCAAGCAGCATCGAGCCCGCCAGGGCGGCGAAGAGCAGGGCATCAAACTGACCGCTCACCAGTCCCAGCAGGCCGATCCACGAGGTGAGCGCGGCGGCGGCCAGGATGGCGGTGTGGCGCCACCCCAGATCGCGGGCCAGCAGGGTGAGGGTGATCACCACCAGGATCGCGGAGAGGGCCGTGAAGACCCCGAAGCTGACCCAGAAGCTGAGGTGGGCGAGGGGCAAAACCGCCCACGCCGTCACCGGGGGGTCGACGAAGGGGCCCACGCCCAGGTGGAGAAGGGGGTAGGCGTCGGCCGCCTGCTCCGCTGCCCGCAGGACTCCGAGGTGGTAGGGATCGACTCCCCGACCGATCAAGGTGGCGGCGGCGAAGAAGTCCCGGTAGTCGTTGGCCAGGCCCCACGGATGGGGAGGGAACTCATGGCCGAGGGCATACAGAGCCAGCCCGGCTATGAAGCCCAGCGTCAGCCCCAGCAACACCCAGCGCAGCCGCCGGCTGCGGCTCTCCAGCAGCTCCTCAAGGCTCCCCGCCCCCGGCCTCGCAGTCACCCCGAGGTCACTCCACGGCGAGCGCGGCAATCGGGTCGAGGTCGCCGAGCTGGTGGGCGGGGATCACCGCCGCGATCAGGATGGCGGCCACCACCGCCACCACCACGGCCAGTAGCACCGGCCCCGGGACGGTGAAGGAGAGGGGTAGGGCGGCCGAGCTGGCGGCGTGCACCTCGGGCACTATCAGCCCGATCCCAACCGCCGTCCCGAGGGCGCAGCCGACCAGTGCGGTGGCCAGCGCCTCCCCCATCACCGCCAGACGCACCCCGCCCCGGCTGAGGCCCACGACCCTGAGCAGGGCCATGTCCCTGACCCCCTCACGAGCGCCCAGGACCACGGTGTTGACCGCGGCCAGGATGGCGATCACCACCCCCACCATCGCCAGCGCCGAGAGGGCGGCGATGTCGTGCTCCACCGCCAGGTCAACCCCCTGCCGGACTGAGGACACCGTCTCCTCCTCCATGCCGTACTTGAACGCCGCCAGCGCCACCGGGCGCTGGAGATCCCCGTGTCCACGCAGCTGCAGCTGAATCAGGTTGAAGCCCTCGGCCGCCGACCCGAAGTCCTTCCTCGCGATTGTGCTGTCCACCACGATGGTCTCCTGGCCGGCCGGTCCGGGAAGGCTGTGTTCTACCACCCCGGCCACCCGGAAGGTGGCGGATCCAGTGGTGGTGACCACCCGGATCCTCGATCCGACCCCGTCGCCCAGGCTGTCCGCCAGCTCCAGCGGGAGCAACACACCGGTGCCGGCGCCCAGCTGAACCAGGGCGGTGCCGCGATCGCCGTGGACGAACTGGAGGGCACCACTGAGCGCGTAGGCGGTGGCCGAGGTGGCGGCCAGGGAAACCGCCACATGGCCGATCCGGCCGTCGACGAAGCGGACCGGGGCCGCGGCGACCACGGTGCTGCTGCTGGTGCGAGCGGCGATCTCGCTGAGGAGCTGGTCCTTGACCCGCTGGCTCTGGACCACCGGGCTGACGACCAGATACTGGCCCACGAAGAGGTGGCTGACCCAGACCTGGCCGGCGTCAAGGGCGGCGGCCGACAGGCCGACCAGCCCGGTGGCGGTCGCGACGCTGACGAAGAGGCTGGCCAGGGCCAGAGAGGTCCGGGCGGGGCGGGTGCGGGCCCGGGCCGCGATGGCAGCCACCGGCACCCCCAACAGTGGCGCGATCACCGACCCCAGCCCTCGGACCAGGGCCAGCCCCACCCAGGCGAGGGCGGCGCAGACGGCAATGTAGGCGCAGACAGCGCCCAGTCCCACCCCCGCGGAGCCGCCGCTCTGGAAGAAGAAGTAGGCCCCCAAACCTCCCACCAGAATCAGGGGGCTCTGCAGGCGCCACCCCCAACCCCGACCGGCGGCCGGCAGCCGGACCGCCTCCAGCGGGGGGATCCTGGAGGCCTGGAGCGCGGGAAGGGCTGAGGCAGCCAGCCCCAGCAGCAGCACCAGGAGGAAGGCGGCCAGGGTCCACCCCGGGTCGGGCTGGACCCTGGGCAGCGGACTCACCCCGGAGGGGCTGGAGATCGAGAGCAGGACCTCGGCCAGCAGGTACCCAACCCCCACGCCGAGCGCGGCGCCGACGGCCGAGGCGGCGCCGGCCTCGCGCAGGAAACTCCGGAAGATCAGGCCCCGGCTGGCCCCGGCCAACCGGACCAGGCCGATCTCCCGACGCCGGTCCAGGACCACCGAGCTGAAGGTCGCCGCGATCACGGCGAAGGCCAGCACCAGGCTGAGCGCGGTGATCGCGTCCAGGATCGGGCGCAGCTCACCGGCCGGGTCGCTGTCGGGGAGGGCCCGGGGGTCGCTGATGGTGTACTGGGTGTGGACCGAGCTGGAGAGCTCACGGAGGAGCTGGCCGACGGTGGCCCCCCGGCGCAGTCGGACCGCGACGTCACGGACCTGGAGCCCCGCCGCAAAGAGGCTGCGCGCCGCGGCCGGGGTGATGTAGACCGCATCCTCGGTGAAGGGGGCCCCGGGACTGGCGTCGGAGACCACCCCCACCACCCTGAAGGCCCCAACCCCAGCCGACTTCACCAGTTCCAGGTTCTGGCCGATGCCGACCTTGCCCGGGGTCTTGGCACCGGTCGCAACCGAGATCCCCGGGCTGAGGTGCTGGCTCACCGCGATCTGGTGGAGCGACCTGGGCCTGGAGCCGCGCACCACCGGCAGCGGCCGGAGGGCAACCCCGTCCCGGCCGGCCACTATCAGCAGCACCTGGCGGAAGCCGTGGGAGGGCAGTTCGGCCAGGTCCGCCTTCTCCTCCAGAGGGGAGGCTTCGGTCACCGCCGCCAGCTTGGAGATCGCCTCCACCTGCTGCCCCGTGAACCCGGGCGCGTTGAAGGGCTGTATGTCGTACTCGGCCGCTCCGGCCCGCTCCCGGACCGCGGTGGCAGTCTGGCGCTGGAGGGCCCCGGCGGCCAGCTGGGTGCCCAGGACGGCCCCGCCCCCCAGGCCCAGGGCCAGCACCCCCAGGACCAGCCTGGCCAGCGCCACCCGGCGCCAGAGGAGGGGTATCACCTCCGGCCCGGGACCTCAGAGGCCATGGACCCCGAGCCGCTCCAACAGCGGCGCGGTGTCGTGGACGGTCCGTCGGCCCAGCTCCACCACCTCCCTGAACTCCCCGTCGAGCATGATCGCCACCCGCTCGGCGTAGGCGGCGGTGCGGACGTCGTGGGTGACCAGGACGATGGTCCGCCCCTCCTGGCGGCTGAGCCGGAGGAGCAGCTCCAGGACCCCCCGGCCGGCGTGGTAGTCCAGGGTGCCGGTGGGCTCGTCGGCGAGGAGGACGGCGGGGTCGGAGATCAGGGCCCGGGCTAGCGCCACCCGCTGCTGCTCGCCACCGGAGATCTCGTCGGGGCGGTGCCCCTGCAGTCCCTTGAGCCCGAGCATGGCCATCACATCCTGGGCCTTGGCCCGGGCGTCGTGATCCCGGCCCAGCCCCCGCAGCGGCCAGGCCCGGTTCCGCTCCAGCCGGTACGGGAGCATCACGTTCTCGGCGGCGGTGAGGCTGGGGAGGAGGTTGAAGAACTGGAAGACGAAACCGATCTGGCGACGCCGGAAGTCGGCCCGCTGGGCCTCCCCCAGGGAGTAGAGGTCTACACCCCGCATCAGCACCTGGCCCCGGTCGGGGGCCTCGAGGCCGCCCAGCATGTGCAGCAGGGTGGACTTGCCACAGCCGCTGGGACCGATCACGGCGACGAACTCCCCTGGGCGGACGCTGAGGGACACCCCCCGAACCACCTCGTGGGGGGTGCGGCTGACGGCGAAGCTCTTGTGGAGGTCCGTGGCATCCAGGACCGGTCCTGATGCGACGGGAGCCTCACTCATCGAGATAGCTGCCGATCACCTGGTCGATCGTGCCGGCCAGCAGGCCCTGGGCCAGCCGGGGCTCCTTGGACCCAACGCCCGGTGCCGGCGGCTTGGGGGTTGGGGTCGGCGTCGGGGCCGGGGTGGGAGCCGGGGTGGGAGTGGGGGTGGGAGCCGACTGGCTGCCAGAGCTCCCTCCCGAGCTGGGGGTCTGGACCGGAGCGGGGGCCGGCGCGGCGCCCACCAGGGCGAACTCCTCGGCGAACATGTAGACGTTGGAGTAGGGTCCCCCGCCGCTGCCCGGGTAGTTCCAGGATCCGCTGTCGTACCAGGAGCCGATCCCCAGCTCATCGAAGCTGCCGAGGATGTTGGCCCGGTGTTCCGGGGAGGCCATGAAGTCGGTGTTGACCTGGGCTGCAGGATCGGCGTAGCCGGACTCCCAGCCGACATTCTCACCCGCGGAGCTGTAGTCGACGCCGTCGGCGCTCATGATCGCCCAGACGTATCCGCCATCCCCGCTGCAGCCGGGGATCACATGGGAGAAGTAGTCCCGGGTCAGCATGTCGGCCGCGCGACCATAGATCGGCGACGGGCTGCAGCCGTAGTAGGGACTGGACTCGGCGATCCCGCTCAGGGTGCCGTTCCCGGCCAGCGCGGCCTCGCCGTTGCTGACCCGGTCCTGGTTGGTGAGCGCGAAGAGCTCGCCGTCGTACGGGGTCGAGCTTCCCACCGGCTGGGCCAGCACCGGGCTGGCCTGGAGCGCGGCCAGACCCAGGAACACGATGACGCCCCCGAGAGCGCTCCAGAGGCGCGCCGGCAGCCGGTGACGCCGCCCCCCCTTGCCCTTGGTCGGACCGTCAGCCAAGGCGCCGCTGCGGAGTTGCCGGAGGCGGGCTGGGAAGGCGCACCGAAGCCACCTGGTCGTCCCGGCGGTCGGGGAAGAGCCGGGCGATCTCGGGCGGCACCGTCAGGCCCATGTCGAAGAGCCGGTCGAGGATCTGGGGGCGCACCCCGGTCAGCGCCAGCTCGTTCTTGAGGTTGCCCTGCTTGTCGGTTCCCTCCGCCTTCATGAGGAAGATGTCCTGCATGGTGATGGTCTCGCCCTCCATCCCCACCACCTCGCTGATGGCGGTGATCCGGCGGCTGCCGTCGCGAAGGCGGCTGAGCTGGATGATCATGTCGACGGCGCTGGCCACCTGCTGACGGATCGCCTTCACGGGCAGGTCCAGCCCGGCCATCAGCACCTGGGTCTCGAGACGGGCCAGGCTGTCCCGGGTGCTGTTGGCGTGGATGGTGGTCATGGAGCCGTCGTGGCCGGTGTTCATGGCCTGGAGCATGTCCAGAGCCTCGCCGCCTCTGACCTCACCGACCACGATCCGGTCGGGCCGCATGCGCAGGGCGTTGATCACCAGGTCGCGGATGTTGATCCGGCCCTCCCCCCGGATGTCGGCCGGCCGCGCCTCCAGCCGGCAGACGTGTTCCTGGTGCATCTGGAGCTCGGCGGCGTCCTCAATGGTCACGATCCGCTCGTCGGCCGGGATGAAGCCGGAGCAGATGTTGAGCAGGGTGGTCTTCCCCGCCCCGGTGGGACCGGAGATGAGCATGTTGGCCCGGGCCAGGACGCAGGCCTGGAGGAAGGAGGCGGCGGCCTCGGTGATGGTCCCGAAGTGGATCAGGTCGGTGATCCGGAGCCGCTCCTTGGCGAACTTCCGGATGGTGAGCATGGGACCGTCGATGGCCACCGGAGGCACCACCGCGTTGACCCGGGAGCCGTCCAGGAGGCGGGCGTCGCAGAGAGGCTGGCGGACGTCGACCCGGCGGCCCACGGCGGCCACGATCAGGTCGATCACCCGGAGCAGGTCCTCAGTGTCACGGAAGCGCACGTCGGTGAGCACGATCCTGCCCTGGGCCTCGACGTAGACCATATCCGGGCCCACCACCATGATCTCGGTGAGGCTGTCGTCCTCGACCAGGACCCGCAGCGGACCCAGAGCCTGGAGATAGCCCTCCATGTCTTGCAGCCGTTCCTCTTCACTGACCACGGGACTCATTGACTACTCCCTGGGACTGAGGCTGAGTGCGGCCGGCCGGGCGTCGGCGGCAGGGGGCTGGGGCGCCACCGGAACCGCCGGTTCCGTCCCGATGCTGAGCTGATCGCCCTCCCTGACCCCGTGCCGGCGAAGGGTGCCGGGGGCCAGCTCCAGGGCGCTGTGGGCGCGCCGGACCGGGAGCAGCTTGACCCGCCATTCCCGCATCTCGGGAACGCAAAGGACAACCCGGTGCTGCCGGTCCAGGTAGGCGATGTCCAGAGGGGTCCGCATGAAGAACATGTGGACGCCATTGCAGGGGAGCAGCCAGAGCCCCTCGTCGGGGTCCAGCCGGGTGCGCCCCATCAGACCGATCAACCGGGTCCCGAAGCCGTCGGCCACGGTCACATTGCCGGCCACCAGGGAACCGGACTCGCTCCTGACCGCCACCGACCGGGGGCTAGCCGACATGGAAGAGCAGGTGGATAGCGGCCGGGCCGAGCAGGATCACGAAAAGCACCGGGAAGATGCAGCCCACCATCGGGAAGAGCATCTTCAGGCTGGCCTGCTGGGCCTTGGCCTCAGCCCGCTGGCGACGCCGGCGTCGCATCTCGTCGGACTGGATCCGGAGCACCCTGGCGATCCCCACTCCGAGCTGGTCGGACTGGACCAGGGCCTGGATGAAGGAGTTCAGCTCCGGGACCCCGGAGCGCTTGCCGAGGTCCTCCAGGGCCTCATGGCGAGGCCGGCCCAGGCGGATCTCGTTGAGGACGAAGGCGAACTCCCGGGAGAGGGCATTGTCGAACTTCTCCACCACCCGGGCCAGGGCGGCGTCGAATCCGAGCCCAGCCTCGACGCTGATGCAGAGCAGGTCGAGGGCGTTGGGCAGGGCCAGGGTGATCTCCTTCTGGCGAGCGCCGACGATCCGCTTCAGCTGGTACTGGGGCGCGATGAAGCCGAACACCCCTCCGAAGACCAGCCCCAGCGGCCAGGGCAGCGCCAGCGCCAGCGTCAGCCCCACCCCCAGCAGCGCCACCACCACCGCCAGCACCAGCTGCAGGGCCACGAAGCTGCCCGCGTTCATCCCCAGCGGGCGCCCGGCCAGGTCGATGAGGGCCTGGAGTTTCTGGGCCCGGTCGCGGGGCTGCAGGATGGTCATTCGACGGCCGATCCGGTCGAAGAAGGGGCGCACGAACCGGTCGACGAACGGCTGACTCATCTCGATCTCTTCCAGCGTGCGGGGTGCCGCCTGCTCCTCGTAGGCGGCCAGCCGGGCATCCAGCAGGTCGACCTGGGGCTGGCGCCGGACCAGGCCGGCGACGATGAGGAAGACGCCCACCGCGAGGACAAGGCTGACGCTCAGGGCTTGGTAGGACATCCGTCAGACCTCGATGTTGGCGATGCGCTGCATCACGTAGAAGGCGAAGGCGACCGAGAGCACGCAGGCGCCCAGGATGTAGGGCCCGGGCCCGGCGAAGGAGAGCAGCGGCCGGATGTAGGTGGGATTGACCGCCTCCAAGATCAAGGCCAGTCCGATCGGCAGCGCGGTGATGATGTAGCCGGACATGCGCGCCTGGGCGGTCAGGGTCCGGATCTCGCCCTTGATCCTGATCCGCTCTCGAATGGTGAAGGCGATGTTGTCGAGGATCTCGGCGAGGTTGCCGCCGACCACCCGCTGGATCTGGACCGCGGTCACCACCAGGTCGAGGTCGTCGGACCGGATCCGGGTCACCATGTGGGCGAGCGACTCGTCGGTGGTGATCCCCAGCTGGATCTCCCGGCTGGCCCTGGCGAACTCCTCCGATATGGGTGCGTCGGCGGACCGGGCGATGCTGGCCATCGCCTGGGGGAAGCTGTATCCGGCCTTGAGTGCGTTGCTCAGCAGGATCAGGGTGTCGCCCAGCTGGTTGTTGAAGCGGCGCAGCCGCCGCCGCTCCCGGAAGCGCAGCGTGAGCGGCGGGATGAAGCCGCCGACGACGGCCAGGATGACGACAAAGATCACGTTGCGGTAGATGGCCAGCGCTAGCAGCGCCAGCACCAGCACCGTGCCGCCCCGGATCAGGTACCACTCCAGGGGCCGGAGCTTGACGTCCGCTCGGGCCAGGGCCTCGGCGACCCGCGCCGTCCGGGGCCGCTGACCAGCAGCCCCGGGCGCGCCGGGCTCAGTCTCGCGCCGCAGCCGCAGGAGTAGCCTCCGGAGCCCCTCCAGGGGACCGCCACCGGATTCCTCCTCGGCGCCCTCCTCGTCGGGCAGCGAGATGGGGAGCCCCACGCCGGCCTCCGCGAACCGCCGCACCCGCTCGTCGAGCGCACCGCCCTGGCGGCGCCGGGCCAACACCGACAGGGCATATGCCACCGTGGCCCCCAGGGCCAGGGCGCCAACCCCGTCCAGGACCATCCCTAACACGTTCATGCAGCGGTCTCCCCTGCTGAAGCCTTGCTCTTGGGACTGGGAGCGAACATGGACCGGTCAATCTTCTCGCCGGCGATGGCGAGGTCCTCGAGACACTTGGGCGCCTGGCAGGGCTGGAAGTCTCCGATCACCTTACCCTCATCATCCACCCCCCGCTGGATGAACTGGAAGATGTCGGCCAGCTGCACCTTCTCACCATCGAAGCCCTGGACCTCACTGATGGCCACGATCCGGCGAGTCCCGTCGCGGAGGCGGGCCTGCTGAACCACCAGGTTGATGGCCGAACCAATCTGCTCCCGGATCGCCCGGGAGGGCAGCTCCACCCCGGCCATCAGCACCTGCGTCTCCAGCCGGGCGAGGGAGTCGGCGGGGCTGTTGGCGTGGACGGTGGTGAGCGAGCCGTCATGGCCGGTGTTCATCGCCTGGAGCATGTCCAGGGCCTCGCCACCTCTCACCTCACCCACCACGATCCGGTCGGGCCGCATCCGCAGGCTGTTGAGGACCAGGTCGCGGATGGTCACCCGACCCCGGCCCTCGATGTTGGAGGGCCGCGACTCCAGGGTCACCACGTGCTCCTGGCGGAGCTGCAGCTCGGCGGCGTCCTCGATGGTGATGATCCGCTCGTCGTTGGGGATCCAGCCCGAGAGCACGTTGAGGGTCGTGGTCTTCCCCGACCCGGTTCCACCGGAGATCAGGATGTTGCGCCGGGCCCGGACACAGGCCCGCAGGAAGGTGGCCATGTCCGCGGTGAGGGTACCGAAGCCGATCAGGTCCTCGATGGTGTAGGGATCCTTGGAGAAGCGCCGGATGGTCACCACCGGGCCGTGCAGCGAGAGCGGCGGAATGATCACGTTGACCCGGGAGCCGTCCTTTAGCCGCGCGTCGACCATGGGCGAACTCTCGTCGACCCGGCGTCCGATCGAGCTGACGATGCGGTCGATGATCTGCATCAGGTGGCCGTCGGAGTCGAACTTGGCCGGGTAGCGGTAGACCCGCCCCAGCCGCTCGACATAGACGTCGTCTGGCCCGTTGATCATGATCTCGCTGATCTCGGGGTCCTTGAGCATCATCTCCAGGGGACCGAGTCCGAGGACGTCGCTGATCAGCTGCTCCACCAGCCGCTGCCGGTCGCTGCGGGTGATCGAGATGCCGAGCGCCTCCAGGACCACGCTGCAGAGCTCGCCAATCCGGACCACCAGGCGCTCCCTGGGGGCCTGGCCGACGTCGGAGTACTCCTGCAGCAGCGCCTGGGTGACCTCGCCCTTGATGGCCGCGTACTGCGGGTGGTGCCACACCCTCAGCTCAAGGCCGGCGACCTGGGGCTCCCGGGGCCGCTCGGCTCGCTCCCGCCACCCGGGCGGATTCGCCGGCAACACCGCCGACTGCTCGGCCGCGTGGGCCGCGGCCAGGGCGGCCGCGAGCCGGGTCGGGGCCGCCGGGGCCGCGGCGGGCGGGGCGGCCGCCGAGGTCGGCGGTCCCGCGGGCTGGGCCTTGTGCTTGTCGTCGACCAGCGCCGGGCTCCCGGACTCGCGGTCCGGCTCGGAGTCGCCCTTGGTCCGGACCCGCTCCAGCAGTGACATCTCTCAGCTCTCTCCCGGCCTGCGCCTAGCGCCTGAGGCCAAAGCGGTGCGACCCGGCGGCCTTGGTCTCGACCCTGATCTCTGCCAGCCCGGCCCCGGCTGGGACCAGGCCGCGAGCCAGACCGCGGAGGAGCGCGGAGATCTCCGAGTCGGGGTGCGAGACCACCAGGGGCACGGCGCGGTGGATCGAACCACCCACCAGGCGCGGGTCCGAGGGGATCTGGAGCGTGACCGGGAAGCGCAGATTGCGCTCAATGCTGGCCGAATCGTAGACCGCGTGGGCGTCGTGGGCGTTGATCGCCACCAGGACCCGCGAGCGGTCCACCCGGAGTGACTCCAGCATCTTGAGCATGAGGCGAGTGTCCTTGATAGCGGGGATGGTGAGCTGGCCGACGACGATCACGTGGTCGGCCAGTTCGGTTGCTTCGAGAGTAGCCTCGGACAGTTGGCTGGCGCTGTCCACCACGACATAGTCAAACTCTCGTCGCAGAACGTCGACGATGGCTCGGACATGCTCGGCCCGGACCAGGTCCCCGAACTCCGGGCTGAAGGGGCCGAGCAGCACCCGGACCCCCTCCGGGCCGTCGGCCAGGATGTCGTCCACGAACTCCCAGTCCAGGGAGCTCTCGCTGTCCACCAGCTCGGTGATGGTCTTGGCGTGGTCCAGGTTGAGCATCACCCCGATGTCACCGAACTGGAGGTCCAGGTCGACTAGACAGACGCGCCCGCCGGTTTCCAGCTTGAGAGCTGCGGCCAGGTTGATCGCCAGGAAGGTCTTGCCGCAACCCCCCTTCCCGCTCAGCACCAGGCAGACCTGGCAGCTCCGGCCGGGCAGGCCACCCTCCCCCCCTTCGGGGGGCTGGAGCCGGTGCCGATAGGCGCCCTTCTTCTCCTCCATCCCGTAGACCCGGCGGATGCTGGCGACCAGCTCGTCACCGGTGAAGGGCTTGATCAGAAACTCGCGGGCCCCCGACTGCATGGCCCGGCGCAGGTAGTCGCGCTCGCCCTGGACGGACATGATCACCACCGGCGAGCTAGGAGCCTCCACTGCCAGCGTCTCGGTGGCGGCGATCCCGTCCATCCCCGGCATGTTCACGTCCATCAGGACCACGTGGGGAGACAGCTGACGGGTCACGTCAATGCCTGACCGACCGTCCGCGGCGGTCCCGACAACCTCAATGTCCTCCTCGAAGGAGAGCAGTTTCTTGAGGTTCTCCCGGGTGCTGGCGATGTCATCGACGACCACCACCCGGATCACCTGCCTATCGGCCACAGTACTGGCCGCCACCTACTGGTCTGCCCGGCTCTGCTCGTCCCTTACGAGCCGAGGGCGAATCCGAAGAGGCTCTGCAGCATCTGCGCGCTGCCCTGGTTGTTTCCGGCGGCGCTCGACGAGCTGGCGGCGTTGGTGGAGCCACAGTAGAGGACCGCCTGGTCGGAGGCGACCTCGTTCTGCGCTTCGATCAGAGCGAACTGATCCTGGGCCAAGGTGGACGAATCCGAGAGCACCTGCGCCTTGGCCTCCTGGACCGCGGAGCTACCGCCGCTGAGACTCTGGAGGGCGTTGTTGTCCTTGTTGTACTGCTTCTGGGCCAGGTTGTAGGTGGTGGTGGCCGCGGTGACCGCCTGCTGGGCTGACTGCAGGTCCTCCTCGATGAGCGGATTGACCGAGGTGCCCGGCACGCAGGCCTGGGTGTACTCGTCCGCCGGGGTCGAGCTGATCGGGATGTAGCCGTGCCCGTAGTCGGCGCTGGACCGCAGCACGATGGTGTAGATGGCACCCTTCTCGACCATCTCGGTGACACCGAGCGCCTGGCTCCGGGTCAGCTCGAGGACGATGAGACCGCTCCCTGAGGAGCTCGAACTTCCGGACGCTGGCGCACCGACGCTGATGACCGGGAGATCCTCATAGGTGAAGTCCGTGTTCCCACTGCTGTCCAGACCGACGATGTCGATGCGGTCGCCCGCCTGGAGGTAACCGGCCACCGACTCCTCCGAGCTGACCGGGATCGCCACGGCCACCTCGCCGGCGGGGAGATCAAGGTTCCCAAAGGTCGGTGACTGGGTCGCCTTGTTGAGCGAGACCAGATTCTGGGTGATCAGGGTGTTGGGCAGGATGCTGACCACCGCGTAGTAGTTGGAGACCGGGGTGACGGTGTTCGTCTGGGACGTCGAAACGCCGGCGGCGGTGGCGCAGGTCGCATTGACCAGTTGCGCGCAAGAGGTGAAGGCGTCGGTAGGAAGAATCCCCTTGATCCGGGTCTCCTTCAACATCCCGGCAGTGATCAGAGCTCCCCTCGGGATGGTCACCCTGGCGACCACCACCAGCTGCCCGTTGCTGGGCACAGTGGAGGTGGTCGAGGTGTTGGCGCGCGTGAAGTAGTACATGGCGCCGAACGCGCAGATCGCAAGGATCAGTCCGATTGCGATCCAGACCTGATTGACCCGTCCTTTCAAATCGGTCGTCACCGTCGAGAACCTCCGCAGGATGGCCGCAGGCCCCGTGGCCGTTGGGTGGATGGGATGAACGCGCGGCGGGAGGCCCCGCCGCGCGCTCTGCTGCTACGTGCTAACTGAGGCCGTTGCTGATGTTCGAGAAGACCGTACTGACCTTGTGGCCCACCACAGTCAAGATGATGATGACGACGATCGCAATCAGCACCAGGATCAGCGCATACTCGACCATCCCCTGGCCCTCTTCCTCCGGGTCGCGTGCCGAGATGACTTCCGCGAGACGGGCACGCAGCCGTACGTACCAAGATCCGAGCATTCCTTAGCAACCTCCTATGTTGTTCGCAATTCAGGCATCAACATCCCCTGGCCTGACCATGGCCGAAGTATATGTTGGGCCCGCCACAGTTCGTGTAACCGCCCGGTAACGTTCCGGTCAGGCGTCACGGCCCCACCGGAAGGGTCACCCGCACCTCGGTCCCCCGGCCCACCTGGGAGCGGACCTCGAGCTGCCCCCGCTCCAGGTCGGCCCGCTCTCGCATCGAGATCAGCCCAAAGTGGGGCTCGCGGGCCAGCCTCGCCTCCACAGCGGCCAGGTCAAAGCCTTCGCCGTCGTCCTTGATCACCGCGCTCACCCGCTGCGGCTGGAGGTTGATGAGCACGTCCAGGTTGCGGGCACGGGCATGCTTGCGGACATTGACCAGGGCCTCCTTGACGATCCGGAACAGGGCCCCCTCGGTGGCCGCCGGGAGCCGGCGCTCGGTGCCGATCACCGAAAGCCGGGCCTCGACCCCCTCGGCGTCGCGGAACTCGTTGACCAGCCGGCGCAGGGTCGGGATCACCCCCAGGTCGTCGAGAGTCATGGGCCGGAGGTCGAAGATCAGCTGGCGGGTCTCGTCGAGCACCCCCTTTATGGCCTCCTTGAAGCTGTCCACCTCGGCCTTGGCCCGCTCCGGCTCCCGGTCCAGCATCCGTTCCAGGATCTCGGCCCGGAGCACCAGGTTGGACATCGACTGGGCGGGACCGTCGTGCATATCCCGAGCGATCCGCATCCGCTCCTCGTCGATGGTCTGGAACACCTGGCGCGAGGCGCTCCGGTAACGGGCCAGACCTTCCTCCAGGGTGCTGTCCGGTGGCCGGTGATCCTCCAGCTGCTCGGTGGCGGCCTTCATCAGCGAGTGCCACTGGCGGAGCTGCTTGGCCCAGCTGCGACAATGGGCCAGCCGCAGCCGGGCCAGGCTCATCTCCGAGCGGAGCGCGAAGCAGCGCCCGACCGCCGCCTCCACCTCGCCGGGGGTGAACCGGCCATGGTCGCGAAGCACGTGCCGGCGGACGATGTCGGCATCCTCAAGCCGGTCCCCGACCTGGTCCAGGGCCGCCAGCAACTGCATGACCTCCTCGTCGATGGTCAGCAGCGAGTTCTCAACTCTCAGCACCTCCTCCTCGAGCACCAACTGCAGCTCGCCGAGAGGAGAGGTGACGACAGGAGCGGGGCGCACGGCCACACCCACAGGGTAAGGTCTCGTCCTGGGAATTGTCCGCCCCAGGCCACCACCCGACAGGGTCGCGACCCCGCAACGGCCGTCGGACGTCGATCTCCCGCCGCCTACACTGGCGCCCGTGATCCTCGGAGGACGGGCATGGATCAGGGTCCGGTGACGGCGGCGCCCAGACGGCGCCAGCTCTTGACCTTGCCCCGGTTCTTGGCCCTCACCGGGCTGCTGGCGGCGATGCTCACCGCCCGTCCCCAGGTGGCCGACCCCGACTTCTGGTGGCACCTGCGCAATGGCCGCATCCTGCTCGCCAGCAATGCCCTCATCCACGTGAATCCCTACGCCTTCATGGCGGTCGGGCACCACTGGATCATGCAGGAGTGGCTCAGCGAGGTCTGGTCGGCCGCGCTCATCTCCCTGACCGGCCGGCTGGGCTTCGTCATCGCGTACGACCTCGTCACCTTCGGCCTCTTCCTCCTGATCTGGCTCCGGGCCAGAGAGCTGGGCCCGGCCCACGGCCTCACCCTGGGGGTGGGGGTGCTGCTGGCGGGCATGGTCGCCTATCCGATCCTGGGACCCCGCTCCCAGATGCAGTCCTACCTGCTGGCGGCGCTGGTACTGCTGGTGGTGGACCGGCAGCTGCGACGCGGCGGCCAGGTCGCCTTCTGGCTGCCCCCGGTGTTCCTGATCTGGTCCAACCTCCACTCCGGCTTCATCCTGGGGCTGATCCTGCTGGTCGCCATCGTGGCGGTCGAGACCCTGGGCATCGTCCTGGGCCGGCGCTCCGCCGCGGAGCGGGTCCGGATCGGACGGTTGGCCCTCGCCACCGGGTGCTCGGCGGCCGCCTGTCTGATCAACCCCAACGGCGCCGCCATCGTCGCCTACCCCTTCCAGACCCAGTTCAACAGTGCCCAGCAGGCGCTGATCCAGGAGTGGCACAGCCCCGACTTCCACGTGGGGGTCCTGGTGCCGCTCCTCTTCTTCATCGTCAGCCTGGGCCTGCTGCTGCTGCGCTACCGCAGAGTCAGCCTGAGGGACGCGGTGGTCCTGACCCTCTGCCTCTTCCTCACCCTCCAGTCGGTGCGCAACAGCGTCTTCCTGGTGGCGGCAGGGACCCCCGTCTGGATCAACCTCGCGGAGCGGATGCGCCAGGGCCTGGCCCGGCGCTGGCATCCCCGGCTCCGGCTCCGCCAGCCCCCGCTGGTGGTCCTGCTTGAGCTGCTCGAGATGGGCTTCCTGCTGGCCTTCCTCACCGTGCAGGTGGATGCCGGCGGCAGCGCCCGGCTCGACTCCCCCACCTTCATCGGCTCGTTCCCGGTCTGTGCCTCCAGGTGGCTGGCAGCCGGCCCCCCCGGCCTGCGCATCTTCAACCAGTACGGTGACGGCGGCTTTCTCGCCTACAGCCTGCCCCGGGACAAGGTCTACATCTTCGGCGACGCCGCCCTCATGGGCGAGCCCCTCCTCTACCGCTACGCCTCGATCATCGACCTCAGCCCCACGTGGCTCACCCGGCTCGACGCCAGCCCCTCGCAGCTGGTGCTCTTCGAGCGCGGCACCGCCTTCCCCGACGCCCTCCAGCAGGAGCCCAACTGGAAGGTCGTGTACCGGGACCGGCGGGTCGAGGTCTTCGAGCGCACCAGCCTCCTCGGCTCGCTGCGGCTTCCCCCCAACCCCAGCGCCCGGAGCTGGCACCAGCTGGGTGTGTCGGCCTGCGCCGGCCAGACTCAGACCCTCCCCTAGGCCGAGGTTCGGGAGACAGCTGAACTCAGCACGACTTGGGGGGAACCGCGCCGGTTCTGACTACGTTGCCCCAGAGCATCGTCAGCATGCTGCCGTGGGCGCGGGCTTTGCCACTTCTTCTGACTACATTCCAGACGATCGTGGAACTCGGATCGGGTTCACCCAGCGACCGAACTTCGGCCTAGGTCACGGGAGACCGGCCCGAGGGCGCTCTGAAAGGGGCCCTGGCAGCCTCCGGCGGGCAATGCCGCCACTTGGCCGCCGGGCCCCGGGGCAACCCGGGGTGGGCACTATCCCAGATCGCCCTCAGACCGTCTTGGGGCCGCCGGCCCCAGAGTGGATCGAACCTCCGGCCAGCCCCAGCTGGCACGACGCGACTGGATTGTCAGGGCCGGGCGGTTAGGGGCGGCTTAACGCCCGGTCCTGGGGATAGAGCCGCCACAGGGTCATCAGCAGCGTGATGAGGATGATCACGTGGAAGCTGGTGCACCAGAGGCAGATGACGCGCAGCTCGACCAGCTCGACGAACACCAGGTAGAGGACGGTGAGCATCCCCAGCCCGGCCCAGGCGGCATGGGCCTGACGCAGCCCGTAGTTGAAGGGCCGCCACAGCTGGGCCAGGGCCAGGGCCAGGCTGATCAGGAAGAAGCCGATCCCGGGGAGAGTGACGGGGATTGAGGTGCCGGGGACCAGCGAGTAGACGCTGCTCAGCACCTTGGCGCAGTCGATGGTCCCGCTGCTGCTGCAGGCCAGGGGCGTGTGGGCATAGTGCACCGAGGTCAGGTATCCGGCCACCCCCAGGCCCAACACCGCCAGGACCGCCAGGACGATGGCCCCGGGCTGGGCCGGCGCCGGAGTTCCCTCAGCGGTCGGCGGCCGGCCGCTGCCCTCGGCACCGAAGTCCGCCGGGAGCATCCGGCGGCGGCTCCGGGAGCCGCTCACTCGCTGGACTCCACCTTCTGGCGCAGCTTCTGGATCATCGCGCTATCGCAGACCTTGCCGGGTTTGTTGTCGGTCAGGATGCAGGTGGCGGCGGTGACGTAGTTGGCCCCGCCCAGGACCTCCTGGGCCACCTTCGACGTGGGATTCCGAAGGTCCTTGGCGACCTGCGACCAGTCCAGGCCCTGCAGAGGAAGCACCGATTTCGCCTCGCTGCCCACCGTGGCGATCCTCCCGGCGTAGTCCAGGAAGGGGTAGCCGCCGTTGCTGTCGATGCTGGTGAAGGCCGTGGCCACCGCCGGAGGCAGCGACTGCAGGGTCTTGTAGCTCTGTCCCTGGTCGGTGGAGACATTGCTCTGGAACTCGCGCCCCACGAAGGCCACATAGGGACTGGTGAAGTTGGCGCCGTGGGCGAAGCTGAAGGTGGCCAGGCTGGCTCCGACCACCGTCTCATAGACCGACGATCGGATGAGGTGCAGGTCGGACCAGGTGCCGAAGTGGCTCAGCCCGATGATCACAGACCAGCGCTCCAGGGCGCAGTAAGGGCAGTACTCGGCCCCCACATAGGCGATCTCGGGCAGGCCGCCCTGGCTGAGGGCGGCGGCCTTGTAGGAGGAGGGGATATTCAGGGGGCTGTTGCCGATCGAACCGCCCTTGACCGCCTCCAGGGTCTTGAGCGGGATGGTGGTGATCGACTTCACCAGGGAGGCGGGTGCCGCGAGCACCTGGGTGTCCTGCTGGAGGCCGGAATTGAGAGTCGACTCGGTGAGCAGGAGCACCACCACGAAGACGGCCACCACCCCCACCACCGCCGAGATCAACCCCCAGGGACGCTTCCCGGACCGGTCGTTGCGGCGGTGGCCGCGCCCCCGGGACCCGGCCTGCTGGCGGCCCCCACCGGGCTTGCCGGCCAACTTGTCGGACTGCATCTGGCGCCGGGCGGCCATCGACTTCTTGGACATGCTCTCCTGCTTGGACTGCGCAGCTGACCGGGATCTTAGATGGGCGAGCTTAGAGCCTCCTGGGAGCCAGGATCACGGTCGTCGGATCACGATACCGGATCGTCCACCCCTGGGCCAAAAGGAAGATGGCTGCGGGGGCGGAGCGTGGCAGCACCCCCAGCCCCACGTGCATCCGGCGGATGGTGCCGAGGGCCCCGGCGTTGAGGACCTTCAGCTCCCGACACTCCTGGAGCGGCACCCCAGCCAGCGGCAGCGGGTCGTCGACACAGACCAGGCGCGCTGAGGACGGGAGCCGGGCGGCCAGGTAGTCACCGAAGCCGGGGGTGGTCAGCCAGGACCCCGCGCCGGGGTGAGCCCTGAGCCAGGAGACTGCCCTCACCGGCAGCTGCGCCGCGGTTTGGCCGCCGGGCCCTCCCCGGTCCACTAGGCCGGCCCCGTTGGCGGCGAGCAGCGCCAGCACCAGGATGATCGGAACCGCCACCGCCGCGGCCCACCCCGAGCGCCCGCGGCCGGCACCCTCCCCGGGCGGCAGATCCGGGAGGAGGAGCGGGAGTGAGAGGTACCAGCCGCTCTCCACGGCCGCCACCACCAGAAACCAGGCCAGGTAGTTCGACCAGAGCAGCGCCAGCACCACGGTGACCAGTCCCAGATAGCCGTCGGCGCGCCGTATCTGCCGGCCAGCCAGCCAGTAGCCGACCAGTAGGAGCAGCCCGGCCAGCTCCGCCACCCGCGCACTCCAGGGGTGGAAGTCGATGCTGGACCAGGCGGCCAGCAGCGGGTACTCCCCCCGCATCCCCAGGCTCAGCGGCAGGTCGGCGATGATCCCCGGGCCCCGGGGGTTCAGTAGCAGTGCCACCGCGGTGGCCGGGATTAGCCACAGCGGGGGCGCCGGCGGTCCGCCGGGCCGGGCCGTCTCCCGGTTGGCGAAGACCAGCCACCCCCAGATCACCAGCACCGCCAGGCAGGCGTCCGCCTGCAGGTTGGCCCAGAGGACCACCAGCGCCACCAGGGCGAGCGGGCCCCACCGCGCCCCCCGGCGCAGCTCGGCCCCGACCAGCAAGAGCGCCACCGCCAGGAGGGCGAGGACCTCCCGGGGAAGGTCGGTGAGGATCGGCGCCAGCGCCGCCAGGGCCAGCCCGCCCGCCACCACCACCGCCAGGGGGTGGGCCCGGCCCCCGCGCCGGATCGAGAGCACGAGGCCAAGCCCGAGGAGGGCGCCGGCCAGTCCACCGGAGAGCTCCAGGCCGGCCAGCCCGCCACTCCGATACACCGCGGCCAGGATCACGTCGGCCAACCAGGCCCGCAGGTCGAGGGACGCTTTGGGCTGGGCCAGGTAGGCGGCGGTCCCGCCCAGGCCGTGCCGGAGGATCAGTTCGCCGTTGGCTAGGTTCCAGAACTCTGCCCCCGAGGTAGCCGGGTGCAGTCCCGCTGCTGCTCCTCCCAGGATCAGAACGGTGCCCGCCGCCAGCCACCAGCCCCGCCCCGACGTGGCCCTGGCCAGCTCCCGGCTCCACCTGGTGGCACGCTGGGCGAGGCCCTTCCGGAGTTGGGCTACCGGCTCGCCCTCAGCCAGGCCCCGGTTCAGCGGGTCACCCGGCCGGCCTGGCCCCTTCCCAGCCGGCGGCGCAGCCCCACCAGGTCGGTGAGCATCCGCCCCCCGTCCCGCAGTGAGCTGACGGTGGTCCCGCCCACGTTGCGCCAGACCACCGGGACCTCGGCGACCCGGATGCCCTGCAGCCGGGCCCGGAGCAGCACCTCGGCGTCGAAGCCGAAACCCGGGGTCTCCAGGGAGGTGAAGCAGACGGTCGCGGCCTCCTCGGTGAACAACTTGAAGCCGCACTGGCTGTCCTTGATCCCAGGAAGCACCAGCCGCTGCAGTACCTGGTTGTAGGTCTTGCCCATGAGCTCGCGGTGGAGCGGCTGATGCCGCTCCACCTGAGACTGCGGCAGCGCTCTCGACCCGATTGCCACCCCGGCGCCCGCGTCCAGCTCCCGCTCCAACTTGGCCATCTCGGAGAGGGGCGTGGAGAGGTCGGCGTCACTGAAGAGCCGGCGCCGACCGGTGGCGGCCAGCATCCCGGACCGGACCGCCGAGCCCTTGCCCTGGTTGCGCTCGAAGGAGATCAGCCGGAGCTGGGGCCAGCTGGCCTGCGCCTTCTCCACCAGCAGGCGGGTCCGATCCCGGCTCCCGTCGTCGACCACCACCACCTCGTAGGGCAGCCGGGTCCCATCGAGGAAGCCACGGATCAGCCGCAGCGACGGCGGGAGCCGCTCCTCCTCGTTGTAGGCGGGAACCACCAGGCTGAACGCGACCGGCTCCAGGCTCATCCGGCACGCCCCCCGCGCCTAGCTCTGACCACCTCCCAGAAGAAGGTCGACCCGCGCAGCATCCGCGGCAGCCGCCAGGGCTGGCGGGCCAGGCGGAACGACCACTCCAGCCCGGCCTGGCGCAGCAGCGCGGGAGCCCTCGGGACCCGGCCGGCGAGGTAGTCGAGGGTGCCGCCCACCCCGATGGCCACCCTGGCCCCGGTCTTCTCCAGGTACCGCGCCAGCCAAAGGTCCTGCTGGGGCACGCCGAAGGCCACGGCCAGTACCACCGCACCGGAACCCCTCACCCGCTCGCAGATCGCGGCCGCCTCGTCGTCCGCGGGTGAGCCGCTCCAGGCCCCACCCAGCTCCAGCCCGGGATGTGACCTGAGCAGGGCCCGGCCGGCAGCCTCGGCGACTCCCGGGCTGGCACCGAGCAGGAAGATGGGGCACCGGTGCTGCCTGGCCAGTTCGGCCAGGTCCTGGAGGAAGTCGGCGCCCGCGATCCGCTCCGGGACGGGGGCCCCCAGCCTCCGGCTGGCCCAGACCACCCCGGCGCCATCCGGGAGAACCAGCCCGGCGCGCCGGATCGCCTCGGCCAGCTCGGGCTGGCGGCGCGCCTGCATCACCATCTCCGGGTTGAGGGTCACCACCTGCAGCGGGGGCCGCTCGCCCCGGATCGCCACCTCGCATCTCCCGAGCGCCTGCTCCCGGGAGCACCGGTCCAGCGGAACCCCCAGCAGCTCGAGCCGGGGGGCGCCCGTGGCAGCCGCACCGGTCAGGGGGGACGTGGAGGAGACGCCGGCCCGGGGCACCGGCCGAGTATATGGGGGGCCGGCTCAGACCTTGACGCCGCGGCCGACCCGTTACAGCGGGTCCGGCGCCAGGCTCATTCCCGGTGGCGGCGCTGGTCCCGCTGCGCCGCCTGCAGCCGCTGGGTCGCTATGTCGAGCCGGCGCCGCCGGGCCGCGAGTTCCTCCGGCTCCGGGCCGGGCGGGCGGGAGATCGCCTCAGCGGCGGCCTTCCGCTCCTCCTCGGCGGCGGCGGGGTCGAGCTCGGAGCTCAGGGTGGCCGCCTCCGCCAGGATCGAGACCCGGTTGGGCAGCACCTCGAGGTATCCCCCCTCCAGAAAGTAGAAATGCTCCTCCGTTCCCTGCCGCAGCATCACCTCCCCGGGCTTGAGCCAGGTCAGCAGCGGTGCATGCCCGGGGAGGACACCCAGCTCACCACTCGCGCCCTGGGCCACGATGAAGTCGCAGTCACCCTCGAAGAGCCGCTGCCGCGACGCGTAGAGCCGGGTGGGAACTGGCACGTCAGCCGGCCTTTGCTCCCTTCTTGGCGACGCCCTCGTCTGCCGCAGAGTCCTCTCCCGCCTTGGCTCCCTTCTTGGAGGCGCCCTCGTCTGC
>Ga0182014_10002199_pt1 | contig 24851 bp, 24 predicted proteins | sample 612S2DmetaG_FD_120489 | JGI IMG/M metagenome (GOLD analysis project Ga0182014, IMG submission 120489) | Permafrost microbial communities from Stordalen Mire, Sweden - 612S2D metaG | ecosystem: Environmental > Terrestrial > Soil > Wetlands > Permafrost | place: Sweden: Stordalen | collected...
CATTGAGCCCATTGAGCCCATTGAGCGACGTGTAATAGGAACGCGTCGACTCCCACGACATCCCGCCGATCTGCCCGATCCGCCCCATTGCGAGAAACTGACACCACGACGATCATCGCCTCGAGCGGGCCATCTCACCATGACGCCGACGTGATCCTGGTCTTGCTCGCAAGGCCAGGGCGGCTCACCGCGTGCACCAACAGAAACCCGAAGGCCGCCGCCATGAGCACCTGGGCCAGGAACAGCACGTGCAGGACGTCGAAGAAGTCAATCATGCCGAGCGTCAGACCAGCAATCTCGATCGCGAACAGCAGGCCGTCCCATTTAATCCCGCGGAGATGCGCGTACAACCACGCCGACGCCACTGGTTCGAACACCATGACAGCACCTCCGATCACGAAGTGGAAGTCCTTCAACGTGCCGTTGAGCGTGTAGCCATACGTGCTGACCAGGGCGAGCACCATGAGTGCGCTGTAGGTCATCAGCAGACGTCGCAGGAGTCGAACCGACGGGTCGCTCGACGCGAGTTCCCTCCCGGCCTTCAGCGCATAAAACGCCGCCAGCAAGAACGCGATGCTGTACGGGATCGCCGTCTTGATGTGGATTCCGTAGTTGGAGAAACCGCCCTCGTTCCCTTTCAAGACGAAACCGGGGTGCAGGGCTACGCAGACAATCGAGAAGAACGCCAGTGAGAGCTGACTCTTGGTCGCGTCCTTGGACGCTCGAGTGCTCATGGGCGAAGTGTAATTTGGACCGCCTCCTCCCGCCGGCGCTCACCGTGGTGCGAAGCCCGCCGCTCCCGATGGAGGGAATAGGTTTCAGGAATGGGGTTCTACCGGGACCACGTCGTGCCGCGCCTTGTCAACTGGACCTGCTCGGGTCGGGGGATGGACCGGTGGCGCGCTCGCGCCTGCGAGGGCCTCGCCGGCTCGGTGGTGGAAATTGGCTTCGGCTCGGGCACGAATGTCAAGCACTATCCGCCGACAGTGCAGCACGTCTATGCCGTCGAGCCTTCATCGCTCGCGCGCAAACTGGCCAGGCCAAAGATTGGTGAGTCGACCATCGAGATAACCTACGCGGGTCTTGACGGGCACGCCATCGATCTGGCGAACGAGAGCTGCGACGGCGCCCTCTGCACCTTCACCCTCTGCACCCTGGATGATCCGCAACGCGCCCTGCAAGAACTGTGGCGAATCCTCAAACCCGGTGCGACCCTGCATTTCCTCGAGCACGGAATCTCGCCTGACGCCCCGGTCGCCAAATGGCAACACCGACTCGATGGCCTGGAGCAGCGTCTCGCCGATGGATGTCATCTCACACGCGATCCCGTTGGCCTCATGACCCAAGCGGGTTTCGAGATGAAATCGTGCCAGCAGCGGTACGTCCGAGGACCCAAGCCTTGGTGCTACTTCAGTGCCGGCGTCTGCGTCAAGCCCGCGCCTTGACGGCGCCACGCGTCGTCATCCTCCCGGAATCGGCAACCAGGTTCCCGGCGGCGCGCTGAACAGGTTGACGGTCCCGATGCCCACCTTCACCGTGAGGTCCACGAAGGCGGGGTTCTTGCCCGACGTTGACGACGAGTAGAAGCCCTGGCGACCGATGGGGTAATGAATGTTGGACGTGCCGCTTCTCGCCTCGAGATTCGCTCTTACGCCCGGCGGCAGCTCGATGTTGAGGGTCCCGATCGCCACGGTCGCCGTGATGCTCACGGTGGCCCCCTTGAAATCAACGCCACGAAGATCGACGTTCATGGATCCGAAAGCGATCCGGTAAGTCCGATGAACCTGGGCCAGGGATGTTGGCTGATACGACGACGCACCAATCCCCCCGGTCACGGGAACACCGGAGAACGACAGATACGCGAGCACGGAGCCCGAGCCAAGGATGAGCACGCTCAGCAGGGCGATGAAGAGGCCCGCGATCAAACGCATGAACGAGAGTCGCCGCACCGGCCTACGAAGTGAGAGCACGGCGAGCACCACGAGGAAGATCAACCATACGAGGCTCAGGCCCTTGCCGAACTGCACGCCCCCCAGCGCCACGGACATGAAGAGCAAGCCCAGGCAGAGAGCCCCGGCGAGCAAGACGACACTGAGCAGACCGAACTTCTTCCGATCGGTCGCGACGGGCTCATCGCGGTCCGAGCCGTACGAGGTCCCCGCCACGGGGACAATCGCCCACATCGCGAGATAGATGGCCGCGCCGAGACCCCACAGGCAGGTCAGCACCACGAAGATCACCCGCACGATGTTGGCGTCGACGTCGAAGCGTTCGGCGATTCCACCCGCGACGCCAGCGACCTTGCGGTTGATCACGCTGCGACGCAGCCCCTCAGGCACTTCGTCGTGGACTTCTCCTACGGGTTGTTCGTCCATTGTGCTCATGACTCGATGTTAAGAACACCCGGCGCCTCCTTGGTATCGGGACAAACCCTCAGAAGTGCCCGTTCGCTCAGGGTTTTCCCTGATTGTCACCTCACGTTGGTCGTGACAAACTCTGGCCATCACCAAAAAGTCCAATACCGCCAAACCAGCCGCCCGTAAGCACGCCCCGGGGCGCCCCGAGCGCCCGCTTCGACGCAACGCGCAAGCGGCGGTGCTCGGCGGCGTTTGCAGCGGCATCGCAAAGCGTTTCGGAGTCCAGGCCAGGACCGTGCGGATCGTGGCCGTCATCAGCGCCCTCTTCCTCGCTTCGGGCGCGGCGTTGTACATGGCGATGTGGATAGCCATCACCCGCCAGGGCGAGGACACCTCGATCTTCACGCGCACCAGTTCAGACAAGCGCGAGAAGGAAATCCTCTTCGTCGTCTCGATAGCCGTCATCACGTTCCTCATCGCCCTACGCACGCTCGGGTTGCACGCGCTCGGTCTCTTCCTGTGGCTGCTGACGCTGAGCGCATTGGAGGGGCTCATGGTGTGGCGCGGCGCGTCGAGCGACGAGCGCGAACACCTGCGAACCCTGGCCGACTCCTCGGCGGTGAGGACGACGACCAAGAGCGACAGCTGGCTGGGCGTCGCGATCCGGACGGGCGTGGGCGTGGTCTTCGCGATCTGGGGTATCTCGTTCCTCTCGCGGGTTGGCTACGAGCAAGGGGCCGCCGCCTACGTGATCGTCGGCGCCGCGGCGCTGGTGCTCGGTCTTTTCGTCCTCTTCGCTCCGTGGTGGGTACGGACCGTTCGCGACCTCTCCTATGAGCGACGGGCCCGTCTTCGTGCCCAGGACCGCGCGGACATGGCCGCGCACGTCCACGACTCGGTCATGCAGACGCTCTCGTTGATTCAGCGCGCCGCCGACAATCCCGCCGAAGTGACCCGTCTCGCTCGAATCCAGGAGCGGGATCTGAGGATCTGGCTCGCGAACCCCGAGACCTTCGGGACGTCGACGAATCCCCCCACGTCACTCGCGCAGTCCGCCCTCGAGATCGAGCGCGAGATCGAGGACAACTACGGCGTCGGCGTCGACGTCGTGGTGGTCGCCGACATCGCCCTCGACGACTCGGTGAACGCGCTGCTCGCCGCCGGGCGCGAGGCCACGCTCAACGCCGCCAAGTGGTCGGGCGCGAATAGCATCTCGCTCTATATCGAAGCCGAGCCCAATCAGGTGTCGATGTTCATCCGCGACCAGGGCAAGGGATTCGACCTGGGGCAGGTGCCCGACGACCGCCAGGGAATCGCTCGTTCGATCATCGAGCGCATGCACCGGTACGACGGCACCGCGGTCATAAGAAGCACGCCGGGCAACGGGACCGAGGTCGAACTGCACATGCCTCGCCGAGTCCACAGCGAGTGAACGACACACCGCTTCCCCGCGTGTTCCTGGTGGACGACCATGCCCTCATCCGTGCGGGGCTCCACGCCGAACTGGCTGGTTCGTTCGAGATCATCGGCGAAGCCGACGAGGTGGGCGCCGCAATCGAGATGATCATCGAGCGCTCACCCGACGTGGTGCTCTTGGACGTCCACATGCCCGACGGAGGAGGACTCGCGGTGCTTGAGGGCGTCACGAAGACAAGTCCTGCGGTCAAGTTCCTCGCCCTCTCGGTATCGGACGCGGCGGAGGACGTCATCGCAATCATCCGCGCCGGAGCGCGAGGGTACGTCACGAAGAACATCGAAGGACCCGAACTCGTCGAGGCGATCATCCGTACCGCGGGCGGTGACGCGGTGTTCTCGCGCCGGTTGGCAGGATTTGTCCTCGACGCCTTCTCCCAAGAGGGAGATTCCAGCGGCGCCGCGCCGCGCCCGCTCGACCCAGAGCTGGATCAATTGACCCCGAGAGAGATCGAGGTGCTTCGCCTCATAGCCCGGGGCTACTCGTACAAGGAGATCGCCGCGCGACTCGAGATTTCAATCAAGACCGTAGAGAGTCACGTTTCGGCGGTCTTGCGCAAGCTGCAACTCTCCAATCGACATCAACTCACCAACTGGGCCACGGAGCGCCGACTGCTCTAGTGGTCAGCCGGTGAAATAGTGGAAACGGCTAGAACGTCAGGCTGACATCGAAACTGGCGGTGCCACTGTCTCACCTCACAACCGAGCAGGGGTGCGTTCTGCGACGTACGTGTTCGTCATCGCGATCGACTCGGGGCGCAAGCCGTCGCCACCCGAACGCACGGTGGCCGAGGTGGAACTCACGAGTACCTCGTCACGACATCGCCGCCCGGTCACGCCAGCGGGCAACGTCCGGCCTTTTCGAGTACCTCAGTCCGCCTCAATGGCATCAGGCATGAACACAAGTTCCGCCAACGGCTCGACACGTCCCAACTCAACTTCCGCGCAAACGACATGCCACCGACCTTGCCTCGTTACGCACCAGTGTGTTGGCGTTACCCGGAGCCGTGAGCACCAGGTTTAACTGCCTACGACTGCGGCGACTGAGGAGCGTCATCATTGGAGTTGGCGATCTTGCGGATGTAGTCCTCGAAGGCCTTCTGCTGATCCAGGGATCGCTTGGTGTCTCGTTCTTGCATCGAACCTCCGCGAACAATGAGGTAGATCAACCCACCCAAGAGAGGCAGCACGAGGATGAAGACCACCCATAGAGCCTTCAGCCAACCATTGAGGTCGTGGCTGCGCATGATGTCCCACATGATGTGAAAGATCAGGATGATCCAGAAAACCATGCAAATCAAATACAGCGTCGACGGGAATATGTCGAGTAGAGGATAACCCGAGGCAAACATGGTGTTCATTTCAATCGGGGTCTAACTACAACCTGGCGTATGACGATTCGTGACTACTTGAGACTCCTCTTCGCGCCCTTCATCTTCGTGCCGGCGTCCTTGAGGTTCTCCTTGGCGGCCAGCAGGTCCGCCTTGACCTCGTCGGTGATGCCCTTGGCTTCAAGCGCCCGCCCGACAGCCTTTCCGGCCCGAGCGACAGCCTTTCCGGCCCGCTGCTCCGCCTTGCCCTTCAACTTCAGGGCCTCGTTGGACGCCTTTTCCTTCGTTCCCATGATTCATCTCCTTTTCCCATGGCCGGACACCTTGTCCATCGAATCGACGGCCGATCCAGGGAGGTTTCCGACGAATGCGACCCTCCCGACAATCGGGACGATACGTGTTTCCCGCAGGCCTCTCCCGTGACGAAAGTCACTTTCTCACCCGTCATCCTGCTCGTCGAGGTGAATCATGGACGAGACTGGCGAGTTAGCGAACTGCGGCGCCAACTCATCCGATTCGCGATGCGCATGCTCGCCGCGAGCACTCGCTCGAGCGCGTGTGCGACACTTCCACGCCCGTCCGTAGGCAGGCACTGACCAGGCACTGCGAACACAGCCGAAGGCGTTCAGGTGTCATACTCGGGCAGGTTCGCGTCCGGACTGGAGGACCAGGTGAGTCAACGGGCCAACTGCCATCGAGGGACCGATTTCGAAGGCGACGACGCCAGTTCGGCTCTGTTCGCCCAGACGATGAGTCTGGTAGCCCTCACGGTCGGCGTCTTCGCGATCGGAGGGCACCTTGGCCGTTCGTTGTCACCCAACGTGGGCTTCGTCTTCTTCTTCGGTGCCCTCGTCTGCTTGTTCACCATGCGGTTCGCGGAGCGCCGTTCTGGAACCTCCGCGATGGGCTGGCTCTTCATCTTTGGAGCGCTCATGGGTCTGGCGTCCTCGCCGACCGTTGCCTACTACGCCAGTACGAACCCGGAAGCACTATGGCAGGCGGGCGGTGCCACGGCGTTGTTCATGATCGGTCTCGGCTCGACGGGCTACGCGACCCGCCGCGACCTCTCAGCTCTTGGCAGGTTGAGCTTCTGGGCGTTGTTCGCGCTGATTCTGTTCGGTGTTCTGTTGATCTTCGTACAGGTTCCGAACGGCGAGGTCGTCTACTCGGTCCTCGGTTTGGTCATCTTCGCCGGGCTCCCGATATTCGATTTCCAGAGGCTGCGCCGAAACCGCAACATGGACTCGGCTCCGCTGATGGCAATGTCGATCTTCCTGGACATCCTCAACGTGTTCTTCTTCTTGAATCTCCGCAATCGGCGGGAGTGATCGAAGGGCGGTCACCGACAGGGGCCGTCTAAGTGGACTTTGACGTCATCTTGACCGTGGCTTCTCGAACGACGGCGCCCAACGCGAGTCCGAGGACGCTTCCCGCGATGACGTCGCTCGGGTAGTGCACGCCGGTATGAACCCGGCTGTAGCCAACGACGGACGCGACCCCGAACAGAGGGAGCGCGAGCAAGGGGAAGTCCGCCGAGACCGTCGCGGCGAAGGCGAAGGCCGACGCCGTGTGGCCCGAGGGGAAGGAGCTTGAAAGCGGCATCGCGACGTGGCGGCCCGAGTCGACATTGGGCTTCTCGGGGCGCTGACGAGACGCGGCGTGTTTCACCACCTGGTTCGTGACCGCAGACGTGATGGCGAGAGCGAGTAGAGCTCGCAACGCCGCCCTTCGTCCACGAGAACCTCCCACGACGCCAAGCAGGGCGGCCACGGCGAACCAGAGTCGTCCGTTGTTGGCAGCGTTCGAGATCCGGGCGACGGGCCGGTCCAGCGTGGGCGTCTTCGTGCCAGTGATGGCGACGCGGATCGCTTCGTCGAGGGCTCCGATCTCCCCACCCACGCGACGCCAACGGGCGCTTCCGATTGTGCCCCCGCCGCCGCTCCGGTGCTCGGGTCGTGTCACGTTGCTCCTCTCGTTGCGACGATGCCGCTCGGGCGACCCCGGATGATCCTCCATAGTCCCACCAAGGTGGACGATTCCAGTGGAGCCCACAGGAAGGCAGGTGAAGCGCCGACCTGGCTCGGCGCAATTCGAACGCGCAGCGCCCCAACTCGGATGGTGAAGCGAACCGGGGACACGAAGAATCGCGCTTCACCGTCAACCGCGGCGCTCAATGTCGGCGAGCCGCGGACCTCCAGCGTTGCGGTCGACCACTGACGCCACCCTTCGAAGCGCTCCGGATGACCGGCCAATTCCAGGGCGACGAGCAAGTTGACATCGGTGGGCCTCTTGATGGACAGTGTCGCCACGCCGAGCTTGCCGGTGTCCAACGCCGGACGCGAAGCGAAGCCCCCCAGGCTCGACAGACGGTAGGGGTTGTTGGATACCAGGATGACCTGCGGATCAGTGACGGGCCCGAAAGGACTCTCGGTGCTCAGTTCGAAGGCACGAGCCCCCGGTTCGAGAAGGTCAGGCAGCATCTCCGCGACAGTCTGACGCTTGGCCTCGCGGTACTCATCGGACTCTACAATCTTGGCGTAGAGCCCAAGCGAGACATTGTTGACGAAGATCTCGCCGTTGACATCACCTAGGTCTATCCGACTTTCGAGGGCCTTGCCGAAGGCGTCGAGGGCGGCCACTGGATCACCTCGTGTGATTCCCAGATCGAGCGCGAAGTGGTTGCGCGTTCCAGCAGGCACGCACACGAAGGGCAGTCCGTGCGCCGCCGCCACGGCCGCCACGACGGCTTGGGAGCCGTCACCACCCGCCACGCCCAGCGCGTCGGCACCCCGAGTTACAGCCGCTTCGGCCAACTGTGCGAGATCGTCACCACCCTTGATGAGCACGGCTTCGACACCGCGCTTGCGAGCTTCGTCGGCCAGTCCCAGACGGACCACCTTGCCGTCACCCGACCTGGGGTTCATGAAGACGACACCACGATGCGCTGGTGCCACGGCTGTCCAGCGCGAGTGGAGTGCTTGGCGAACTTCCCAGCGCAGGGCCAATGTCCCGAGCGCCCACGCCGCCGCGACACCAACGAGCACGACGACAACTGCGACCACACCTTGGCCCTGCGCGACAAGGATGGCGATCGAGGCTCCGACCAGCAGAAGGGCCGCCGTAACGGTCCACCGACGGAATCGTCGATTTGTCGCAGCCAACCACAGAGTTGAGATGGCCAAGGCATTGACCAGCACCGATCCCGCCACGTAGAGAAGATTCTCAGCCGTCACGACGACGAGCACCACCAAGGTGAGCGCGCCAAACACCAGCGCGCCGCTCGCGGCGATCCTCGACGCCAATGGTGGCTTGGCGGACGGTGCGTTGGCCAACCCCTCAGGCTCGCGTGATTGTCCGGAGGATTGTTGAGACGTCATGGCCGTTGACCCTCTCTCCAAGAATGGACAGTCAATGTACTCCTCTTGAAAGTATCGGTCCTCCCGGACTCGAATCCTTGTTTCCTCCACATCGGCTCCCGTTGTCATGGCCACTCTCCATGCGCCTGTCCACGGTCCGGGTGCGGCACCGAGTCGAGGATTTGCCGGCCAACTCGTCCATGGTGGGCGCCACCAACTCGGAGGGATGCTTAGACCTACACTTCACCACGGGGCCGAGGCTCACCACTTCGCCTTTGGCTGATCACCACGTCATCGTCACCACCCTCGGAACCTCGAAGGGCGTTGAAGCGAGCGACCGTGTTCGCCAGGATGCCGGTGACGTGGTCCCCTGCGTTCACGCGGGCCTCCGCTTCCCCAGCCCTCAACTCAAGGACGTGCATTAAACTCTCTACGTCGGTGCTTGTCCGCGAGCATTGACGTTTGAGTTTTTCAAACCTTTGCCAGGAGCGTCGATCGTGACCACAAACACCGCAAAAATCATCGTGTGTGACGGCGATCAGACAGGTCAGGAACTGCTCGTCGAAGCGCTTCGTGCAATGACACCCGAGATCCTCGGGGTACCTCTTGAACTCGTGCACTACGACCTTTCACTCGAGAAGCGTCGCACGACCAACAACGACATCGTCCGCGAGGCCGCCGCCGCGATGGTCGAGACTGGCCTCGGACTGAAGGCCGCCACCGTCACACCTCCCGAGATCGGCGGCGTCGGCTCGCCCAACCGGATCTTGCGCGAAGGCATCGAGGGCTCGGTCATCGTTCGAACCGGGCGCCGAATCCCCGGTGTCGCTCCAGTCGTTGCCACCAACAAGCCGATCATCGTCATTCGCATGGCGGTGGGCGACGCCTACGGCGCCGACGAGGGCCGCGAGGGGGCCGCCGGGGATTTCAGCGAGGTCGCGTGGCGCACCGAGCGCATCGAACGCTCGACATGCCGCTTCGTGTCCGAGTACGCCTTCAAAGCGGCTTCCCAGATCGACGGCATCGTCTACGGCGGGCCCAAGTGGACAGTGTCGCCCGTCTACGAAGGAATGCTCAAGGAGGAGATGGACGCCGCTGCCGCGCGCTATCCGGGCGTCACCTACCGTCCCACGCTCATCGACGCCTCCTACGCGGGACTACTCACCGACGTCCACGAACAGGCCCTCGTGATACCGGCACTGAACCGTGACGGGGACTGCCTGAGCGACCTCGTGCTCGCCATGTTCGGCTCCATCGCGGGGGCCGAGTCGGTCCTGATGTCGCTCGACGAGAATCTCCACCCCCGCGTGGCCATGGCCGAAGCGCCCCACGGCACGGCCCCGACCCTCGAGGGCAAGAACGTCGCGAACCCGATGGCGATGCTGCTCGCCGAAGCCGCGCTGCTCGATCAGGCAGCGTTGCACCTCGACTACCCGGCCTACCGCGGAGCAGCCGAGCGCCTGCGAAGAGCGACGCTCGAGGGCGCCGCGGCGGGAGTGCGGACATTCGACCTCGGCGGCGAGGCGACCACGAGCGGCGTCGTCGACGACGTGATAGCCCGCCTGACGGCCTAGGGCATCACTATTTCAAAACCGAACTCGAAGGTGTCGAGGCACCGAACGAGCTCACCCAGGAGTTGCACGTCGCCAACGACGTGAAAATCCCCGGCATTCGCCAACTCCTCCAGACTCTTCGATCCCGAAGCGAACCCGGAGAACGACTCGATGGTGGCACTGATCTCCAAAACCGCTGACGGATTGCGCACGCCGTGACGCGAATGGATGACTCCGTGGCGCAGCCCGAAAGACCACACGTCACCGCCACGGTCGCCGATGACGACGTTGGCGTCGAACTCGAGAGCGCCGGCGAGCGGCCCGTTGAGGCGAACGCCCATCATGTCAAAGAGCAGGTCCACCGTCATGGAGCGCACGAAACCCGGACGCAGGGCGTTGCCCCGCAGCCCCTTCAACTGCGTGCCGTTCGAGCGCAACTCGAGCGCACCCGTGAGATAAAAGTCGCGCCAGGGTCCCGACTCGCTCTGGTAACCCAACTGCTCGAGGGCGTCGGCCTGGAACAAGCGCGCCGGCTCGTTCTCGGGCTCGGCGAAGACGACGTGGTTCACAACCTCGACGACCCAGCGGTAGTCCCCAGCATCGAAATAGGCCTTGGCCCTCTCGAGCACCGCCGAGGAGCCGCCCATGAACTCGACGTACCGCTTCGCCGCCTCGACGGGCGGATGGGGCCAGAGGTGCGCGGGATTGGCGTCGAACCAGCCGAGATAGCGCTGGTAGACCGCCTTCGAGTTGTGCGACACGGTGCCGTAGTAGCCGTGATTGAAGAACTCGTCCTCGAGGCGCTCGGGGAGCGACAACTCTTCGGCGATCTCGTTCGCGGTGAGCCCGTGGTTGGCGAGGCGCAGCGTCTGGTCGTGCACGTAGCGGTAGGCGTCGCGCTGGCTCTCGAGGAAGCGCGTGATCGCCTCCTCCCCCCAGCGCGGCCAGTGGTGGCTCGCGAACAGGACGTCGGCGCCCGGGCCGTAGAGCTCGAGGGACTGGTCAATGTACTTGCTCCACAGCAGCGCGTCGCGCACCTGGGCGCCGCGCAGCGTGTAGACGTTGTGCTGGTTCGAGGTGCAGTTCTCCGCCATGCAGAGCGCGCGCATCTCGGGGAAGAAGACGTTCATCTCTGCGGGCGCCTCGGTGCCCGGCGTGATCTGAAAGACCATCCGCACCCCGTCGATGACCATCTCGGTGCCCGTCCTCTCGACCTCGAGGTTCGGCGCCACGAGATCCACGACCGGCAGCGCCGGCACTCCCTTGCCGAGGCCGGAGTCGACGTGGCCCTGTGCGTCGCGCGGAAGAAGTCCCCCGTACATGTACATGGCGCGTCGCAGCATCGCGGTGCCGGCGAGCACGTTCTCGCTGATCGCCTCCTCGAGGAAGCCGACGGGGGCGATCAGCTGCACGGCACCGCGCGCGATCTCGTCGTCGCTGAGCAGGCCGTGGACCCCGCCGAAGTGGTCGACGTGGCTGTGGGTGTAGATGACGGCGTGAATGGGTCGAGCGCCGACGTGCTCGTCGACCAGCGCCAACGCGGCGCGCGCCGTCTCCGCCGCCGTGAGCGGATCGATCACGATCCACCCGGTCTCGCCGGCGATGAACGTCACGTTGGAGATGTCCATGCCGCGCACCTGGTAGATCGACGGCGCGACCTCGAAGAGGCCCGCGATGTTGTTCAGTCGGCCCTGGCGCCACAGGCTCGGGTTCACCGTCGTCGGCGGACGTTCCTTCAGCGTTGGCTCGTCGAGGAACTCGTAGCTGTCGAGGTCCCAGACCGCGTGCCCGGATCGACCGATCACCTGGCGCGGTGCGCCCGCGGCGATGCGACCGCGCCCGGCAAGCTCGAAATCCTCGTCGGAACCCGACGCGATTCGTTGCGCCACGGCGTCCTGAAGGTCCTCGGTGGTTCCACTCGCCGGCTTGCGTTCTGCTGTGAATTCGGCCACGGCCGTACCCCCTCGATGGACCTCTCCGGGTCTAGGCAACTCTAACCACGACTCCTTCGGGGGTCGGATCCGGCAGCCGTCCGCGACCACGCCGACAACGGTCCGTTCCAAGGTAAAGCGAAGATGAAATTTGCAATAAAAGAAGGCCAACTACCGGTCTTTTCGGTGGAGGCCCCCCGAACTGCTTGCTAGAAGTGGAGCGTGCACAATTCCTTTGTTCTCGCCCTCGTCGTCCTGATCGCGATTGCTTTCGACTTCACCAACGGCTTCCACGACACGGCCAACGCCGTCGCCCCGACGGTGGCGACGGGCGCCCTCAAGCCGCGCACAGCGGTCATCTTGAGCAGCACCTTCAACCTGGTCGGTGCGTTCCTCTCGCTGAAGGTCGCCGCGACCATCGCGAGCGGCATCGTCAGCCAGACGAGCATCATCCTTCCGGTGGTCTTCGGCGGACTCATCGGTGCGATCGCGTGGAACGTGACCACCTGGTACTTCGGCATCCCCTCGTCGTCGAGCCACGCACTCATCGGCGGCGTCATCGGGGCGATGATGGCCCACGCCGGAGGAAGCGCGATTCTTTGGAGCGGGATCGTCGGCAAGGTGCTGGCCCCGGCGGTCGCGGCGCCGGTCATCGCGCTCATCATCGCCGCCATCGCCACCACGCTCGCGAGGCGCTTGACGAGGAACGCGGACAGCAACACCAAGTCGCTCGCCATGCGCGTGGGACAGATTGGCTCGACATCGCTCCTCTCGATCGCCCACGGGACCAACGACGCCCAGAAGACCATGGGCGTGATCACCCTCGCCCTCGTCGCCAACGGCACGATCGGAGTGAACAGCTCGACCCCGAAGTGGGTCGTGGTCGTCTGCGGACTCTCCATCGCGGCCGGAACGATGATCGGCGGATGGCGCATCATCCGGACAATGGGACAGGGCTTCACGAGACTCAGCCCCACCCAGGGCTTCGCCGCACAGATGACCTCGTCGGTCGTGATCCTGTCGGCGAGCCACTTCGGGATGCCTCTCTCGACGACACACGTCGCGACCGGGTCAATCCTCGGCTCAGGCGTCGGCACCAAGAAGCGCACAGTCCGATGGACTCTCGCCAGGGACGTCGCACTCGCCTGGTTGATCACTCTCCCTGCCGCCGCAATCTGCGGAGCGCTCGCCTTCTACGTGGAACGCCTCTTCGGAGCGTCCATCGGTGTCCTCGTGATGACGCTGCTGCTCGCGTCCTACTGCACGGTCATCTTCATCATCTCGCGCAAGGACAAGATCACCGCCGAGAACGTCAACGACCGTTGGGGCGAGCATGGCGAGGCGTTCGAGAAGGCCACCGAAGCTGTGCCCACGGGAGTCTAAGAACGTGGCCGCACCAACCACTCCTCCCGTGCCGCTGATCAACTGGCACGCGCTCGGCCAGGTCATCGCTACCAGCGTGGCTCTCGGCATAGGCCTCGTGGTGATTTTCTCCGTCGGCGTTTATTCGCTTTCGGTCTTCCGCCGCCAAGACGCGACGATCGCCATGCGCAGCGCCAACGCACTGCTGGTCGCGCTCATCACCCTCGTGATCCTGGCGACCGGCGCGTGGGGCTTCTACATCGTTGTCCAGAAGTAGCCGAGCGCAGCTCAGCCCGTTAGGTCAACGACAGGCGGAGCATCTGCGCCGCGGGCGCCTCGATCTCGAGCAGCGCCTCGCGCAACGCTTCCATCTCGCTCGATCCTCGCTGCGCGGGACCGCGAGACAGCAGATTCCGCTCCTCGTCCGGATCATCGCGGCGATCGAAGCGAACATCGCCGTGGAACGATGACATGCGTGCCCAGAAGGGGACGTCGTCGCCCTCGGCGAAGGGCTGTCGGATGACGGGCACGTCGGAACCGGGCATGAAGTCGAGCGAAGCGCGCCGATCCGGTCGTGGAAGCCGGATCTGGGGGAACGCGTGGATGGGCATCGTCGACCAACGGTTGGAGTACATCTCGAGCGGGCGATTGCTTTTCGCGGGGGCCCGGACGAACTTCACGTCGTTGTCGATGTAGACGACCTCTCGACCCCAAATGCCCGTGAGGACGTGCGAACGCGATGACGGACCCGTCCCCTCAAGCACCGGGATCAGCGAGTGGCCGTGCGTACGGTGCTCGGGGACGACCGAGAAGATCTCGCACAGCGTCGCGTGCACGTCCACCGTCGTGGTGATGTCGTCGACGTCACGAGCACCTTTTCCGGGCCACGCGACCATCAGCGGTATGTGCCCCATCTCGGAGTAGATGGGCACGCCCGGCTTACCCCAGATGCCGCCACGCTCGCCGAGGTAGTGGCCGTGATCGGTCATGACAATCACCGCGGTGTCGTCCCAGAGTTGGCGCTCGTCGAGCGCGTCGAGCACCCGCCCGAAGTAGTGGTCGATCATCGAGAGTTTGGCGCCGTAGTTGGCCCGGATCTGGCGACCGGTGCGCGCGTCGGGAACGGCCGGTCCTCCGGCGTCGGTGTAGGGAGGCCAGATGACCTTGGGCCCCTCCCACTCGTCGTCGTACATCGACGCCCACGGCTCGGGCGTGTCGAAGGGCTCGTGGGGATCGAACTCGTCGACGAAGAGGAAGAAGCGCTCGTGCTCGCCGGCATCCTCGCGCAGCCATGCTGCCGCCGCGGTCATCGTCTGGGGTCCGGGGAAGTCCTCCCCGCTGCGAAAATACGTGCGCGACTTGTCGTAGCCACGGGCGATCGACGCGGGCTGTGCCGCGAGGGCGGGCGCGCCGAACCACGACGGGTCGAGGCGGGTTTTCCACGGGTCGTCCTCATGGCCCCGCACGTAGGACCACGCCGAGAAGTCCGTGTGGTAGTTCTCCCCGCCGGACTCGAAGAGGTGCGGATGGTCGGTGATCAACTGCGTGACGATCCCCTTCTTTCGAAGTTCGTAGGTGATCGCGTCCTCCCAGATCTCCACCGAACCCCAAGGACGCCAAAGGAAATCGAGCGCGCCGCAGAGCACGTCGTGGCGCGCCGGCATGCACGGCAGCGAGCCGGTGTGGTGATTGGTGAAGCGCAGCGAACGTTCGGCGAAACGCTGCAGGTTGGGTGTCGCGAACTCCGTCGAGCCGTAGGCCTCGAGCAGGTGGCGGTTGAGGGAATCCAGCAGGATGACGACCACGTTCCGCGGTGGCGTCGTCTCCTGCGACCGGGGACTTTCCATCACGTCACCGTATCGCAGCAGGACTGTCGCATCAGGGCCGGACCTCGCCAACGCGAGAGCAGTTGCGGTGGGTTGCTGCAATGCTCTCGAGAAGCAAACATCCCCAGGACTACATCGACGCCGGCCGCGCAACGGTGAAGAACGACGTCGTCGCGTTCAAGAGGTTCATGACCCTTGCCCCAGGGATGCGACCGACGGGTCGTTCGCCAAAGCCGGCAAGATCCTCGAAGGCAAGGACGGCAATCCCATGAACGAGATCCGGGTGACCTGCAGCTCGCTCATGACCTACGGCGGGCTCATGGGGCCGACAAACCATCAAGATGAAGGCTCGCGGCACCGTGCTCAGGATGGAGGTCGGCGATGGAATCGAGCCCAGCCAGAAGGACTTCCGGAAACTCTCGGGCGCCTTCTTCGCGGATCTGGAGAAGAAGTTCACTTGAAGGCCCCGGGTGCCTCGGGTACCTTTGGCCGGTGACCCTTCCACGCCTCCAACTCACCGCGCTCGACTGCCCCGACCCTCTGGCCCTCGCCGAGTTCTACTCGAAACTCACCGGGCTCGAGGTCGAGCCATTGGGCGACTTCCCTCCTGGGGACGTTGACTGGATTGAACTGGATAACGGGAGCCAACCGACGCTGGCCTTCCAGAAGGTCGACACGTACGTCGCCCCGACCTGGCCCGAGGGACCGCTGCCCCAGCAACTGCACCTCGACTTCGTCATCGATGACCTCGACCGCGGCGAGCGGCTCGCGCTCTCGCTCGGCGCCACGAAGCATCGGTACCAGCCGGGCGGCACGTTCCGGGTCTTTCTCGACCCGGTGGGCCATCCGTTCTGCTTGGTCCTTCGCGACGTCCAGCCGTAACGAACCTCAGGCGAGGCTGAGCAGGACGATGCCGACCACCACCAAACCGGCCGGCAGGACGATACGACGGACCCTTCCTTCCCTGAAGACGATGGCGCCGATCAACGCCGCCCAGAGCACCCCCGTCTCGCGCAGCGCGCTCACGACCCCGAGCGGCGCGCGCAGCTGCGCCCAGAGGACCGCGAGGTATCCCGCCATCGACAACACGCCGCCACTCATGCCGATCGCGGCCTTGCGGGTCCCCGGCCACCATCCGCGATGGTGTCGCGCGACGACGCCGATCAGCCACACGCTCGATTGGAGTGCGAACAGCGTCACGCCGTAGCGCAAGGCGTTGTGGCTCGCCCTGACGCCCAGACCGTCGACGACGGTGTAGACCGCGATCGCGACGCCCGTCGCGAGAGCCCAGGCGATACCGTGCAACTGGCCGAGGCCGCCTCGCCGGGCAGCCAGGGCGGTGATGCCGATGACGATGGTGACGATGCCGAGAATTCCCTGAGCGCTCAGGTGCTCGTTCGCGAAGACGAGGCCCGCGACCGAAACCAGCAGTGGCGCGATGCCGCGGGCTATGGGATACGACTGGGAGAAGTCGGCCCTGCGATACGCGCCCATGAGGAAGAGTTCGTAGCCCACGTGGCACCCGACCGACGCGACGAGGTAGGGAAACGCGTCTGACCCCGGCAGTCCGACGAACGGCCACCCGACCCAGCACACGATTGCGACGCCAAGGTTCAGCAGGGCGAAGCTCGCGAACTGGTCGTGGAGGCTCTTCGCCATGGCGTTCCACACCGCATGGACGAGACCGGCACCAAGCACCACGAAGACAACTGCTGTGCTCATGCGCGCGACACCGGTTCCTTGCATGGTGACGGCGTGACGAGCACGAAATCCATCCTACGAGGCGGGTTATTCTGCCCCTTTTTACGACTCTCGAGGCGACATCGCCACACCGGATAGACTTACGATTCGCGTCTCGGGGTCTCCACCTCGAGAACACCGAGGACCTGTGGTGCAGCTCGGAGTGCACGCCGCCCTGTCAAGGCGGAGGTCGCGGGTTCAAATCCCGTCAGGTCCGCTCGACACCCGCAAGGGTGACGAGGTTAGGTCGAGTAGCTCAGTTGGTAGAGCGCGCGCCTGAAAAGCGTGAGGTCACCGGATCGACGCCGGTCTCGACCACCAACCCGGTCGTCTCTTGGAAATCCTTTTCCACGGGACGACCATCATCAGATACGCCCGATACCCAGCGGTCGAACCGGGATCCGCTCATGATGCAGACTCGTCGTCGCCTGCCATCGGCCGGCGAGCACGAGATTTCGCCCCAGACCCTGAAGGATGATCTCGTGCTCGCCGAGTCTCTGGCTGACGAGCCCGAGGGGTTCGATGCGCGCGACGATGTTCGAGCCGTAGTGGCGCTCAACCAGATACGCGCTCACGAGATTTCGGTGCTTGCGTGACGTCGTCGCCGAACGATAGAAGTAACGCTCAACCGTGTCGCTCGTATCGATCATGGGCGAAGACTACCGACGAGGTGTGACGCCACACTCGTGACACAATGCTCAAGGGGGATTTGACCATGGGTGATCTACCAGAAGTGACACCGAGCTTCGCCGACCAGCCCGCGGGCGTGGCGTGGCCGATGATTGAATGGCCTCGTGCCACCTTCGAGGACCAGGCACGACTGGACGCGGTCGCCAACGAGGCCTTCGCGCTCGACGAGCTCGCAACCACCAACGCCGTGGTGGTGGTCAAGGGCGGGCAAGTGCTCTACGAGCGCTACGGCGGGGTGAGGGAGTTCTTCGACCGGCCGGCCGTCCCGATCGAGCCCGACAGCCTGCTCCTCTCGTGGTCCATGGCCAAGTCGATGCTGCACATGATCATCGGCGGACTGGTCGACCAGGGCATCCTCTCGCCCGACGACTACGCGCCGGTTCACGAATGGAGCGCCGAGGACGATCCGCGCCACCGGATCCGCCTTCGCGACCTTCTCGCCATGCGCGACGGGCTGGCCTTCGTGGAGAACTACGAGATCGGCCAGGTCAGCCACGTCATCGAGATGCTCTTCGGCGAGGGCAAGGAGGATGTGGCGGGCTACACCGCGAAGCTTCCACTCTCCCACGAGCCCGGTACCTTCTTCAACTACTCGAGCGGCACGACGAATGTGCTGAGCCGAATTGTCGCGGATCAGGTTGGCTACGGCGACGCCTACCGCTCGTACCTGAAAAGCCATCTCTTCGGCCCGCTCGGCATGAAGAGTGCCGAGGCGACCTTCGATGCGACGGGGGTCTTCATCGCCTCGAGCTACGTGCACGCCTCGGCGCTCGACTTCGCGAAGTTCGGACTCTTGTACCTTCGAGGCGGCGAGTGGGACGGCAAGCAGCTCATCTCGAGGTCCTGGGCCTCGACGGCCCAGGTCCCGCTCAGTTTGGACGAGGAGAGCGGCGCCTACTACTCCTGGCAGTGGTGGGTCACCGGCGACCGCTTCGGGACGTACTGGGCCAGCGGCTACGAGGGGCAGATGATCAGCGTGGTGCCCGCGCTCGACTCTCTGATCTTGCGCTTCGGGCACACCCCCGAGGAGAACTACCCCGCGCTCGACCAGTGGCGCGCACGGGTGCTCGAGGTGCTCGCGAAGGAGTCCTAGGCGCCTTCGTAGGTGAAACCGAGGTCCTCGGCGCTGAACAGCGCGTCGAACGTCAGGCCTTGGGCCGCCGCCATTGCCTTGGCGGTGCCCCCGCGGTCGACGACCGCGAGCAGCAGGACCACCTCGCAACCGAAATCACGAACCACGTTGGCCGCTTCGAGCAGGCTCGTTCCCCGGGTCACCGTGTCCTCGGTGATCACGACGTGGTCGCCGGGTCGCAGCGCACCGGCGATCCGTCCGCCGGCACCGTGGTCCTTCACTTCCTTGCGGACACTGAACGCGCGCAACATCCTTCCTCTCGTCGCCGCGACGCCGGCGGTGATGAACGTCGCCCCGTCGGCGCCCATCGTGAGTCCGCCGATGGCGGACGCGTCCGCGGGGATCCGTTCGAGCAAGAGGCTCGCCACGTCGACCATCACCTCGGGAGCGCAGATCGTCTGCTTGGAGTCGATGAACCATGAGGATCTTCGACCCGACTTCAAGACGAAGTCCCCCCGACGCACCGAATGTCCGAGCAAGTGCTCGAGCACACGGGCGCGCGCGTCGCTCATGACAGGATGACCGACCCGCTGCCGCTTCGCACGTGACCAATGACCGAGACCGTGATCCCCGCCGCGCGCACTACTTCGATGGCGGCGTCGGTGTCGTCGGCGTCGACCGCCACCACCATGCCGAGACCGCAGTTGAAGACGCGAACCATCTCGTCAGCGCTCACCTGGCCCCGGCGCTGGATCTCATAGAAGATCTCGGGCGTCTCGAAACTCTCCATGTGGATCACCGCGTCGCGGGTGGGTGGAAGGATTCGGCCCACGTTGCCGAGGATCCCTCCTCCGGTGATGTGCGCCGCCGCGTGAAGCCCGCTGCCAAGCTTCTTGCGCAGCGCGGTGATGGCGGGCGAGTAGATCACCGACGGGACCAAGAGCTCGTCGCCCAGCGTGCGCTCGGCGCCCTCGTAGGCGGGTTGGCGCAGCGACTCCTCATCCGTGATGAGGACCTTTCGCGCGAGCGAATAGCCGTTCGAGCGAAGGCCCGGCGAGGCGAAGCCCAGGAGTACGTCGCCCTTGTGCACACGGTGCACACCCAGTTCGCGCCCCTTGTCAACGACACCCACGGCGAAGCCGGCGACATCGAGATCGTCCGGGGCCATGACGCCGCCGTGCTCCGCGGTCTCCCCGCCGAGCAGCGCGGCGTTCGCGAGACGGCAGCCTGCGGCAATCCCTCCCACCAACTCCTCGAGGCGGTCCGGGTCGAGGGCGCCCACGGCGACGTAATCGAGCAGAAAGAGCGGTTCGGCCCCAACGCAGGCGAGGTCGTCGACGAGCATCGCCACGAGGTCGATGCCGACGGTGTCGTAGCGTCCGACCTGACGCGCGACCTCGAGCTTGGTCCCGACGCCATCGGCCGACGCCACCAGCACTGGATCTTTCATCTTCTTCGTGTTGAGCGCGAAGAGGCCGGCGAAACCGCCGATGCCGCCGAGCACCTCGGCGCGCTTGGTGCTGTTCACGGCTTCCTTGATCCGCTCGACCGCGTCGTCGCCCGCCTCGATCGACACACCCGCGTTGGCGTAGGTCATGCCGCCCGAGGGCTGATCGAGCAGTCGGCTCACCAGCGCCCTCCGGCGGTGCCTAGGGCCACCGGGGTCGGCGCGGGGTAGTTGCCCGTCAAGCAGGCGTCGCAGCATTCGCCGTCGAGGCGGATCGCGGTGCGCAGGTTCTCCAGCGTGATGAACTCGAGTGAGTCCGAGCCGATAAAAGCGTTCATCTCGGCGATCGAATGGTTGGCCGCCAGCAGGTCGTCGCGCGTCGGCGTGTCGATGCCGAAGTAGCAGGGCCACATGAAGGGTGGCGACGAGATGCGCAGGTGCACTTCCTTCGCCCCGGCGTCACGCAGCATCCGCACGAGTGCCTGGGTCGTGGTGCCTCGCACGATTGAGTCGTCGACGACGACGAGACGCTGCCCCTCGATGTTCTCTCGCAACGGATTGAGCTTGCGCCTGACGCTCGCCGCGCGCTTGTTCTGGTCGGGCGCGATGAAGGTGCGTCCGATGTAGCGATTCTTCACGAGTCCGTAGCCGAAGGGGATGCCCGAGGCCTTGGCGTAGCCCTCCGCAGCGGGCACGCCCGAGTCGGGCACACCCATCACGATGTCCGCATCGACCTTGGACTGGCCCGCGAGCAACTCGCCCATGCGCCGGCGCGTGGTGTGGACCTGGTGTCCCATGAGGTACGTGTCGGGTCGGGCGAAGTAGACGAACTCGAAGATGCAGAGCATCTGCTTGTCGCCGGCGGGCTCGAGCAGTTGCACCGACTCGACACCGTCGTTGGTGATCGTCACCATCTCGCCGGGTCGGATCTCGCGGATGAACGTCGCGCCCACAACGTCGAGCGCCGGGGACTCGGAAGCGACGATCCATCCTTCGGGCTTGTCCTCGCTGCCGAGTCGCCCGAGACAGAGCGGGCGGAAACCGTACGGGTCCCTCACCGCGTGCACCATGTTCGCCTCGAGGATCACCATCGAGAACGCGCCTTCGGCCTTCGCGAGCACTTCCTTCAGCGCGCCGCTCAGGGTGAGCCCGTCCTCGACCGCACGCGCCAGGAGTTCGGCGACGAGGTCCGAATCCGACAGCATCGACGTCACCTGGATTCCGGCGGTCTCGGCGAGGGCCGACGTGTTGGTGAGGTTGCCGTTATGGGCGATCGCGAAGCCCGACGTGCCGGCCGAACGGTAGACCGGCTGGGCCGCCGTCCAGTTCGCCGAACCCGACGTCGAATAGCGCGTGTGGCCGATGACGATCGAACCCGCGAGGGCGCGAAGCGTGGTGTCAGCGAAGACGTGGCTCACGAGTCCGTTGTCCTTCACCACCGTGATCTGCTGGTTGTTGAAGGTCGCCATGCCGGCGGATTCCTGCCCGCGGTGCTGCAGCGCGTAGAGCGAGTCGTAGCAGAGATATGCGACATCGCGGCCCGGAGCCACTATCCCAACAACGCCGCAAGCCTCTTTCATGCCTTTACCACTGTAGGGGTTGCTGAACAAAAAGGCACTGCGACATTCTCGCACAGACGCCAAGGCCCCTTGCGCGGCATCGGTACGCTGGAGGCGTGATTGACCTGCACACCCACTCGAGTTTCTCCGACGGATCGGACACCCCGACGCAGCTGGCGCAAAAGGCCCATGATCTGGGCATATCGGCGCTCTCGCTCACCGACCACGACACCACCGCGAGCCATGACGAGATGGCGGGGGCCTGCGCGGCACTCGGGATCGAGCTGATCACGGGACTCGAGGTGTCGCTGCGCGACGCGCAGTTCCCGAAGACGCACCCCGACGGCAGTTCCGGGCCGCGCAGCGTCCACGTGCTGGCCTACTTCGCGCCCCTGGAGCCCTCCCACCCGCTCCAGCAGAAACTCGCCGCCCTGCGCATCGACCGCGTCGACCGGAACCGGGCGCTGGTGGCGCTACTGAACGAGAAGGGCTTCGAGCTGATCACGATTGACTATCTCGCGAAGCTCGCGGGCAACGTTGACTCGATCGGGCGTCCGCACTTCGCGCGCGCCATGTTCGAACTCCACCCCGAGATCGTCGGCGAGCGTACGGACGAATCCTGGGGCCGGATCTTCGTCGATTGGCTGGGCAACAACGGCAAGGCGTACATCCCGAAGACGAGCATGCCCATCGAGGAGTTCGTGGACTCGGCCAAGGGCACGCCGACGGTCTTCTCGATCGCCCACCCCGTGGTGAACTACGTCGACGGCGCGGACCTGGCGTCCATCGAGGCGACGATGCCGCGCGTCATGGTGTCGCTGCGCGAACGCGGCTTCGCCGGCATCGAGGCCTACTACGGCGGCACCAACGAGGCGACCCGGTCGCTCATGGTGAAGTTGACCCGTGACGCAGGCATGATCCCGACGGGAGGCTCGGACTACCACGGGACCTACAAGACCGACGTGAAACTGGGCTTCGGCAAATGCGGGGACCTGCGCGTGCCCAACGAGGTGCTGGACGAGTTGAAGGCCCTGGCCTAGTGTCCTGAGTCAGAGAATCGCTGGCTCGTTATTGCCAGCGATTCTCTGACTCAGGACACTAGTCGACGGCGAGCGCGTCCTCAAGGGCGTTGCGTCGGCGACTGGCGATCTCGTCCACTTCGAGGTCAATGGCGGCGCCGATCCGGAGCGTGGCTCCCCCGGCCGTTCCGAGAACGGCGACCGGCACGCCGGCCTTGGCCGCGCGCGAGACGAATGACTGCACGTCATTCGTCGCCATCACGAATCGCCCGGGGAACTCGGCGAAGAGCTCGCCGTGGCCGATGAGCGGAGCGATGTCGGCGCCGATGCCGGTGGATGCAGCCATTTCGGCCAGGGCGGCCGCGAGTCCGCCGCCGCCGACATCGTGCACTGCGGTGACGTCACTGGGCGAGTCAGCGCAGATGGCGGCGATCTCGCCTGCGACGAACTCGAACACCGGCACCAGGACCGACGCGTCGAAGTGCGCCACGTGGCCGCCGCGACGTCCGCGCTTGGTCGCCCAACGGGTCCCCCCGAGCGGGAACGCGACAGGTCCCGCAGCGTTGCGGGTTCCCACGAGCACCACGACGTCGCCCTCGCGCCAGGCCCAGCCCGGCGGCGGGGCGATCAGCGAGTCCACGACCCCGAGGAGTCCGATGACCGGCGTGGGGTCGATGTCGTTGCCGCCACTCTCGTTGTAGAGCGACACGTTGCCCCCGATGACCGGAAGTCCGAGGCCCCGGCACGCCTCAGCCATGCCGTCGATCGACTCCGAGAGCTGCCACATGACCTCGGGGTGCTCGGGATTACCGAAGTTGAGGCAGTTCACGACTGCCTTCGCGGTGGCGCCGACGCACGCCAGGTTCGCCACGCACTCGGCGACCGTGAGCGCCGTGCCGACACGAGGATCGAGCGCGCACCAGCGCGGATTCGAATCGGTCGAGAGCGCGATCCCACGCTCCGACGGGGGCAGACCCGGTCCCGCGAGACGAAGCAGGGCTGCATCGCGGCCCGGTCCGACGACCGTGTTCAAGAAGAGCTGCGAGTCGTACTGGCGGTAGACCCAGGCGGGGTCGAGCAGCAGGCCCAGCAGATCGTCGCTCGCCGAGCCCTCCGGTTCGTCATACGTCGGATCGTCCATGTGCACCGCGTCAAGCCACTCGGGACGCCTGCGCGGCCGGTCGTAGAGGGGGGCTTCATCTGCCAGGGACGACGCCGGGACCTCGGCGAGGATCTCTCCATCGAAACCCCGCCGGATCCGCAGCATCCCGAAGGGCTTGCCGTCCTCATCGATGGAAGGCTCGACCACGTGACCGACGACGCTCGCGCGCACCTCCCACTTCTGGCAGAGTGCCGCGACGGTGGACCAGTTCTCCGGGGTGATGATGGCGAGCATTCGCTCCTGGCTCTCCGAGGTCATGATCTCGAAGGGCTGCATGCCCTCCTCGCGAAGCGGCACGGCGGTGACGTCAACGTCCATCCCGACACCTCCGCGCGCCGCGGTCTCGCTCGTCGCGCAGACGAGGCCCGCTCCTCCGAGGTCCTGGATGCCGACGACGAGCCCTCGGTCGAGCAGCTCGAGGCACGCCTCGATGAGCCGTTTCTCCTCGTAGGGGTCGCCCACCTGGACGCTCGGACGCTTCGCGTCATCGAGCGACTGCGCCCCGTCCTCGCCGCTGAAGCCCGCCGACGCGAGCACCGACACGCCACCGATGCCGTCGCGACCGGTCGAGGAGCCGAGCAGCACGGCGAGGTTGCCGACACCCGAGGCGATGCCGAGCACCAGCCGGTCCGTGGGCAACGCCCCGCAGCACAGCACGTTCACGAGCGGGTTGGACGAGTAGCACTCGTCGAACGTCAATTCGCCGCCGATGGTCGGCACGCCGACCGAGTTGCCGTAGCCCGAGATGCCCGACACGACGCCTTCGACCAGCCAGCGCTGGCGGGCGTCGGTCAGGTCACCGAAGAAGAGGGGGTCCATCAGCGCCAGAGGGCGAGCGCCCATCGTGAAGACGTCGCGCAGGATGCCGCCCACGCCGGTCGCGGCGCCCTGGTAGGGCTCGATCGCCGACGGGTGGTTGTGGCTCTCGATGCGGATGGCGACCGCGATGCCGTCGCCGGCGTCGATGACCCCG
>Ga0182014_10002200_pt1 | contig 24846 bp, 17 predicted proteins | sample 612S2DmetaG_FD_120489 | JGI IMG/M metagenome (GOLD analysis project Ga0182014, IMG submission 120489) | Permafrost microbial communities from Stordalen Mire, Sweden - 612S2D metaG | ecosystem: Environmental > Terrestrial > Soil > Wetlands > Permafrost | place: Sweden: Stordalen | collected...
ATCTCCCGCAGCCGCTGGGCCAGCGTGTCGTAGTTGAACTCGGTGGCGGTAAGAATGCTCCTGTCGGGCAGGAAGTGTACCTTCGTGCCGCGCCTCCTGCTGATGCCCGCCTGGCGCAGTTCGCTGGTGGGAGCCCCGCAACTGAAGTCCATCTCCCAGGTGTGACCGTCGCGCCAGATCTCGACGTTGAACTCCTGGCTGAGCGCGTTCACGCAGCTCACGCCCACACCGTGCAGGCCGCCGGAGACCTTGTACGTCGAGGCGTCGAACTTGCCCCCGGCGTGCAGCTTGGTGAGCACCACCTGCACAGCCGGCATCATTTGCCCGTTGCCCACGGGCATCAGGTCTACCGGGATGCCGCGGCCGTCATCGACCACCGTGATCGAGTTGTCCACGTGGATGATGACGTCGATCTTTTTGCAATAGCCGGCCAGCGCCTCGTCCACGGAGTTGTCGACAACCTCGTAGACCAGATGGTGCAGCCCCATCTCGCCCGTCGAGCCGATGTACATGGCCGGGCGAAGGCGTACTGCCTCGAGCCCTTCCAAAATCCTGATGTTTTCGCCGGTATAACTGCCGTTATCGTCGGGAAGAGGGATGCCGTCAGGGTTTTCAGTCGCCATAGGATTCCGTTCGCAGGGCTTCCGCTTTGAGCTCCAAACTGGGCGCGGCTCCCGGAATCCGATTCCGGGCTGGAATTCGGGGACTAACCGCTTGAATGACGAGGGCTTTACGCGAATTTGCCTGGGTCTATTTTAGCACGCGGGCTGGGCGCTGAGGGGTGAAGGTGAGCGGTAAAGAGCGGTTACTGCGGAGAAAAAACCGATGCGCCGCGTGACGTTAGTAACTCTATGCGAAGAGAGTTTGTATATAAATGAAAAAACTGAACTTAGAGGAAGACTTGCGCTACGATTCGGCATGCGGCGGAACTCATCTGCTGCCAGTCCAAATCCGAAAGGGGCTACCGCACCCGCATCTTCGCTCTGTCCGTCGTCCTTGGCGGCGCCGCTGCCGCTACCGCCTTGTCTTCGACCACCATCAACCTCCTCAGCCACGGTCCTGACAGCTCGGATGCAGGACCAAAGCACGAATGCGCCGGAAACAACTCCGATTTGCGGTCGACCAGCAGGAGACATTCACCAGAACATGCAGCAAGAGGCACGGAATCATCCGGTTACGATTGAGAGATAACCAACGGGTAGGTGACCGTAGTAATCAAAGACGTTACTAGTTGTGTATATGACTGAAAAACCTGGACTTAGCGGAATTTATAGACTACCCTCTTAGCTTGTAGGGAGACGCGTCTCCCTACAATTCAAATCCACAAGAGGTTACCAACGATGAAACTCGCTATCCGCATCTTCGCTCTGTCCGTTGTCGTCGCCGGCGCCGCTGCCGCTTCCGTCTCGTCCCCGACCACGAGGGCCATCCCCAGCCACCAGTCGGCCACTGCCAGCAACCCGATTCCGTGGTGCGCTCCTGGGCTGCCCACATGTCCAGGTGCCACTTCCAGCCGCTAACGCGAGGGTAATGACACTAAAGTGCCAGGGGTCTAACCCGATTTTCGGTTGAGTGGCAGGGCATTCGGCGCTATTCTGAGAGAGTTCTCATGATGGTGCGTGGGATCTTAATGTCTTCTCAACTGGCAATGTCGACGATGAGCGCGGCGGAGTTCCTGCTGTCGGTCGCGCTTGGGTTCATGTTCTGGAAGAAGGGGCTGCATCGTCGATTTCCGGCGATGGGGTTCTACCTGGCGTTGCGCGTGGTGTCGACCCCGGTGCTTTCCTTTCTGCTTCTAGGGCAGATGGGGCAATTGCCTGTCTGGCAGCAACTCCAGCGGCCCTGCGCACAGGCCTATTTCTTTCTCTACTGGGCGGTGTATTTCGCCAGCGCGGTGATTCTCTTCTACGTCTGCATGGAGGTTTTCCGCTCCGCGCTTTCGGCCCTGCCGGGCCTGGTGAAGTTTGGGATCGTGATCTTCCGCTGGACCGTCCTTGCCTCCGTGATCGTAACCTTTTCCTCAATGTCCTTTGCGCATAAGGGTTTGATGCTCCTCCCGGACATTGCATCGGCGTTGATGCGCTCAGTGAGCGTCCTGGAGCTTTGCCTGCTGGCCTTCCTTTGCTTCAGCATGAATGCGTTGCGCCTTTCGGTCCGCGATTTGTCTTTTGGTATCGCCCTGGGCTTTGGCCTGATGTCGGCCAACGACTTCATTTCTGCGTCCCTTGTCTCCCACAATGTTGCGCTAACCACCCCCTTGCAGTTCTTCTATGAGTCGGTGATACTGTTCTCGCTCGGCACATGGGTTGCCTACTGCGTGCTCCCTGAGCCGGTCCGCAAGCCCGTGGTTATGCCGGTGAACTCGACCATCTACCGCTGGAACGAGATCGCCTCGGCGCTGGGCCACACCGGAACCCAGGTAGCCGTGCAGCAGCCTGCCAGCAGCTTCTTCCTGACCGATGTGGAGAGTGTGGTGGACCGGGTGCTCACCAGGAACCTGAAGAAGCGGGAATCGGAATCGTAGGCGCGGGCGCCGCATCGATCGAATGCAAGAAAAGGCCGGACCCCATCGAGGTCCGGCCCTTTTCATCTGCGCCGGGCGCGTTGCTCCGGGCAGGTTGTTAGGGGGTGAGCGGCTTCATTTGGCGCGCGCACAAGAAAAGGCCACGGCAACGCCGCGGCCTTTTCTGTTGAGTTTGAGTTTTCTTACTCGGCTGCAACTGGTTCGATGGACGCAAAGCGCCCGCGGTTGCCGCGGTCCACAAACTTCACCCGGCCTGTGACCTTGGCGAAGAGCGTATCGTCGGAGCCGATGCCCACGTTCACGCCGGGCTTGATGCGGGTGCCGCGCTGGCGCATGATGATCGAGCCGCCGGTAATCAGTTCGCCGGCAAAAGCCTTTACGCCCAGCCGCTGTGCATTGGAATCGCGTCCGTTTGTGGAGCTGCCTCCACCTTTCTTATGTGCCATTGCCTTGATCCCCTTCTGAATTTGCTGCGCTGCCTACTTGGCGGCGGTGTAGGTCACGCCGTCGGCCTCGATGGCCTTGATGCGCACCTCGGTAAAGTTCTGCCGGTGTCCCTGCAGCTTCTTGTACTGCTTTTTCCGCTTCAGGTGGAAGACCAGGATCTTGTCGCCGCGGCCCTCGCCGAGCACCTCGGCGGTCACCTTGGCGGTGGCTGGCCTGGCCACCGTTCCGGGCTCGCCGGAGACCGCCAGCACGTCGCTGAATTCGACGGTCTTATCTGTATTGTCCTCGGAAATCACACTTTCGATCTTCACCACGTCGCCCGGAGCGACCCGGTACTGCTTACCACCGGTGCGAATCACTGCGTACATAACAAACCCTCCAGCGCTCCGGTCTCAAAACGAGGCGCATTCAATATCGGATACCGTGTGCTGCATTGGGGCGCATACAGAGAGCGACTGCATCGGGAAGCGGGCCGCACACACGCCGCGGTTTCGAGCGGTGAGCCCAACCTAGCCCTGCACATCCTCAAAGGGGTGCATCGCCAAACTCTACCATTCTATCGTCAAACCGCGAATCCGGTCAATTTACCCTCCTGTGGCCGCTTACCGTGGCGAACCCGCACCGCTATACTTCCCCCATGCAACCTGTCAGCGTCGTTGCCACCGTCCTCAATGAGGTCCAGGATATCGGCAGGCTGGTCCCCAGCCTTCTTGGCCAGATTCCTTCCCCGGCCGAGATCGTGATCGTGGACGGCGGCTCGACCGACGGCACCTGGGAGTGGCTCCTCGATGCCGCTCGCATACATCCCAATCTCCTGCCCATCCGCGACGAGTCCTGCAACCTGAAGCGCTCTCCAGGGCCCATCTCCAGGGGCCGCAATGTCGCCATCGCCGCCGCCCGCTCTCCCATCGTTGCCTGCACAGACGCCGGCTGCACCTACCTGCCTGACTGGCTCGCCCGCATCACCGCGCCTCTCGTCGCCTCCACTGCCCAGTACGCCCTCGGCGGTTCCTGCCTCGACCCCGCCGATCCCACCGTCTGGGACCTGGCTTCGGCCCACTTCTTCGGCGTCAAGCTCTCACCCTCCGCACCCACCAAATCCTGCACCGCCCGCTCCATGGCCTTTACCAAAGAACTTTGGCAGCGCATCGGCGGCTTCCCGGAGTCCGTCTTCTTCGGGGAAGACACGCTCTTCGACCTCGAAGCCCGCCGCCTGACCCAGCCCGTCTTTGTCGAGCGCGCCAAGGCTCTCTACCGTCCTCAATATACGTTTCGGTCAGCCTGCCGCCAGCTGGCCAGCTATGCCATCAGCGACGGCATCCTCGGCGTCCGCCCCGCGCGCCTGTTCCGCAACGCCGCCCGCTGCATCGTGCAAGTCCTGGCCCTGCTCAGCCTTCTCTGGATCGGGGTCCCCACGGACAGGTCTTGGTCCGTGGGGTGGTGGATCGGGGTCCCCACGGACAGGTCTTGGTCCGTGGGGTGGTGGATCGGGGTCCCCACGGACAGGTCTTGGTCCGTGGGGTGGTGGGCCTTCCTCCCGCTGCTGGCCGTCCTCGCGCTCGAGGCCTGGTTCGCCTTCCACCCGGACTGGCGCTTCCTTGGCCGCTCCGGGCCACGCACACTCCTTGCGCGGCTCCTGTTCTCGGTCCTGGTCCCCTGGATCGTCGCCACGAACCGGATCCGCGGCAGCCTCACCAGGAAGAACCAGCCCAACCGCCAGAACCTGTGAGTTGTTAGTGGTCAGCTGTCAGTTGTCAGCGATCAGTGGCCGACAAATGGATTACCGGCAACCGAGTAGGCTGATGAAAGAGCCTCTGCTTTGAAAGGGCGCGGCTTCAGCCGCGCCACCAGATGGGCAAAAGGGGAAATTGGGCTTTAGCCCCAGAGGGAATGTATTTCTCAACAACGTGCATTCCCTCGGCGGCTAAAGCCGAAAATCAAATTTGGCTTTCAACGGACGGGCTCAACTCCGTCCCCTTCAAAGCCCGTGATATCCATGGTATTTGGACAGGTTGCGAGAAAGGGGAACGGCTTGCGGCGATCCATTGCGGGGATTCGGCTTTGTCTGACGGTTTTGGGTCTGGCTATTGCGAGCCTGGCGGTGGGGTGGGCGTCGGCGCAGCAAGATGAAGCGGCCAGGGCGGACGCCCTTTACCGCGCGGGAAAGCGGTTGGATGCGTTGCCGCTGTATGAAGACCTGGCCAAGGCTCATCCGAATGAGTGGATGTATGCGGAGCGGCTGGCCGACTGCCTGGGAGCGAAGGCCACACAGCTCAGCGAACCGGCGGAGGTAAAAGCGCTGCGGACGCGGGAGCGCGACGCGGCCAAGCGCGCGGTAGCCCTGGGCGACCCGAACTACTTTGCTCAAGTGCTGGCGAAGATCGATCCGGACGCGCCCGTCCAGATTGCTCCAGCCAGCGCCGGTGGAGCGCTGTTGCAGGAAGGGGAGAAGGCATTCACGGCCGGAGATTTCAGGACGGCGCTGGTCAAGTACACGGCCGCGGCGGAGGCCGATCCGCACCTTTATGTGGCTCCCTTGTTTGCGGGCGACACGGCATACCAGCAAAAGGATCTGAAGACCGCGGTCAAATGGTTTGCGCGGGCGATTGCCGTCAATCCGAACCGCGAGACGGCTTACCGCTACTGGGGCGATGTGCTGCTGATGATCGGAAACGATCCGGCGGCGGCCAAGCCGAAGTTCATCGACGCCATTGTTGCCGAACCGTACAACCAGCTGGCTTGGAAGGGATTGCAGCAATGGGCGCAGCGGGAGAAGGCGGTGGTGCTGGCGCCGAAGATCGAGCGGCCGGCGGGGCCGGTGGTGGACCCCAGGAAGCCGAACAACATCACGATCCATATCGATCCGGGCACGACGGACGACAAGAAAAATCCGGGGGCTTCTGCGTGGTTGATGTATTCGATGCTGCGCGCCAGCTATCGGGGGGATCTCTTCAAGAAGGATTTTCCCGGCGAGAAGGTGTACCGGCGCACGCTGAAGGAAGAAGATTCGGCTCTGAGTACGGTGGTCAGCGTCCTCAAGGAGAAGAAGATCGCGCCGGAGAAGCTGGACGAGAGCCTGTGCAACCTGGTGGAGCTGAGCGATGCGGGGATGCTGGACTGCTGGATTCTGATCAACGGGGCGGATCAAGGGATTGCGCAAGACTACGATGCGTACCGCAAGGAGCATCGGCAGCTATTGCACGATTATCTCGAGCGGTTTGTGGTGCATGGAGGGGTGAATTTGGGGCGGTGAGACAGAGCCGGTCGAACTTGCGCATGGTTTTGCGGTCCATGCCGCCTGCAGAGCACAGGTCCGCAGCCGTCTCGTGGAGGGTGGCCATTACGGCGCTCCTGTATTTGCCTGGCATGGCAACCTGTCCAATCTCCTGGGATTGAGGGGGTGGGCTTTACAGACGCCGGAAGACCTCCGAAGCCTGAGGGCCTTCCATGAAAAGCATACCTGAGGCCGCGAGGTATTTTTTTTGCTTCCGAAATACATACCTCAGGGGCTAAAGCCCCGTCGATTCTGCAAGCTTTTTGCCGGGGCTGAAGCCCCGGCCTACCTCAAAGGAGAGTTTTTAGACAGGCCCTCAGACCCGGTCGGCGGGGAAGCTGCCTACGGCCTCGCCTTCGGCGACGTGCTGGCCGGCAAGGACGATGGCGTGGCTGGCGATCCGGGCGCCAGGACCGATGACGGTGGGCACGAGCGTGACCTGGTCGTAGTTTTCCGGGCTGTGGCTGTGGGAGTAAATGCGGGCGAAGGAGCCGATGACGGCACCCTTGCCGATGGTGATGCCGCCGCGGTCGTTCAGGAGGGCGCGCTGGCGGATGGTGACCCCGTCGCCGATGGACAGATTGTAGCCGTAGGTGAGGTCGACGCCGTGATAGATCTTGACTCCCGCGCCCATGTGTTCAAAGATGTGACGGCCCAACATGCAGCGGAAACGGAGGCCCAGCCAGTGGTTGAGGCCGACGGGGGAGCGGTCGAACATCTGCCAGAACCAGAGCAGCGGTTTGCGCTGGTTGTAGCGCTCGCAGTCGGCGTCGGGAAAGTGCTGGGCCTCGAGGGTCACGTTTTCAGGGTCGAGCGAGAGGCTGAGGATGTTGCCGGGCAGCTCGGAGGTGAGCGTGAGGTTGAGTTTGCCCCCGTGCGGGCGTCCCAGGTAGAGCTGGTACAGCTGGTCGCGCACAATCTCGGCGCGGCGTTCCGCAGAGCTGTGCCGGACGAACTCTTCATCCAGAAACTGGAGCCATCTGCGGTAGACCTCTTCCGCCTCAGGCGCGGGATGGGGGGCGCTGTTCGGAGTGGTTGCCATACGGATTGGACGATACACCTCGGGGGCAGGATGCATCGAGTGGGGAACAGAGAACAGGGAGTAGATAAATGCGTGGGAGATTCGGCAGCCTGTTGGGGAAGACGAATAGGGATAACCGAAGATGAATATCAATCTTGTTGCGGCGAACGGAGCCTTGGCCACCGGAGGCAACCGTGCGTAAAGTCCGCAGTTTCACAGATTCACACATCCTGTTCGCCGGTGCGGTTGGCCGGAGGAACCCATTGATTCTGGTTGGGTTATGTGCGGCTCCACAGTTTCACAGCGCAAAAACACAGTCTTTCTTTTTGGCAGGATGGCGCTGGCGGGCCTGGGGGAATCCGGATTCGTGGCAAGGAAAGCGGGCGCCGTTCGAGTGCTGTTTTTCATGAGTTCGCAATCCGGCGGCGCAGCGCGGCTTAACCACCCCAGCGACGAAGTGGGCGCCGGGGTACCCTCCAGGGTCGGGGCATCGCTGGGGGCCCCGGTGGCTTCTCCGCTCGTCTTCCCTATTCCAATTGTGCGCCGGCGGAGGGTTATCTTGCGCAAGCAGCGGAGGTGGAAACGCCGCGGCGGGCTCTTGAAGCGGTGCCTGGAAAAGAAACAGGATTCCGGTTGTGTTGCAGGTTAAACCATTCAAACGGAAAGACCGAGCAGGCCCGTTTCATCCCTCGCGGGCTGGCAACGCCGGTTGCTGACTACAAGACCACAACCTGTCCATCATTTCCGGGGGAATGCCGGAGCCAGGGTGAGATTCATCTTTTGCGATTCAGTTCACGCCGTTCATGCATCGACGTTGAACGAGAAAGAGGCCGCAACATTTTCCGGGACGATGAGTTTACATGGGTGCATGAGAAAGGCTGGGAACCAAGTCCAGCAATCGTGCAGGCCACCAACCGCCGGCTACTCAAGCCGGTCATCGGAGGTCGGGGTACGGAAATAGCCGATGGGCTGTCGCTGGACCCACCGGACACTTTGTCCAGTTTCATCGGGTAAGAGGTGTTGCGCCAGCGAATGAGCTGAGGCCGCACACGCCGTCGCGCTTCAGTCGGAAAAGCTATTCCAACTTCAACAAGAGGAAAGCTGTATGTGCAAGACATTGGGTATCGGCGCGTGGGGTATGGAACATAGCGGGGCGACGGCTGAGAAACCGCTGTACGCTCGCAGGAGCGCGGCGTATGCGACCTCATTCTCGATCGGAACGTTGGCGATGCGCCGGGCAGAGGCGAACTCAAGACCCAGCGCAACGAACGCAAGAGACTAATGAGCGCCAGCGGCCTTAGGCGGCACGCGATTTGCAACCGGCGGATTTCAGCCGCTCGGCTGGATCCCAGAGTTAAAACTCCGCATCATTTCGGCGGAAAGCGCATTTTCATTGCATTCTATAGAGGGAGAGCTATACTTCATGGCAATTTTTCTTTCGGAGCGCGTATGAAGCCGTACTTTGCCGCTCTTTCCGTTTCGCTATCCGTTCTCTGCTGCACGCAGGTTCCGGCGCAGACCCAACGCGCCCTGCTCATCGGCATCAACACCTACCAGCCCGCGGGTACACAGGCGCAGCAATTTGCCGGCTGCACTTACGGCCGCTGTGAGCTGGGGGCCTTCGAGAATCTGGACGGCGCGGTCAACGATGCGCAGGCCATGGCCGACCTGCTCATCAGTCCCAAGTTCGGTTTCCCGGCGGACAAGGTGGTCCTGCTCACCAACCCAGGCGCACCTCATCCACGGCCTGGAGTGGTCGTTCTGCCTGCCGCGCAAACCTCGCGCGACGGCATTCTTGCCGCCATGCAGAAGTATCTCGTCGACGTGCCGCAGCGAGACGACACCGTTGTCTTTTATGATGCCAGTCACGGCTCCCTGCGCGTCAACAGCAAGGGCAACAAGCTTACCGTGCTGGTGAACGGCAAGTATGTCCACGCAGATAGCACCCTTGTGCCCGCCGACGCATACAAAGGCGGTTACGACGTCCGCGACCGCGAGATGACCCGCATCTTCAATGCCGCTCTGGACAAGGGGATTCATCTTACGGTGATTTTCGACAGTTGCCACAGCGGCGGCATCAGCCGCGGAATCGGCCCGAAATACCATGAGCGCAGTCTGGCCTTTGACCCGCGCGACATTGGTGAGGCTCCCGATCTGCTTCCCGACGGACAGCCGCGGCCTGCGCCCACCGAGCGCGCTGACAATCCGGCGCTGGTCCTGTCGGCCGCGCAGCAGGACCAGACGGCGAAGGAAATGCCTCTCTCCGCCACCGCGACCGAGGCGCATGGGGCCTTTACCGCTGCTCTGATTGAGGCCCTCCAGGCTTTGCCCGCAGGCGCGCCGGCTTCCCTTCTCTATCAGCGCGTGAAAGCCGTGCTCGAAGGCGGTAGTGTCCCCAACCAGGAGCCCGACCTGGACGCCACCGCCGCGCGACGGCAGCAACCGCTCTTCGGAGGCTCAGCGGCGGACTCCGGCAAGGTCCGTACCGCTGCGCTCAAGACCGATGACGACGGCAGCGTGTGGCTGGACATCGGCAGCGTCTCCGGCATTGGCATCGGCAGCGAATTCACCTCGATGATCCCGGACAGCAAGGGCCGGACCGTCAAACTTCGCGTTACCGGTCTGGAAGGCATCGCGCGCTCCTCGGCCGGGGTCGTCAGCCCGCCGGGAGTCAAGGTTGCTCCCGGTGAGGTCTTCGAGCTGACCAAATGGACCCCGGCAGAGTCGGCGCCGCTGCGCGTCTGGCATTGGCCTTCCAATCTTTCTGAAGAGGACATCCTTGCCGCGGTAACGCAAATCGAAGCCGCCGGGGTCGCCTCGGTCTCCGATCCAGCCGAGGAGCCGTGGACCCACATCCTCTGCTGGGACGGCACAAACTGGACGCTGCAACAAGCCGGCACGGCTTCCCCCATCAGCCTCGGCGCACAACTGACTGCGAATGCTTTGAAGCAACATCTTCCCGCCGGCGCCAAACTCTGGGTCAACCTGCCGCCCTCGCGGGAGTTAGCCGCAAAGCTTGCGCCGGGTGACCGCAACAGCGCAGTCCAGGCCGCACCCGGTCTTGCCGGCGCTCATTACGCCCTGGCAGGCGTGCTGGCCGCGAATGGACCTGCCTATGCCTGGTTCCATAAGAGCGAGCTTGCGGCTGGCCCACCTGCATCCGGCAATACCGGCCACAGCCCCGGCTGCTCCTCGACCTCGCAGTATCCGGTGCGCAGCGACTGGGTCGTGATTGCCGATGCGAGCGTCCTCGACGAGGGTGCCGCGGCGCTGAACAAATTCGCATCGCTGTTGGCCAAAGTGCATGGCTGGCTCGAACTGGCCGATAGCCCTGCCGACGCATCCGCAGCCGGCTACTACTCCCTGGCCCTGGTTCCCGCATCCGGCGAGACGCCGCTTGCCGCCGATGAGCCCGCACGCCAGGGCGATCTGCTGAAGATGGCCTTGCAGTCCAGCGACCGGGTCGTCGAGAAGCGCTGGGTCTACATTCTCGACATCGATTGCCACGGCAAAGGCACGGTTCTCTATCCCGGCAACTACGCTGAAAACCAGTTCCCCAATGCTGCCGACAACGGCCACCAGTTTGTCCTGCCCGGCGCGCGCACCCTGCGCATCGGGCCGCCCTACGGGGTGGACTCGCTGATTCTGCTCAGCACCGCGCAGCCGCTGCCCGACCCCTATGTGCTGAACTTTGAGGGGGTCGCCTCGCGCGGTGCGCGGGGAACGGAATCGCCCCTGCAAAAGCTGCTGACCGACACCAGCAGCGGGACCCGCGGATTTTCCGGCGAAATACCTACCAACTGGGGCATCGGACTAATTACAATTCGCAGTATTCCCCGGGACGCGACGAAGTCACTTCCATGAACTGGCGCCACGGTCAGCCAACTCGCCAGATGAAATCCATCTTCCCCTGAAGGAGAGTCTCCATGTCCGTCTCCCGCCGCCGTTTCGTAACCGATGCCTCCGCCCTCGGCCTGATCGCCGCGCTCCTGCCCGAACTCGCTGCCGCACAAGTTGCCGGACAAGCCGCCGCTCCGCAGGCGCCCACGGAGGACACGCCACACGACTCTTACGCTTTCTGGAATGGATTTTTCGACTCCGTCAACCCAACCATGAATATCAATGGGCAGCCGGTGAAGGCGCGTGGGGCAGCGGATCAGCTTCCCGATCCTGCTGCCGAAACGCAGTATCTGCACTACAACACCGATGTGAAACAACTACGCTATGCCACCGACATCGGAAAAGGCGAGTTGCTGGACCACGCTGGCGACGTGGCCGTAAGCATCGCTCTCTCGCAATTTCGCCCCGGCAGTGCCGACAGCAATGTGCGTGCGTCGCAGTTGCGCGTGGATACCACCCAGATATACCCGCTCATGAACATCCTCGCTCCACTTGCGTGGACCTCGATTGCTTCACTTACACCGACCAAGAAAACCGGCAAGATCCCCTCGCTCGACCAACTCGGTTTCCAATCTCCGCAGGCTACGCAGGGCTCAAGCAATATTCTCTTCACCCAGGGTGCAGGCAAACTCGCCGTCAACGTCTCGAAGGCCGGGGAGGACCGCACCAGATTTCTCCTGTCCGGCAACCTGACCACCGCCGTGGCCACGCAGCAGGCGCTTGCCAACAACGAGTTGGAAGCCCGCCACATCGGTCTGCTCTCCGCCGACTATCTTATGGTCCCTCAGCGGCACGTCGCCGATCTGGCCAAAGAGCTGCCGAATCTGCTACTGGAACAGGGCTATCTTGTGCATAGCGGAGCAGATCAGACTCAGCCGCTGCCAACTCGCGCCGAGAGCACTCTCCCCGGCGTCACCTACGCCACCATGCGCATCAACGTAAAGCCGGTCAACGGTTGTTCGACAGGCAAATCCGCGTCCGCCTGAGACAGCGCAATTACTTCCTGCGCACCCGGCAGAAGCGGTTCACACAAGAGCGGTTCTAAAGGCAGCGAAACGAAATAGTGGCCGGTGAATGCTCTTCATCGGTGGCATGCTGGATGAATGAGCCCGGCGGATCAACAAGGAGATAACCGGGTAAGACAAAGGGGGCAAGATGAATCTTGCGCTAAAAGCACGAGTTGTGGCATGCCTGAGCATCGGGTTGCTGGTGGCGTCGACAGCGGCCTGCGGACAGGATTTCGGAGCGGCGAAAGAAAAAGTGACGCTGGTGCGCAAACTCCCGGCTCTTGTTCATCTGCCCGGCACCACGTTCAAGGTAATGGCGAAGGGGCACGATGACCAGAGCGATGTGGCACACGATTTGCAGGCGCTTCTGGAGACTGAACTGATGAAGGACGATCCGCTGCTGAGGGCGGATGAGAACAATCCGTCTGCCGTGATTACATGCCAGATCACCGGTTATTCGCATCCTCAGCCTACGGTATCCACAAAGCCGGGTTTGGCCCTGAGTATGGGCGCGTCGATGAACCAGTCGTATAAGCGCGTGACAGGAACGCTCAGCGTGTCTTTCCAGGCCAGGAGCGCGGGCGGGCAGATGCTGGGTTCGGACAATGTGACCGCGAAGTATGACGAAGAGTTCGACGGCTTTGGGAATTCGACGTCCCAGGGCGTGAAAGGCGCAGTGACCACCACCTGGAAGCGGCTTAAAGGCGGAGAGAGCAGCGAGAGTCTCAATCCTCCCACCGATGCCGAGCTTCGATCCCGTCTGCAGGCAGACGCCGTGCGGCAGATCGCCGCGCACATCGTGAACACAAAAGAGACCCTGGAGGTATATCTCGCCCGGCAAAAGGGCGCCCTGGACGCGGGCGACAAGCAGGCGGAAGCAGGATTATGGCAACGCGCTCTGGAGACGTTTGAGACCGCGCCGCCGCTTTCAAAGGTGGGCGAGGATGCCTACCGGCTCTACGACATTGGTGTGGCATATGAGGCGCTGGCGTATGAGGCCGAAGATGAAAAGTCCGCAATGAAGTTTCTGGACGAAGCGGCGATCAACTACGGCAAAGCCATCGATGCAAAACCGGCAGAGAAGTATTTCCTTGAGCCGCAAAAGCGCATTGAGACTGCAATCGAACATTACAAAAAACTTGAGGACCAGAAGAATCAAAAAATCGTAACTGCTTCGGCTAAAAGTGACGGAACGCCTGGTAAATCGGGAGCGGTCGGCAAGGCCGCCGTCGCGGCAAAAGCGCTCACCAATGCTCAGGTGATCGCAATGGTGAAATCCGGCGTGGAGGATGACACGGTGGCACAGACCATACGGGCAGCCAAGGCAGTGAACTTCGACCTGAGCGCCGCGGGCCAGCAGGACCTGAACGGCAACGGCGTCGGCGCGCCGGTGATCACGGCAATGAAGGCGCGGGCGGCGCGTAAGCCTCCGGCGGCAGGTAAGCCCGTGGCGGCAAAATGAGCAGCTGCCGGCAAAGCCGACTGGTGTGTTTGGCGATGCTGGCCGCGGCGGCGAGCGTCTGTTCGCCGGCGCGGGGACAAGGAGAACGCTGCGGCGCCGGCAGGGACCTCGTGGTCCAGGCGCTGGAGCGAATAACTCCGCAAAGCGATAACAGCGCATTTGAAGATGCGCTGCAACTGCTTAAGCATGCGGTTTCAGAATGCGGAGAACTGGGCGATGCATGGTACTACCGCAGTCTCGTGGAGCAGCGGCTGGGCCACGACGCACTTGCCAGGTATGCCATGGACAAGGCGCGCTTCACAGGTTCGGAAGCGCTGCAGCAGGGATTGAATCCCCTGGTGCTGGCCACGCCTGCCCGGCGCGGCCTCATCGCGGAAGGAGACGCGACAAAAACGCCAGGCGCCCCCACGGCGCCACTGGGACCGGTGCAGCAGAAGTGGGCGCTGGTGGTGGGCATCGGCCGCTTCATCGACCGGAACATTCCGCGTCTGAACTATGCGACCGCGGACGCGAATGCGTTTGCGGCGCAACTGAAAGATCCGGCCATCGGGCGGTTTCCGGGGGCCAATGTCCATGTGCTGACCGATGAGCAGGCGACCACGAAGAACATCAAGGAAGGACTGAACTGGATCGCGCGCCATGCGGAGCCGAACGATCTGGTGTTGATTTACGTGGCAACGCACGGCACGCCGCGCACGGTGGATTCCGCGGGGGGAGCGAATTATCTGGTCACATACGACACCGAGGTTTACACCGCGGGCAATTTCGACGAGGACGCCATGTATGCCACGGCATATCCCATGGTGGAGCTGTCCAACGCTGTCGCTACGCGCATGAAGGCGCTGCGCACAGCGGTGATTTTGGACACTTGCTACAGCGGCGGCTCGATGAAGAACGAGTCGCCCCGGATGAGCGCCGGACTGGCAAACACAGCTCCGTCGGACCGCATGTTGGAGCGCATGAGTCAGGGCACGGGGCGGATTGTGATGGCGGCCAGCCGGGTGGATGAGGAGTCGCTGGAGAGCGACGAACTCCGCCATGGATATTTCACCTATTTCCTGCTCCAGGCGCTGAAGAATGGCAAAGGAATCACTCCGATGAGTCAGGTCTATGCCGATGTGGCGCAGCATGTATCGCAGCGCGTGTCTGCGCAGGGAATGCACCAGCATCCGGTGATGAGCAGGAGTTCGGAGGATGCGGACTTTGCACTGGGAGTCGCCGGGGCAGAGCCGGCGAAGGCCCTGCAGTAAAGCAGGCGCAAGCCGGTTACTACAAAGGCATTCGACTTCCAAAAACACCGGTCAGTTACAATCGACCATGTTGCGCTTGGAGCTTGAGAGCGCCCTTGCTTTTTAACAACAGCTGATTTTAATTCCGTTTTCGTGGAAGCACCTATACAGTCCGTCCCAACGCGCCGCGCGCAACAACCGGCGTCAGCCATCATGGCGGCTCTGACGCTGATAGGATTCAGCGCGGTTATCGGCCAGATCGTTCTCATGCGAGAGCTCATCGTTGTCTTCAACGGCAACGAGATTTCGGTGGGGATCATGTTAGCCACCTGGCTTTTCTGGACCGCTGCCGGCAGCAGCCTGAGCAGCGGTCTTCGACTGGGCGGAACAAGCAACGCCCGCCGCGCGGTGGCCGCGCTGGAATGCCTGCTCGGCGTGAGCCTGCCGCCGACGCTATGGGCATTGCGCACTTCCAAGTCCTTCTTTCAGACCGTACCGGGAGAGCTGGTTGGACCGTTACCGATGCTGCTGACTTCCCTGGCATGTCTGAGCGTGTTTTGCGTTGTCTCAGGGGCGCTTTTCGCGGTTTCGGCGCGGATGTACGAGACGGAGTGCGCCGTCTCGCCTCGCATCGCTGCCAGCTCGGCTTACTTGCTTGAGGCCGCCGGTTCCGGCTTGGGCGGGATTCTGGCGAGCCTTGTGTTGCTGCGCTTTCTTGAGCCCTTTCAGATTGCGGCCGTCGTCTCGCTCCTCAACCTATGCATGGCAGCGGTCCTGTTGCTCCGGATGAGCCGCAGGCAGTTTTGGGTTGCGGGTGCGGCAGCGGCGCTTTTCGCGATTCTTCTTCTTGCCTATGCGGCGCCGTTGTTGGAGAAGTCCGCGCAGGCGCGCTTGTGGCGGGGCTTCCATCTAGTGGGATCGCGGAATTCGATTTATGGCAACCTGACGGTTATCGAGACCGGGAATCTACGCAGCATTTATGACAACGGCTCGATCCTTGCCAATGCGCCGGACGAGGGCGCCGCGGAAGAGGCCGTTCACTACGCGCTGCTGGAACACCCCGCGCCCCGGCACATCCTTCTGATCGGAGGCGGCGTGAACGGCAGCATCGCCCAGGCGCTGAAACATCCCACAGTCGAGCGGATCGACTATGTCGAACTGGATCCCGCTCTCATCGGCATGGCGCGGCAGTTCTTCCCCGCGGAGTCTGCCGCTTTGGTCTCGGACCCTCGGGTGCATGTGCATTACGCGGATGGGCGGTACTATTTGAAGACGGCCGGCGACACATTCGACGCGATCGTTCTGAATGTGCCCGATCCGCAGACCGCGCAACTGAACCGGTTCTACACCGCCGAGTTCTTTCGTTCAGCACGCGATCGCCTCGCGTCAGGTGGACTGCTGGCCTTCGAACTGCGCTCGTCGGAGGAAACCATCAGCCCCAACCTGGCGGAGTTTCTGCGCTGTATTCAGCGCACCCTGCGGGAAGTATTTCCTTACGTCGTCACCATCCCAGGCGAAACAATCCACTTCTTCGCCGCTACCCGCCCCGATGTTCTGACGGACAATCCCCAAACTTTGATTTCAAGGTTGCGGGAGCGAAATCTCAGCACAAAGTATGTTCGGGAATACTTCATCCCTTTCCGCATGATGCCCGATCGCATGGTGCAGGTTCGTGAGCAACTGCGGCCGCTCAGTTCGACGCCAGTCAATCGCGATTTCAAACCAATCGCCTATTACTTCGACATTGTGCTATGGAGCATGCAGTTCAAGATGGGCTATTCACACTGGTTCCAGGCCGCCGCGCACATCCATTTTACGAGTGTCGTTGCCGCGGTCCTTATTCCCTTGGCGATTGTGGCGATTCTTCTGGCGTTTGTGGGCGCTCGCGAGAAACGCGCCCGCTCTGCCGCGGCGTGTTGCACTGCCGCAACAGGCTTCACACTGATCGCTCTACAGATTCTCCTGCTGCTGGCGTTCCAGTCCATCTACGGTTACGTTTACTACCAGCTCGCGATCCTCATCGGGCTGTACATGGCAGGCATTGCCTTTGGAAGCTGGCTTGGCATCCGCCGCGCCGGTTTCGCCGATGTTACCCCCTGCCGCGCCATGGCAACCAACCAGTTTCTGCTCGCCCTCTCCGGTCCTGCGCTGATATTTGCTGTTAGCCTGCTGGCGAAGATCGGCGGAATGGCGACAACGTGGTTGGCGGCGCAGCTTGCATTCCCTGCTCTGGCTGCTCTTTCCGGCATGCTGGGGGGTTATCAATTCCCAATCGCAACCCAGATCTACCTTCGCGACAGCAGGGCCGGGACTAAGTTGGGTACGCTCTATGCCATCGATTTGCTGGGCGGATGCGCGGGCGCGCTATTGCTCAGCACGTATCTCATCCCGGTGTTTGGATTCTGGAGAACGGCATGGCTCAGTGTGGCGATGAACCTGGCGCCGGCCCTGCTTGCCACGCGAGTAAACCTGGAGGCGAAGAGGTCTGGGGCATAAGCGCTTGCGGTTTGTGCTCGCCGAATACCACCGCTGTAAACATGAAGATGTCAGTGTCCTCATCCTTCCAGCAGCCGAAGCTCATGCCCGCCTTGGCGCAGGTTTGTTCCAGGAACTTCTGTCGATCCCATTTTTCTTCCACGGGCACCTGCGGAAGCAGAAGGCCCTCGAATGCGCCGTTCTTCATCAGCAAACCGTGCTGACCAATCATGATCTGTTGAACGTCGAGCACGCGGCGAAGGGGCGAAAGCACGGAGATTTCATAATCGAGTTGGGATAGCTCCGAAGCGGCGACGGGCTGGAACCGTGGATCGCGCAGGGCGGCCAGCGTGGCCGTGTCCCGCACCGTCATGTAGAGAGGCTTGATCGCGGAGGTATAGCCGATGCAACCCCGCAGCGCTCCCGATTCGCGCAGGGTCACGAACGCGCCGCGCTCCTGAGTCAGCGCTTCGCTTGTGCTCGCGGTTGGTTCATACGCTTCCTTCTCCTCTACCGCATGCTCCACCGATTTGCGAGCCAGAGCAAGCAACTCGTTTTTCTCCTGTTCGTTGAGTGAGAATGGAGTTTCCACTACCTTTCCGCTTTGAGCTTTTACAAAGACGTCCGCGCTGTATCCGACGACGCGCGAGTGATCGCCTGTAACATCGCCGGAATTGGCGTACTTGAGCACCAGGGCCTGGTTCGCTCCCATGCGCTCGGCGGCAATCATTGCGGCTACGATGGGCGCGCCGCCGCAGGCTTCCCATATCCGCGCCTCAAAGTTCCGCGACATGCTGAAGTAGTCCCACGCCTCAAGTGCATGCAGAGTCTTGTGATCGATTTTCACGGCTTCGTCGTAGGGATGGTAGTGGGATAAGTCTGAGCTGGCCAGGATCAGAGTATCGCCGCCCTGTATCAGCTTCGCCAGGGCTACTCCCAGCGCGCGGCTGTTTTCGTAACTCTGATCTCCCATGACGACGGGCACGAGTTGGAAATCGCCCAACACCCGTTGTAACCACGGCAACTCCACCTCGATGGCATGCTCGGCGCCTGCCGATGTGGCATCGTGTCCCTGGCTGGAAAGCCGCATGGTCGAGCTCATCTTGGCCAACTGTCTTGCAAAGGCTTTGTCGACCTGCACTGTGCCCAGAGGCGTCGAGTAAGCGTCGCCCTCGTAGACGGAAGTAAAGTCGAAGGCCTCGAAGTGCGACGGCGCGATCACGACGACTCGCGAATACTTGCGCCCTTTCAGCGCCGCATAGGTGTAGGCAGCCACGGGGCCGGAATACTGATAACCGGCGTGCGGAGCAACCACGGCCAGAATAGGATCCTTGATTGGCGGCGGAGACGCATGCGCCAGCAGGTCGTCGATCATCGCCGAAAGTATCTTTGGGTCGGCCGGATAGAAACTGCCGGCAACTCCGGCTTCTCTGACCTTCAGTGGATCTGCGGCACGAACATGTTGCAATGGCGCAACCGCCAGGAGCGCGACGAGTTGAGCTGCCAGCCAACACATTTTGTAACTCCTCTTGCTGTTCATTTGCCAAACCTCCTGGGCGCCCTCATGTGTGCCAGACACCTGGGATCGGATGCCGGCAGAATGGGCAACTATCCTTTTGGATGAGCATCTTACTGGCCGTGAACCCCACGCGTTCCACCAACAGGCGGCGGCACTGCGGGCAGTAGGTGTTTTGGGCGGGATGCCCCGGCACGTTGCCGATGTAGACGTAGTGCAGCCCCTCGGCGTCGGCAATCGCCTTGGCGCGCTCCAGAGTCGGCACCGGTGTTATGGGCAGGTTCTTCAGCAGGTATTCCGGATGATACTGCGTGAAATGCAGTGGCACATCGACACCCAGGTTGGTTTTGATCCATTGCGCCAGGCCGCGGAATTCAGCTTCGCCGTCGTTGAGACCAGGCACCACCAGGTAAACGATCTCCGTCCACTTGCCCATTTTTTTGAGGGTGACCAGCGTATCCAACACCGGTTTCAACTGGCCGGTAACGACTTGTCTGTAGTACGACTCGGTGAACGCCTTCAGATCGATCTTGACCGCATCCATCTTTCCGTACGCGGTCTTCAGCGCGTCCTCCTGCATGTAGCCATTGGACACGACCACGCTGCGGATGCCGGCTTGGTGCCCGGCATCGGCTGTGTCCATCAGGTACTCCGCGAAAATCACCGGTTCGCTGTAGGTGTAGGCAATGGTCGGACAACTGTACTGCTTCGCCAGGTCGGCAATCTTTTGCGGCGGAGCGTAGTCGGCGGGGATCTGCTCCGGACGCGACTGGGAGATGTCCCAGTTCTGGCAGAATTTGCAGTTGACGTTGCAACCAGCCGTGGCCAACGAGAAAGCGGTTGTCCCCGGCAGGTAGTGGAACAGGGGCTTCTTCTCGATGGGATCGACGTGCGCCGCACACACGCGCGAGTGAACCAGCGAGTAGTAGACTCCTCCGCGATTCTCCCGCACGCCGCAGTAACCGCGTTCCCGATCTCCCACATTGCATTCGCGCGGACACAGCTTGCACTTGATCTTCCGATTTGGAAGTTTCTGGTAGAACTTCGCTTCGACGGTGAATCGCGAATCGTCCTGCTGTTGTTGATCGGCTGCCGAGGGTGTCGCGGCGGCTGGCTGGGCAAGTTCGCTGAAGCCCAGAGCCGTTCCCGACGCCAGGACACACTTCAGGAACGAACGGCGGCCGAGCGGCCCGCAGAGCGGGTTACGCTCAGCGCAAACTGTGGGACTCTCGTCTTCCAGCACATCCAGTCCACGGAACATGTTGAACCTCCCAATCTCCCCCGGCTATACCTCGACAGTCGAAATCCTCCTGGGATCGTTCGTGCCCAGCCTATGCTGCGCATCGGCTGCCGTTGCAATGTAGTGGGGTGCTCTGTCCTCGGCTTCCAGCGTCTTCAATCCATTTTCGGCTCGCTTGCGCTCAATAATTCGCCAGCCGGTGTAATCCAGCGCAACGGGATCCTGCGAAACGATCAGGGCATTGTTTTTCCAACTGTGTTCCGGCTTGAATGCCGGTCCGCCTTCGTACATCGCCGTGGTTGCATCGCAGATGGTCAATCGCATCCTGGTTCTGATTTCCGGCAGCATGTTCAGGTCTGCAATGTACGGATTGCAGCCGTCGGGGTGGTACTTGTTCGGGTTATGAATGACGCCGTACATGTTTTTCAGGGCGATGGTTACGCCTGCGCCGTCATGGTCCTTCAGCACCGGAACATTGATCAGGACGTTCGAGCGTTGGGTCAGGATCTTCGACAGCCGGCTGCCCACGCTGCCATACGCGACCAGTTCCTCTTCGTAATCGACCCGATCGGTGCCGAAGCATTGAAGGCGGTTTCCGCCCATCGCCAGATGGAATCCAGCGTGTTCCATTTCGTCGCTGTCGCGGTCCCATACCACGATATCGCCGGGCTTGATTCCGGCCTCCTGCAACCGCTCGCAAATGGCTTCGACGAGCTGAAGGTTGGTGGAGATTCCGCGCCCCCCCAGAACATTCACCTTGAGTCCCACCGTTTCACCCGGACGGACCAGTTTCCTCCACGCCTCGATCGCATGGTCCCGGTCGAAAAGAGCCTGCATGGCACGATCCAGGAGGCTCAGGATGCGGCGCGAATCCACCGTGGAACCCGTGCCGCGCAAGAAGTCGTCGCGCGCGATCACAACCCTGGATTTCGTGAACGCCGCTCCCTGTTCTGCCGCGGCGAGCAGTCCCGTGCCGCCGCTGGCGCGCAGAACCGCAGCGCCGCTAAGAGCCTTCTTGAGAAAATCCCGTCGACTGGCGATGTGGATTGTGTTCATAGCGGTTCTCTCTTGAACCCACGACCCGCAGCGAGAATCGGAGTTCGGAACTGCGCGGCTTGAACGGTTGAGGCAAAACCAATCGAAGCAAGGCGCTTATCCGCGCAAAAAATCCCCGCCTCTCCCAAGCCGGACCGCCTCAGACTACATTTACCGGAGCCCACGCGATTTTGCAGTGACGAACAGCACGTCTGGCGATGGTTGCCCGGCAAGTTGCGCCCTTCCGCACCCAGGGCCGACAAATATGAATTGTGAAATCCGGCTTTAATTGGGTAGGCTTGGGAATTGGGTAGGCAGGGGCTTCAGTTCAGCATTGGGACGGGCAAGAGATGACTTTTCGGCTCAGCGATCGCGAGAGGTCATTTACATTGCAATGTCTTTTTTTCCTTATTCTTAAAATGGAGCCGACGGTCAGACTTGAACTGACGACCTGCTGATTACGAATCAGCTGCTCTACCAACTGAGCTACATCGGCTTGCTTCTCATCAGATTGTACCTTTGCGGTCCTGGAAGGTAAAGGCGTGCGCAGGGAGAGCGGGGCCGGTTGCCCGCCTCCGGACGGGTAACGCAACCGGCGGGAAAAACGGAAAGAGCCACCCGGCAACAGGGCAGCTCTCTCCTCAGGGAGAATAGTTCCAACGGAGGCAAAACCATCAGAACTTTCTGGCTGCATAGTAGGGGCGTGAGAGGAGAGTGTCAAGGAGAAATCGGAGAGGAAATAAATCTTTTCAATTCAATGATTTAGAGATTATTGCACGGGAAAGGCATGGGCTCGATATTCGACGCGTCTTCGCCTTTTTGTACCCGTGTATCCCCGTTATTTCAGGGTGTTTCTTTGGGTTTATGCCCTGTTTTTCCACAAGTTCAAGGGCGGCATTAACCCTTCGGATGCGGCTTGTCGATAGCCGGTGGCGATTCGACCCAATCTTCCCTCAAATCGAGGCGAATGAACTCGATGTCATAGACCGAGGAGACCGGTTTGCCGCGTGCGATGCGGTAGAGGGCGCGGCCGCCGCCGAGGAAAAACCCGAGCAGGATGGCGGCGCCGGCGCCGATGATCACCAGTACGACGATGCCCATGAGCAGCTGGCCGGTCTTGGCGACTTCGGACTCCATGGGTTGGGGGATCGAGGTGAGGTTGGTCTCGAAGTGCACGGTGGCCAGCAGCTTGTGGCTCTCCTCGGGAATGGCGTCGCCGGACACGAGAGCCACCAGCGGCCCGCTGCGGCGCACCTCCAGGGATGCCTGGTCGGAGTCCAGGAGCGGTTTGGGCCAGGGCGGCAGCGCCTGGCCGCCCGGCTTGGGGCTGCCCGCCTTGAGGTAGGCGCGAATCTTGCTCTCCTGTGCGGCGGCCATCTGCGGGGTCGGGTAGTCGATGATGGTCAGCGTGGCTGGGCCGGAGCGCAGCGAGTAGGTTGCGGTGACGGTCTCCGCGCCGCGATCGAAGCCCACCAGGTCCGGCGGCAGGACTCCGCCCGACCCTGCATAGCCGGCCGGCCCCAGAGCATAGTGGGTAGTCTGCCCGTCCAGCGAAGACTTGGGCAGGTTGCTCAGGATGGGAGGCGCCAGCGCCCTGGACCCGTCAGGGACGGGCAAGTGGCCGGCCAGCTCGCGCAGCTCGGAGCCGGACATGGGGCCGATGGTGGAGAAATTCGCGTCCACCACCGTGTTTCCCAGCCAGAAGAGCACCCGGTTGTGGTTCGAAGTGGCGCCGGCGCCGATCTCCTCTTTGGGCCAGCCCGACTGGCGGTAGAACGTATAAGCGCCGTAGGCGCCGCTGGCGTCGTGGAAGCGTAGCGCGCGCAGGCTGAGCGTCTCGCCGCTGCGCTTGTAGTTGGCCAGCGCGGCGTCGGTAAAGTCGTACTCCTTGAGGGCATCCGCGTTGGCCGGATCAGTCTGGGCTGGGTCGCTCAACGTTTTGGGCGGGTCTGCAGCTACCCATCCGGCAAAGGAGCCCGGCAGCAGCGGTTTGGGCACAGGCGGAAGCATCAGGTGCGTGGCGCCCTGGGTATCTGGGGCCTTGGCCGGCGCAGCCTGCGCCTGGGCAGAGGCTGCGCTCCCGGCCAGCGCCAACGAACAGAATGAACAAGCCAGGATTGGAATCCAACGCATGAAAACGCTCCGTCCTTCAGGGTACACGGTTTGCCGGCTCCCTTGCCGCAGGCGTACCCACCTTCTCATGGATTCACTTCGCCTTCGAGGGGAGTGTTGTCCGGCGCGGAGATCGATTCCCAAGTCTCAAAGAGACCTGGGGTAGCCGGCACCCGGCTCTGAATCAGGAACGCTGGAGGCGGGGGAGCAGCTCGACGCGGATTCTGTTGCGCTTGCGAATCTGCCAGAGGTCGTACTGCGCCTGCATGCGCAGCCAGACTTCGGGCGAGGAGGTGCCGAAGGCGGCGGCCAGACGCACGGCCATCTCCGGCGAGACGGCAGCTTTGCCGTTGAGGACACGGGAGAAGGTGACCCGCCCCACGCCCAGATGCTCGGCCGCAGCCGTTACGGTCATCTCACCGAGATATTCCCGAATGACTTCGCCGGGATGCGGAGGGTCGTACATACGCATGGTGCTCTCTCCTCTCAGTGATAGTCCTGGTAATCGACCAGGATGGCATCTTCGCCCTCAATCGGATTTGCCATGTAGATCGCGGAGCAGCCTGTCGAAGGCCAGCCGGTAGGAGTCGTGGTCCTTCCAGTTGCTGAAATCGGGGATATGGAACTCGCGAATCTCGCGGGCCGAGTCCTTGCCAATATCGGAATCGAAATACTCCCATTTCCGTATCGTCAGAAAGGGGCAAAGGCCGATGGGAAACAAGACCTCTCTCTTCTGCTCAACCTCCCGCTTGCGCGCGACGGCGATCTCCGTCCTCACCCACTCGCTGGCCATGCTGGACTCGGAGAGGATGAGCAACAGCTTGTCATAGACCCGAATGGCTTCGTCGATTTGTCTGTGAACCTTCATGCCGCCGCGCAAATCGTGGGGAGCGAACCAGCAGCGGACGCCTTTGGCCTGAAGGGCGGCGTGGAGGCGTTCGGCGAACTCCTGATCCTTGGTCGAGTAGCTGATGAAAAGCGAGTAGAACTCAATTCCCGTGCCGACCAGAGAAGCCATGTATTTGATCAAGCTTTCGGGAACGCCGGCCCCGCGTAGAAATGCAAGCGGGATATTGCCTTTGGATCTGTAGATCGTGTCGATGCCGATGCTCGAAGGTCCCCGATGAATTAGGGTTTCGAGTCCTTTAGTTCCACTTAGATCGACGTTGGCAAATGTAGTTAGCCCGACGGTTGCTAACGTCAGGTCTGATCGGTCGAGCTTCGCATTGCTCAGGTTCGCCCCCCTCAAGTCTGACCCGGTGAGGTTCGCATCGCTAAGATCTGCCCCACCCTGGTCCGACCCGGCGGGGCGCCCGGCGCGGTGCTCCCCGCGGCGGTCTGCCGCGCTGAGGTCCGCTTCGTATAGAACCGCTCCGTAGAGATCAGCCCTACTGAGGTCGGCCCTGGTGAGGTCGGCCCCTCGGAGGTAGGCCCCAGCTAAGTCGGCCCCGGAGAGGTCTGGTTTGCCCAGAAGGGGCTGTTCACTCCCCTTACACAAAAGGTAATTTTGAATTTGAGAGGGTAGTGAAGGGGTGGCGAGGTAGTCACCGGGTGCTTGACCTGCGCCTTAAGAGGTAATATGTTTATGACAGATGGCCCGATCA
>Ga0182014_10002203_pt1 | contig 24835 bp, 19 predicted proteins | sample 612S2DmetaG_FD_120489 | JGI IMG/M metagenome (GOLD analysis project Ga0182014, IMG submission 120489) | Permafrost microbial communities from Stordalen Mire, Sweden - 612S2D metaG | ecosystem: Environmental > Terrestrial > Soil > Wetlands > Permafrost | place: Sweden: Stordalen | collected...
CCCTGGGTCTCCCGGTAGGCGGCCGACGCGTAGCGCCGGAAGATCTCGGTGGACAGCAGCAGCAGCGGCATGATGCCCACCGACACCAGGGCCAGCCCCACATGCTTGCTGAACATCCAGACCACGATAGCCGCCAGCGACAGCGCGTCGCCGACGATGGCGACGAAGCCCGAGGAGAACATTTCGTTGAGATTCTGCACATCACTGATGACCCGGGTCATGAGCCGGCCCACCGGGTTGCGGTGGAAGAAATGAGTGCTGCGCTTCATCAGGTGCGAGAAGACCTGCAGCCGCAGGTCGAGCATGGCCCGCTGCCCCACCCAGGCCAGCAGGGCGAAGCGGGCGGTCTGGACCCCGAAGCCGGCGATGACGAACCCCAGGAAGGCCGCCACCAGAGGCCCCGCCCCGCGCAGGGAGCCCTTGGCCAGGTGGTGGTCGATCAGGCGCAGGGTGAACTCCGAAGGCAGCACGTCCAGCACCGCCCCGGCCACCATCAGCACCAGCAGGGCCGCCAGACCGAGCCAGTAGGGCTTCAGGTAGCCCACCAGCCGCACCATGAGGGTGTGCCGGTGGGGCTGCTCATCCACTCGGTCGGATTGAAAGAAAGAACTCGTCGGTTCGGCCATGAAGGGATTCTTTCATAATTGCGCTCATGGCATGATGAATGATCCGCTTCGCGGAACTATTCAAATCCCCGGGGAAAGCCCCCGCATTCAGGAAGACGCCATGATGAGATGTGCCGTATTCATAGACGGTAATAATATTTTCCACTCAGCCCGGCAGCTGGGCTTCGAAGTGGACTATAGCCGCCTCCTGGCGCTCCTGGTGGGGCGCGACCGGGAACTGTTGCGGGCCTTCTTCTACACCGGCGTCGACGAGACGGCCGACCGGCAGCGCGGGTTCCTGCACTGGATGCGCCGCAACGGCTTCCGGGTGGTGCAGAAACCGGTGAAACTGGAGCGGGACGGCACCCGCCGGGCCCGGCTCGAAGTGGAGATCACCACCGACATGATGAACTACGCCGACAAGGTCGACCTCATCATCCTGGTGAGCGGGGACGAGGATTTCGCCTACCCGCTCGCGGCCCTGGCCCAGAACGGGGTGCGGGTGGAGGTGGCCGGGTTCCGCTCGGCCATGGCCAACAAGGTCATGGACACCGCCGACCGCTACATCGAGCTGGACCTGCTCTCCGACCGCTTCCGCAAGGAAGGCGGCAGCGACGACGACGCCGACGAGTACCGGGAAAAGCTCTAGTGACGATGCTGCAGGTCCCCGAAGGGTTTCCCACCAGGGTCTGGGTCGAGGAGGAACTGTCGGGGACCCTCCTGCCCCCGGGGCCCTGGACCCTGGTGGGCGACGCCGCCGTGCGCCCGGCCTGGGCCGCCGCCGGCCTGCCTGAGCCGCCCGGAACCCTGTGGCAGCCCCTGTGCGAGGCGGCCAAGCGGCTGGAGACGCTCCTGCCCTGGCTGGAAGCCTGGGCCCGGATCCCCCTGCGGCGCGACGCCACCATCGTGGCGGTGGGCGGCGGGGTGCTCACCGACATGGCCGGACTGGCGGCCTCCCTGTACATGCGCGGCATCCGCTGGCAGGCCTGGCCCACCACCCTGCTGTCCCAGGTGGACGCCGGACTGGGCGGCAAGACCGGGGTGGACCTTGAGGCCGGCAAGAACCTGGCCGGGGCCTTCCACCCACCGGTGGACCTGGTGGTCTGCCGGGCCTTCCTCCGGACCCTGCCCCCCCGGCACCTGGCCGCGGGCCGGTGGGAGATCTTCAAGATGGCCCTCATCGAGGGGGACCAGGCCTGGGCCGGGACCCTCCTGGAGGACGGCCTGCCCGCCCCGGAGACCCTGCTGCGCGCCCTGCGCGCCAAGGCGGAGGTCGTGGCCCGGGACCCGCTGGAGGCCGGCGAGCGCCGCCTGCTGAACCTGGGCCACACCCTGGGCCATGCCATGGAAGCGGCCTCGGACTATCGCCTGCTGCACGGGGAGGCCGTGGGCCTGGGCACCCTGGCCGCCTGCTGCCTGGCCGAGGAACAGGGCCTCGCGCCCTTCCCGCCGGCCTTCCTGGCGCGCGCGGCCTCCCGGCTCGCGCCCCTGGCGCCCCTGGTCCCCCCCTGGGAAGCATGCCTGGAATGGCTTTCCCGGGACAAAAAGAGTGGACCGGATAGGCAAAATCCGGCCCGGACGGCTATATACTGTATTTTGCCCTGTGCCGGCGCCCCAGCGGAGCAGCGGTTGCTGCCCCCAGAGACCTGGGAGTCCGCCCACCGGCGGATGCTCGCCTCTCTCACCTGAACCCGGGATGCGCCCCTTGATACGATTGATGGCCATTAAGCTCCTTCCCGCGCTCACCATAACGATGCTCCTGGGGGCCGGGACGCCGCCCGCGGCGCCCGAGGACGCCAGGTCGCTCATGCTCCAGGCCCGGTCCATGCAGCGGGAAGGCGGCGGGAACGACTCCCAGGGGGCCGCGGCGCTGTACCGGAAGGCCATCGCCCTGGTCCCCGGAAGCTCCCAGGCGCACCTCCGCCTCTCTGAGGCCCTCATGGAGACCGGCAACCTCGTCGCGGCGGTGGACCCCGCGGTCAAGGCCGCCGACCTGGACCCCAGGAGCGGCGAGGCCTGGTCCCACCTGGGGCTGCTCTACTGGAACCTGGCCCAGACCCGCGAGAGCTACCGTCCCGCCTGCGTCGCCGCCCTGCGCAAGGCCGTCAGGCTGCAGCCCTCCGATCCCGAGCTGTGGACCCGGCTGGCGGAGACCCTGGACAGCGTCCAGGACCCCCCCGGAGCCCTGGACGCCTGGCTGAGCGTGGGCCGGCTCAGGCCGTCCGCCACCTACCGCGGCCGGGTGCTGTCGGATTTCGCCTGGGAGCGGGCCATGGAGCTGGCCATCCAGCTCAAGAACTACGACGCCCGCCGGGAGGCTGTGCTGGCCCTGTGCGACCGCCCCAGTCCCGACCAGCGCTACCTGAAGTTCCTGGAGGACCTGGCCCGCGACCAGGTGGACGCCGGCTTCCTCGGCCATGCCGAGGAGAGCTTCCAGCTCCTGGGCCAGTACATTCCCCAGGAGCCCGCCATCTGGGAGAACATCGCCATCATCCAGCTGCGCACCGGCCGCTACGAGACGGCACTGGCCACCCTGGACCGGGCCGAGTCCATGCGCAAGTCCGCGCGGACCTCTTTCAACATCGGGCTCTGCCTCATGAAGCTCGGCAGCTTCCCCGAGGCCGAGGCACGCTGGAAGGCGCTGCTGCCGGCCCTGGGCAGCTCCCCGGAGGACCTCTCCCTCCTCCCCGGGGTGAAGGAGCTCTACGCCACCTGCCTGCTCCTTTCAGGACAGCCCAGGGAGATGCTGGACCTGTCGGCGCCCTGGCCGGAGGCCGCGGACCATGCGGAAATGGTTTCGCTGCGGGCCCAGGCCTTCATCCAGGTGGAAGACTGGAAGCAGGCCCGCGCCGCGCTCAGGGACGGCATGACCCGGTTTCCCCAGCAGGACCTGTTCCAGCGCGCGGCGGAGCTCCCGCCCAAGCTGTTCGACGAGGGCCGGTTCTTCAAGACCGATTCCCGGCGCGCCCTGGTCCAGATGAACCTGGAGGCCATGGCCGGCCTGTGGGCCGAGTTCCGCAGCTGGGACCGCTGCCTGGCCACCGTCCTGGAGGCCCGCAAGGCGGCCCCGGTGCGTGACGTGGAACTGCTGCTGCTCCAGGCCACCGCCCTGGAGAGCCTGGGCAAGCCCGACCAGGCCATCGCCGTGCTGCGGGAGGGCCAGAAGCTCAACCCGAACCACCCCACCCTCCAGAACAACCTGGGCTTCTCGCTGCTGGAGCGGGGCGGCGACCTGGACGAGGCCGCCCGCCTGATCCACGCCGCCCTGCTCCAGGAGCCGAAGAACGGCTCCACCATGGACAGCTGGGGCTGGGTCCTGTTCAAGCAGGGCAAGTTCGCCGAAGCCGAAGCCGCCCTGCGCAAGGCCGCGGAGGAGAGCCCCTTCAGCCCCGAGGTGCACCGGCACCTGGGCGAGGCGCTGCTCAAGCTGGACCGCCTCCAGGATGCCCTGGACGAATGGGATCGGGCCCTGGCCTTCGCCTTCCCCCAGCGCAAGCAGCTCGAGGACATGGCCCAGAGCCTGCGCACCCGCCTGGCCAAGAGCAGGACCGGCGGCGAGGAGCCGGATGCCGGCCCCAGGCCTGACGACGGCCCCGAAGAGACCGCGGACGACGAGGAAGCCGACTGATGCCCAGAACCTGGTTCCTGTTGCCAGCCCTGCTCCTGACCGGGGTCTGCCCCGCCCAGGCCCCGCCCCAGGCCCCGCCCCTGGCCGCCCCGGTCCCCGCGCCCGCGCCCCTGCTCAGGGCCCAGTACCAGTGGGGCTACGCCGGCGCCGACGGCCAGGGCAAGGGCACCCTCAACGTGCTGCTGGACCCCGACACCGGCCGGGCCGTCCTGGAGTTGATGGGCCTTGGCGAGCGGCTGATGCTGCTGGAGGGGGACAGCGCCACCGGCTACCGTGTGCAGATCCCCCGCCAGAAGATCGACGCCAGCGCCCCAACCCTGGCCGCCGTGCCCCTGCCCTTCTTCCCCCAGGTGGGCAACGTCGACGCCCTCTACCGGCTCCTGGCCGAAGGCACCGGGGCCGGCGTGAAGGTCACCAAGCGGGACGCGTCCGGCCCGGTGAAGCTGCGCTACCAGGGCAAGGACGACCGGGGCAGGGAGATCATGGTGTGGCTGGAACGGACGCGTTGGGAGTTGCAGGCCGGGAAGTGAACTAGACGCCCTAGAGCTTGTCCAGGGCGTCCAGCCCCAGCACCGGCGCCCAGGGCAGCAGCTCGTACTGCGCCACCCCGGCCTTGTAGAAGGGATCCCCGTCCCGGACGCCGTCCAGGGTCGCGTCCACGGCGTCGTCCGGCACCCGCAGCAGCAGCGCGCCGCCGGTGCGCGGATCCAGGGGGCCGGAGGCCAGCAGCAGGCCCTTGGCCTTCAGCCCGCCCAGGTAGGCGCGGTGGGCGTCCACGTGCTTGACCACCTCCTCCAGGGGCTTGCGGTAGCGCAGAATGGCGAGAGCGTACATGGATCCTCCGTGGTAGGGGTCAATCTTTGACGATACTGGAACCTACCCTTCCATGGTGGGCTTTTCCCAGGTCCCCGGGGCAGGGAACCGTGGCAAAACCGCGCGGCTTTGTTAAACTCCGATGAACAATGAAAGGATCCCCGGTCCCCCTGGAGACGAAGTGAGCGAGTATCAGGAGTTCAGGCCACCGACGGCGGCCCTGACCGATGCCCCCGCGGAACCGCTGGAACTGGCGGGACGGGGCGCCCGGCTCGGGGCCAAGTGCGTGGACGGACTCACCGTGCTGGCCGTGCTGCTGGGCGCGGGGATCGCGGCCGCCATCGGCATTCCCATCCTGGCGGCGGTCCACGGCGCCGGGCCCTCCCGCCTGTTCGGCCTCACCGCCGCCGCCCTGGTGGCCGGACTGCTGGGGTTCCTGGCCCTGGTGGGCCTGATCGTCCTGAACTGCGTCTGGCTGCAGCGCTACGGCCAGACCGTGGGCAAGCGCGCGCTGCGCATCCGCATCGTCCGCAGCAACGGCGAGCGCGCCGGCCTGGGCCGCATATTCGCCCTGCGCTACCTGCCCATGATCCTGCTGGGCGCCATTCCCAAGCTGGGCCTGCTGATCACCCTGGCCGACTACCTGCTGATCTTCCGGGACAGCCGGAAGTGCCTCCACGACCAGTTCGCCGACACGATCGTGGTCAAGACCGAATGATCGACACGCTGTGCGCCGTGGAAACGCCCGAAGGGGTGGAACTGGAGTTCAGCCCCGCCGGGCCGGTCCCCAGGGCCCTGGCCTGGATGGTGGACGCCGGCATCCGCGGGGCCGCCTACGTGGCCCTGGCGACGGTCCTGCAAGGCCTGGGGCAGGTGGGCCTGGGCCTCCTGATGCTGGGCATGTTCCTGCTGGAGTGGTTCTACCCGGTGGGGTTCGAGGTCCTGGCCCGGGGCCAGACCCCCGGCAAGAAGCTCCTGGGCCTGCGCGTGCTCCGGGCCGACGGGGCGCCGGTGGGCTGGTCCCGGTCCACGGTGCGCAGCCTGCTGGCCTTCGCCGACTTCCTGCCGTTCGGGTTCGCCGCGGGCCTCACCGCCATGCTCCTGGGCCGGCACTCCCGGCGCCTGGGGGACCTGGCGGCGGGCACGGTGGTGGTCCACCTGTCCATGGACCCGGCCCGCCGCCCCCAGACCGGCGGCGCGGCCGAGACCCTTCCGCCGCCCTTTCCCCTCTCCCTGCCGGAACAGCGGGCGGTCATGGGCTTCGCCGAGCGGGCGCCGGGCCTCACCCTCGAGCGGGCCCGGGAACTGGCCGACCTGCTGGAGCCCCTCACCGGCGCCCGGGGCGACGAGGGCGTGGCCAGGCTCCAGGCCATGGCCCTCGGCCTTCGGGGGCTGTCGTGAAACAGGAGCGGTTCGAGCAGGCGCACCGGGAGGAGTGGGACGCCTTGGCGGCCATGCTGGCGGCGGGGGCGGGCGACCAGCGGCTGCCCCAGGCCTACCGCAGGGTCTGCCAGCACCTGGCCCTGGCCCGGGACCGCTGCTACACCGCCGGCCTGGTCCAGCGCCTGAACGGGCTGGTCATGGCCGGGCACCAGGCCCTGTACGGGTCCACCCTGGGGCTGGGCCCCCAGTGGGGCCGGTTCCTGGCCGGGGGCCTGGCCCGCAGCGTCAGGGCCCTTTACCGGCCGGTGCTGCTGGCGGCCATGCTGGTGGCCCTGCCCATGGCGATCCTGCCCCCGGCCATCGCCCGCGACCCGCAGCTGGCCTACCTGGTGGAGAGTCCCCAGGACCTGGCGCGCATGGAGACCATGTACCAGCCCGGGGCGGGCCGCTTCGGCCGGGCCAATCAGGCCCAGACCGACGTGGCGATGTTCGGCTTCTATATCTGGAACAATGTCCGGATCACCTTCCAGGCCTTCGCCGGCGGCATCATCCTGGGCCTGGGATCGATCTTCTTCCTGCTCTACAACGGCGTGCACGGCGGGGCGGTGGCGGGCTATCTGGCCCACGCCGGCCTGGGCCCCCAGTTCTGGCCGTTCGTGGCCACCCACAGCGCCCTGGAGCTGCCGTCCCTGGTGCTGGCGGGGGCGGCGGGGCTGCACCTGGGCTGGGCGCTCCTGGCCCCGGGGCGGCGCTCCCGGGCCCAGGCCCTGCGCATCGCCGCCCGGGAGGGCATGCCCCTGGTCTACGGCGCGGCGCTCATGGACGGTCTGGCCGCCTGCATCGAGGCGTTCTGGTCGGCCAGCGCCCTGGTCCCGCCGGCCGTGAAGCTGGCCTCGGGCGCCCTGCTCTGGACCGCCATGGCGGGCTATTTCCTCCTGGCCGGGCGGCGCCGTGCTTGAGGGGCTGCGGGTGGCCGCGCGCCCGCGCTCCCCTTGGGAGGCGGCGGACCTGGGCCTGGCGCTGCTGCGCGCCCAGGCCTGGCCGGTCTATCGGGCATGGCTGGCCGCGCTCCTGCCCCTGGCCCTGATCCTGACCGTGGCCTGCCGGCAGAGCCCCTGGCTGGCGCCGCTGGTCCTCTGGTGGCTCAAGCCGGCCCTGGACCGCCCGGTGCTGCACGTGCTGGCCCGGGCCACCTTCGGATCGGCCCCCGGCCTGGGGGAGACCTTCCTCGAGGCGCCCGGCTACTGCCGCAAGGGCCTGGCCGCCACCCTGCTGTGGCGGCGCTTCAGCCCCGAGCGCGGCCTGCTGCTGCCGGTGTGGCAGCTGGAACAGCCCACCGGCGCCGGCTTCCGCAGGCGCCGGCACGTGCTGTTCCAGCGCGGCCGGGCCCAGGCCTGGCTGCTCACCCTGGTCTGCCTGCTGTTCACGGCGGTGCTGGCCATGGGCGCCCTGGCCGGCCTCGCCTACTTCCAGCCCGGCAGCGGGGCCCACAGCCTGCTGGCGGCGGCGTTCGCCCCTCCGGGCCACCGCCTGGCCTGGCTGGACCTGCTGCTGCCGGCCCTGCCCACCCTGGCCATGGCGGCGGTGGAACCGGTCTACGTGGCGGCCGGGTTCGGCCTCTACCTGAATCGCCGGGTGCAGCTGGAGGCCTGGGACCTGGAGCAGGCGTTCCGGCAGCTGGGCCAGCGCGCCCGGAACCGGGCCGGGCAGGTGCTCCTGGCGCTGCTGCTGGCGTTCGCCGGCTGGCACCTGCGCGCCCAGGACCGCCCCGCGCCGCCGCCCATGGAGCCCAAGGCCGCCCTGGCCGAGGTGATGCGGGCGCCGGAGTTCTCCACCCGGCGCCAGGTCTGGCGCCTCCGCCTGCGCCATCCGTCCGTCCCGGCTCCGGCCGCCGCGCCCCCCGCCTGGATCGGCCGGGCGATGGAGATGCTGGCGGTGCTGCTCAAGTGGCTGCTCCCAGTCGGAGCGGCCCTCTGGCTCATCCTGGCCCTCTGGCGCCACCGGCACGGCCTGGCCCAGGCCCTGAGGCCGCCCCCCGCCACGCCCCCCGCGCGCATCCTCGGGCTGGACATCCGCCCCGCCGGGCTCCCCCCGGACCTGCCCGAGGCCGCGGGCCGGCTCTGGGACCAGGGTGACACCCGGGGCGCCCTGGCCCTGCTCTACCGCGGTGCCCTGGCCCACCTGGTCCACGGCCTGGGCGTCCCGCTCACGGCCGGCGCCACCGAAGGGGACTGCCTGCGCCTGGGCGGCCTCGCCCTGGCCGAACCGGGCGCCGAGTACTTCGCCCGGCTCACCGCCACCTGGCAGCGGGTGGCCTACGGCGGCCAGCCCGCCGCCGGCCAGGACCGCGACCTGTGCGCGGCCTGGACCAGCCATTTCCTGGTGCGGCCATGAAGGCCCGCGGCGCCCTGCTGATCCTGGCGCTGGTCCTGGCGGCCATGCTGGGCTGGCTGTTCCACACCCAGTTCACCTGGACGCGGGAGGACGCCTGGGCGGGCTTCCAGGGGGAGGCCCAGGACAACGATTTCCTGGCCGCCCAGCGGCTGCTCCAGCGCACCGGCCACCTCGCCGTGTGCCTCCAGGACCTTCCGGCCACCCTGCCGGCCCCCGGAGACGTGCTCATCCTGCCCCGGCGCACCCTGGCCATGGCCCCCGCCGACGCGGCCAGGCTCGCCGGCTGGGTGTCCGGGGGCGGCCTGCTCCTGGCCGAAGGGGCCGAGCCGGAAGCCCCCGCCGGACCGGTGCGGGACGCCCTGTTCGCCCGCTTCGGGGCGCGGCTGGTGCCGGCGGACACCGCCCCCGGGGTGGGGACCCACACCCTCGGCGACGCCGCCCTCCAGCTGGACCTGCGCGGCCGGGCCCGCATCATGGGGCCCGGCGCCGACAGTGCCCTGGTCCGGTGCCCCCTGGGCAAGGGCGAGGCCCTGCTCTGCACCGACCTGGGCTGCCTCTCCAACCGGCGCATCCAGGCCTTCGACCACGCCGACTTCCTCTGCGCCGTGGCGGCCCTGCGCCCCGGGGGCACGGTCCGGATCGTCACCATTGAAAGGGCCGCCACCGCCTGGGCCTGGCTGTGGCGCCATGCCGGCCCGGCCCTCGTCGCGCTGGCCGCCCTCTGCCTGGGGGCCCTGTGGGCCGCCGCGCCCCGGTTCGGTCCGGTGGAGCCCGCGCCCGACCCGGCCCGGCGCAGCTTCCTGGAGCACCTGGACGCCTGCGGCCGCTACCAGTGGCGGGCCGCCCAGGGCCGCCCGCTGCTGGACGCCTGCCGCGGCGCCTTCCTGCGCCGCCTGGGCCAGCTCCACCCCGGCTGGGCCGACCTGGAGCCCGCACAGCTCTGCCCGCGCCTGGCCCAGCGCTCGGGCCTGGACCGGGAGCGGATCGAGCGCGCCCTGTACCACCCCGGCCCCCACGCCGCCGGTTTCCTCGAAGCCGTCCAGACCCTCCAACTCCTCGGGAAGCACCTATGACCAGCGAAGCCCCAACTCTCCCCAACGAACGCCTGCTCTGGGCCCGGGATCTCACCGGCCGGATCCGCGCGGAAATCCAGAAGGTCCTGGTGGGCCAGGAGGACACGGTGGAGCAGGTGCTCACCGCGCTCCTGGCCGCCGGGCACATCCTGCTGGAGGGCAACCCCGGCCTGGGCAAGACCCTGCTGGTGCGGGCCCTGGCCCGGGCCGTGCAGGGCGGCTCGGCCCGGATCCAGTTCACCCCCGACCTCATGCCCTCGGACGTGATGGGCCACGCCGTCTACGACCCCAAGACCGAGAGCTTCCGCATCCGCAAGGGCCCGGTGTTCACCAACCTCCTGCTGGCCGACGAGATCAACCGGGCCCCGGCCAAGACCCAGTCCGCCCTGTTGGAGGTGATGCAGGAGCAGCAGGTCACCATCGAAGGGCGGTCGTTCCCGGCCGGCGCGCCGTTCATGGTGCTGGCCACCCAGAACCCCCTGGAGCAGGAAGGCACCTACCCCCTGCCCGAGGCCCAGCTGGACCGGTTCCTGCTCAAGGTCGCCATGGACTTCCCCCAGGAGACCGAGGAGCTGGACCTGGTCCGCCTGGTGACCAGCGGCAGCGCCGGCGACCGGCTGCAGGTGGAGGCCGTGGCCCCGGTGGCCACCACCGCGGACGTGCTGGAGCTCCAGGGGGCCACCGCCCTGGTGCGGGTGGACGACCAGGTGCTGGCCTACGCCGTGCGCATCACCCGGGCCACCCGCGCCTGGACCGGGTTCTCAGTGGGGGCCAGCCCCCGCGGCAGCATCGCCCTGGTGCGCGCGGCCCGGGGCCGGGCCCTCCTGGACGGGCGCGACTTCGCCACCCCCGACGACGTGAAGGCCCTGGCCCTGCCCGCCCTGCGCCACCGGGTCGCCCCGGCCCCGGAAAGCGAGATCGAAGGCACCACCTGCGACCAGCTGCTCACGGCCATGCTGGAGCGGGTCCCGGCGCCAAGAGACTGATGCGCCCCGCCTCCCGGCTGCTCCTGCTTCTCGGCGCCTGGCTGGCGCTGGCGCTGCCCGCCTGCCTGTGGCCGGGCCGGTGGCTGTCCGGATGGCAGGCCGCGGGCCTGGGCCTTGCCGCCCTGGCCCTGGCGGACGCCCTGCTGGGCCGGCGCCTGCCCGCGCCCGAAGTGATGAGGATCCTGCCCCCGGTGCTGCCCATCGGCGCCTGGACAATTGTGCACCTGCGGATCCGGAGCCGGTCCCCGCTGGGCCAGCGGATCCGGGTGTTCGACGGCGCGCCGCCGCCCATGGACCTGCGCCACCTGCCCCAGACCCTGGCCCTGGGCGCCGGGGCGGCGGCGGAGGTCCAGTACCAGGTCAATCCCCGCAAGCGCGGCCCCGCCCGTTTCCTCCCGGCCAGCCTGCTGCTCTCCAGTCCGCTGGGCCTGTGGTGGATCGCCCGGGAGCGGGGCCCGGAGCAGGAGGTGAAGGTCTACCCCAATTTCGCCCCGGTGAAGAAGTACGCGGTGCTGGCCATGGCCCACCGGCTGCAGCAGCTGGGCATCCACCACCAGCGCCGGCGCGGCGAGGGCAGCGAGTTCCACCAGCTGCGCGACTACCGCACCGGCGACAGCCTGCGCCAGCTGGACTGGAAGGCCACCGCGCGCATGCGCCGGCTGATCTCCCGGGACTACCAGGACGAGCAGGACCAGCAGGTGGTCTGCCTGCTGGACTGCGGCCGGCGCATGCGCTCCCTGGACGGGCGCCTGTCCCAGTTCGACCACACCCTCACCGCCCTGCTGCTGCTGGCCTTCGTGGCCCTGCGCGAAGGAGACGCCGTGGGCCTGCTCACCTTCGCCGGCCCCGAACGCTGGCTGCCGCCGCGGCGCACCCGGGGCGCCCTGGACCAGCTTGTGGCGGCCGTACACGACCTGGAGCCCGGGCTGCAGGCCACCGACTACCTGGCCGCCGCCCAGGCCACCCTGACCCGGGTGAAGAAGCGCTCCCTGGTGGTGCTCATCACCAACCTGAGGGACGAGGACGACGAGACCCTGGGCCCCGCCCTGCGGCTGCTGCGCCGGCACCACCGGGTGATCCTGGCCAGCCTGCGCGAGCCGGACCTGGACCGGGCCCTGGAGGCGCCCGTGGAGCATTTCCACCAGGCGCTCCGGGCCGGCGCCATCGCCGCCTACCTGGACCAGCGCCGCCAAGCCTTCGCCCGCCTCGCCCCCCGGGGCATCCTGGCGCTGGACGTGCTGCCGCGGCAGCTGCCGGTGGCTCTGGTGAACCGCTACCTGGCGGAAAAACGCTCCGGCAACTAGCCCTACCGGGGCGTCCGTTGTCCCGCCCCTCGCGCCTTCCTGTTTCGTTCGAGTCCCGTAGCGGTGCGCCGACCCATCGGTGCGTGAGAGCCTTGGCTCGCGCGAGTAGGCACCCCCGGTTACCCGGGGGCACCTCTCACAGAACTGTGCAAGTGCTGTTCACACACGGCTCCTCGGGATGACGGGTTATGACCCCCGCCACCGGCCGGTTTACGACCTCTCCTATCCCGGAAACAGCATGGGCTGCTCCAGGGCGGCGATGGCTAGGTGTTTTGCGGTCCACCGGTTCCAGACGGACTCGAGCCCCCGTTTGGCGAAATACGCGTTGCAGAGTCCCCGATCCACCACCGGACTGTGGCTCAGCGCCCACAGGGACTTGCGTCCGCTGTAGACGTTTTGCCATGCGGCTTTCCGACTAACACCTAGACGAATCAGTTGAATTGCTATGGTTCGCTTAGTCTTCCAGTGCTTCAACTGGATGGCCCGCAGCCGTCGCCGGATATGGGCATCCAGATTGCTCAGCGTCCTTTCCTCCCCGGCTGTGCAGATTCCAAAGAACCCTATCCAACCCAGCAGATCGCCATTCAATTGGCGGATACACGCACGAAGCGAGTTCCCCCAGTTTCTCGGCGTCAGTTCGCGGATTCGGGCGGCGATGCGGTCCCTGGACTGCTTCGACAACAGGATTTCCACTTCGCCCTCCAACGGCTCTCGCCGCAGTCGGAACCCGAGGAAGTGCCGTTCCTCTGGATGAGCCACGGCACTCTTCTGCTCGTTCACCTTGAGGCGCAAGCGCCTTTCGATGAAGGTGCGGACACTCGCCATAGCCCGTTTCCCTGCACGCTCACTGCGGACGTAAATGTTGCAATCGTCCGCATAACGAACAAAGCGGTGGCCCCGCCTCGCCAGCTCGATATCCAGCTCATCGAGCACGACGTTGCTGAGCAAGGGCGAGAGCGGACCCCCTTGAGGGACGCCCTCTTCCGTGTTCACCATCACGCCATCCGGTAACACCACCTTGGCCTTGAGCATCCGGCCGATCAGGGCGAGGATTCGCCTGTCTTTGACCCGCTGAGCTAGCCGGGCCATCAGGCGCTGGTGATTGACCCGATCAAAGAATTTCTCCAGATCAAGGTCCACGACCCACTCGTATCCTTCTTCCATGATGCCTTTGGCCTGGGCAATGGCCGTGTGACAGCTTCGTCCTGGTCGGAACCCGTGGCTTTCCTCATGAAACGTCGGCTCGTATAGCGGTTCAAGCACCCACCGCACGGCTTCCGCCACAATCCGGTCCACCACATTGGGAATCCCTAGCCCTCTCTGACCCCCACCACTGCCCTTCGGGATCCATTTCCGTCGAATGTTGCCTGGACGGTAGATCCCTGCAAGCAGTTCCTGGGTCAGCCTCGGCAGGATCTCGTCGAGGTGCTCGCGCACATCGGCAATGCTCTGCTGGTCAGGGCCTGGGGCTCCTTTGTTCGACGCCACGTTTTGGAAAGCGATCCCAAGCACGCTCGTCACTGATTCCATCGTCACCAGAGATACATACTCGTCAATGACCTTCGACTTCGGCACCGCGATCGGCTCAGGCTCCCTTGGGTGGGGGTCCAGGCCGCCGTCGGGTCCTGCCTGCGCAGGATCTTCAGCTGTCTCGAAGGGCAGTTCCAGTTGTATCCACTGTTCGTTGACCGGGACCGCCTTCCCTAGACCCGGGCGCTTGACTTCCCTGGTCGAAACCGCCTTTCGACGGCCTTTCGGTACTGCGCGGTCCTCGTTGCTCTGTTGGGCCATCAGCTTTCCTTCTTTCGTTGTACGGCCTACCGATTGCTCGGAACCCAACAGGGCTCATCGGGTAAGACCCCCAGAATTTGTGCCCATCCCGTCGCCAATACCCCTTCCCGCTACCGACGAATACTGGGCTTCGCTGCTGGCAGCCAGCTTACCCTTTGCCGGGAAAAGGCCTTACGGCGCTTCACTTGCGTTCGGAACGGTCACACACCTACGACTTCCACCAGACCCGCCCTCACGGGACGTCCCTCCTGAGAGTTCCAGGGTACAAAATCCCCCTTCTCAATGGGTCTGACGCGACCTGGTGCTCCAGGCCCACGCCCTTGTCTCATCGGTGTTGGGTTCCCTTCGTCAGGGCCCCAGGTATGGACTTTCACCTCCTTTCTGTGGGTCATGCCGACCGCACTGCTCGGCGGCTCTGCCGCCTGCGCGCGAGCCAAGGTCTCACGCAGGCCTTCCCCGCCTGGATTCCAGGTTGCGGTTCAACGGCAAAGGTGGCGATGGTCTGATCCTATAGGCCCCGGGTCCCAGAATTGTTGCCGCAAATCGTTTTCCGATGACTGGTGACGTATTCCAAAAACCAGGCGGGGAAGGCCTGCGTGAACTCTTGCAGCGCCCGCAGCGAAGCGAGGACGCTTCAAGAGATTCACGCACCGGTGGGGCGGCGCACCGCTAGGGGACCCGGGCGAAACAGGAAGGCGCGACGGGCGGGACAACGGACGCCGCAGTATCACTAGTCCCAGTCGGCGAGCACTTCCTGGATCTCGGGGATGGTGAAGGGCTTCTTGAGGATCCGGACCTTGGGGAAGCGGCTGAGGATCGAGGGGATCCGCTCGTCCACGTAGCCGGTGGCGAAGACCACCGGCAGTTCCGGCCTGATGCGGCGCAGCCGGTTGAAGGTCTCGCTCCCGTCCAGTTCCGGCATGTTGAGGTCCAGCATCACCAGGTCGGGCTCCAGCCCGTTCTCCAGCCGCTGCAGGGCCTCCAGGCCGCCGGCCGCGGTCTCCACCTGGTGGCCCAGGGCCTGCAGGATGGGACCGACAGTGCGGCGGATCAGCTCCTCGTCGTCCACCAGGAGGATGCTCAGCCTGCGGAAGGCCGGGGCCGGCGCCGCCCCGCGGCCGGGCGCCGCCGGAGCCGCCACCACCGGGGGGAACACCAGGGAAACCCGCGTGCCCTGCCCCGGCTGGCTCTGGATTTCCACGCTGCCACCGTGGGCCTTCATGGTCCCGTACACCAGGGAGAGTCCCAGGCCGGTGCCCTTTCCCGCCGGCTTGGTGGTGAAGAAGGGCTCCATGGCCCGCGCCCGGACCTCGGGCTCCATCCCGCCGCCCTGGTCCTGGACCGCCAGCTCCACGAAACCCTGGCCCAGGCTGCGGGTGGTGAGCGTGAGCGTGCCGCCGTCGGGCATGGCGTCGCAGGCGTTCAGGCATAGGTTCATGAGCGCGTTGGCGATGGCGCTGGCTTCCCCGTACACCCTGGGCAGGCCCTCCTCCAGCTCCACCTCCACCAGCATCTTCTTCAAGGTGGTGTGGTCCAGCAGGTCCGCCTCCTGCCGGGCCAGTGCGTTGAGGTCCACCTCGGCGGGCGCTTCCAGCTCCTTGCGGCTGAAATCCCGGAGCCCCTTCACCAGGTCCCGGCCGCGGGTGGCGGCGCTGAGCAGGGTCTGGGCCTCCTTGAGCTGGACCGGATCGCCAGCGTGCCGGACCATCAGGGTGGACCCCACCGCCATGATGGCGGCCAGCACATTGTTCATGTCGTGGGAGACCCCGCCCGCGAGCCGGCCGATGCTCTCCAGCCGCTGCAGGTGGTTGACTTGGCCTTCCAGGGAACGGATCTCCTGCTCCGCCCGCTTGCGCTCGGTGATGTCCTGGACGATGCCGGCCATGCGGGTCGGTTTCCCTTCCACGCGCCGCTGGGGGCCCCCGGCCAGGGCGATCCAGCGGATCTTGCCGTCCGCGCGGCGGATGCGGCACTCCAGGCTCCAGTCCTCCTGCCGGGCGATGGCTTCCCGGATGCGGCGGCCCACCCCCTCCCGGTCCTCGGGGAGCACGTGGTTGAAGAACGAGTCGAAGCTCCAGTCGCTGTGGGTGGATTCGTAGCCGAAGATGCGCGCGTGCTCCGCGGTGCGGTAGGCCGCGTTGTCCACCAGGTCGAACTCCCACCCGCCGGTGTGGCTCTTCTCCATGGCCAGGTTCAGCCGTTCCTCGCTCTCCCTCAGGGCCGCTTCGGCCAGCTTGCGCGGGGTGACCACGTCGAACACCGCGACGAATTCGTCCGGCCCCGGGCTGTAGACCGAAATGTTGAACCAGTCGCCCAGGGCGTCCACATAGATCTCGAACCGTTCCGGGACGCCAGTCCGGGCCACCCGCCCGTAGATCTCGAACAGGCCGGGATCCGCCTCCCGGATGCCCGGGATGACCTCGGACACCCACCTCCCGGCCACCTCGCCCAGGCCGGTCTGGACGGAGAAGGCGGTGTTCACGGAAAGGTAGAGGAAGTCCGCGGGCCAGTCCCCGTCGAAGCGCATCCGGCAGTGGGCGAAGCCGTTGACCATGTTCTGGAAGAGGCTCCGGAACTTCTCCTCGCTCAGGGCCACCTGGTGCTGGGCCTGGCGGATCCCCGTGAAGTCCACGAAGGTGACCACCACGCCGCTCACCACCCGGGCCAGGTTGCGGTACGGAAGCAGGCGGACGATGTACCACCTCTGGCCGTCCAGGCTGTGGGCGTGGGCTTCCCGGGGCTCGTGGGAGGCCAGCACCGCCCGGGCCAGGGCGGGCAGGTCGGCGCCCTCGAACTGGGGCACCAGGTTGAGGATGGACCGGCCCAGGTCGCCGTCGATGAGGCCGTAGAGCTCGGTGGCCGAAGGGGTGAAGCGGGTGATGCGCAGCTCCGGGTCCAGGAACAGGGTGGCGATTTCCGTGCAGGTGAGGAGGTTCTGCAGGTCGCTGTTGGCGTCGAACAGTTCCCGCACCTTCAGGTGCATCTCGTTGTTGGTGGTGGTCAGCTCCTGGTTGACCGACTGCAGCTCCTCCTGGGAGGTCTGCAGCTCCTCGTTGGACGACTGCAGTTCCTCGTTGGAGGCGCGGAGCTCCTCGTTGGTCGCCTCCAGATCCTCCACCGTGGTCTGCAGCTCCACCCGGGCGGCCCGGAGCTCCAGGTCCATCTCGTCCAGGAGCGAGGCGTGCGCCTCGCCCGTCCCGGGCAGGTCCGCGGCCGGCACCGGCGCCGGTTCCACCTGGATCACCAGGGCGAACAGGCCGGATTCCCGTTCCAGCCCGGGCATGGGCCGCACGGAGATCCTCAGGAGCTCCTCCCCCTGTCCCGAATCGTGGCGCAGGAGGCCCTGGGCGTTCCTCCCGGGGGCGCCCGCGACCTTGGACAGCAGGCCGCGCAGCTCGCGCCTGAGCGGGCCGGAGGTGCTCTGCAGCAGGTTGCCGCTGGGCGCGCCCAGGGCCGGGTGCAGGAACCGGCCGATGCGGCCGGCGCAGTAGAGCACGTCCCCGAGCTCGTTGACGATGGCGCTGGCGGGGACGTAGTCCTCCAGGAGCATGCGCTCGAACAGGCCGTTGGGGCTGGCGGCGGGCTCCGGGGCGGACCGGATCCGGCCGGAAGCCTGCGGGTTCCGGCCCCCCGCCGGGAAATCGAGGATCGGCCGGGGATGCACCTCCCGCCGGATGAAGACCCGGCTGGCCTTGTCCAGGGGTTCGAACAGCTCCGTGCGGGAGGCCAGCCCTTCCGACGACCCCAGGAACAGCAGCCCTCCCGGCCTGAGGGCGAAGTGGAACAGCGGGACCAGCTTGCGCTGCAGCTCCGCCTGCAGGTAGATGAACACGTTCCGGCAGCTGATGAGGTTCAGCGACGAGAACGGCGGATCCCTCAGGATGTTCTGGGTGGAGAACAGGCACAGGTCCCGGAGCTCCTTGGCCACCCGGTGGAAGGCCCCGTCCGGAGTGAAGAAGCGGGACCGCCGTTCGGGGGAGACGTTGCGCAGGGCCCCCTCGGAATAGCGCCCGGCCTTGGCCTGCATGAGGGCCGCGGAATCGATGTCGGTGGCGAAGATCTGCACCCGCCGGGACGAGCCCAGGGCTTCCAGGCGCTCCACCAGGAGGATCGCCAGGGAGTAGGCCTCCTCCCCCGAGGCGCAGCCCGGAACCCAGACCCGCACCGGGCTGTGGCCGGCGCCGCCGGAGAGCAGGTCCGGACCCAGCTGGGCCACCAGGCCATCGAAGGCGGCCGGATCCCTGAAGAACTCGGTGACGCTGATGAGGAGGTCCTTCAGGAGCAGGCCGGTCTCCTCCGGAGACTGCTCCAGGCAGGCCAGGTATTCCTGGAGGGTAGCGGTGCCGGTCACCTGCATCCGGCGCTGGACGCGGCGGTACAGGGTGGCGGGCTTGTACCGGCTGAAGTCGTTGCCGGTCTTCAGGACCAGCGCCGCGCAGATGGCCTGGAGGGCCTCGGCGGCCTCCTCCTGGTGCTGCGGGAGCGGCGCGGCGGCCCCCTCCAGGATCTTCCCGGGCAGATCCCGGGCCGGCAGGACCCAGTCCGCGACCCCCGCGTCGATGGCGTGCCTGGGCATGCTGTCGTGCAGGGCCGTGGCCGGGGACTGGACCAGGGTCCGGCCGCCCTGCTCCAGGATGGCCCGGAGCCCCGCCGTCCCGTCCCAGCCCGACCCGGAGAGCACCACCCCCACCGCCCGTTCGCCCACGCATTCCGCCGCCGATTCGAACAGGATGTCGCCGGGCAGCAGATGGGACTGGGCAGGCTTCCGGGCGACCCGGAGCTGGTCCGCCTCCCAGCCCAGGGCCATGCCCGCCTCCAGCAGAAGCAGCTGGTCGGGCTGGACCGGGTCCCCTTCCCGGGCCAGGCTGGCCCGGATGGCCCCGTGGCGCCCCACGAACTCGGGCAGCATGCTGGACTGGACCACCGCGTGCTGCTGGAGCACCAGGAAGGCCATCCCGGTCTCCTTGGGCACCTGCCGGAAGAACGCGTTGAGCGGTTCCAGCCCGCCCGCCGAGGCCAGGACACAGACCACAGGGAAGGGGGCCCCCTGGGCGGGAGGATCAGGATGGGGCGTGTCCAAGGTTTCTCGGCTTCGAGATTGGGGTTCAGGGGCGGGATTCAAGCCAGGCGGAATGCCCTGAAGTCTACCATCCCCGGGGTGGCCCATTCAGAACGGAAGTTCCAGCCCCAGGCCCATGCCGATCCTTTCCAGGTCGGCCAGCGTGTCCTCTGGCAGCAGCAGGCCGGCCCGCCGGTTTTCCGTCTCGTGCCGGGCCTCCAGCTCGCCGGGGTAGAAGACCTCGTCGAAGCCCTGGGCCGGCGGCACCGACTTCAGGTCGGCGATCAGCCGCTCCATGCGCGCGCCGAACTCGTCCAGTGGCATGAACCGGGTGATGTCCAGCGCGAACATGAAGTGGCCGGCGCCGCTGACGCGGTCCGGCACATAGGGACCGTTCACCCGGGTGCCGAAGGCGCTGCCGGTGAGCACCCCGGAGAGCATGTCCATCATCACCGAGATGGCGTAGCCCTTGTGCCCGGCCATGGGCAGGATGATCCCGGCGATGGCCGCCGCCGGGTCGGTGGTGGGCGCGCCCGAGGCGTCCAGGGCCCAACCCAGGGGGATGGGCAGGCCCTTGTTCCTGGCCAGGTAGATCTTCCCGCGGGCTACCCCGGTGTTGGCGATGTCCAGCATCATGGCGGGGTGCTGCCCGGCCGGCGCGGCGATGGACCACGGGTTGGACCCCACGGCCTTCCTGCGCCCGCCCCAGGGGGCCATGGCCGGGCTGGAATTGGTGGAAAGGAAGGCCACGCAGCCCTCCCGGGCCGCCATGCGGGTGAAGTACATGGCGGTGCCGAAGTGGCCGGAATTGCGCACCGCCACCGCGCCGACCCCGTGGGCCTTGGCCCGGGCGACGGCCTCCCGGGCCGCCCGGGCCGTGAGCACCTGGCCGATGCCGTCGCGCCCGTCCAGCACCGCCACCGCGCCGGCGTCCACCACCAGCTCCGGCGCGGTCACCGCCGCCATGACGCCGCTCCGCAGCCGGGCCAGGTACCAGCCCAGGCGCAGCACCCCGTGGGACTGGTGGCCCCAGAGGTCGGCCTGCACCAGGGTGTCGGCCACCAGGCCGGCGTCGGCCCCGGGAACCCCTGCCTTCACGAAGGCTGCGGTGACGAAAGCCTGGAGCCGGCCGGCGGCGATGGGAGCCTGGGTGGTCATGGGGGAACCTCGCCCCCAGTATGGCTCAGTGTCAAGCCCCTTGCGGCCCTCCGGCGGGACGCGCTGGCCTTTCAACCCTTTGCCCAGGCCTCCAGGCTGTCCAGTTCCCCCTGGAGCCTCCGGCGGCAGGTGAGGTCGTCCCCATCCGGGGGGACTCGCCAGGGCTTCGCATAGCGCACAATGACCCTGGAGAAGGGCTTGGGCACCAGCATCCGGTCCCAGGAGGACAACTGCCAGGCGTCTTCGTAGGCCACACATACGGGGACCAGGAAGGCCCCGGTCTTGCGGGAAACGGCCAGGGCCCCCGCCCTCACCTCCTGCGGCGGGCCGTGGGGGCCATCCACGGTGATGCCCAGATCCCAGCCGTCCTTGACCACCTTGATCATCCGCACGCAGGACGGTCATTCCCTGTCAGCCATTCCGGAGGCGGACCGGGCATTCCGGGACCGGGCTGGGTCTTGAACCGTCGATGCATCCAGAACCACTGGCAGGGCTGCTCCCGCACCCGGGCCTCGATCCAGCTGGTCATGAGCTGGGTCGTGGTCCAGACATCCCTGGCGGAATCCCCGGTATCGGACGGATGGAAGGAAGGAAAGGCCCGCACCGTGATCGTCCCGTCCACCTCGACCCGGCTGGCGACAGGAAGGATCGGCAGGTCGTAGCGGCAGGCCAGCATGGCGGGGGTGGAAAAGGTGGAAGCCCACCGGCCCATGAACGCCACGAACACCCCGGTGGTCAGGGCATCCTGGTCCAGGAGGAAGGCCACGACCTTGCCTTTCTTCAGCGCCTTGAGCGTTCCGCGCACCGCGCCTTCCTTGGCGATGAACGAGTTCCCAGATTTCATCCGGAATTGCCGGAGACGGGTTTCCAGAAGGGGATTGTCCAGCTCCCGGCCGATCACGGTCAGGTTCAGGCCCTCGAGGCCAAGGGCCAGGCCCATGAGTTCCCAGTTGCCGAGGTGGGCGGTGAGTCCGATCACCCCCTTGCCTTCCGCCAGGGCAGCCTCGATGTACTCCCGCCCCTGGATCCGGGTGATTCGGCGGATGGCCTCCGGGGACGCCCGGAACGAACGCAGGATCGTGAACAGCAGGGTGCCGAAATGTTCGAAGCAGGCCCGGGACATGGCCCGGATCGCCCGGTCGTTTATGCCGAGGCTGGCGTTGCGCAGGTTTTCCCGCACCACCCGCCGGTGCCTGGCGTCGATCCGATAATAGAGGCGTCCCACGGCGCGGCCCAGGGCCCTGGCCAGCCACCAGGGCACAATGCCGACCAGCGCCTGGAGGGCCAGGAACAGTCCATACTGGAGGCGGTGGGCGAATGTGGGACGGTGGTTGCGGAGGTTTCCGGCGCCCTGGCGGTGGACCGATGGCATGATCATGGATTCCAGGATCCGTGGAAGGTTGGGAGAACCAGGTCGTTGGGCTCCATTTTATTCGAATGGCCTCCTTGAACGATATCGTCGGGTACCGGCCCTCGACGCCCTCAACCGGCGTCCTGTAGATTCGATCCTTGGGCGGCAGTGCGCTAAGATCCTGTGTGGTCTAGATGTCTTCAACACCAACGCCAGAATACCCTCTTTCTGCGGATCCCCATGCACATCCAAGAGCTCATCCTCCGACTGCAGCGCTTCTGGGCCGATCGCGGCTGCCTCATCGGCCAGCCCTATGATCTGGAGAAGGGCGCCGGCACCATGAATCCGCTCACCTTCTTCGGGGCCCTGGGACCCCGGCCCTGGAACGTGGCCTACGTGGAGCCGTCCCGGCGCCCCGCCGACGGGCGCTATGGCGAGAATCCGTTCCGCCTCTACAAACACCTGCAGATGCAGGTGATCCTCAAGCCCTCCCCGGCCAGGGTCCAGGACCTCTACATCGAGAGCCTGGAAGCCATGGGCGTGGACCTGCGCAAGCACGACCTGCGCTTCGAGGAGGACAACTGGGAGGCCCCGACCCTGGGCGCCTGGGGCGTGGGCTGGCAGGTGATGCTGGACGGCATGGAGATCACCCAGTTCACCTACTTCCAGCAGGTGGCGGGCATGGACTGCCGGCCGGTGTCCGCGGAGATCACCTACGGCATCGAGCGCATCTGCATGTTCCTGGACGGCATCGACAACCTCTACGACCTCACCTGGGGCGAGGTGAAGACCGACGACGGCGTCTTCCCGGTGAGCTACCGCACCGTGCGCCAGCGGGAGGAGTTCGAGCTGAGCGCCTACAGCTTCGAGCACGCGGACCTGGACCTGCACTGGCAGCTGCTGGCGGCCTTCGAGAAGGAGGGATGGAGGCTGCTCAAGGACCACGGCCACTATCTCTCCGGCTACGAGCAGGCGCTCAAGATGAGCCACACCTTCAACGTCCTGGACGCCCGGGGCGCCGTCTCCACCACCGAACGCCCCGGCATCATCAAGCGCATCCGCGACCTGGCCTGCGGCTGCGCCCGGGCCTATGTGAAGAACGTGGAGAACGTGGAGAACGTGGAGAACGTGGAGAACGTGGAGAACGTCGAGCGGGAGCAGGCCCAGCCCGGCGCGGCCAAGGGAGAGGGGGTGCGGGCATGAGCGGAACCCGGACCCTGCTGCTGGAAATCCACTGCGAGGAGATCCCCTCCCGCTTCCTGGCCCCCCTCGCCGCCGAGCTCACCGAAACCGCCCAGGCCTTCATCCGGGAGCAGCTGCAGACCGAGCTGGCCACGGAGCGGTTCTACTCGCCGCGCAAGCTGGCCTGGCGCATCCCGGGCCTGCCCGTGGTCCAGGCGGACCAGACCGACACCCAGACCGGACCGCCCCGGCGCCTGTGCGTGGACGACCAGGGCGCGCCCACCCAGACCGGGCTGAAGTTCGCCGAGAAGTGGGGCGTGGGCTTCGACCAGGTGCGTTTCACCCAGCCCGCGGGCAAGAAGGAGCCGTGCGCCGAGGTGACCCTGGTGCGCCGGGGCCGGCCCACCCTCGAGCTGCTGGCCGAGGCTCTGCCCCGGCTCATTTCCGCCCTGCACGTGCCCAAGGCCATGCGCTGGGGCTCCAGCGAGTTCCAGTTCGTGCGGCCGATCCGCAACCTGCTCTGCCTGCTCGGATCCGAGGTGGTGCCCTTCGTCCTGGACGGGGTGCCCGCCGGCAGCACCACCTGGGGCCATCGCCTCTACCACATGGACCACCCCGCGCCGGTGGCCGTGCCCAGCCCCGAGGCCTACGAGGAGACCCTGGAAAGGGCCGGCGTGGTGGTCTCCTGCGCCGAGCGCCGGGCCCGGCTGGAGCGCCAGCTGCACACCCTGGCCGCCCAGGCCGGGGGCCGGGTGGTGGCCGACGGGCACCTGCTGGACACCCTGGCGGAGATCGTGGAGTACCCCACCATCATCGCCGGGGCCTTTCCCGAATCCTTCCTGGCCCTGCCCAAGGAGGTGCTGGTCACTTCCCTGGCGGAGCACCAGAAGGCCTTCTGCGTGGAGGACGCCCAGGGCGTCCTGCTGCCCGCCTTCCTCACCGCCGCCAACCGCCCGGACGATCCCGACGGCTTTCTCAGGAGCGGCAACGAATGGGTGCTCCGGGCCCGGCTCTACGACGCCCGCTTCTTCTTCGACGAGGACCGCAAGCAGCCGCTCCGGGACCGCCTGGAGAAGCTCAAGCACCTCACCTTCCAGCGGGAGCTGGGCAGCTACTACGACAAGACCCAGCGCATCGCCGCCCTCTCGGAGGCCATGGCCTCGAGCCTGGGCCTGGACGGCACCGACGGCCGGCTGGTGGCGGAGTCCTGCAAGTGCGACCTGGTGACCCTCATGGTGGGCGAGTTCCCCGAACTGCAGGGGATCATGGGCGGCGAGTACCTGAAGCGGGAGCAGGCCCACGAGAAGGTGTGGATGGCGGTGAAGGAGCACTATCAGCCGGTGTCGGCCGACGGCCCGATCCCCGCCACCAACCTGGGCGGCATCCTGGCCATCGCCGACAAGCTGGACACCGTGGCCGGCTGCTTCGCCATCGGCCAGATCCCCACCGGCTCCAAGGATCCCCTGGCCCTGCGCCGGGCCGGCCAGGGCATCGTCCGCATCCTGTTCGAGCGGGGCTGGAACCTGAACCCCATGGCCATCGCCACCCTGGCCCTGGACGGGATCGGCGGCAAGGCCACCCGGCCGGCCCCGGAGACCCTGGAGGCCCTGGAAGGCTTCTTACGGGACCGGGTGGGCTACCAGCTGGAGCAGGCCGGCTACCCCGGCCCCGTGCGCCGCTCGGCCTTGGCCGCCGGCTGGACCGACCTGGTGGACCTGAAGGCCAGGTGCGAGGCCTTGTCGGCCTTCGCCGACGACCCGCGGTTCCAGAGTCTCGCCCAGAGCGCCAAGCGCATCGGCAACATCCTCAAGGACGAGGCCCCCGGTGCGGCCCTGGATGCCGGCCGGCTCCAGGAGCCCGAGGAGCAGGCCCTGGCCGGGCTGCTGGCCCGACTGGAAGCCGTGGCGGAACAGGACCTTCTCCTGCATGAGTTGGCCGAGCTGGCCGGCCCGCTGGAGGCGTTCTTCAACGCGGTAATGGTGAAGTGCGAGGATCCCGCCCTGCGGGCCGCCCGCCTCGCCCTGCTGCGCCGGCTGCAGGGGGCCTTCCTGCGGGTGGCGGACTTCAGTTTGTGGCAGTGACCACCATTGGGTCCGTTCGGGACGCAG
>Ga0182014_10002204_pt1 | contig 24830 bp, 18 predicted proteins | sample 612S2DmetaG_FD_120489 | JGI IMG/M metagenome (GOLD analysis project Ga0182014, IMG submission 120489) | Permafrost microbial communities from Stordalen Mire, Sweden - 612S2D metaG | ecosystem: Environmental > Terrestrial > Soil > Wetlands > Permafrost | place: Sweden: Stordalen | collected...
ATCTCGTGCCGTTCGGCACAATTCAGGTAACGCGTCGTCTCGCCATCTGAGAAAGACTGACTTCTGCCACGGGCTGCTAGGCCAGTGCCGCCAATGGTGACGATTTCACCCGGCGAAACCGGGCCTTCCTGGAAGCTGGCCGCGTTCACCACCGCCGTGATGCTGGGTGGAGGGGGCTGAGTCAAGATACGGAGGCGATCGTTCCATTGGTCCGCGATGTAAACATTGCCGGTGGAGTCTGGGACGACGGCGAAAGGCCTATTCAACTCAGCGTTGGTGGCCAGTCCGCCATCGCCACTGAAGCCTTGCGTCCCATTTCCCGCAATGGTCGTGATCACTCCGTTTGAGGCCTTGCGGATTCGGTTGTTATAAGTGTCCGCGATGTACAGTGTGCTGGCGGAGTCCACGGCAACGCCGGTGGGCATGTGAAACTCCGCGCTGATGGCGGGGCCGTTGTCCCCGCCGAACCCATACGTCCCGTTTCCAGCGATGGTGGTAATCACCCCGTCGGCCACTTTGCGGATCCGGCTGTTGCCCATATCGGCGATGTAAAGGTTGCCAGCGGAGTCCACGGCAACGCCGGCCGGCTGGCTCAGCTCGGCGTTGGTGGCCGGCCCGCCATCGCCGCCATAGCCTTGGCAGGGCGTGCACTTCGGGGGCGAGCCGATGCAGATCGTGCCGGGGAACGGACAGCCCTGCACGGAGCCGGCCACAGTGGTGATCACCCCATTGGAAACCTTGCAGACACGGTCGTTAAGCTGGTCGGCGATATAGAGATTGCCGGCGGAGTCGACCGTGACACCGCTGGGCTGATACAAAGCGACGCTGGTGGCCGCTTGGTTGAGCGTCACGTTGGTGCTATATTGCGAACAGGCCGCGCAGCCCGCTACGGTAGTAATGACCCCGTTTGAGACCTTGCGGGTTCGGTTGTTATTAGTGTCGGCGATGTACAGGTTACCAGCCGAATCCACGGCGACGCCTTCGGGAAAGTACAACTCGGCGTTGGTGGCCGGCCCGCCATCCCCGCTGAAGCCTCCCGTCCCGCTTCCCGCCACCGTGGTGATCACCCCGTTGGTCACTTTGCGGATGCGGTGGTTCCCAATGTCGGCGATGTAAAGGTTGCCTCCGGAGTCCACGGCAACCCCTCCTGTGTCCAGCCCGGCGTTGATGGCCGGCCCGCCATCGCCGCCATAGCCCCCCAACCCGTTTCCCGCCACGGTGGTGATGATTGGTGTGGTAGTCTGAGCAAATGTGAGCCAGGACATGAACAGGGTTAGAAAAACGGCGCGCAACGGGCGCATTTCCATCAGGATTCTCATTTTGGACTCCTAGGTTCTATTCAGGATACACCCAGGGCTGCTATCCACGATAAGTCTTGATAAGTCCCGATCGCGTCAACTGGACGGGAAGCGCGGGCCGCTTCCTTGTGCCGTCGATGCTGCCGAAGGCTCACGCAATCAGCGGGGTAGCTTCCATTTCGAGATTTCGCGCGATAAACGCCCCGGCTTCCGGCAGTCCGCCTTGAGGAAGGGTCTCCTCGGGGTAGCCGCCATGTCGTCCCTTCCGGACGCTTTCCTGCGAGCGCGGAAGCGGGGTCGGCGGCGGTGCGGGTTGGCTGCGGCTTGCCAACGAATGGGTCGGGTCATTTTTCTTGAACGCCCGAGATGCCGGGCCTCGCGGAATTTGGGTCGGGCGAGGTTTGAGGCTCGCCAGCGCGCTGCCGGGCTGGCTGGACCCGGTTCAGAGGGCGCCCCGCACCAGGATCGTCACGACGCCGCCCGAAACCTTGAATTCGACCCGGTCGCCAGCCTTGAACCCAGCCCGCCGCCGGACCTGATCCGGTACGGTGAGCGGTATCTTGTTTTGGATGGTGACGGTCATGGGAATGGTCGATCCACTCATAGTGTAGCGCCCAGGCCTTTACCCCGCTGCGGGTCCACCAAGTACACCTCCGGCAAGAATGCCGGGCAACAGCACGACGACCTGCTAATCGTCTATCCCGAGGGCCCGAACGGTGGGATGAAGGCAATCTATTTCGATGCCGAAGGCCACGTAATCCACTACACCGGAACCGATCCGCACCGCTGGGCTCAGACTGCCGGCGTACGCGCAGAGGGTCCCTTACCGTTGGCCATCTTCGCTCGGAGGAAGCCGCCGAGGATCGGGTCCCGCGCCAAACGCTCGGCCCGTCGTCTTTGCGCCTCCTCCTCGCCCAATTCGGCAACTTCGCGCAGAAGCCGCTGCTGAATTTCCGCCTTCATCTCGACACAGTCGAATTCTTTCCCGGGCCTCATGGCATCACAACCTCTCGCGGTGAGTAGATCCTCGGGCTTCGATAGCCACGTAGGCTATTCACTCCTTCGTACCCTCCTATTTTCTCAAAATGGACGATGTGTCTGAAGTTCCAGCTCACCACCAGATCCACGCTGGAAACCGTTGCTACGGCAATGTGAGCCGCATCGTTGCTGGACGCTGGCCCCACGACCCGCGCTTCCAGGTAGGCGTTTCGCAGCCCGTCCGACTCCGGTGATGCACTAACGATCTCCACCTGCTGTGGAGGCAGGTCTGCCAGCACGGCGCGAACCGGGTCCGGAGCCAGTTCCAACTCGTCGAGTGTAACGCTGGAGACCACGACGATAAACCGCCCCTGCCGAACCTCTTCGAAGAATCGAACGCTCTCGACCCTGAATTCGTCGTCGAAGCATCCCCCGAACACCGACGTATCCGCGTAGACGCGAAGAGGCGTCCTCATAGTTGCCATTATGTCTCACCCGAATGGACAAGTCGCCACCGCATTTCGACTTTCAGGGCATGCGCCATTGCTTGTATGAATCGACGATACAATCGCCCCTCACTTTGCCAAATTGAAACCTTCCACCACGATCTTCGGCCGCTCGCCGCGCGTGTCCGCATCTTCCAGCCTGGTGACAATGGTCTTGCGTTCATCCGGCATCAGGGCCACATAGTTATCGCTATAGAGCGCCGGAAGAATGCGGTCGCCCGTCTGGCCGCGCACGGCTTTCACCCGCACCATCAGCGCCGGCTGCGGCGAAGTGTTTTGCAGTTGCGTGGTCATCACCCACTCTCCCGCGCGCTGTTCGATTCCGGTTTCCGCTTCCACCGTGACTTTGGGCAGCGCGCGGATGGCGGCGAAGTGGTTCTCCGCCGTGCCGCGCAGGTAGAAGTTCTCCGAGACCACGGCGCCCGCGCGGGTCAGCTTGAGGCGGATGAAGTGCACCGGCGTGAGTCCGGCCGGATACTCCAGATGTATAGGCGAAACCGTGCTGTCTTCGTTGCTGTCCACAGCCGCGCTCTTCTCCCAGCGGATGCTTCCATCCAGATTCAGAACCTGCGCCGATACAGTGAGGCCGCCCACGTTGCCTCCGCTGTAGTTCACCACCTCCACGTTGTCGCCCACCGGGTTCCATTGCACGTGCAGCGGCTCGGAACCCTTCTTGGCGCCGAAGTAGCCGGCGTTGGGCTCCAGGTAGTAGTCATAAGTCTGCCACACGAACGACGGCCACGCCGGATGGCTCATCCACAGCAGCATGCCCATGCGATTGCGGCTCTGGGCTTCAAACATGGCCCGGTAACCGTCGTAGTTGACGAACTGCGCCAGCTCGATCCAGTCCGCGGCGTTATTGGCGCCACCGTAACCGGTGTCGATCACTTCGCGGAAAGATGCGCCTCCCTGCGCGCCCTGCAAACAAAAATCGTGCAGGCCCCAGACGTCGTTCTGCGGCCAGAAATCCTCGTCCGGCATCATGGCGCGCAAGCTGTCGAGGGTCGGAATGTCGGGCATGCCGAGCTCGCTGTGCATCTTCGGAGTCGCGCGTTGGGCGAAATAATAGCGCGGCGGCATGGCTTGGTAAGGTCCGTGGCCGCTGACGACGTCGTCGGCCGAGCTGGGAATGTAGTGGAGGCCGGGTGCGAGATCCGCCAAGATACCGCGCAGGCCGCGCTCGATCGGGTCCGGCGGATAGCCCTCGTTACGGCCCACGTACAGCCCGATGGAAGCGTGCTGCCGGTTGCGCAGAACGTAGTCGCGCGCGTTGGCCAGGAACATGGCGTTGTCGTTCGGGTCCGGCCCGTCCCACGGATTGGCCAGCCAGAAATCCTGCCACACCACGATGCCGTACTTATCGCAGGCATCGTAAAATGCGTCGTCGCCGGTTTGCCCCACCCAGTTGCGGATCATGGTGAAATTCTGGTCGCGGTGATAGCGCACGGCGGCATCGTATTCGCGGGCGCGGTAGCGCAGCATCGATTCGGGGAATCCCCAGCTGCCGCCGCGCCCCACGAATCGCCGCCCGTTGATCCAGATGCGCAGGGTGTGGTTCGCTTCGCTGTAAGTGAAGCGGCGCACGCCGGCACGGAACGACTGCCGGCCGGAAACCGCGCCGCCGGTTTCGAAGCTCACGTCCACCGGGTACAGGTTCGGCTCGCCATAGCCGTTGGGCCACCACAATTTCGGATTCTGCAAATGCAGCGTGGGGTGGTCGGACGCGTCCAGTTTCACCACGCGGGTTTCGTGCGCCCCGAGCTTCACCGCCTGTTCGAAGGGCGCGTCGCCGAACCGCCCGCGCAGGGTTCCACTCACGGGCGCGGCGGTGCGATTGACCAGCGTCGCCTCTATGTGCATGTCGGCCGTCGAGCCATCCTCCGCCAGGGCAACCGTATCGGCCTCTGAGTTTTGGACGGTTACGGCGCCGCTCTGAGAGAGAGACACGCCGGCCCAGATGCCGGTGTCGCGCCCGCGAACAGTGGGAATCCAATCCCAGCCGATGGAGGCGTGGTAGGTGGGGTTGTCGGCCCCCGGGGCGCCGCCGTTCTTGCCGGGAGTCTGCAGCGTTTTTTCTTTCACGCTGCCCGGCGTGGCCAGCTTTTCCACGCGCACCGCCAGGGCATTCACGCGGCCGGGGCGCACGAGTGCGCCGACATCGAATCGCGCGCGCATAAAGCCGCCTTCGATGCGCCCCAGCCGCTGTCCGTTCAGGAACACTTCCGCCTTCCAGTTCACGCCGTCGAAGTCCAGGAACGCACGGCGGCCGGCCCCGAGGCGAGGCGCGGTGAATTCGTCGCGATACCAGAAATCGGAGCAGAAGAAAGAATCCGAGATGGCGAGCTGGTTGTCGCCGAAGTTGGGATCGGGAATCGCACCGTCATTCCACCAGCTCGAAATCACCGTAGCCGGAACGGTCGCAATCATCCAGGAAGAGTCGGCAAAGCCGGGTGTGGATAACGCCGCGCCGGCGGCATGGACCTGCGAAGCGCGTTCGATCCGCCATTTGCCTCCCGACAGATCCAACCGGCCATCGTCGGTTGCTGAAGCCGGCGCCGGCTTGGCTTTCGCAATGGGACCGCCTCTGCCATATACTTCCAGTTCGCTCAGAATATACGGCTCCTGGGCCTGCGCACCGGTAAGCCACAGGCGCACCCAGCGAGCGTGGGCGGGGCTGGGCAAATGAATATCGTCGGTCAATCCGCCGGCTTCCGGAAGCGGCTGCAGGGTGCGCCAGGCGTGGCCATCGCCCGAGATTTGAATCTCGCCCGCGGCGGCGCGGTGAATCCAATACAGCGCCACGCGATCGAAGGTGCAGTCCGCACCGAGGTCCACCGAAACCCACTCGTTGCCGGCGCCGGCGCTGCGCCAGGCGCTGGTGAAGTCGGACGGGCCGCCGGCGCGCACCCTCTGTTGCCCGTGATAAAAGCGGGCTTCGCCGACGTGCCACTGAACAGCGCGTCCGCTTTCGAAATCGAAGCGGTAGAAGCGCTGCGTGGCGCGGGTCAAACTGGGCGGCCACGCGATCGACGCTTTCCATTCGCCCGTAGGATGAGCCATGCCGTAGGCGCGCCCCAATTCCCGCCACGCCTTCCCGTCGGCCGACCCCGAAACCACCACCGCCCATTCCTGGTTTTCCGGTGGGCGGCCTTCGACGGTGCCTTCCAGTTCGACGCGGTCGATTTCCGGAGGCGCGTCACCGCCCCATTCCAATTCCACCCACGCCCGGGTTCCGTTCAGGTCGACGGTGGTGACCCAGTTATCGTCGAACAGCAGCTCGCGCTGGTTCTTGGGCAGGACGCCCTGCTGGCTGGTGCGGACCGCGATCCAGCGCGGCTGGCGGGTTTCGCGAATGCCATCGGTCACGAGCTGCGCGGTGAGGTTGTAATCGTAGCTGCTGGATTGATACGCCGGCCGGTGAAGAGCCAGGTTGCGATAGCCGGTGGAATCGATTTCGAGGGTAGGCGACCAATCCTCGCGCGGGTCGCCGGGATAGACGCCGACGCCGCGGGTGTAAGTCTGCGCGGCCAACGGCGAGAGCGCCGCCAGCAGCAGGAGAAGTTTTCGATGGAACATCATGGCCAGTACCTCGTTGCGCAACAAGCTGGTGCTCTAGCAGCCTGTGGTAGAAGTGGCCCTATGGCCGATCGCAGGCGAAAACGCCTGCTCCATAGTTGGCACATCGACGTCATACAGCCCTTGTGGAGTAGGCCCTTGGCCTGCCACGGCTTCTGCCAAGGGCTGCTAGGGAACATGCGATTCAACCGCTCTTCGCCGCGAGCCCACAAAACCGTAGAACACAATATATAGGTAGCAGACGGCGGGCAGCAGAAAGGCGATCTGCAAGCCGATGCGGTCCGCCAGCGCGCCCTCCGCGATGGGAATAATGGCGCCGCCCACGATGGCGGCGATCAGGATTCCCGATCCCTGTCCGGTCAGCTTCCCCAACCCGTCGATCCCCAGGGTGAAGATGCTGGGAAACATGATGGAATTGAACAGCCCGACCAGGATGATGCTCCACATAGCCACGTGGCCGCCGGTTGCGACCGACGTGAGCACCAGCGCGCAGGCTACCAGGGCGCTCAGTCCAAGCAGCGTCCCCGTTCGCACCACGCGCAGAATGGCCGAGCCGGCGAACCGTCCTATCATGGCGCCGCCCCAGTAGAACGACACGTACTTGGCCGCCTGCTGCGCACCCAGGCTAGCGATATTGGGCTGCATGAAATAGCTCACCAGGAAACTGCCGATGGCCACTTCCGCTCCCACATAAAGAAAGATGGCCACGGCTCCCAGCACCAGGGGACGGTGCCGCCAGGCGGTGTCACCCTCCACGTGGGTGTGATGGCTGGGGTCTTCGATCGCGGCGAGAGTGGGCAGGCGAAACCGGGCGATGGCCAGCGCCAGCAGGCCGAGCAGAATGGCGATTCCCACGTAGGGCTTGATCACCGTGGAAGCCTCCAGCAGTTTGTGCGCCTGCGCCTGAGCCGCCGTCATGCCGGCGGTTTCGTCGGTCCCGGTGGCGGCGGAAAGAATCAGAAAGCCACCCACCCACGGCCCCAGCGTGGTTCCGAGCGAGTTCAGCGCCTGCGCCAGATTGAGACGGCTCGACGCGCCTGCGGGCGGTCCCAGAACCGCCACGTACGGATTGGCCGACACCTGCAGCAGCGTCATGCCGGAGGCGACCACGAACAGGCCGGAGAGAAACACGCCGTAGCTGGGAATGCTCGCGGCCGGCACGAACATCAGCGCGCCCAATCCCATCACCCCCAGCCCCAGCGCGATGCTGTGGTGAAAGCCGATCCACGAAATCACTTTGGCGGCGGGCATCGACATCAGGAAATACGCCGAGAAGAACGTGAACTGGATCAGCATGGTCTCGGTGTAATTGAGCGCGAAGATGGCTTTCAGGTGGGGCACCAGAATGTCGTTGAGTACGGTCACGAATCCCCACATAAAAAAGACCGAGGAAATCACGGCCATGGCGGAGCCGTAGCTCCGGGATGGTGCAGGCGCGGCAGCCGCGCGAGGTTCGGATTGACTGAAGTTCATGGTGAAAGGCGGCCTCGTTTCGACCAAGGCCCGTACCAATTAAAGCATGTGGCATCCGAGTGGAACACCACTTGAGGTGTTTGCGCTGCGCCAGGCCAGGGCGGCGGCCGCGAGATCTTCAATCGCCAGGCCCAGGGATTTGAACAACGTCACCTCTGCGGCCGTGCGGCGGCCGGGTACGGCGCCGGAGACGACCTGGCCAAGCTCGGCGCGGATGTGGTTGACCCCGATGCGGCCTTCGGCGATGGACTGCGCCACGTCGCCGGACTCCACCAGGGCGGCGGCCTTGGAATCGACAAAAAGCGCCGCGCGGGCCACCAGGGCGGGATCGATTTCGCGCTGCGACGGGCGGCAGGCGCCGATGGCGATGACGTGGGCGCCGTCGGCCACCCAGGCGCTATCGAGCACCGGAGAAACCGAATCGGTGGCGAGGAGCACCACGCCGGCTCCGCGCACGGCGGCTTCGGCCGAGAGCGCCGGCTCGATGCCGGATTCGGCGGCGAACCGGCGCAGGTGTTCGGCGGTGGGGCTCCAGGCGCGCACCTGGCGAAAGGGACGCACGTGGCGGAAAGCCTCCAGATGGCTGCGCGCCTGCACGCCCGAACCAAGGATGGCCAGCACGTCGGCGTCCGGGAGCGCCAGGCTCCGCAGAGACACGGCGGAGACCGCGGCGGTGCGCGCTTCGGTGATATAGCGGCCGTCGAGCACGGCTTCGAGCGAGCCGGTTTCGGCATCGAACAGGGTGATCACGGCCTGGTGCGTGGGCAGGCCGCGCGCGGCGTTCGGAGGAACCACGGAAACCAGCTTGCAACCGAGGATGCCGCGACCGGCATCGAAGGCCGGCATGACGCCGAAGAAGCAGCGCGGGCGGAGCTCGATGGCCGTGCGTACGGGCTGATCGACGGCGCCGGCGGAGAAGCGGGCCAGCGCCTCCGCCATGGCGTCGATGAGGGCGGGCATGTCCAGTACTTGGCGGACGTCGCGTTCGGAGAGCCAGCGCGGCATGGTCTACCGGCCGCGCCCGCCACGGCCGCGCCTGGCGGGAGCCGGGGCCTCCTCATCGAAGGGCTTTTCGCCGGCGGGCTTGGGAGTGATGCGCAGATCGGCGCCGTCGTAGGGGCATTTTTCGTATTCGAACGCCAGCGGCCGTTTGCATTGCGGGCAATACTTGAGCAGTTTGGGCAGGGGATGGATGGCCTTCGATCCCAACCACGCCTGGCGGAAAGCCGCCATGGCGGGCGTCACCTCCTTGCCGCTAAGCTCGAACGGCTCCATGGTTTCGGCGGGCGAGGCGGCCAGCACCAGGTCGGCTTCTTTGTGCTCGCCGCGGCTGATGTAGCGCAGGTGAATCTTGTCGCCCGGCTGGTGCCGTTCCAGCAGCGCTTCGAGCTCGGCCTCGGTCTTGAGGATGTGCCCGTCCCACTCCAGGATGCGGTCGCCGCGGTCGAGGCCGGCGGCATAGATCGGCGCTCCACGCGGAGTTGCGTCGAGGATGTCCGCGCCGCGGTCGCCGAGGGCCAGCGATGCACCGATCCAGACTTTGGGAGGGGTTTCTTTGGCTTCGAGGGTGAATCCGGCCAGTGCCAGCAGGGCGCGGTAATCCATGGGCTCCTTGCCATAAATATGGCGGCGGAAAATGTCGCGCGCGAACTCCGGGGTGGTCGCTTCGCCGAGGGTATGTTCCAGATCCTCCACCGTGTAGGGCCGGTCGGAATCGGGATGCTCGCGCCACATCTGCCGCATCCAATCGTCGAGGGTCTTCGCGGGGAAGCGCGAGCGAATGGAAAGATCGATGCCGAGGGCGAGGGCCTGCCCATAGGTGTAATACGAGATAAAGGTGTTGGCGGTATTGACCGGGTCGACGCTGACGGCGGCATCGACAAAGGGCGCGTGGCGGCTCATGTCGAGCACGTTGAAGATTTCGCGGCCGGGGGCGGTGAGCACGGCGTTGACGGCGCCGCCCATGTCGCGGGTGAAACGGTCGAGGCTGGTCAGGCCGGCGCGCTGGAGCGCGAGCGGGCCGTAGTAGCTGGTGAAACCTTCGGCGAACCAGAGCTCGGCCGACATGTTGGCGCGTTCGAAATCGAAGGGCTCCAGCGAACGCGGGCGAATCCGCTTCACGTTCCAGGAGTGGAAAAATTCGTGCGCAACGGTGCCGATCATTTGGCTGGCGGCATCGCGCAGATCGCGGGTTTCGGAAATGCCGGTGGAATCGCGGTGCTCCATGCCGTCGCCGTTGACGTAGGGCAGAAAGTCGAGCAGGAAGGTATAGCGGCCGCTGTCATAAACGGGAAAAGCGCCAAACACGCCTTCCTCTTCGGTGACGACGGCTTGGCACATGCGGGCGAAGGCGGCGGCTTCTTCGGCGGTGCCGCGATGGTGCAGGGCCAGGCGGAACTGGCGGTCGCCGGTCCTCCATTCTTCCGAGACGTAGGCGGAAAGCTCGATCGGACTATCCATCAGGCGTTGCATGTTGGGCTGGGTCCAGACGCCGTCGGGGCGCTCGACCATCTGGGTGGCAACTTTCCAGCCAGAGCCGGCCGGCACTTCGAACCGGAGCGCCACGGGGACCTTTTCAAAACCGCGGGCCCAGACCAGCGCGGCCGGCGGATTCAGATGAGCGTGGGTGGAATCGATGCCGGCGTAGGTGCCATCGGCGCGATCGCCGAAGAGGGTGTATTCGACGACCACGGTTCCTTTGTGGCCGCTGACGTTCCACTGATAAGGACTGGGCTGGGACACGGCGAGGGCGTGGCCCTGGCCGTCGGTGGCGGTGAAGTTATAGACGTTCTTGGCGAACTCGGCCAGCGCATAGCGGCCCGGCGAAGACCGGCTCATCAGGACTTCCAGCACCGGCTGGCGCACGGGTGAAAAGGTGGCCCGGATTTCGGCTTCGTGGTGCACGGCGTTGGGAAATCGCAACTGGTAACGCACCGGCTCCTGGGCGAGCGCGGGCAGCAGAAAAACGGCCAAACAAATCCAGCGGCGCATGATTCCGCGAGTATAGCAATTGTGGGCGGAAGGCCACGCGCGGGGCGAAGAGCATCTGCGGCGTCAGGCATCGTGATAGCAAGCGACGTGATGCTATGATCGCAACATGAGGACGACAGTCACTCTCGATGCCGATGTGGAACGGTTGATCCGGGACGCGATGAGGGAGCGAGGGATCTCCTTCAAGGAAGCCCTGAATGAAGCCGCGCGAATCGGGCTTCGCGGCAAAGAACGCAAGCGCGCCCGGAAGTTCGTTCAGAAAACGTTTCGGATGGGGGAGGGACAGGAGTTCCGTTGGGATAAAGCGCTGGCTGTTGCCGACTCCATAGAGGACGAAGAACTGAACCGAAAGCTCGCTTTGCGCAAATGATACTTCTCGATGCGAACCTGCTGATCTATGCCGTCAACGAGGACGCCCCGCTAAACCGGAAAGCGAAGTCCTGGCTGGAGGCGGCTTTATCCGGGCCGGAAACCGTCGGCTTTCCGTGGAATGTTCTTCTCGCAGTCCTCCGGTTGACCACTCGACCGGGCTTATTCCGGCATCCGCTGCCGGTGGATGCGGCTTTCGATCTGGTGGCTTCCTGGCTGGAATTGCCGTCCGCAACGATCGTGCACCCGGGGCCGCGCCACCTGCAGCTTCTCCGGGAGTTGCTCCTGCCTCTGGGCACCGGCGGAAATCTGACGTCTGACGCACATCTGGCCGCTCTGGCCATCGAGCATGGAGCGGAACTCTGTTCTTCCGACACCGACTTTGTCCGGTTCCACGGCTTGAAGTGGCGCAACCCTTTGGCGTGAGTCCGGGACCGGCGCACTAGATACCACGCCGCGAAGGACGCGTCAGTCCTGGTCCGGCGGCGTTTTGGCGGTTTCGCCGCTATCGTGCCTGGCTTTTTTGTGGAAGGGATTCACTTTGCCCAACGCTCGCGCCAACCGGCTTCCGGCGTTCTGCGGTTTCGCGGGCGCGGCCTCTGGCGGCGCCGGCTCGGGCGCACTTGCCGATGCCTCCGGCGTCACGGAATTCGTCTTTGGGACGCACGGTCCGACCGCTTCCATCGGCTGCGGCGGAGCCGGACTTGGCGCGGGTGGCGCCGCAATCGGCTGCAATTCTCCGCCGGTCACCTGGATTGGGTAGCTCCGCGTCGGTTTGGCGGCCGTCCGCAACGCATGCGCGGTGGATTGCGTGCGAGGGAGCGGGCTCGGGGCAGGCTCCCCGGTTGGGGCCGGCACATCGGGCGGCGTCGACGGAACGATGGCGGGACTTGCCGGGTCAACCTGCGCTGCCACCGCCGCAGATGGCGGCGCCGCATCGCGGCTGGAGACAGGCGCCCCTCGCGGTTTGTTTGCGGTAGCTTGCGCGCGTGCCGTCGCGGGAAGGAGCCGAATCGAATAGAAGGCCGCCACGAGCCCGGCGGGCACGAGCGCCATCAGCACGGCGGCGTGCATGGGGCTAACACCGCGCAGCCGCAACCTCAGCCGCGGGAGCTTGAACTGGGGAGCTTTCGAAGGGCCCGGCGGCAGGGCAACCGGACGAGCGCCCGCGGCTGCATTCTCCAAAGCCAGCCGGAACTCGTCCGCCGATTGGAACCGCATCGCCGGATCCTTCGCCACCGCCTTGCGCACAATATCGTCGAGCGCCGGTGGGACCTTAGGATTTCGCGAACTCGGCAGCGCCGGCTCGGCTTCCACGTGGGCGCGCATCACGCCGAAGGCTCCCTCGGCCTCAAACAACTTTCCTCCCGTGAGCATCGAGTGAAGCACGGCCCCCATGGCATAGATGTCGGTGCGCGCGTCCAGCGCCCCGGCCCCCCTGACCTGCTCGGGAGACATGTACCAGGGTGAGCCCAGCGGGACTCCCGAAGCCGACAGTCGAAGATCGGCGGCGCCCCGCGCGAGGCCGAAGTCGGTGAGCTTGGCCACGCCCCCCGGAGTGACGATGATATTTGCGGGCGCCACATCGCGGTGAATGACACCGGCGGCATGGGCGTAGGCAAGCGCGCGGAGCACCTGGCTGGCGAAGTCCACCGCGGTTTCGACAGGCAGGGGTCCGGCCTCCAGCATGCGCTGCAAGGATTCGCCCTCCACGAACTCCATTACGAGTGCCACCGAGTCGCCGTCTCTCACCGCGGTGTAGAGCGCCACGATGTGGGGGTGGTGAAGACGGGCCTGCACTTGAATCTCACGCTCGAATCTGCGCACTTGCTCGGGGTCGCCGCTGGACGCCGGCGGCAGGAGTTTCAGCGCCTCGATTCTCCTGGTGATTACGTGCTCGACCTTGTACACGGCGCCTTCGCCGCCGGAGCCGGCGATATCGATTACCTTGTAATCGGCCAGCACGTCGCCAATCCGGATCGATTTCATGTTCAGTGCATTTTCACGAAGAGTACGATTAACGCGATTGCGACGCAAGCGAAGCCGATCGCAAGCAGAAGCCACGGACGCCGTGCGTGTTGCGCCTCAATCGGAAATTGGGGCGGAACAGCTTCCAATGGCGCCTTCACCCGCGCCGCCGGCAGCGGCAAGACTCCGATCGGGCCGTTGAGCGCGGACAGTGCCTGACGGAACTCCCTGGCGCTGGCAAAGCGGTCTTCCGGTTTCTTGGCAAGCGCGGTAAGAACAATCCGCTCCAGTTCGGGCCCAATCCCAGGATTCAGTACGCTCGGTCGCGGAGGCTGGGCACTCACCTGCGCCACCATGATGTCGAAATCGGTCTTGCCGTCGAAGGGCACCCTCCCGGTCAACGCCTGGAACAACAGGACACCGGCCGAATAGAGATCCGCCCTGCCGTCCAGCGGGCCGACACCCAGCACCTGCTCGGGAGCCATGTAAGCGGCGTCACCCAGGGTGGCGCCGGCCTGGGTCAGGTTCACGTCGGATGCCGGTTTCGCCAGGCCGAAGCCGCCTAACTTGACCTTTCCGTCGGGTGTGACCATGACATGTTCCGCGGTGATGCCGCGGTGCACGATTCCGAGGGCGTGACCCTCCTCGAGGCCGGATAGCACGACGCATATAGCCCGGATCGCCTGCACCTGGGATAGGGGGCCTCGCCGGCAAAACTCCGCCAGGGTGGTGCCCTCGACGAACTCCGCCGTCATCACCAGTTGCCCGTCCAGTTCCAGCGCGTCGTGGAACGCGACGATGTTCGGATGCGACAGGCGCGTGTGAATTCTGATCTCACGGAGAAAGCGCTCCCGCATTTCCGGATCGCCATAGGACCCACCCGGCAGCGCCCTCAGAGCTTCAAATTCGCCTGTGGCCAGGTTGCGGACCTTGTAAGTAACGCCTGCCTTGGGCTTATCGACGACTCCAAGGAACTCATACTTGCCAACAGCTTGATTGGGTTGTGGTTGTGTCATTATCTGGGCACACGATACAGCCCGATTCTATGATGCCGGTGCCGTCGAGTCTACAAGGCCTTCCTATAACGTATAAAACCTAACCAACGTTAGTAAGAGGAGAAGGGGCTCCCTGTCATCGAAGAAAGGCCGACGGGAGGATCGCCCGCGGACCAGGAGGTCCGGATAGCGCCGGGATAAACCGGCATGGAGATCGCCGATAGCCCCCCGCCCGCCACGAAACTGTGTGAAAATTGCGGCTTACAGTTCATGCGCTGGAACAAGCTGTTCATTCCCACTCTACGTGCCGCGCCGCCGGCCGAGGGGCCGGGGCGCGCGCTGCTGATTCGCGCCGGCTATATCCGCCCCTGCGCCGGCGCCGCAGATGGCTATCTGCCGCTGGCCCAGCGCTCGCTCGGCCGCATCGCGCGCCAGATTCACGCCGAAATGGAGCGGCTGGGCGCGCTGGAGGTGGGCGTGCCGGCCGCCGCGCAGCTTCCGCTGGTCGCGCGCGGCGACCTGCGCAGCTACAAGCAGCTCCCGCTGGCATGGTATTCGCTCCCCGGCCGCACCCTGGCCGCCTGCTGGTTTGCCATGGACGCCGCGAGCGCCGAAGCCTGGTACCAAAAATTCCGCCAGGCGCTGCGGCGCGTGGCCGAATCGTGCGGTTTGCCTGCGGTATCGGCGGACGCCTCAGTCGGCGCCATCCACGCCGAGGATCTCGTGCTGCCGCTCGATTCCGCCACGGACCGGCTGGCAGCCTGCTCCGCCTGCGGCTGGCTGGCCGATTGGGAACGCTCCGCCGCCGTGGCCCTTCCGCCCGCCGTCGCCGATCCCGCCGGCGATCTGGCCCCTGAGCCTTTCCCCACTCCCGGGCAAAAGACCATCGACGACGTGGCGCAATTTACCGGCCTGCCCGCCACCTCGCAGATGAAGAGCCTGGTGCTGATAGCCGGCGACAAGCCGGTCCTCGCCCTGGTTAGCGGCGATCACCAGTTGAGCGAGGCCAAATTCGCCGCCGCCGTCTCCTTCACTCCCTTCCGCCCGGCCAGGCCCGAAGAGATCCGACAGTGGTTCGGCGCCGATGCCGGCTCGCTGGGACCGTTGGATTCCGACAAGCGCGCCCTGCGCGGCGTGCGTCTGATCGCCGACCTCGCCCTTCGCGGCCGCCGCAACCTCATCGCCGGCGCCAACCGCAACGATTACCACCTCCGAAACGTTACGCCGGACGAGGACTTTTCACCCCAATGGCACGATCTGCGCCTCGCCGTACCCGGGGATGGCTGCCCCCGCTGCGGTGCGCCGGTCGAAATGCGCGCGGCCATTCGCCTGGCGCATCTGTCCGCCGGACACGAAGGCGAGCCGCTCGACCTGCACGTGGCCGGCTCGGGTAGCCGCGAAGCGCCTGTCCATACCGGCGCCTGCCAGCTCGCCCTCGATCGCCTGCTGGCCGCCGCCGCCGCTCTGCATCATGACGCCAACGGCCTGGTGTGGCCGCCCGCTATTGCCCCCTTCGATGTTGTCATTACCCCAGCCAACTACGGCGATCCCGCCCAACGCCAGGCCGCCGACGCCATTTACGGCGATTGCCTCGCCGCGGGTCTCGACGCCCTGCTCGACGACCGTGACGAGCGTCCCGGCGTCAAGTTCAAAGATGCCGACCTGATCGGCATCCCGCAGCGCATCGTGGTGGGCAGGAAACTCGAAGCCGGCCTGGTGGAGGCGATTTCCCGCGCCACGCTGCAGACGCGCGAGATCGCCCCGGCCGATGCCGCCGCCGCGGTGCGCTGACGAAACCGGCTATGCAGCTCGCCAAACCAGTCGGCGCATCTGCCTTGTGGGTGGCGATTTTCTTCGCACAGTAAAGCTCAGCGCCGTCTGCCGAGATCAACTATCCCGGTCTGAACCCTAACCGATACATCAACCTTGCCCTGGACGGTTTCTTGCCGCATGACTTCGCGGTCAACGGCCACGGCACTCCAAGTGAGATGACCGGGATGCTTCTGGCCAGGCTCCTGGAGACGGCTGGTTGGGGGAAAGTACCGAGGGACGACATAGTTCGATGGCTCTTGGAATTGACCCGGAAGCGACCATCGCACGGGGTGGTGAGTTCACGGTGGTGCGCCTCCGATCGGCCGTGTGAAGAGAGAGCGCAGGGCTCCAGGGCCACGCTATAATCGAACCATGTTGACGCCCACCGAAAAGATCTGGCACAACGGCCGCTTCATCCGCTGGGAGGACGCCAAGATCCACGTATTGTCCCACGTGGTGCACTACGGCAGTTCGGTGTTTGAGGGTATCCGTTGCTACGCCACGCCCGCCGGTCCGGCCGTTTTTCGGCTGCGCGAACACGTCCGCCGCATGTTCGATTCCGCCAAGATTTACCGCATGGAAGATCTGGGCTACACCCGCGAGGAAATGGCCGACGCCATCCTCGAAACCGTACGTGTCAATGGCATGGACGCCTGTTATATCCGCCCCGTGGCGTTGCGCGGCTATGGCGAGGTGGGCGTAAACCCGATGCACAACCCCATCGAGACGTATATCGCGTGCTGGAGCTGGGGCAAGTATCTCGGCGAGGAAGCGCTCGCCAGTGGGGTGGATGTGTGCGTCTCCAGTTGGACCCGCATCGCCCCGAACACCCTGCCCGCTCTGGCCAAGGCCGGCGCCAATTATATGAATTCGCAGCTCATCAAGATGGAGGCCCTCGCTAACGGCTATTCCGAAGGCATCGCCCTCGACACCGCCGGCTATGTCAGCGAAGGCTCGGGCGAAAACATCTACGTCGTGCGCGATGGCCGCATCAGCACGCCGCCGCTTGGCTCCAGCGCGCTTCCGGGCATTACCCGCGATACGGTTCTGACTCTCGCGCGCGAGCTGGAGATTCCGCTGGTCGAGACACTGGTGCCGCGCGAGTCGCTGTATATCGCCGACGAAGCCTTCTTTTCCGGAACCGCCGCCGAAATCACTCCCATCCGGTCGATCGACAAGATCGCCATCGGCGCCGGGCGCCGCGGGCCGGTCACCGAAAAATTGCAGAAGGCGTTCTTCGCCATCGTCCACGGCGACACGCCCGACCGCTATGGCTGGCTTTCGCCCGTACACGCCGTCCAGGCGGCGTGAGGTCCGCCCGGGACGCGACATCGAGAGCCATGCGGGCACTGACCCTCGCCCTTCGCGGCCTGCTACGCAGGCCCGCTTCGATGTTCGCCTGCATCCTCACCCTCAGCTTGGGCGTGGCGGCTTCCACCGCCATGTACACCCTGCTCGACGCGCTGCTGTTGCGGCCGCTGCCGTATCCCGAGGCGGAGCGGCTGGTGCAATTGGAGCCCGGCGTTTCCTGGGGCGACGTGATCGATATCGAAGGCCACGCGCGCGCCACGGCCGCCATCGGCGCCTTTCTCAAGCGAACCTGGGGCTTCACCGATTCCAGCGGCGCGCCGGTGGAAGTGGTGCTTTCCGGCATGGTGACCCACGGTTTCTTCCAGGCGCTCGGCGTGGCCCCGCGGCTCGGCGCCGGCTTCAGCCCCTCTGGTGAGACGCCGGGCGCCAATCGCGTAGCCTGGCTGAGCGACCAATTCCGGCGCAAACGCTATGCGGGCCGGCGCGACGCCGTCGGCCAGACTTTTTCCCTCAATGACGTCGCCTATCGCGTCGCCGGGGTTTTGCCGCCCGATTTCCGCTTCCCTATGGACGGCGAAAGCCCTGACCTTTATATCCCGCTCGACCGCGCCGACTATTGCTGCGACCGCGCCGTCCGCACACTGGGAGGGGTGGCGCGTCTCAGGCCCGGCGTCTCCGGTGCCGCGGCCCGTGCCGAGTTCGAAGCCCTATGCGGAACCCCGTTCGAGCTCGTTGGTTTGCAGCGCGGCTTTCTCGGCGACACCGCGCGCCCTCTGCTGTTAGTGGGCCTGGCGGCAGGGCTGGCGCTCGTGCTGGCCGCCGTCAACGCGGCGGGTATTCTGCTGGCGGCCGCGGCGCGCCAGTTGCGAGAGTCCGCCATCCGCTTGAGTTTGGGCGCCAGCCGCCCGCGCCTGGCAGCCGGCCACGCGGCGCGGGGGATTTGGCTGGGCCTGGCGGCTGGGGCGGCGGGCCTGTGGCTTGCCGCCGTGGCGCTTTCGCTCGTGAAACACATTCCCGCCCTGGCCGGCCAGCTTGCCGCCTATCGCAGAATCAGCCCCTTCGGCATCGGCCCGCCCGTGGCAGCGTTTGCCTGTGCGACGGCGCTGGCCGCCGCGGTGTCGGCATCGCTCGCGCCGCTTTGGCTGTTACGCGACGCCACGATTGAGTCTCTGCTCCGCCGCGGCGCTGTTTCTTCGCCCGCCGCCGTGCGCGGCCGCGGCATTTTACTAGCCGCGCAGATAGCCCTCGCCGCGGCCTTGCTCAGCGCGGGCGTCATGGTGTTTGCCGAGCTGCGCGGCATTCTCCACGCCGGCCCCGGCTTCCGCACCGGCCAGATCGTGGTCGCCGGCATCGGCCTGCCCGAAGCTCGCTACGACACCGATGCGCGCATGATCGATTTCCATCGCCGCGTGATTGCGCGCCTGGCTGCCATTCCCGGCGTAACCGAAGCCGCCGGCGGCGCCGGCATCCCCTTCGGCCGCCGCGCCCGTTTCGAGCGAGCTACCGAAAACCTGCCGCTGGCGGAGCGGCCTCGCGCCGTGGTGGGAGTGGCCAGCCCGGGTCTGGTGGGCCTGCTCGGTATCGCTGTCGTGCGGGGCAGGGAATTCACCTCTCTCGATCGCCAGGGCCAGCCTTACGTGGCCTTGGTCAACCGCAAGTTTGTCGAGAGCTACGGCTCCGGCGCCGGCGCCCGCCTGCGCGTGGGCTTCTGGAACGGCCACATGCGGCCCTGGCCGGAAGTCCTGGTCGTGGGGGAAGTCGCCGACGCCCGCAACCTCGGCATTGACCGCGCCCCCGAACCGGCCATCTATCTCTCATCCCTGCAAGTGCCCATGGAAGGCTTTCTCTATTTCGTCCACACCCCGCTCGGTGCGTCGAGCCTCGCCTCCCAATTTCGCCAGGCAGTGTGGAGCGAAGATCCGCATCTGGAGCGAGTCACGCCGCGCCCGCTGGCGCCTTACGTCGAGCGCGAGCTGGAATCGCGCCGCGCCGCGCTATGGCTGCTGGGAGCGTTCTCGGCGCTTGCCCTGGCGGTTGCCTCCACCGGATTGGCCGCCGGGGTCGGAGCCTGGGTCACGGAATCCCAAACCGCGCTCGGCATCCGCATGGCCCTTGGCGAAACTTCCGGCGGCATCGAGCGCCGGGTCTTGGCGGCTGCCTGGCGCACCGCCGGAACGGGATTGTTGCTCAGTCTCCCCGCCAGTTTCCTGGTGACCGCTTTGCTGCGCGCTTGGCAGCCGGGTTTCGAACCACTCTCCTGGCCGGCATGGCTGGTCTCCGCCGTCGTGATTCTAGCCAGCACCACCCTGGCCGCCTTTCCAGCCGCCTGGCGTGCAGCCCGCCTCGATCCGGTCCATTTACTTCGCCAGGCAAACTGAGTAGTGATGTTCGCAGGCGCGGCGACGTATCTCGGGTTCAAGCTGTCAGGCATCTCTCGGCCACGCTGCAGAGTCTGATCGCTGACGGTTGAACGCTGACAGCTTGCTACCTATTTCGTTTTTCGGGGCGAGAACTTCGTCAACAGATCCAGCAGGCGCTGGGCCGGCGGCGGAATTGGCGCGCCGCTCTCCAGAATCTGCCGGCTGCTCCAACGCTTGCCGTAGAGTGACGTGTTTTCGTCCAGATCGTTGCGCATCGTGGAGCCGTCCAGCGATACCCCCGCGAATGCCCCGCGCGATCGCGACCAGGATAGGATTTCAGCCGTCATGAGCACATCCGTTTGCGCCGTAGCGTCCCGGCCAACCGGACCGGCCGCGGCCGTCGCCTCGCCCCCGATGGTGAAGTGATCTTGCTCCAGCTTTTTCATGCCGCGCTCGTTCATCACCAGCAGCACGACGTCGGAGGACGAAAACCCGATCTGCAATCCGAAGCTGCCGCCTTCAATCCGCATCGCCGCCGGCGGTCCCCACCCGTCCGCATCCCGTCTGCGGCACGCGGCGAAGCCCTTGCCATACTTCCCGCCGAACACGAACGCGCCTTTCTTCAGGCCCGGAACCAGGACCACGCATTCGGATCTGTCCAGCAGGCGCTGCGGGATCGAGCGATCCGGCGTGGCCATGATCTCGGAAAACAGGCTGGCCGAATCGGCGAGCCGTTCATCGACTTTTCGGGTGTCGTTTTCATCCGCACCGGGAAGCAGCGCGCACCCCAGCGCTATCGATAGTGTGATTTTGGTTAGTCGCATTTCTCCATCGTAGCCTGAATAGGTCCCCGTTTTGACGACGGGCCGTAAGCCGTAGCGAGCCGCCAATCCCAACCCTGGGTGCGTTTCCGCACGTCTGGCGCCGTATCCGGCGCGTCCGCCCTGGGTCTCATCGAAGACTCGCCGCACTCGGCAACCTCGCTTGTTGCCAATGGCCGTGGGGTTCGTCGAGTGACGGCGCTAGGATCGGACACGCCGGCTGAGATACCCCCTCCCATCCAGCCGCGCGAAGGTCCGGCAGAAGACTGCCTGGGCAGGTCGGGCGGACGCCGTGCAACCTCTCTGAGTGATCTCCAAAGCCGCCAAGCATACTTCAGAGTCTCCGCCTCCGGAAACCCGATCTAACCCAGACGGGCGCTGCAGCCGTCGAAGTCACGGAAGTTCATGACTACCGGCCATGACGGCCCGTGCTTGCCAGTACGAGACACGCGAATGCCTCTTTTTACTTATGCGTGTCTCTCGTGTCAATATAAGAAGAAGGAAAATTGAAAATGCCGAAATTACCGGTGAACCCTGAGATCATAGACGCCGCCATCCAGGGTTATGAATATCAGAAGGCACAGATTGAAGCCAAGATCGCGGAACTGCGCGCCTTGCGGAGTGGAGAATCCGTTTCACCTCAAAAAACGGCAGCACCGCCCAAGAAGGGCAAGAGAGCGCTCAGCGTGGAGGCCAGAGAGCGAATCGCCGCCGCTCAACGCAAGCGCTGGGCCGCTGCTCGTAAAGGAACAGTTGTGGTCAAGGCGGCAAAACCGAGACGCCTGAGTGCCGCGGGCCGGAGAGCCATTATCGCCGCCACCAAGAAGCGATGGGCCGCCGTGCGTGCCGCCAAAGCTGCCGCGAGCGCGTAGCTTTCGAGGTCAGTCCCGTTGGCCTGTCCTTGCCGTGCCAATCCGGAAACTCCGGAGACAGGGCGGAGGCTTACCCGCCCGTAGTGAGCGATCGGGCTGCGGCCGTCGGGTTGCGGTTTCCGCCGCGGGGTGCCTGCCTCCGCTCTCACTTTGCTGTGGGACAGACTATCGCCTTTTGTGGTCTGTCATGCCTCGCAAAAGCGCGCCGCTTGACAGACGACAGATGGTGATCGTCTGTCCCATATCCGGGTTTTCACTGCGTTCCCGCCGAGCCTGCCGCTATTGCTCGTAGTGCCGCTGGTCGGAGCGGAACGGGCTGGCCGGCAGCCCGGCGCCATTAATCAGGTTGCACGCCGGGTCGTCTTCCCAGGCATAACGCACTGCTACCGGTGTCTTCACCTGCGCGCTGGAGACCACCACCGTATCGCCCTCGATGCGAGCCTCCGCCGGGACGAAGTTGCCGTCGCTTCCCGCCACTGTAAATCCCGTCAGCGCCCCGCCCCCTCTTGCGCCCAGACCGCCGGCGTGCGTAAACCACACCCGCAGCGAATCGTCTTCGGCGGTCGCCGAGCGGTACAAGGGCCCGGAATACTCGCCTTCTTTGCCGTACGCTATGTGCAGCGCCGCCAGCGCCAGCCGCAGTCCCACCGCCTGCTTATTGGTGGGATGTATGTCTTTCGATTCCCCCACGTCGATGGCCACCGCCATACCGGTTTTCGCCAGCCGCAGCGTTTCGGTTTGCGATTCGCGCAGCACCGGCCAATAGCCGTTGCTCTTGAAGTTCGCCAATTGCACGAACAAGAACGGAAAATCGCCCTCGCCCCAGCGGTTGCGCCAGTCCTCGATCATGTCCGCGAACAGTTTCCGATAGCGATACGCATGCTCCTCGGTGGCGTTGGACTCGCCCTGATACCAGATCGCTCCGCGAATCGCGTACGGTGTCAGCGGCGCGATCATGGCGTTATACAAGCCCGCCGGCGTGTATGGATGACCGGGACCCTGCGGCGCCCCCGGCCGCGCCGGCGCCGCTGTTCCCTCGGCTTTGGCTTTGGCCGCAGCCCCGTTCCAGGCCGCCAGTCGCTCGTCGTAGCTTGCTTTGGCGGCGGGATAATTGGCCAGGATCTTATCCCAGCCGTCGAGCACGAACCTGAGCGCCGGATCGGCCTCCAGCGCTTCCCGGCTGGTCCAGGATTGCGCCGGCGTGCCGCCCCAATCGGATTCGATCAGCCCCACCGGAACGCGCAACGTCTCGTGCAGGTGGCGGCCGAAGAAATACTCCACCGCGGAGAAATGCGCCGCGCTTTCGGGTGTAGAAACTTCCCAGCGGCCGGTTACGTCGTCGGCCGGCTGCTCCGCCACCGCGTGCTTCACCTGAAACAGATGGATCGTCGGATAGCCCGCCTGCGCGATTTCTTCCTCGTGCCGCATGGCGCGGCTGAGCGGAAACTCCATATTCGACTGCCCCGAGCCCAGCCATACTTCGCCCACCAGCACGTCGCGCACCACCACCGTGTTGGACACGGCGCTGGCCGTCGAGACGGTCATCTCCAGCGGCCCTGCCGCCGTCAGCGGTTTCAGCCATACCGCCCATTTGCCGCTGCCGTCCGCCACCGCCGCCGCCGTCTGCCCTTCCAACTCCACGCGCACCGTTTCGCCCGCGTCGGCCGTGCCCCAGATGCGCGCCGGCACGCCGGAGGCCAGCACCATGTGATCGGAAATCAACGCAGGCAGTTTCACCGCCCCTTCGAGCCCGCCTGCCAGCGACAAGGCAATCAGGCATTCGGCAATCGTACGCATGAGCAGCACCCCGTAAGCTCAGATTCTAGCAATGTGGGACAGGCCATCGCCTTTCGTGGCCTGTCATGGTGAGCAAGAAGTGGGACAGGCCATCGCCTTTCGTGGCCTGTCGCGGCGCGCCGCGTGGCCCGCGCCCGACAGACGACAAGAAACGATCATCTCACCTTTGACCTGAGCGGAATATGGAAACCGCGTGACAGGCCAGGAGGCCCGTCCCACTTACAGATGAATGATCCCGCGCTGAATCGCCGCCGTCGCCGCCTGGGTCCGGTCCTGCACGCCCAGCTTGCTCAGAATGTTCTTCACGTGATTTTTGACCGTGTGTTCGGCGATGCTCAGCGCATAGGCGATCTGTTTGTTGGCCAAGCCCCGCACGATCAACTCCAGCACCTGGACCTCCCGCGTGCTCAGATCCGGACGCGGCATCTGCGCGGCCAGCGCCGCCGCCACCGCCGCCGGCAGGTACGATTGTCCGGCCATCACCGCCCGAATCGCCTTCAGCAACTCGTCGTGCAGCACGTCCTTGGTGAGATAGGCCTGAAACCCGGCCGCCAGCGCCCGCCGGATGTCTTCGTCGCCGCCATAGGTGGTCAGCGCCACCATGCGCGCCTGGGGAAACTCCGCCCGGATTACATTGGCCGCTTCCACCCCGCCCATCACCGGCATGCGCAGATCGAGCAGCGCCACGTCCGGCACGTGCTTGCGGAACAACTCCACCGCCTGTTGCCCGTTGGCCGCTTCCGCCACCACCGTCATATCCAGCTGCATGTTGACGATCGTCGAAACTCCCACCCGCGCCACCAGGTGGTCTTCCCCCACCAGAATTCGCATCTTTCCGTTGGCCGTATTCATGGCAGCGGCACCTCCACCTCCACCTCCGTTCCCGATCCCGGTTGGCTGGCCAGGTGCAGCTCACCCCCCAGCCGTTGCGCGCGCTCCCGCATCCCCAGCAGCCCGAAGTGGCCGCCGTGGGACGAAAACACGTCCCGCTCCTCGAAACCCGATCCGTTGTCCACGATTCGCAGCCGCAGTTTCTTGGCCTCGGTATCGAGCTTGATCCCGATGCGGCTGGCCGAGGCGTGCTTCAACACGTTCGTCACCGCCTCCTGCGCGATGCGTAGCAAGTGCTGCTCCATCTCCTGCGGCAGCGGATCCTGCGGGCCGGAAACCTCCACGCTGACCTTCACCGGCGAGCCTGCCGTCCACATCCGCGCCCCGGATTCCAGCGCCGCCGAAAGGTCCTGCCCCTCCAGCACCGATGCCCGCAGGTCCATTACCGAGCGCCGCGCTTCGGTCAGCGAGTGCCGCGCCATGCGCCGCGCCATGTCCAGATGCTTGCGCGCCGTGCTCCCTTCGTCCGGCATGCACATGGCCACGGCGTCGAGCTGCGAGGAAATTCCCACGAAGCCCTGCGCCAGCGTGTCGTGAATCTCGCGCGCCAGCCGGGCCCGCTCGTCCAGCACCAGCCCGAACCGGTAGCGGATCTGCCGCAGCCGCATCTGGTAGACCTCCCACGCCGCCGCCACCAGCAACAGGCCCATCAGCAGACGGAACCACGCCGTTTCGTAGAAATACGGCAGCAGCACGAAAGCGAACGATTGCTCGCTGGCCGGGCCGCCGGGAATCCGCGCCCGCACCACGAACCGGTAACTCCCATGATCCAGGCTGTTGTAGTTGATCAGCCGGCGCGAGCCCGCACTCAC
>Ga0182014_10002205_pt1 | contig 24822 bp, 24 predicted proteins | sample 612S2DmetaG_FD_120489 | JGI IMG/M metagenome (GOLD analysis project Ga0182014, IMG submission 120489) | Permafrost microbial communities from Stordalen Mire, Sweden - 612S2D metaG | ecosystem: Environmental > Terrestrial > Soil > Wetlands > Permafrost | place: Sweden: Stordalen | collected...
GCCTCGACGGCCCACCCTCGGCAGAGGTTCCCCATTGCCTCTACTCTTCCGCAGGCAATTGACGCATACATTGACCTGTCCCGCCGCGACAATCGCCTTGTTCAGGCCTGGCCCACCGTACACACTTCCGCACAAGTCGTGCTCGATCGCATAGCGCCGTTTCACCAAAAGCAAGTATTTCATCCAAAGAAAGTCTTGCCGCCTTGGCAATTCACGCAGGCGCAGCGAAATTCACTCTGGATTGGTAAGTCGTTGGCGCTTTTGGGCTTTCGCACGCGCCGAGCGCATGAAGTATGCAGTTTCCAATTCCCACGCTTGGCCCGCCTGCCGCACTGGGCGAACACACATTGCCAACGAAACCGCTTGCCATGGCGTTATTTCAATTTGTATTTGTAGTACGTAAATTGTGCCATTGCGGCCAGGAACAAAGTATGAACATCAGTAAGCCGAGAGTAAGCGGACCTGTCTGGGTGGCCATTCTCTTGGCGCTCATCGTCGGCTTGGTAAGCGTATATCTCACTTATCACCTCCACGTCACCCCTCCTGATAGTCCGTTCGATGCGATGCCTTCGACCTACTCGCGGTAGCACGGTATTGGGCCCCAAAATCCGCAATGCGCAACTCTACGCCCTGCTTGCGCCTTCCTCTATCAAATCGGGACAGTGCCCTCGCTATTCGACCGCGATCCTCCGGCAGCAACCTTTTCCAGAATGCGAGGCCGAGGTTGCTTCCAATACCCAAAATGATTGCCAATTCTAGGGTGAATTCCCGGTCGGAAATAGGGAATGCAGTGATTTCACCTTTCCACGGAACCCCTCTATGGTCTGGTGTGATGAACCAGACCCCGACCACGCTGCCCGCTCCCGACAACCGCCCCCACCGGCTCCGCACGTTAGTGGTCGATGATTCCGTCATGTTCATGGAAGGCTTGTGCGCTTACCTGATGACGGAACCGTTGTTTCAAGTGGTCGGTACTGCGCTGGATGGCAGCGAGGCGCTGCACATGGTGGATTTGCTCGAGCCGGACCTTGTCTTCATGGATCTGCACATGCCATTTATGGACGGCTTGCAAGCGACGGCGATTCTGCGCCGTCGCACGCCCAACCTGCGGATCATTATCATGACGAGGGAGCACGCAGCCATAGCCGAGGTGAAGGCGCGGGCGCACGGCGCAAACGGTTTCATTCGGAAACTGGGAATCACCGACGGTCTGATCACCGAGGTTCGCCGGGTATTTCACCCGTACACACACAAAGGAGGAGCGGAGCCGTTCACGCCGACGTACCATCCGGAAGCAGCACTGGAAACAACGAGCATGTTGGTATGAAATTCCCCGACAACCCCTTTCACGCTCCGCTGCATCGGCTCGACAGCGAAACGCAAACTCACGGCTGCCGTCAAACCAGACCAACCTCTTGTGCCAGGCATTCCCTTCCGGGCGTCTGTGCATTCGTCCGGCAGGACAACATTTGCCAATCGCCTCCGAGGACGTGGAAGAAGCAATTCCTAAAGCTGTTTTGTCGGCACTTCGGTAAGCCGACTCAACCCAACGAGATCAACCTGGCGGCTGACAATCGCCAGCCTTCGCATCACCGAGCCGTTCCACAAACGTCCCTCCGACCACTACCCATCCGCGAATGCTGCCTCAAAAAGCCCCGTCGGTGAAGGCTGAGGAGAGCCAAACAAAGCTCCTCCTGATCGCATAATCCGTCCTTCCAGCCCTGATCTCGCAAGACCGTCATGGATACCGGCCCACGATGCCGACTCAGTGCCCATTCACCGTCCCCAAGCGGTGCACTGTTTCTCATGATTGAACCAGCCCGGAATCACAATGAATTCCCATCACGAATCCTTTATGGTGAGGGAGACACCAACGTCTTCGATTCCGCGAACACCCAGGCAAGACCGAATCCAGTCATCACGGATTGGTCGGTCCTCATTAGCGGGCTGTTCGCAAATACCGCGCCGGATAGTTCATCATAGCGCGCAAATGCACCGAACCAAAAGTGGCCTAATCGCTTGGTCACGGTCAGGATCAGCATCGAACCACTGTATCCGCCGCGCGCATCATAGGCCGGTCGAGAACCGGGCACCGCATATCGAGGGGCTACTCCGTAGTAATATTCGTGGTACGGTTCCGTCGCAAAGAGCGGGCCGACGGCCAACCCGAAATTCCACCCTTTGCCCGGCCCGGTGTTATTAAAATCAAACGTAAGCTGGGGATTGACCACGAAACCGATGTCGTTCCACCGGGAAAGATCTGTGGCAATGGCGGCACGGACCGGGACCCAGAACTGCACCACGCGCTCGGAATTCGTGTCTCTGTAGAGGCTGATCTCGATTGACGGTCCGATTTGGACCACGGGCTTGAGGTCCGGCATCCCCCTCCGGGCCGTGTCCTCGGAGCTGTTGACAGGCACCGCGGCGTCGGCGCTGATGTTGAGTCGCACACGCTCCGAGTGGAACAGCAAACCAGTTATCCCGTTGCTGTCCAGCCGCAGGAAATCACCGCGGTAGACCAGATACGGCAGCGGTAACACATAGAAGCGTTGTTGGTCGGAACCGCGGTAATCAGGAAGGCTCAGGCCGGCAAATCCGAGTCCGGCCTCCCACAACGGAAGCTTTTCCGCGCGGCTGATGGTAGGGGACGCGACGACCAACAGGAATCCCGCCAGACAAGCTAGCAGCCGATATTTCCCGTATGACTTGCGCCCCACAACTTCTGTTGAACATTGAGTCGAACGAGCGCTTAGAATATCACCTCTGACAATGCTGACAAGCGATTCCGAGGGCTTGCCGTCACTCCAAGATGGCCTCAGTGTTGCCATCCTCATTTAAGCCGTCCACTCGGAACCAATCTCAACCTACGTCCTCCGTCATCCGGAACTGAGAATCAGAACAGGCAGAAACGCGGGAGGCTTTAGGTACGGCATTGACTTAAGGCACCAGCCGCACGCGATGATAAGCGCGAGAGCGCTTTGGAGTTCGGCTACCAGACGCCGGCCGTGCCGTCACCGGGAAATGCGCTGACAAGTCAGCGCACTCCCTTCGTCATGCTGCAATCCGCCGCGGCTTACACCACTTTCTTAAAGTCGATATATCCGCGTTCCACATCCGTACTGGCCAGTTGCACGCGGAGCCTGTCGCCGACGCGCATGTTTTCAAAACCGCTATCCAATCTTCCTTCAACGGGCGGACGCAGAATGCGGACCCACGTGCCTTTGTTAGATGCGCCGGTGACGATGGCATCGAACTGCTCCCCGATCCTTGATTCCAGCAGCATCGCGGCTGCGGATTTTGTGACCTGCCGCTCAACTTTTTTCGCGGCGTCTTCCTCTTCGGTGCAGTGTGTTGCGAGCGCTTCCAATTCATTGTTCTCATAAGGCACGGACTGTCCCGCCACTGCTGCTTTCAGCAACCGCTGTGTAATCACGTCGGGGTATCGGCGGTTCGGGGCGGTGGAATGCGCGTAATCCTCGACCGCAAGACCGAAGTGCCCGGCGACACTGTCTCCCGGAAGTTCGACGACGTATTCGCCCGCACCCAGGAGTTTGACGACGCTGAGGGAGAGATCGGGAAAGCGGAGTGGATCAGCTGCTTTCGCCGATACCAGGAACTGCTCCAGGGCCTTTGCGTCGGGTTCCTTGGGCAACGTTGAGCCCCGCTCTGCGGCAAGCTCGACGATCCGGTCCCAGCGTTTGGGTGTGCGGACCACGCGCCGCAGCGACGGAAACTTCTTCGAGGCGAGGTATCGGGCGGTAACGCCGTTGGCGGCGATCATGAAGTCCTCAATAATGTCCTTGGCCCTGTTCTTTTTGTCGGCCACCAAATCCTTGAGCTCATTTCCATCAAAGACCGGACGGGCTTCTATGGTTTCGAGATCAAGCGCGCCGTGCTGGTGCCGGAGCGCCTTTAGTTTCTGGGCCGCGCGGTCCTGGAGTCGAAGGTTCTCGTCGAGACCGGTGACGGTGCCGATCCCGGGTGGCATCGGCGCGTTACCCTCCAGCCAGCTGGCCACGCTGTTGTAGGCCAGCTTGGCACGATTGCGCACCGTCGCTCCATAAAGGTCCGTACTCTGAAGCGAACCATCCCCGGCGAGAACCATTTCAATGACGATGGCCAGGCGGTCTGATTCATAGTTGAGAGAGGTCAGATCCGTGGAGAGTCTCTCGGGCAACATCGGAAAGGTCTCGGCAGCCGTGTAGACCGAGGTGGTGTTCTGCCGCGCATGATCGTCAAGTGCTGATCCCTTTTTGACGAGAGCGTCAACGTCGGCAATGGCGACCAGAACCTTGGCGGCCCCGTCGGGCATGGCTTCGGCAACGGTAAGCTGATCCAGATCACGCGAATCATCGTTGTCGATGGAGCACCAGAGAAGGTTCCTGAGATCACGTGTCTCCCCTTCGGCTCGCGTCGCGGGCCCGTGGATTCCAGCGACCTCCGCGAGCGCCAGGGCCGGAAAATCCGGAACCATCCCTCTTTCCAGCATCGCCCGATGGGCAATTCTTTGCAGGATCGAGCGGTGTTGTCTGTCGTTTGTGTCCGTCACAGATGTCACCATTTCCGGAATGCTCTATTGTGGTTTCCTGCTCAATGAATGCATTGCACTCGCCACCGCCATCATTCGCCAAACCCGCGAATGAACCAGGTCTTCACCACCTGTGTCAGCAGCGCATAGCCCAGCAGCCTGATGGCCAGATACAGCCAGTATAGCGGCGGGAGCGGGACGAACCCGAGCGTGTCCGTGACAACGCGCACCCTCACACGCTGGCGGCGCTGCTTCGACCTACTGAGCTACAACCTTAACTGTGAATGTTGTCGAGGTTGGTTCCCCGATTGTCGGCGTTCCTTTGACCGAAACGTTATACTCGCCGAGAGCCGCGTCACTTCCCGCCGTAATATGCAAGTTCACATCGGGCTTGTCGCTCGCTTTGATCAGAACGCTGTTTGGCGTTACACTGATGCCATTCGCTTTGATGTCCAGTTGTACGTCTCGCTTGAAATAGGCGCCCCTGTTCAGCAAGACGATAACGGTCGTTTCCGCGCCCTGTTTGACCGTGTTGGACGTCGGGACGGTGATGCTGAATTCTTCGTTCACGGGAACAACGCCGCCCTGTCCGCTGACTTTCGTGGACTGACATCCTGATCCAGCCATCAGAGCGAGCACCATAAACATTGCGGTTAGAGTTTTCATATCTTCTTCCTTTCGTTCGTGGTTTGTTTTTAGCCGTTATGGCTTGCCAACTGATTATCCACTCGGGGGATTCCTGCCATCGGTTGGTTGTCTTCAGAGAAGGCTGACTTGGTAACCGGATTGGTATTGGAGGCCGTGAGGGTCGAGGCTGACGGTCCGGGTGCCGTTGAGGACGGCGAGCTGGTGGTGCCTTTCAGGGGTGTCCGTTTGCTCATAAGCACTGATCAGGTTTTATTTCCTAAGTGTCTCGAGACGCCTGTCGAAGGCGAACAGAAGGTTGCCCAGCGTGTCGGCGTATCTTTGCTTCTCATCAGCTTACTATATTCTGGGACCCCTGCGGGCGCTATGGGGTGTTCACCCCAGAGGAGATTTCAGAAAGACCGTCTGCTACGGAGGTCTTCTTCAGATCGAAAGTGGATGCTGTCGCCAACCGTTTCCACCAGCGACCTTCCTTTCTTAAGCGCCGGCTTGAATATTCGCCAGAGGCGCCGCGTGAGGGCACGCGGCCTACAAGATTCCGCCGAAATCACGGTTCCCTCGAGGCTTTCCTCTGGGGTATATCCGCCGATTCTTGTTGTCTCGAACGTGTCTTCACCACCAGTTCGTTGTGATTTCTTGCTCAAGAAATGCATTCTACTCGCCACCGCCATCATTCGCCAAACCTGCGAATGAACCAGGTCTTCACCACCTGTGTCAGCAGCGCATAGCCCAGCAGCATGATGGCCAGAAACAGCCAGTACCGCGGGGGGAGCGGGACGAATCCGAGTGTGTTCGCCAGCGGCGAAACCGTCAGCCAGGCGCCGACCGCAACGATGATCAAGGATGTGAGGATGAGCGGCCAACTGGCCCGGCTTTGGATGAACGGGATCTTGTTGGTGCGAATGACATGGATGATCAACGTCTGGGTGAAGAGCGACTCCACAAACCAGCCGGTGTGGAACAGGGCCGGGTTGTGCCAGCAGTTGAAAACGTACAGCATCATGAAGAACGTCAGGTAATCGAAGATCGAACTGATCGGCCCGATAAACAGAATAAAACGCAGAATCTTGCCAATCGTCCACTGGCGTGGCTTGGTCAGCCAGTCCGCGTCCACCTCATCGGTGGGGATGGTGGTCTGCGAGAAGTCGTACAGGAGGTTGTTGGTCAGCACCTGGATCGGCAACATGGGTAAGAAAGGCAGGAACGCGCTGGCCCCCACGACGCTGAACATGTTGCCGAAGTTCGAGCTGGCTGCCATCTTGATGTATTTGACAATGTTGCCGAACACCCGCCGTCCTTCCAGCACGCCCTGCTCCAGTACCAGCAGGCTGTTTTCCAGCAGGATGATATCGGATGACTCCTTGGCAATGTCTACCGCGCTGTCCACCGAGATACCTACATCGGCGGCCTTCAAGGCCGGGGCGTCGTTGATGCCATCGCCCAGGAATCCCAACACATGGCCTTTACTCTGGAGCGCATGGATGATGCGTTCCTTGTGAGCCGGGGCCAGCCTGGCAAAAACGCTGGTGGCACTGGCGGCGGCGGCCAGTTCCGTCTCGTTCATCGTCTCGATTTGGGAGCCGAGCAAGAGATGCTCTACCGGCATGCCTACTTCCTTGCAAATGTAGGCGGTGATGATCTCATTATCGCCGGTCAGGACCTTGACGTCCACGCTCAGGCTGTGAAGCTGCTTCAAGGCCTCCGCGGCGGTGTCCTTGGGCGGGTCGAGGAAGGCCAGAAAACCCAGCAGGATCAGGTCCGACTCATCCTTGACCGAATACACCGGCTCATCTGAACCGCCCGGCATTTGCTTATACGCCAGGGCGATCACCCGGAAGCCCTGACCGTTCAGATCGTCCGCCAACTGTCGGCGTTTGGCGTCGTGCTCGGGCAGAACTTCGATGACCTCCCCTTTAACTTCCACCCGGGTACACAAGCTCAGCACTTCATCCACCGCGCCCTTGCAGATTAGTGTGTTCAACCCGGTTTCATCTTCCACCACCACTGACATTCGGCGTCGTACGAAGTCGAAAGGGATCTCGTCGATTTTGCGGTACTTCTCTTTCGCTTTCAGGCGTTCTTCCAATTCCTGATGGTCGAGGATCGCTTCGTCGAGCAGGTTCTTCAACCCGGTATGGTGGTAGCTGTTCAGGTAGCCATACTGCAGCACCTTCTCGCTGGGATCGCCGTGCGCGTCCAGATGCTTTTCGAGCACGATCTTGCCCTGGGTGAGGGTGCCGGTCTTGTCGGTGCACAGCACGTCCATCGCCCCGAAGTTCTGGATGGCGTTCAGGCGTTTGACGATCACTTTCTTGCGGGCCATTGCCAGGGCGCCCTTGGACAGGTTGACGGTCACGATCATGGGCAGCATCTCGGGGGTCAACCCGACGGCCACAGCCATGGCGAACAAGAACGCTTCCAGCCAGTTGTGCTTGCTCAGTCCGTTGATGAGGAACACCGCCGGAACCATCACGGCGATGAAGCGGATCATCAGCCAGGTGAACTTGTTGACGCCCAGGTCGAAGCTGGTTAATTGGCGCTGACCAACGATACTGGCGGCCAGCGATCCAAAGTAGGTCCGGTTCCCGGTGTGGATGACCACGGCGGTCGCGGATCCGCTCTCCACGTTGGACCCCAAGAAGCAGAGGTTGGGAAGTTCCAGCGGATTCTGAACGTCGGCCGACGCCGGGGCGGCTTTCCTCTCCACCGGCAAGGCTTCGCCAGTGAGGGCCGCTTGATTCAAGAACAGGTCTTTGGCGGAGAGCACCCGTACGTCCGCCGGCACCATATTACCAGCGGCCAGACGGATGATATCACCAGGCACCAACATCTTGAGTGAGACTTCTTCTTCCTTGCCGTCTCGCACCAACGTCGCCGTGTTGCTGACCATCGCTTGGAGCTTCGCGGCCGCGTTATCGGCCCGCATCTCCTGGAAGAAACGCAACACCACGCCCAGAACCACCATCACGAAGATAACCACCGTCGCCCGCAGGTCACCGGTGAGAAAAGAAAGCACACCCAGCGCCAGGAGCAGAAGGACCAATGGATTCTTGATGTTACCCAAAAGGCGCATCAGGGTTGATTGACGCTTCTCCCGGGCAATCTCGTTTGTCCCGACCCGCTTCAGGCGAGAATCGGCTTCCGCCTCGCTCAAGCCGCCCAGTTGCGATCCAAGCTCCTTGAGGACGGTATCGGTATCGGCACGCGCCTTTTCCAATAGTTGAACGGAATAAGGCGCCCCGTTCCCACTAGAGAGGTTACCTGGGCGCGGAGATACGCTCAGCGTCTTCTTTGAGATTTCCATCCATGCCTCTGCTGTGTCTTCGCCTTTTCGATGGTTACGCAAAAAGCGCAACTCGGCGCGCAGGCGCTCCGCCTCATCGAGCAGATCGAACATGGTTTTGAGCCGGGCCAAATCCAGGCCGCGAACGGTCCGCAAGTGCTCGATCTGCCGGACGGTAACTACCAGAGCAACTGTGAAGGCGCTATGGGGTGTTGACCCCATCGGGATTTCATGAATTCAGTCTCGCCACGGCATGCAAGCGGACGCTCGGCTGAGGGATGATGGAGGACGCGCAAACGAATTGGAGGTTTGCATACGTGCAGACTCAGAAGCCTTTGAGGTGTTCCTGCTGTCGCTTCTTCTCTTCTGCCTGTCGCCTGTTTTCGTCCGCCTTCTCTTGCGTTGCGAACTCCAACGAACGAATGTCGAGCATCAGCATGTGTTGAGCGCGATGCGGCTGGATGTGGCTGCCAAGTCGGAAAGATTCCTTGCGAAAGACGTAGGTCGTTCGGGAATGAGGTGGGGTTATACCCCATAGCAAAAGGTCAGCCCATCGCGTAGTGTTTCTCTAAAGATAAGGTCAGGCACGCATCGACACCCGGGTTGGTGCGGGGTCAGACAAGGCCGATACGAACTTCTTCCCCGCAGGGATGGAAGAGTTTTATGGTGATTGACTTGGAACGAGAACACACCAAAAGCACCGAGCCTATTCAGGTCTACCGGTGGGAGATCGGCCGGGTGCCCTTGTTGACTCTCCAACGAGGGTCCGACCTGGCCAATCGCAGAACTGTAAATCATGTCCGCTTCAGGGCGGTTGCACTGGTGTGGATCTTACTCATGGCATCTCGAGGAGCCGCGCAAACACGGTCGCCAGATGTTGCGGCCACGGAGTTGGTGCGCCAAACAGTGGCTCATGAACTGGCGGCGACCGACACGGGCGGCCAGTATGTGTACCGGGTCCACAAAGAGACGCCGCAAGGTTCGGAGACCTGCATGATGGTCGAGACCCGCGACTTGCTAATCGGCCGGCTGATTCTCCAGGACGGCCAGCCGCTTCCTCCAGCGCAGAGGCAACAGGAGGAGGAACGCTTGCGCAGCCTGCTGGCGAATCGCGCCCGGTTGGTGAAACTCCAAACCGAGAAACGCTCCGACAACGCCCGCGTACGCATGGTGATCCAGGTGCTTCCGGATGCGTTCCTTTACCAGCATGCGGGCGCGGAAAAGGACAGCGCCGGTCGCGAGCTCGCTTTGGTGACATTCCGCCCCAACCCGGACTTTCGTTCGCGCTCCACAGAATTGCGAGTGTTGCAAGGGATGGAAGGGGCGATGCTGATCGACTCTGTGGCGGAGCGCTTTGTGCGGGTGGAAGGCAAACTGTGTCGGGATGTCGATTTCGGCTGGGGCGTCTTTGGCCACATCTCTCGCGGAGGCGGTTTCTCGCTGGAACAACAGGTGGTGGGGCACGACCGGTGGGCGATCACAACATTGGCATTACACTACACCAACAGGCGATTGCTGCTGATCAGCAGCCGCGTCGATTTGGTGACCAAGGCCAGCGATTTCCGCTGCATGCCGGAGGATCTGACCATGCAACAGGCGCTGGGGCTGCTGCTGGACCAAGACCCAATGACAGCCGCCATGCCTGTACTGTGTAAGAAATCGTAGGCTCAAATTCGACGCGAGTATCGCGATCTTTTCCCATCATCGGGGTGGAATTTCGTACACCTAACAGGCATGTCAACCAACATCCGAACCTGGTTGCCGCACTCCGTACACGCGATCAATGCCATGCACCGCCTCGAGAAGTTTGTGTTGAGTTAAAGACTTGGTTGCGCATTGGTATCTGACGCCGTTATTTGATTCCCCAGACCCGCCCCAACAACTCAGAGTTCTTCCGGGTTTCGCCCAAAGCGACCTCTAATATATGCTCAACCGCTATCGGTTTGGTTCGAGTCCGTTATCGGCGTCGGTGTATGCACGCTGACTGACTCCTCATTTCGGAAGAGTCTATCACGACACGAAAATGGGCCGGAAAACCGGGCGGTCGCCATGGGGTATTGACCCCATAGAAAAAGGGCCGGCTCTTAGCGTAGCTTACCGGCAGTGATAAAGAAAGGAGCAACAGTATGGGATTAATCCTATTGATATTGGTCGTTCTCTTCCTCGTGGGCGCATTACCCACCTGGCCGCACAGCAGAAACTGGGGATACTACCCGAGCAGCGGGCTTGGACTGGTAGCCGTGATTCTGCTCATATTGGTTTTGTTGGGGCGGTTTTGAACGACAATCACAGTGAAGAAAGCCAGCGGACACAAGACCCAAGCCAGACTGAGGCGTTCATGAAAGGACGGGCTTGGGTCTGTGGAACGCTGATTGTGTGCACACTGGCGGTGACGGGTTGTTCGACGATCCAGAAAATTCTCCCGACAACGGCCTGGCGTCAGGCTCGCGTGCGGAACGAAGGCTACAGCCTCTTGTACCAACTCCTGAGTCAGGAAAGTAATGCAGACAAAATTCTTATCATCAAACACGCCGACTCTCCGATCGCCGACATCATCAAGGAGATCGCGAATACGTGTGGTCAGGCCAGGAAGGAACTCGATCTGTTTCATGAAAAAGACCGGCACCTCAACCTGGAGATGACACACCTGCCCGAGATGGAACAGAAGTCGCGCGCCGCGATCCAGTCGACCGTGACCAAACAGTTACTATTCTCCAGTGGCAAGACGTTCGAAGTTCGCTTCCTCTTCACCCAAGCCGAAGCCATGAACTACGCCTCCCATCTGGCGCAAGTGTTGCACGATCAGGAAGAGAACCCGGTTCGCAAGGAGTTTCTGGCCACGCTTTCGAAGCGATGCACCACGCTCCATGACCGCGTGATGGTGCTGCTGAAGTACTGATTGCGGCTGTTATCACGCAGGACAACTCCGAAATGTAGGCCGAATCTAATTCAGGCCTCGGTCAGTTGATTAAACCGGGCCTCAGCCGTGCGCGCCAACCGCTAGGCGTTCGTCCTGGGCACCGGTTGGGGTGAACACCCCATAGCGACGGGAAAGCTCCCGGGGTATTTTCGGCGTATGAAAACCAAACACAAACGGGAGTGGACGTTCGTTGATTCTTTCGTGAAGGGACGGTCTGCATGAACAAGGCGAATGGTCCTGTTGGCCGAATCAAGATGGGGCTGGGGATTGTGTTGTTAGCGACCTTGATGGGGTGTGTGGGTTACGTGGACGGCGGCTATGGCGGCGCAGTGGTGGTGGCGGAGCCTGATGTCTATGTTTTCGGCGGCGGCTACTATGAACGGGGGCGCGATGTGCGTGAGTATAGTCATCGCGGATCTGAAAGTCGTGCGGTGGCGCACCCTGTCGCGGGCCGGCCAGAGAGAAAGCGGTGAACCGCACAACTCATTGGACAAGAACAGACCAGATGAATTTATGAAACTCTCCAATCAAATGAAACGTTTTGCGAGCCTATTGACAATCGCACTATCGGCAAACGCTTGGGGTATTCTGTCGCCAGACATTCGTGCGGCGGAGCCAAAGCCAGCGGTCGCGCAACGGTCGTTCGCGACGCCGGACGAAGCCATCAAAGCCTTGCAGGCGGCCACCGCGGCCAAAGACAAGGCGGCCTTGGACGAGATCTTTGGGCCGGAGATCCACGGACTGTTGACCGGCGACGAAGTACAAGACGCGAACAATGCGCAGAGGTTCGCCACCGCCATGGCGCAGAGCTGCAAGCCTGTGAACGACGCGGACGACAAAATCACCCTGGAGATTGGCACGAACGACTGGCCGATGCCCATTCCGCTGGTGAAAGCGGACGGGCAATGGCATTTCGATACGGCGGTAGGCAAGGAGGAGATCATCAGCCGGCACATCGGGAAGGATGAACTCCACGCCATCGGCGTTTGCCAGGCTTACGTGGCCGCGCAACGGCAGGTCGCCAGCTTGAACGCGAACGCGGACGGAAAGCCGAAGTACGCGCTGAAATTCAAGAGCACGCCCGGAAAGAAGGATGGTCTTTACTGGCCAGCGGCGGAGAACGAACCAGCCAGCCCATTCGGGCCGTTGGTGGCGAAAGCTCATACCGAGGGTTATGTCAAGAATGCAAGCAAGGATCCGCACCCGTTTCACGGTTATTATTTCCACATCCTGACGCGCCAAGGCAAGGCTGCGCCCGGTGGAAAACTGGATTACATGAGCCACGGGAACTTGACGGGGGGATTCGCGCTGGTGGCCTATCCGGAGCATTGGGACCAGTCGGGCATTATGACATTTATTGTCAATCAGGATGGCAAAGTTTATCAGCAGAATCTTGGCGAACAGACTTCCCGGATTGCGGCGGCGATCAAGGAATACAACCCGGACAGCGAATGGACGTTGGCGCAGGATGAGGGAGTCGTTAGCGCCGTGTCCGAGAAATGATGTCGGCTATGTTTGTCGTTGGAGGCTCAATATGACTGATGATGGACGACTACCAGAGCTCATCGCAAAATGGAAAGCCAGGACCAGACTGGAAGAAGAAGATTGCGGCAAGCGACGTGAAGAACTGAAAGAGAAGCTGGGTACTTGTGCAGACGCAATGAAGAGAATCGTGGAGCCGGTGCTGAGGGAACGCGCCGACTACCTAAAACGTCAGGGATTTCGAGTCGAAACCGGATTGGATAAGGAGATGTCTCAACCATCTCGACCAGTGTATTGTTTCGGTTTTGAGTACCCTGGGGGACCAAAGGTTCTGATAGATTGCGATGAGGAAAGCGGAGTGATTCTATTCAACGCCAAGACGGTTGGCCGCTCTGAATTACACAAGCGGGAAGGCTGGGATAGACGGTGGGACGTCGAGAATCTGAAAAAAGACGGCCTTGAAACCGAACTACGTCTGTTTTGTGAGGAAGTAATTGAGCATCTCGCTTCGTAACACAGAGTCCGGCAAATAGTCCGAATGGGAGATTTGCCGTGTCACAGAAAGGGTGTTTCGTATCTGGTTGACGGAGCACGTATGTTGAAGTTGGTGTGTCCTTGCGGCAGGAAGAAGGCAGCCCTCCGCCCCAAGAACGGCAACCAGATCGGCAAGGGGAAGACCAGGGAACGGGGCTGGGTCGTCAGCGTCATTGACGCTTTGCGACAGAAATAAGCTGTTTTGACCAAAAGAAAGAGAGTGTTCATCATGAGGCGGAATATTACATACGCAGTGTGGACGATGTTCGCCATCGTCGCGGTAGCGCTGGCGATTCGCGTCGTTGCAGACGAGCCGGCGCCGACGCACCAACTTACCATCTACAGCGGCATCCTTCGGTCGGTGGATCTGCAGGCGCGGATAATTACGGTCGATGGGTCAGCTGTCCCGCAAAAGTTTATAGTCCCGACAGACGCAGAGATTATCGTAAAGGACAAACCGAGCGGCACACTTAGCGATCTCAAGGTCAGCGACGGAATTCAGGTAGAGTACACCGACGATGGGGATACTCACGTCGCACACCGGATTTCCATTCTGGGTCTCAAGGTTCCCTAACTCCGCGCTTTTCAACTGAAAAGCGTGGGCCAACCGCACCCCGGCTCAGAAGCAACCATCCGTAAGCGACCGCTAAAACAAACGAATGCTGAAAGTGAAATCGATACAAAAAGTCCAGATCGTCGCAGCCAGTATGCTTGTGGGGTTGTTGCTCTACGGATGCAGCCAACAGGGGCAGACAACCAGCGCGCCATCAACGAGCCACCACACGACTGCCCAACCGACGCCGCCGACAACGGCACCGGCTCCCCCGAGTAACCCGATGGACTCCGCAACGGCGCCATCTTCCACCAATAACCCGACGGACTCCACCTCGGCTGGGACACCGCTGCCTGAGACCGCGATGCCAGCTTCCACAAATGCGTTGCCAACGGCCGCACCCCTGCCTGTTACGCAACAATAAAGTGGGAGTATTGCGCAGGGGAATGTCATCGATCCGGTTGCCGCCTTTGCCCGCGCCACCCGCCATCCGTTGGCCTTGGCCAACGGATGGGGTAAACACCCCATAGTGCCGCGCACGGTTTTCATGGTTATTATTCTGCTGTGAGACACAAACATCCCCTCCCAAACGAACGGCCAGCCAGCGCAGCGCTGCCAGTGCCGGCCGCGGACTCAAACCAAACCGAAACTGATTTTGTGCCGTCGCCAGACGAGGTAGCCAGGAAGGCGTACTTCACCTATGTGAATGAAGGCTCCCCGCTGGGCCGCGACGTACAGCATTGGTTGAATGCAGAAGCCCAATTGATTGCGGAGCGCAACCTCACACGTGTTCATGGGTTTCGCTCAGACAAATACAGGTAACACCCCACAGCCCTCATCCTTCCGACATACATTCGCGCGACAAAAAACAGGAGGACCGATTCTCCGAAGGGGTCTGACAGATATGCCTGAGAGCTCCGACAGCGTAAAACCGACTGAAAATGAGGCGATCGTCGCAACCGATCTGACAAAATGCTTCGGCGAAGGCAGTGCCAGGATGACTGCCGTGAATCGTGTTGGGCTGGTCGCTCACTTTGGCGAGATGCTGTTCATCATCGGCCCCTCGGGCAGCGGCAAGACCACGATGCTCAGCATGATCTCCGGCATCCTGCGTCCCAACGCCGGCAAGGTAACGGTCAAAGGGGCCGATATCTGGACCCTGAACAATGACCAGTTGGCTGATTTCCGCCTGAACACAATTGGTTTCGTCTTTCAAGACTACCATCTGTTCCCGCGGTTGACCACGGCCGAGAATGTCGCGATCCCATTGATCCTGAAGAAGCGCGACTGGGGCGAATCAATCACCGAGGCAAAGAAATACCTTGAAATCGTCGGTCTGAAGGACCGGGGCGAGATTCTGCCCGTGAAGCTCTCGGGCGGCGAGCAACAGCGCGTGGCCATTGCCCGCGCAATCGTCAGCAGTCCAGAGATCCTGATTCTCGACGAGCCGACCGCCTCCCTGGACGGTGACACCGGGAGGATGATTATCGCCTTCGTAAAAGAGAAAATTCTCAATAAAAGCCGCTGCATCCTGATCGTCACCCATGATGCGCGCATCAATGAGTATGCGGACCGGATCCTCCATATGGAAGATGGACACCTCACCGCGACGGACAAGGGTGCCTAATGAACGTAGACGAACCCAAGCCAGAAGCGAAAGTAGTCGAGCCAAAGCCCGAAGCCAAGGTGGACGAGCCCAAGGCTGAAGCGAAAGCAGACGAGCCAAAGCCTGAAGTCAAGGCCGCAGAGCTCAAGCCCGAAGACAAGGCAGCTGTGCCTAAACCTGAACCAAAAGCAGTCGAGCCAAAGCCCGAAGCCAAGGTAGACAAGCCCAAGCCGGAAGCCAAACCATCCAAGCCTAAACCGGAATTCAGAAACAAGATCATTTTTACCCTCTCGATAGTGGGTGTGCTGGCCGCGTTGGTCGCCGCCTACCTCTTTGCCATGCAGAGGAAGGCCCAGCCTCCCGTGTTTCAGCCGGTCAGCAACCCTTACGCGTCGGCCATCTATGCCAATGGCATGATCGAGAGTGACCAGTCGAGCGGTGAAAATATCAATATCTTCCCCGAAGTGTCCGGCCCAATCATCAAAGTGTTCGTGCATGAGGGCCAACAGGTGTCAGCCGGCACTCCGCTGTTCACCATCGACGATTCTGTGCAGAGAGCAACTGTGGAGTTGGCCGAATCCAACCTGAAAGCGGCCCGCGACCAGTACGACAAGCGCCGCGCCTCCTACGACATCGACCCCGAGTCGGTAAGCAAAGACGTGCTGGATACTGCGGAAGACGCGGTCAATCAGACGACAGCCGCGCTGAAGGCTGCTAACGCATTGCTGCAATATTATTCTGTCAAAGCGCCGGTCAACGGAGTCGTGCTGGCCGTCAACGCAGCGGTCGGTGGTTATGTGTCGTCGCAGGGGAACTATGACACTTACACGGAGTTATTCGACCCAATCGTGGTGATGGGAGCGCCTCAAGAACATATGGCTGTGCGCTGCTTTGTCGATGAGATCCTGGTCTCACGGTTGCCATCCAAGTGGCATATTCAGGCGCAGATGTCGATCCGCGGAACTGACATCAAGGTGCCGCTCGAGTTCGTCCGGGTGCAGCCCTATGTTTCGCCCAAGATCGAGCTATCGAATGAGAAACAAGAGCAAGTTGACCTGCGGGTGCTGCCGGTGATCTTCCGGTTCGAGAAAAAGGACGCTCCGGTCTATCCGGGACAACAGGTGGACGTGTACATCGGACAGCAATAACGGCCCCGCCCGGCCAGACTCAAGCTAGTGCGAAAGCGATGAACGACGTTCGATCAAACCAGCAACGCCCGGCGGACAAACGGGAGTCGCCATGAAGTACGGCGGCATCCTGCGGATCGGCTTCAAGCTGCTGGTCAATGACAAGCCCAAGTTCACCGCGCTGTTGATTGGGATTACCTTCTCTGTGTTCCTGATGATGATGATGACCGCGATGTTCGCCGGCATCCTCAACCACTCTTATTCGACGGTCACCAATATCGGGGCTGACATGTGGATCATGGACCGGTCGGTCAATACTCCCACCGGTCCGATCCCCATGCCCGATTACGTGCTGGACGCGGTGCGCAGCATGGACGAGGTCAGCTATGCGGTGCCGCTGTTTATCGGCGGCGCCCTGATCAAGCTCCAAAGTGGTAACTTTCAATCGGCCACGGTCGTCGGTCTGGACGATAACAGCCTGTTTGGCCGTCCCGACCTCGAACAGGGCAGTATTCTGAACATCTATGCCGACAACACGGTCCTGGCAGTCGATGACGCTGAATTCCCGAAGCTGGAGAACGCGAAGATCGGAACCTCATTCGAACTCAATGATCACCGCTGCACGATTGTGGGCATTGCCAGGGTCGCCGTCAACGGACTCAACGGCGTGCCGACGCTCTATACCACCTACAACCGCGCGATCGAATACATCCCGTCGACGCGGTTCACCTTGTCCTACGTGCTGGTGCAGCCCAAGAGCGCGGCGGCCGTGGCCGGCATCAAGCAGAAAGTTGCGAAGCTCGGCTATGTCGCCCTGACCAAGGCTGAATTTAACAAAAGCATTGCCGACTACTACACTTACAGGACGGGTGTTGGCACCAACATCCTCTTGATGGTCGTCATCGCATTTATCGTTGGGTTGTCCATCTCCGGCCAGACCTTTTACACGTTCATCCTCGAAAACCTGGAGAAATTTGGCGCGCTGAAGGCCATCGGCGCCAAGGGGCGTGAGTTGATCTACATGATCCTGTTCATGGCGACCTTTACGGCGCTGACCGGCTATGGCCTGGGCGTCGGTTTCGTGACGCTGATGATCATGATCGCCCGATCCCGTCTGCCCAACTACGCCGCCACGATCACCTACTGGAACCTGGGGCTGGCCTTCGGCATGGTCGTACTGATCGCCGGAATATCAAGTTATATCGGGGTACGCAAGGTCCTCAAAATCGAACCCTTCGACATCTTCAGGGGGTAGCAAGCCATTCCATGAAAACCATAATGTCCCTGCTCCAAACGGAAATTAGAATGACCGTCGTTGCACTGGCGTGCTTGGTTCTGTTCGGTGGTTGCAGCTTCGCACCGAAGTACGTCACGCCGGTAGTCCAAACACCCGCAGCCTTCAAGGAACTGCCTCCGGAGCAATTCAAAGAAGCGGGAGCCTGGAAGGCAGCGGAACCAACCGATGGCATGATTCGCGGCAAGTGGTGGGAAATGTTCCATGAGCCGGAGTTGAACGCGCTCGAAGACCAGGTGGTTGTTTCCAACCAGACCGTCGCTGCGGCGCTCGCCAATTTCCTTGCCGCGCGAGCCGTGGTGAAACAAGCCCAATCGCAGTATTACCCAACCGTGACCGCCAGTCCTTCTGTCACGAGATCACGGCAGTCATCACTGCTATCTCAATCAGGCTCGTCGTCGACCCCTTTCACTGTCACCGAATACGCGCTACCGTTTGACGCTTCCTGGGAGTTGGATTTCTGGGGCCGCATTCGCAACACGGTGAAGGTAAACTCTTTGGAAGCACAAGCCACGTTTGCCGATCTCGAAAACGTGCGGCTGACCGTTCAGGCGGAAGTGGCAGCTGATTATTTTCAGCTTCGCGTGCTGGATGCGCAGAAGCAGATTTTGGATGCGGCGGTGGTCGCTGATGAGGGATCGCTCAGGCTGACGCAGGTTCAGCATAAGACGGGCCTCGCCTCCGGCCAGGACGTCGCGCAAGCCGAAACGCAACTCGACATCGCGCGCGCGCAGGCCACCAACCTCGGCATCCAGCGTGCGCAACTCGAACACGCCATCGCGATGCTCCTCGGGAAACCAGCGCCCCTGTTTTCCATCGCCACAAATCCGCTGGCCGTGGAACCCGTCGCCATTCCCTCGGGCGTTCCGTCGCAACTGCTCGAACGGCGTCCCGACATCGCCGCCGCCGAACGCCGTGTCGCCGAGGCGAACGCGCAAATCGGCGTGGCGCGCGCGGCGTATTTTCCGACGATTACCCTGAGCGGCTCGGTGGGATACCAGAGCACGTCGCTGGGGAATCTTGTGTCGGGGCCAAGCCTGGCCTGGGCAGTGGGTTCGACGCTGGCACAAACACTTTTTGACGGCGGAAAACGCCAGGCTGTCACCCAACAGGCTCGGGCGATCTACCGGGGCACCGTCGCGAACTACCGCCAGACCGTGCTCACCGCCTTTCAAGAAGTCGAAGACAATCTATCGACGCTGCGAATCTTGTCACAGGAACTTCAACAACAGAATGGCGCCGTCGAATCGTCGCAGCACGACCTCACGCTTGAGAAGGCCCGCTACCAATCCGGCCTGGACAGCTACCTCACTGTGATCGCCGCGCAAACCACTCTGTTGGGCAATCAGGAGACGGCGATGAACCTGCGGATGCAACAGATGACGGCGAGCGTCCAGTTGATCAAAGCGTTGGGTGGCGGCTGGGATCTTTCGCCGGGAACGACCGCGGCCATTCCTTGAGCGCCACGTCTGTGCTGGCCGCGTGTGGAATCGCAAAATCTCCGGTGGGGTCAACACCTAATGGCGCGCGCTTGCGTGGCCGGCTTATCGTCCGGTTGTGAAACACAATGGGCTATTTGGCTCGGCGACTACGAAACACAAGAGGTTGGCGCTAGGGCTAACGCTAACCATGCTCGTTTGCACATCGTCTTTCTCAATGGAACGCGAAAACGAGGCGGCACCTCGACCGGCGGCCCAAACTGAACCCGCCGGTCCAATCTCAGAACTACGGAATCAGGACGCGGTGTTTTCCGTTTTATTGGAAGCCTTCCGTCAAATCCAGGGACGAATCATCCAAAATGATTACAAAGCCTGCATCACGGCAGCCGATGCGATCAACGACCGCGAGACGCACTGCTCGATTGTGGAGTTAGCGAAGCAAGAGCGCGAATTGCGTGTGGCGAAACTCAACCACCAGATCGAGAACCTCAACCTGACGTACGACCACACGCGCCGTGACGACGCACGCGCCGTTGCTGTGGATGTCCACTTGCCCATCGACTCCAGCCACGCGGCAAAGACCCTCATGGACTACATCTTCATTGCGCCCACTGCCCCCGATAAAGACGGCGAGGTCAAAATCACGACGGTTCCCATCAAGGACTACCTGCGCGACAGGACGCCCGATCTTGTCGACTGATCGTCATGTCCCGATAAACATCCGTGCAAACTGACCTGACTGCACACCTGCGCCGACTATCGGTCGGAAATCCTCCTACGGGTTTTACCCCATGGCAAAGAATCGTCCCATCCGCCATTGTTCCCGGAATGAAAGGAGGACCAGCATGACAACGAAACTACATGTCCACCGCCTGCCCATCAGCACAACGGACTCTGAATTGCAGAGACTGTTCGAGGGAGTGGGCCGAGTCATCAACTGCGACGTGGTCACGGATGGAACCACGCGCATGTCGAAGGCCATCGGATTCGTGGAGATGGCGACGGTGCAGGAGGCACGGAGAGCCATTGACCAACTCAACGGAAAGGAATTGGCCGGACGGGTAATACAAGTTTCCGAGGGCGGGTGACGGGTTTTGCTGTGACGGTGGGCAGCCGCTTACGCCGTTTCGACTTAGAATGTTTAACTCGCGATTCACGGCTCTGGTAACCGGGTCGCGAAAGGCCTTTCCGAAGACGTTAGTCTTGGCTTTTTGATCTTTGTCCTCTATCGCGTCGCCGACTACATGAAATCGATCCAAATCTTTACAGAAGAGATTGAGATTAGCGCCACTTCTTGCAGCAAGCGAAAGGAACGCGCTCCATGCCACCCAAATCCCTGAAATTGTCGCCGCTGGTCGTGTGGGGCACGCTGGTGTTGATCGTCGCCGCGTTGTACTGGGCGCGCCCGGTCCTGATGCCGGTGGCGCTGGCGATGTTGCTGACCTTTCTCCTAAGCCCTGTGGACAGCGCGCTCCAACGCCTCGGTCTGGGACGGGTGGTCTCGGTCGCGTTGCTGGCAGCGTTGACGTTTTCTCTGATCGGCGTCATTGGCTGGGCCATCTCGCTTCAGGTGAGGGAATTCGCTCACAATTTGCCCGGCTACCAGGGCAATATCAAGAAACGGATCGAGGATTTGCAGGTGGGCCAAGGCACGACGCTGGATAAAATCCGCATTGAGTTCGAGCAGTTGATCGGCAACGTGAACACCAACGCGCCGGTGGCCGAGCAAGCTCGCCAGCCAGTCCTGGTCACGGTGCAAGGTGGGAGATTTTCCTCTGAGGTGTGGCAATTGTCGCCGATGGTTCGACCGCTGCTGAAATCGCTGTTCTACATCTTGCTGGTCGCCACGCTGGTGGTGTTCATGCTCCTGGAACGTGACGAGTTGCGCAACCGGGCCATTCGTCTGCTCGGATACGGACGACTGAGCCTGACGACTCAGGCGCTCGATGAAGCCGGCCAGCGAGTCAGTCGTTATCTCTTCGTCCAATTCATCGTCAACACTTGTCTGGGCGTGGTGATTGGTTCGGGTCTGTTTCTGCTGGGAGTGCCCTATGCCCTGTTGTGGGGATTCTTGATCCTCATTCTGCGGTTCGTTCCCTACATCGGAATCTGGATTGCGGCGATTCTTCCGTTCGCCGTCAGCCTCGCCACCTCATCGAACTGGTGGCAACCGCTGTCCGTGATCGCGATGTTTGCCGTGCTCGAGCCGGTCGTGGCGATGGTCATCGAGCCGATGCTGTTCAGTCAAAGCGCCGGCACCTCCAAGCTGGCCATGCTGGTCGCGATAGCGTTTTGGACCTGGCTGTGGGGCCCGGTCGGACTGCTGTTGGCGACGCCGTTGACCGCCTGCCTGGCCGTCGTCGCGAAGTATGTCCCGCGACTGGAATTCATCGCCGTGCTGCTCGGTGACGAGCCGATGATGCAAGCCTCGGTCGCCTATTACAAGCGGCTGTTGGCGCTGGATCAGGACGAAGCCGAGGCGATCGTCGAAGAACAGTTGCAGACTCATCCTGTCGAGCACGTCTTCGACGAAGTGCTCGTGCCCGCCCTGCATTACGCCAAACGGGACAACCGGCTGGGCACCCTGACCGATGGCGAACAAGAATTCATTTACAAGTCCACGCGTGAGATCATCGAACGAATCGGCCTTCCATCCATTCCCCCAACGTCATTGATCGATGCTGCCGCCGGCCAGGCCAGTACCGTCAACGACACGGTCACAGTCAGTGTCGACAAAATCCGCATCCTGGCCTGGCCCGCCCACGACGAAGGCGACGCCATCGCCCTGTTGATGCTGCAACGACTGCTCGACCCGACGCGCTATGAAATGGAAATCAGCGCCGACGGTAAACGCTTGTCCGAAATCCTGCAGGAGGTGGAACAGAAAGCACCCGCGTTGTTCTGCGTTGGTTTCATTCCGCCCGGCGGCTTGTCCGCCAGCCGCCACCTAAGCAAACTGCTGCACGTCAGATTTCCCGAACTGACCATTGTGGTGGGTCATTGGGGATTGCACGAGAAAGTTCAAAATGACCGCGAAGCCCTCTTGGCCGCCGGCGCCACGCATGTTGCTGCCACCCTCATCGAAACCCGCGACCAAATCGCCCAATCCACGCATCCCCACGTCAAGCTTCAGCCTGACGCGATAGCGGCCTGATTCAATGATGTGAACATTGCTTCCAGACGGGAGCCTTCGACTCATCCCCAAACGGATGACATAAACCCGCGCACGGCTTCGTTGAATGGCTCTGGCTGTTCCAGGTTCAACAGATGTCCGGCGTCCGGCAGGATCTGCAGCCGGGCGTCAGGGATAGCGGCACCGGCGGCTTGCGCTTCGGCCGGCGGAATCAACTGGTCGTCCGCGCCGTGCAGGATCAGGGTCGGTTTGTCAATCTGGGCCAGCATGGCGGTGGAGTCCGCCCGGTCACGCATCGCCGCGAGGTCGCCCAGTACCGCCGCGAGCGGGGTGCTCGCCATCATCTCCCGGACGTGCGTCACCAACTCCGGCCGGGTCTGAAAGGATCTTTGGGAAAGTATTTTCGGCAGCATCGTCTCGACGATTGCGCCGACACCCTTCTCTCTGGCTGTCGTAGCCGCCTTATCGCGATTGGCTTTCGCTTCCGGGGAATCCGCGCCTGCGCGGGTCGCCGCCAAGATCAATCCGGCGATGCGCTGCGGATATTTGCGATAGAATTCGAACGCGACGTAACCGCCCATCGATAGCCCGCCCAACACCACCGGTCGAGCGATGCCCAGAGCATCCAGAAATCCTCGACAGTCGTCGGCCAATACAGACATTGAGTAGGGCCCCGGCCCGGGATCGGAACCGCCATGACCGCGCAAGTCGAGCGCGAGCACACGGGCCACATCTGCCAGTCCAGCGGTCTGCGGCTCCCACAACGCACGGCTCAGTGGATACCCATGAATCAAGAACAGCGGGATTCCGCTACCGTTGTCGGAGTAATCGATCGCTAGATTATTCAAGTTGATTCGCATGAGAAGAATGGCCGGTCCGCTTTCGGACCGGCCCCTTTCTCTTCTTACTCACGCGCCGGCGCCCATGTGGTGAGGAGATGGCGTGGGGAACGCCCTGTCGTCGACACCAGCGGCGCTCGTAAATTTCCAGGTGGCTACGCGGCCTTCTGGTGTTTGGCCCGTTCTTCGCGCATCGCGTCCTTGCCGGCTTCGACGGCAGCGGCCAGTTCCGCTTTCTTGCCTTGGATGAAATCCGTGGCATCCTCCAGAGCATCTGACGCCCGACCTTTGAGATCGCGGCCTTTCTTGGCGAGTAGTTCCCGCGTTTCCTGACCTGAACGGGGCGCGTACAGCAGGGCGGCCCCCGTCCCGACGAGCGCGCCGATGGCAAATGCGATGAGATAACCGCCCACGTGACTTGATTCATTGTTGTCTGACATGTTGTTCCTCTGCTTTCTGTGACTGGCGATGGTTTCGATTCAAGAATGTCTCAAAGAACTTTGCGATCCCCTTGCGAAAAATCAGTGCGTTGCGCGCGGCCGTCAGGACGGGGGGCTCCAGAACCGAGCCGACTTCTTCGACGACGCGATCCACTCGCTCGGTCCAACCGCGCACGGTTTGGATCACGCGCTCGATGTCATCGCACTGCCGGGTGGCGCGCGTGGACAGTTCGTTGACGTTGTGCAACAACCGGCGACTGTCCTGGACCAGCAGCGAAACCTCGACTTTGAGTTCTGCCAACGTCTGCGTCAGCCGTGCAGCGTGGTTACGAAGTTGGAGTATTGCCGGTATGCAGCACGCAACGAAGATCACGACGGCGACCGATGCGAGAAACAGGGCGATCTGTAGTGGGATGGACATTCAACTCACCTACCTTGCCGGGTTGTTGTTCACGACATCAGTATAGGTGATGAGACGGTGCGGCGACTATGGGGTGTTTACCCCAGGTGGGATCTACGGATCCAATCCCAACAAGACCACGTCGATGAAGCGGCAGGTTCAGCAACTAAACGATCGTCAACTGGACGCTGCTCTCGATGATTCCCGCACCGATGGCATACCGGGTGAGACCAGAGATCTCGTGGATGTTGAGCTTGGCCATAAGATTCTGCCGATGTTTTTCGACCGTTTTGATGCTGATGCCAAGTTCTGCCGCCATTTGTTTGTTGGCCTTGCCTTCGGCAATCAGTTGCAGCACCTCCAGCTCGCGCGAACTCAGGCGCGACACTTTCTTACGCAGCGCTGTGCCTCCCGCAGGCATCTTCTGATCGTGCAACCGCCTGGCAATGGATGGACTGAAAAATGTGTTTCCCTTTTGCACTGTACGAATCGCCCGGGACAGATCGTGTGACGAGGTTTGTTTGAGCAGAAATCCCGCCGCGCCGGACGCGATCGCTTGATCGACGTACGCGTCATCGTTGTGAGCGGAGAGAACGAGC
>Ga0182014_10002207_pt1 | contig 24795 bp, 23 predicted proteins | sample 612S2DmetaG_FD_120489 | JGI IMG/M metagenome (GOLD analysis project Ga0182014, IMG submission 120489) | Permafrost microbial communities from Stordalen Mire, Sweden - 612S2D metaG | ecosystem: Environmental > Terrestrial > Soil > Wetlands > Permafrost | place: Sweden: Stordalen | collected...
CTATTGCTGAGCGTGCGCTCGATCGAGGGCCTGATAATACTTCTCCCGGAAGCTGTTGCCCGCGCTGGCGCTCGTCAGGCAGGCGTCCCAATCCAGCGCCGGCGTGGATATCATCTTCCGGCTCGGAATTCTCTTGCCGCTATACTGCCGGGCGAGCTTCTGGAATTCGCGGCCCCAGGCTTTGAGTTTGCCGTCCGCGGTCAGGAGACCGCTGAACTCGCTCGTGTCGGTCGCTTCGGGTTGATCGTAAAGCCCCCAATTCAGCCACCCGACGGCAGCGCCCGCGGTCGTCTCCACGAGTTTCCGGCACCAGCGGGCCTGCTGTTCTTCTGAGGCAAATGGATGCTTCCCCTCATCGAAGCGCGGCTTCCCGCCGCCATACCATCCGAACTCCGCCACCACCACCGGCTTCCCGGTCCTGGCTACTTCCCCCACGACGCTCTGCAAGTAGGCCAGGTTCCGCGCCTCCTCCTCGTCGCTGCGATATTCGTAGGCCCCGTGATCGAATGGGTAGAAGTGGATTTCCATGAAGTCCAGAAACTTCGCCTGTCGCGCCGGCCGAAATCCCGCATAATGCCATATGCCCGGCAGTAATGATGGCACCGACCACTGGATCAGGCCCACCGTGACCAGCGCCTTCGGGTCGGCGGACTTAATCGCCGCCGTCTGGCGCCGCGTCCAGTCGTCTGCCAGGTCCTCACGAAAGGACTGGTAATCGAGCAGTTCATGACTGCCCGGTGCGTCGTTCGCTTTGGGTACCGGGACGCCGCCCAGATCGAGGGTCGGGTTCGTGCGCGACCACGCCTGCGCCAGCTTCTCCCGCGTGCCGTATTTGCTGCTCAGCCAGTTGTTCCACCGCTTGAGCATTGCCGGCCCGTCCCACCCCATTTCCGGCTCGTTCCGCAGGTCGTAAGCAAAGATCACCGAGCGCCCGCTATACCTCGCGGCAAACAGGCGCCAGAAAGCCTCCGTCGCCGCCAGCGCATTCTCGTCCGCCATGCGATCGCCCTGCGCCCACTCCGGCGACCCTTCCCAATGGTCGGGGCCGGTGGGATGGACATAGATCCCCTGCTCTTCCGCCAGCTTGAGCAGTTCATCGAACTTCGCCAGCCCCTCCGGCTCCAGCTTCCCGGGTTCCTGGTAAAACGAGCCGTAGCTGATGAAGACCCGCACGCAATTCACTCCCAGCTCCTTCATTCGGATGAAGTCGCGACGCGTAGCCTCCGCGTCGAACTTCTTCCAGACCTGAGGCGCCCAGCCGGTGCCCGGGCGAAAGTAAGTCAGCCCGAACGGCACGAACGGCTTGCCCCTGGCGGTCACGAACCCACGCCCGTTAGCGCTAATCTGGATCTTCGGCAGCGGCGCTGTCTCCGCGCTTTGCGCGTGAGTGCCCAGGCCTACGCCGAGCAGAAGCAGAACTATTGGTCGAATCATGCCGCGAAGCCTACCGGAGCTAAAGGTCGATGGCGAAGACTGTTTGCTCAACGAAGGCTTGCCACCCTTGTTCAAATGTGCAACCGTGGGCGCCAGCAACGGATGAAAGCTGATTCACAGATGTAGTGATGTAGTCATGTAACTCACTTGTTTGCTTTGACCTATTTAACTCATTAAATGCTTAGCCAATGAATACCGTCACCTCCCTCATAACCGTCACGAAGAATGTCACCTCCCGCGTCGAAGCGGCCCTGCAAGAGACCGGCGGCCTGTTGCGGCTCGCGCCCAACTGGGTCCCCCGCTCCTTTCTCCAGCCCGGCTTGCGCATCAAGCTCCACCCCGACGATACCTACGCCTATGGCGCCAACCGCGGCGGCATTGACGAGCGCTGGTTCGCCTCCACAACTGAAGCCGCCAACGAAGGCCGCGTGCCCGACGAGGGGCTCAGCTACTGCGTGGTAGGAAAGGAGCGCTTCACCCTGCGCCAGGCGGTCGCCGACTGCGGCGCTACAATCGTCGGCAAAGCCATCTGGAAGAAGTATGGCAAGTGGCCGGTCTATTCGAAGTTCTTCGACAACATGGGGCCGATCCCCCTGCACATGCACCAAAGCGCCAAGCAGGCCAAGCTCGTCGGCCAGGAAGGAAAGCCCGAGTCCTACTACTTCCCGCCGCAGCACAACAACGTCGGCAACAACTTTCCCTATACCTTCTTCGGCCTCGAACCCGGCACCACCAAAGCCCAGGTCCGCAAGTGCATCGAGGACTGGAACAAAGGCGACAACGGCATTCTCGACCTTTCCAAGGCCTATCGTCTCAAGCCGGGCACCGGCTGGCTGGTCGGACCCTGCATCCTCCATGCCCCCGGCTCCTTCTGCACTTACGAGCCACAATGGGGCTCAGATGTCTTCGGCATGTACCAAAGCATGGTCGAGGGCCGATACGTTCCCTGGGACCTCCTCGTCAAAGACATGCCCAAAAACAAGCACAAGGACTTTGACTTCATCGTGGATCAGCTTGACTGGGAGTCTAACCTCGACCCCAACTTCAAGGACAACCACTACCTCGAACCCGTCCCCGTGGCAGACACCTGCAAAGAAGGCTTCGTGGACCGCTGGATCGTCTATGGCAAGATCAATGGCGAACAACTCTTCACCGCCAAGGAACTGACGGTTGACCCCGGCGTCCGCTGCACCATCAAAGACAAGGGCGCTTACGGCCTTATCTGCGTCCAGGGCACCGGCAAAATCAACGGCCACGCCCTCAGCAGCCCGAAGCTCATCCGCTTCACCGAGCTGACCGAGGACGAATACTTCTGCACCGCAGACGGCGCCAATTCCGGTGTCACCTTCCAAAACACCAGCGAAACCGAGCCATTGGTTTGCCTGCGCTACTTCGGCCCCGAAGTGAACCCCGACGCCCCGGCAATGGGAGCTTACCGGAAGACCAAGTAGGGCCGGGAAACAGCTCGCGATCGAGCGATGCGGGCATTGCCCACTTCGCTCGTCGGCGTTCACGATGCGGCCTGCGGGATAAGGTCCAGGACTACATCGCTCCCGGACGGGAATGGCCAAGCGGCTTGCGACGGCGGCCCAATGCTGCGATTCTCATACATGCACAACGTCGAGTTTATGTCGGGCCAGAATGAGCTTTTATGCCGCAGGAGGTATTGAAACTTTTGCTCGTTGAGCATGACCCCGGATTCGCCCGTTACGTGGGCGAAATGCTGGGTCAAGCCCGGGATCTCCCGGCCGAAATGCGGCTGGCGGCGGACTTGAGCGCCGGCTTATCGGCGTTACAGGAGACCACTTTCGATGCAGTGCTGCTGGATATCTGCGTGTCGGACGGCGCCGGGCTGGGCAACATCCCCTTGATCAAAGCGCAGGCGCCGCAGCTTCCCATCATCGTCGCCGGCGACGCGGACGATGAGATCGTTGCCATCGAAGCCGTGCATGCGGGAGCGCAGGACTACCTGGTCAAGAGCCAGCTCACTCCCGCGTGGCTCGAACGTTCGATCCGCTATGCTATCGAGCGGCACCGCATGGACCTGGCACTGCTCGAAGCCGAAGAGAGGTACCACAGCGTGTTCGACCACTTGGTGGAAGGCATTTTCCAAACCACGCCGGCGGGGCGCTATCTGATGGCGAATGCCGCCCTGGCGCGGATTTATGGCTATTCATCCCCAGAAGAATTGATCCAGGGCCTGACCGACATTAGGGGGCGACTCTACGTCGAGGAAGGCAGGCGCGATGAGTTTGTCCGGCTGATGCAGGAACAGGACACCATTACGCGTTTCGAATCCCCGGTCTATCGCAAGGACGGCTCGATGATCTGGATTTCGGAGAACTGCCGCGCCATTCGTGATTCCCGCGGGCGGCTGCTTTACTACGAGGGCACGGTCGAGGACATCACGCTGCGCCGGCAGGCGGAGGAAAAGGTGCATGCTTCCGAGGCGCTCTACCATTCCCTCGTCGAGACGCTGCCCCAGAACATACTGCGCAAGAACCTCCAGGGACGCTTCACCTTCGCCAATCAGCAGTTCTGCAAAATCCTGGGCCGGCCTCTGGAGGACATTGTCGGCAAGACGGACTACGACTTCTTTCCGCGCGAACTTGCGGAAAAATACCACCGCGATGACTTGCGGGTGATGCAGACCGGAAAACCTTACGAGACGGTCGAGGAGCATCAGCCGCCGGGCGGCGACAAGCTTTACGTGCAGGTGGTCAAGACGCCGCTTTACGGGGCTGATGGCGCCATCATCGGGCTGCAAGGTATTTTCTGGGACATCACGCAGCAGCGGCTGGCGGATGAGAGGATCCGCCGGGTCAACGCCCTGCTCGCCCAAAGCCGCAAGGAGCTCCGCGCCCGGAACGCGCAGATGGAGGACGACCTGAATATGGCGCGCGAGATCCAACTCACGATGCTGCCCCAACAGTATCCGGCCTTCCCGTCCTCGGCGCCTCTTTCCGAGAGCGCCTTTCAATTCACCCATCGGTACCTGCCTGCGGGCAGCGTCGGCGGCGATTTCTTTACCGTCTCCGCGCTCTCAGAGAATGAAGCCGGGGTCTTCATCTGTGATGTCGCCGGGCATGGCGTCCGCTCGGCGCTGGTCACGGCGATGATCCGCGCCCTGGCGGAGGAGCTCAAACCGATCGCCACAAACCCCGGACAGTTCCTGAGCAAGCTTAACTCCGACCTCCACGCCATCCTCAAGCACACCGGCACACCGATGTTGACGACGGCGTTCTACCTGGTAGCGGACTGGAGGACAGGCACCATGCGCTACGCTAACGCCGGCCACCCCAAGCCGCTGCTCATCCGCCGCAACGCCCAGCAGGTGGAACCGCTGGCCAATGCGGCGGGCAAAAGCGAGCCTGTGCTGGGGCTTTTTGAAGATGCGGCCTACCAGACCTCTGAGGTGAAGCTCAGCCCCAAAGATCTCGTAATGCTCTTTACGGATGGTCTTTACGAAGTCCAGGACCACAACGATGAGCTTTATTCGCAGGCGATGCTGATCATCGGGGTGCAACGACGCGCGCAGCTCCCGGCACCGCAGTTATTTGACGGACTCCTGGCCGAGATTCGGCGCTTTTCAGGCGACAGCGGCTTTGCTGATGACGTCTGCCTCGTCGGCATTGAGTGCGTCGGCGCGGCGGCAGGCTCTGACTCAACGACTAGCGAGCGCGTCGCCCCTATGGCGGAGTCGAAGCGCTGAGTGAGTTGGGCGCATTGCACCCGCCAGTCAGGTAACGCGGTTCGCGTGCGGGCCAGGGTGCGAAGGCAACCTGCGACGGCTTTCCTGCGTGGCTTTACGGATCAAGACCATCCGCAACAAATTCAGAAAGAAAGACTTTACTGCGACCAAACCTCGCTTAGATTATTGCCAAGCCGCCACTCATGGCGGGACCGTGAATGGAATTGCTGAAGTCTGAGTTAACCGGTTGCCTGCGAGCCGATACCAACGGCGGAGCGGCAGACTTACCGGCCCGGTGGGCCGGGCTTTTGCACCCATGCGAGGAAGAGCAATTGCCGGCTCCCCTCCATGCTTTCCCGGTTATGTCCCACCCACACACTCGGCGAGAAAGCTGAATACCAGGAGACTATCCCATGGACCTTCATCACCCCATCCTGCGCGAGTTTCCGGAACACCGTGAGACCATCCGGCGACTCAAGGGTTCTGACGACCACTTCCGGAACATCTTCGACGAGTATCACCGGCTCGACGACGAGATCTATCGCATCGAGGAGGAAATCGACTTCGCCACAGATCAGGAAATCGAGCAACTCAAGATGCGGCGAGCCAAGCTCAAAGACTACATTTACCACCTGATCCGCCACGCCCCGGTCAGCAGCCCGGTGTGCGACGCCACGGGCGTCGCCCTCTAAGCTCCGGACGCTGGGTTGCGGCCTGCTGCCAGCCAGGCGGCAGGCGTGAGGAATCTATGCGGCCACCACTTTCGCCGAGCGGCTTTGCGTGGCCCGCTTGCGCTGGACCTCATTCAGAATCTTCTTCCGCAGGCGCAAATTCTTGGGCGTCGCTTCCACGTATTCGTCCGGCCCGATGTACTCGAGGGCGCGCTCCAACGACATCTTGATCGGTGGATTGAGCTGGATGCCTTTGCCGTCCCCTGTCGAACGCATGTTATTCAGCTTCTTCGCTTTGCACGGATTGACAGGAATATCGTTCTCGCGAGCATTCTCACCCACAATCATGCCGGCGTAAATCGCATCGCCCGGCTCGACCATCAGGCGGCCGCGTTCCTGGATCATGTTCAGCGCATAGGACATCGCGATCCCAGTCTCCATGCTGACGAGGGAGCCATTCTTGCGCGCAGTGATTTCACCCCGGTCGGGGCCATACTCATGGAAGAGGTGGCTTATGACTCCCAGGCCGCGCGTCTGATTGACGAGGTCGGTCTCGAAGCCAATTAACCCGCGAGTCGGGATCAGCGATTCGATGCTGACCTGGTCTCCGTGATGGCTCATGCTGGTAATCTCGCCTTTGCGGCCGGCAAGGTTCTCTAGCACCATTCCCATGGAGTCCTTGGGTATTTCCAGAAACAGTTGCTCGATCGGCTCGAGCAGGTTGCCCTTGGCGTCTTTTCGGTAAATCACCTCGGGACGCGAGACCAGCACCTCATGGCCTTCCCGGCGCATCTGCTCGACGAGAATCGCGATTTGCATTTCGCCGCGGCCGCACACGTTGAAGATATTCGGGGCATCGGTCTGCTCGATGCGCAGAGCGACATTCGTGCGGATTTCCTTTACCAGCCGCTCCCAAATGTGGCGGGCAGTGACGAGCTGACCGTCGATGCCGGCGAGGGGGCTATCGTTGACGGCGAACTGCATTTGAATCGTCGGCGGGTCAATCGGCACGAACGGCAGCGGCGCGCGATCCTCCGAATCGGTAATCGTCTCGCCAATGAACACATCCTCGAAGCCCGTCAGACCGACCACGTCGCCCGCGTGCGCCTCGAGCACTTCAATGCGCTTCAGGCCCTCGAAATGAAATATGGCAGTAATCTTCGCCGTGGTCTTGCGCCCGTCGCCGTGAATGCAGACGCACGTGTCGCCTACTTTCACTTTGCCGCTGTAAATCTTGCCGAAGGCAATTCGACCCAGGTAATCGGAGTAATCCAGGTTGGCAGCCAGCAGCCGGAACCCCTCGCCCGCGTGCGCCCGCGGCGGCGGAATGTGGCTGATGATGGCAGCGAAAAGCGGCTCCATCGTGCCGCTGACGTGCTTCATATCTGTCTTGGCGTAGCCATCCCTGGCGCTCGCGTAGATCACCGGGAAATTCATCTGCTCGTCCGTGGCGTGCAGCGAGACGAACAAATCCCACACTTCGTCCAGCACCCGATGCGGATTGGAATTCTCACGGTCAATCTTGTTGATGACGACGATCGGCTTGGCTCCGGCTTCGAGCGCCTTGCGCAGCACGAAGCGCGTTTGCGCCTGCGGGCCGTCCGTGGCATCCACCACCAGCAATACGCCGTCGATCATATTCATGATGCGCTCGACCTCGCCGCCGAAATCCGCGTGCCCCGGGGTATCGACGATGTTGATGTGGTAATCCTTGTACTTGAACGCGGCGTTCTTAGCTTTGATGGTGATGCCCTTCTCGCGTTCCAGGTCCATCGAGTCCATGATGCGTTCCTCGGTGGAAATGGCCTGGTTGGCGCGGAACGTCCCTGATTGCTTGAGCAAGCAATCGACGAGCGTCGTCTTGCCGTGATCAACGTGGGCGATAATAGCGATGTTACGTATATGCTGCATAAAACTCTCTGCCAAACCGGGTCAATATAGCCGCAAGCGCGAACTCGCGCGACGAGGCCCCACATCTGCGGGGCTGCAACTACAACCTCCGATTTGGAATCAGGATCGAGAGTATGCCTGCAAAACCCAAAACGTCAAGCCCGGCTTTGATCCAACCTTTGGAATGGGCATCTGTCCCACCACAGGCCATGGCTTCGCCTCGATAGACCGAGGCAGCAATCGCAATCCTCCTTTAGTTGCCGCCCTACTGTTTGACGATCAGCACGCTGCAATCCGCGTGGTCGCTCACCCGGTCAGCCGTGTCCCCCAGCAACCGGCCCCACAGTTCGGAGTGGTCGCTGTGCCCGATCACAATCAGATCATAGCTTCCCTCCTTGGCAAAACTCACAATCGTCTTGGCCGGGTGCCCCCGCCGCGTCTCGCAGCCAATGCTAATGCCAAGCCGCGCCGCCATCTCGCCAACCTCTTTTTGCCGCTCCTTGAAATACTCATCGGCCCCTTCCTGCTCGCCCTCAAATTCCCCTGGCAAGTCAGAGTGCCGGGGCAGCGGTTCCCGCACCCACAACGCGGTCAGTTGTGCGTTGTAATGCTTCGCGGCCACCGCCGCCCGCTCCAGCGCCGCCCGCCCGCATTTCGACCCGTCATAACCGATTAGAATTCTTTGAAACATTGACATCATAGCTTACTCAGTTTCCACTTGCTCGTCGCGGAGACACCGCCCCGCCATTGATCCGTCGCTTGTAAAGCCGGCCCCAGGCAACCATCGTTCGCACCGTGGGCTGGAAAAACTTCTGCGCGATCAGCGTCGGCACAAACGCGCTCAAAATCACCACCGTCACCAGCACCGAATACTGCTGCTGATCAATGATCTTGTTCTGCAACCCGAATAACGCCGAGATGGTCCCGAACGTCAACCCGGTGGACATAAGCAACGCCGTGTACGTCGCCTCGCCTTTCCGCATGTAAAACACCCGCGCTAGCGGCCACACCCCCGCAAACTTCGTCACCAGCTTCAGTGCCAACAGCACGGCAATGACGCCTATCGCCGCCGCCAGGGCCGGCAAAGAGACAAACAAGCCCGCCTTGATGAAGTAGAACGGGGTGAAAATGGCGAAGGCGATGCTCCGCATTCGGTGCACCAACGTCTTGTCCCGCAAAAACACCCCCGCCACCACCAACCCCAGCAAATACGCCGGTAGCACGGCTTCGCTCTTGGCCGAGGAGGCCAGCCCGCCGAGGAAGAACAGCACAAAGAAGATGAACTTCACTTCGGGCTCGCTAACGCGCGTCGCGCCCAGCCGTGTGATGATCAATTGCGTCCATCTTGGCATGAACCAAAGCATGACCGCTGTCACGGCCACAAAGACCACCAGTGAGATCTTAAAATCCGCAAACAGTATCCCCAGCGCCAGCACCGTGCCAAAGTCAGTGATGAAACAAGCCGCCAACAGCGTCTTCCCCATCGCCGTGCTCCCCAACCCGCCCTCGATCATCACCGCATACACCACCGCAACGGACGTTGTCGAAAGCGCGATGCCGCCAATCCACGCCTGATGCAGCGGCCAATGCAGCACATACTGCGCAAACATCCAAACCCCGAGGAACGGGAGCAGAAACGATAGCACCCCAATGCTCATGCTCGCCCGCAGATTGGCTCGCAGTGAAGTTGGATCAATCTCCGCCCCGGCCAGAAACGTCAGCACCCCGCTGCCCAGCATCGCCAGGAAGTTCGTCCATTCCGTGGTCCGCAGCAGGTTGTGATACTGGCCGAAGTGGATGTTCCCAACGACGACCCCCACCACGATCTCAATCAGCGCCACTGAAATGCCTAGCCGAATAGAAATCAAGCTAGCCACCAACGCCAGCCCCATCCAAAACGCCGCAATGAACCAGATGTTCTCAATCATAAACGACTGCCTAAATCTCCGGCTCCTCCAGGTCCGGGTCGGCCCGGTAGTCAATCACCCGCACCTTCTCGATCGTCACCAACCCTCCCTTCATCATCTCATCCAGCACCGGCAGAAACGCCTGGATCTTCTCCTCGGCATCCACAATCTCGATCACCAGCGGCAAATCCATCGAGAGCCGAAGTATCTTCGCCGTATGCAACCGGCTCGACTTCCCGAACCCCATGGGCCCCCGCAGAACCGTCGCCCCCGCCAGATGCAGCTCGCGCGCCTTCAGCACGATCGCTTCGTAGAGAGGCTGGTGGTGCCACCGGTCGCTCTCGCCGATGAATATCCGCAGCAACATGGCTTCATGGGGCAGGTGCATATCAAGAGAATGGGCTAACGGAGTGAGGGAGTAATGGAGTGATGGATTGGAAGAACGACGAAGTGGCAGGCGAGCAAGGTTTCATCGGGGGCTGGAATTGAGCGCCGAGCCAAGGAGATGACCCAACCATACACCGAGCAGGCAGAGCACGAGCGAAAGCACGGCGTTCGCCCCCGCTTTGAGCCATTGGCCATTCTCGGCCAGATTGAGCGTTTGCAGACTGAAAGAAGAGAATGTCGTATAGCCCCCGCAAATCCCGAGCATAAAAAACTGGCGGAAAGTTGAGGACGCCATCCATCGACCCTCAGGCCCGGTCGCCGTCGCAAACCAACCGATGACAAATGAGCCCGTGACGTTGATGACCAATGTCCCCCAAGGAAAGGTTTCACCAACCCGGTTGGCGATAAAACCGGAGGCGCCCCACCGGGCCAGACTGCCCAGACCGCCGCCGACAAAAATCCACAGCGCATTCCACATAAATCCAACCCCGCCAAGACGTATGGCGGCGGTAGGAGTTATCAGCACTGAAACCGATCAGGCGGTTTTCCCGTTCGGGAAGGCAAACCCCATTGCCGCGGTCATTATGTCACAATTCCGGTCCTGCTGGCAACCGGAATCCACGGGAATGCACGGTAGGGCGCAAATCAGGTTTTGCGTAACTGTTGTTCTCAGCACGCCTGGCCGGCCTTCGACTCGGGAATAGTCAATGCCGGCAGCCGTGCTGGGCACCGTGTGGCTAGGCCGGCAGTCCCCTCCGTAGTCTCAGGGGAGTCTCGCCGTAGTACCTCTTATCCCCGATAAGAGGTACTACGGCGAGACTCCGGCGGGACCCGCACGCGTTACGGGGACGGTGAGCGAGGGCATCGTGGGGTGCCTCATTACAGCTATCTGGCAGCCGCAGCACAAAGGTTTCAGCGCATCCCATTGGCGTCCAGGGACTTCCGTGGCCGACGATCCTCGGCGCCTGGATTGCGCCAGATCGTTGCTGGGGGTCCAAATCCAAATCCCGGGCTCAGATAGGGTCCATTCGCCGGAGTACATGGGGGTTCTACGGCAATTATCGAGGTATTCTTGCACCTCAGCCTCATCGTCTCCCCGTTGAAAAACTGATTTGCGCCCAACAAGGCCGACGATCGCCTTCTTCGGATTGCTCGCACCCGGTCGCGGCTAAGTTTGCGCGGCAGGCATTCCTTGACTCGCGGGCAGCCATCCTTATCATGCGCCCCGCACTCGAAACCAAAGGTGCATGTGGAAATCAGGAACTCGCGAATGGCAGTGAGCCAAAGGTGAGCAGAGCGGACGGAGAGTCCTTTCCTGGTTTCCTGAGTCCCTGAGTTCCTGATTGAAACGATACATTTATGAGCACCATCTATGACATTAAGGCGCGTGAGATCCTCGATTCACGCGGTAACCCCACCGTGGAAGTTGATGTAACCCTGGCCGGCGGCGCCATGGGCCGCGCGGCGGTGCCTTCGGGCGCCAGCACCGGCGAGAACGAGGCGCTCGAACTGCGCGACGGCGACAAGAAACGTTACGGCGGCAAAGGCGTCACCAAAGCGGTCAAGAACGTGACGGAGAAAATCCTGCCGGCGCTCCGGGGCGTGGACGCGCTCGACCAACTGACGGTTGACCGCATCATGCTCAAGCTCGACGGCACCGAAACCAAGTCGAAGCTCGGCGCGAACGCCATCCTCGCGGTTTCGCTCGCGAATGCCAAGGCCGCCGCTGATGCACTTGGCATGCCGCTCTTCAAATATCTCGGCGGGCCGAACGCCAAGGTCCTGCCGGTGCCTCAGTCCAACGTCATCAACGGCGGCGCCCACTCGGACGCGCCGATTGATTTCCAGGAGTTTATGATAGTGCCCAAGGGCTTCGACACCTTCTCGGAGGGCCTGCGCGCCAATACGGAAACGTTCCACGCCCTCAAGGCGGTGTTGAAGAAGAAGGGCCTCTCCACCGCCGTCGGCGACGAAGGCGGGTTTGCGCCCAAGCTGGAGAGCACCGAGGCGGCGATCGAGGCGATCCTACAGGCCATCAAGGATGCCGGCTACAAAGCGGGCAAGCAGATCTTCCTGGCGCTGGATGTCGCCGCATCCGAGTTCTACAACGGCAACGGCACTTACACATTCAAGAAAAGCACGGGCAAGACGGTCTCCGGTGACCAGTTGATTGAGTTTTACGTCGAGCTTTGCGGCAAGTATCCGATCATCAGCCTCGAAGACGGCTGCGCCGAGAACGACTGGACGAACTGGAAGAAGCTCACCGACAAGCTCGGCAGCAAGATCCAACTCGTGGGCGACGACGTGTTCGTTACCAACGTAAAGTTCCTGCAGCGGGGCATCGACACCGGCACAGCGAACTCCATCCTCGTCAAGGTCAACCAAATCGGCTCGCTCACCGAGACGCTGGATGCGGTGGAACTGGCGCAGGACAATAATTACACGGCGGTCATCAGCCATCGCTCGGGTGAGACAGAAGACGCCACCATTGCGGACATCGCCGTGGCGACGAACGCAGGCCAGATCAAGACCGGTTCCCTGAGCCGCACTGACCGCGTGGCGAAGTACAATCAGTTGCTGCGCATCGAGCAACTTCTAGGCAAGAACGCCGTGTACGGCGGGAAGTTCTAGCCCGCGCCTCGCGCGCATTTACATCCCTTAACAAGCGGCCGCGCTCCCGTGAGCGCGGCCGCTTCTTTGACCACTCGCGCGTTTTGCAACATGCGCGCCTTGTGGTAATTCTATTCATGCGCAACTTCTTTGCTCGGAACATTGGCCAGCGCGGGAGAATCGTGCGCGCTGTGTGGGGCTTGGCCTTGATTGTCGCCGGGCTGCTGGTTTCGGCGCGCAACGGATGGCTTTGTATCGCCCTGCTGGTGGTGGGCGGATTTGCCCTCTACGAAGCGGCACGAGGCTGGTGTCTCATGCGCGCTTGCGGCATCAAGACGAAACTCTGACATCACCCCTCCCACCGCAATAAATCCGTAATCAGTGTTTGACAGGTGGTGAACTCGCGCTCACACTTGCCAACAAGGTCCAGTCGGAACGGTGTGCTATGATTAAAACGGCTTTCGTTTGTGGCTTGGCGGCACTGGTGGCGGGCATGGCCGCCTGGGCTGAGGACTTTCCCCTGACCTTCCGGACCATTCCGGCCAAGGATGTCATGTCGTTCCCCGGGGGGGCCGGCACGTACGGACAGGTGGGGCTGGCCAAGCCTGCGAAGCTCAGGAAAGAACCCAAGGCGGTGTCCCGGCATCCGCTATACGGTGTATGCCGTGATACCCCCACCGGACCAGCCTTCCTCTTTCGCCTCGATGAATCCAAGGGAAACGGCAAGGGCTATGACCAACTCATCGTGGATATGAACCAGAATGGCGACCTGTCGGACGATACGGTGGCCCAGCGCGTGGTGCTGGCTACGGACCGCCGAGTGGTATCGCCTGCCCAGATGTTGTTTGGCCCCATTCAGGCTCCGGCAGATAAGGCACTCGCCGGCGGGCGCCCGGTGTATTTCGCAAGGGTCTATATCTTCAACCAGGAGCTCCTGGCCAGCAGCCGGCCGGACCAGGGCATTATGGCCGGCCAGTTGATGCTCAAAGCGGGTTGGTACTTGGACGCCACCGTGACCTTGGACGGCCTGAAGCAAAGAGTCGGCGTGTATGACGGCGACTGCAACCTCCGCCTCGGAGATGTCTCGCGGCCACAGATTCTCAACAGCGGCGGGGAGAAATCCTGGTATTTTCAAGGGGGTGACAGCTTCCTGGTCGGCACCGATAACTCGGCCAGCCCTGGGAGCGAGATGTTCCAAAGCGAAGCGTGCCCCTTCGGCCCCATCTTGTATCTTGGCGCCAAGGCTTACAAAGTCGCGTTGGCCCCGGACTGCAAATCCCTGCGCGTGGAGCCGTATTCCGAGACATTGGCGGAAATGACCCTGCGGCCCCGCGGCGACCAGGTCCGCAACGTCACGCTGGCCTGCGAACAGCCAGGCGGACGTTGGCAGCTCATCCGACCGGCGGTGACCGAAGGCAAAGTGATGGTGCCGCCCGGGAATTACCGCTTATATGCATGCAACCTGCTGGGCAAAGGTGCGGCGCGAGATCAGGTCATGGTCTCCGGCATGCAGCGCGTACCGCAAACACCCGTGAGCGTCGTGGCCGGCAAAGCGAACACAATCGACTGCGGCGCCCCGCTGAACATAAAGGTCAGCGCCGCAAAAGTCAGCGGCACCACCCAGCTCATGCTCGGCGAGGATACCGGCAACGCCAAAGACAGTTCGGGTTACGTGCTGCGCATCAACGCGAATGTCATCGGCGGCGGCGGGGAGATCTACTCAACCTTCCAAAAGGGCGACGGCTTCCAATTCCAGCCTCCGAAACCCACGTTTACAATCGTTCAGGCCGGAAAGACGGTCGCTAACGGCAACCTGGAGTTTGGCTGAGGTGGCACCTGCTCGTACTCATGGCGAGTACCAAAGAACATGGCCGGCAAGAAAGTCACCGTCAACGTCGAGTTCAACCTCAAGCCGCTGGCGACCACAAGCAAGCCCGTAGAGGTGCAGCTCTGAGCGTCTGATTATGGCAGAACCTCCTATCATCCAGGCCGACCCGCTGCCGGACCGCAAGATTGGTCTGGGCCGAATTGGCCTCTGCTTCTCGCTCGCACCGTTGGCCGCGCTGGCGGTCATGACGCTGTTCCGTCCTGGCTGAGGGTCGCCCATCTCGGCCCTTGGCGGGCTGACTATGCTTCTGGCGACGCCGCTCGGATTCATCTTGAGCCTGATCGGTGTGATCACCAATAAGGACCGTCGCGCGGGGGTATTAGGTTTGATCCTCACCGGGGCGTTGATCGCCTTCTTTCTGGTGTCAACGCTCTGCAGGGGTTAACAGATCGGGCAGCCGTGCGTCGCTTTGGGGTGGGGGGCCGTATCTGTTCGCTCTCACGCTGGCCTGTTCCATGAAACTGGCCTGGGAGAGGGTAAGGAAGCGTACCGCTGCGTCGCACTCATTCCGAGGGAAGTCAGGGATGCGGTGCAACGCGTCCTTACCAAGTTACGCGGCCAGCATCACAGCAGGCCGATTGAGCGTGTGAGCGTTCCATCTTCGCGCCTTCGGGCCTGGGTCCGGGCGGCAAGATGCCGCCCTCTACGGCAGGCAGGATGCCCGCCGCTACCTGGAGACAGTGTAAGGGATGCGCTTCGCTGCCAAAGGCGGAGAGAAACCCCCTTGCCCGGCGCGCACCAGCATGCCACGCTGCCCCCATCGGCGGCTATTGCCTAGCAACCATCAACTACAATCGTGAACGCCGCGTTTGATCCTGCCGTTTGGTCGGCTATGCCATTCCATTTTTGGTCAGTGGTGTTCTTCGTGCTTGGTTCCATGGTGGGCAGCTTCCTTAATGTCTGCATACATCGGTTGCCGCTTGGACAATCAATCGTTTCACCCGGGTCCCATTGCCCTGCCTGCAAATACGCCATCCCCTGGTATCTGAACATCCCCTTGTTGACCTGGGTTTACCTTGGTGGCAAATGCCAGAACTGCGGCGCCCCGATCTCCGCGCGTTATTTTCTGGTCGAACTCCTGACGGCCGTCCTTTTCTGTGCCTGCTGGCTCGCCTTTGGGGTTCAGTCGGTCTGGCTGGCCCTGATTTACTCCGCGTTTCTCGCCGGCTTGATTGCTGCCACCTTCATTGACGCTGAGCATGAGATCATTCCTGACGAAATCACCGTCTGCGGCATCCTGGCCGGTATCATTTGTTCCTGCCTTCTGCCCTCTCTCCAAGGCCAAACCTCCGTTTCCGGCGCGTTGCGGGAAAGTGGCCTCGGGATCGCTGTCGGCGCCGGCATCATTTACTTCTTCGTCCGCATGGGGAAACTGGTGTGGGGCCGTGAAACATTTCTCCTGCCCCCGGATACTAGGATCATCTTCACTGAAAACGGCTTGGTCTTCCCGGATAAGGAAATCCCTTATGACGAGGTCTTTTATCGCCCATCTGACACCGTCCACCTCCACGCGCGAACGGTCGAGCTAGTGGACCGCTGTTACCGTGAAGTTGAGATCCGGCTCTCATCCTCCACCCTGCAAATCGGCGACGATAAACTGAACCCCGAGGAAGTGCCCTGCATGGAAGCCGTGACTGACAGAATTGTGCTTCCCCGCGAGGCGATGGGCCTGGGTGACTTGAAGTTCATGGCTGCGATCGGCGCGTTCCTGGGATGGCAAGGCGTCGTTTTTTCTCTGTTCCTAAGTAGTGCGCTTGGTGCGGTCGTTGGCCTATCTCTGGCTGCTTTGGGCCGGAAGCCCAAGCGCCTGGCCTATGGCCCGTACATCTCCATCGCAGCCGCTCTCTGGATATTTGCCGGCTATCCGATCGTCGCCTGGTATATGCGCCTGATGGCCAGGATCTTCAGCCTCGCCAATTGAAGCCCGCCGCACCGCGCCTGCTCGCTTCGGATGTCTTCGGATGCTCGCGGCGCGCTGGAAACAGCATGCACGATCACCGATCTGCTAGGGCAACATGCGCCTGCGCCCTCTCTGGTCGCATAGAAATCTCCTTGTCCGCCCCGCACTTGAAGCAGGATTACAAGCCACGGATGGCAGTTCATTGATTGAAAGGGTCCGTCCCAGAATTCTGAATGATGGCACTGCTGCCGCCATCCTGTTCCCTTTGCGCCCCGAAATCACGGCAGCTCACGGGTGGTTGAGGGTTGAGAGCGGGAGGGGGTTGGCGATGGGGAGATCCACAGCGAAGGCGGGCAGAGGGAGGATTCTGGACTCTTCCAAGACAATCTACCTTTGCCAAAGTGCGGGCCTGTATGGTAAGGTCTGGACGTGCAAGCAACACCGGAAATAGACGCGTTTGAGCGGGGGGTTGGCCCTGTGCTGCGGATCGTCCTGCCGGAGAAGGCCGAGGCGGTGCTCCGTTTCCGTGCCGCCCCGGAGCTTCGGGCGCGGATCGAAGAGCTGGCGGGCAAATCAACCGAGGGCCAACTCACCGAGACGGAGCGGGCCGAGTATGCTGGTTACGTGCGGGCGAACAAGTTCATCGCCATCCTGCAGCGGCAAGCACGGCAATTGATTGGCGCCACCTCGTAGGCGATGAGCCCGAGCACGAGAGCCCGCGTCCGGGAGCGCGCCGGCCATCGTTGCGAGTATTGCCTGACGCACCAGCAGGACTCGCCGCTGGCGGCCCTTCACGTCGAGCACATCATCCCAAAGACCCATGGAGGCACGGACGATCTCGACAACTTGGCCTTGGCGTGCATCGACTGCAACCTGCACAAAGGACCGAACCTGACCGGCATTGACCCTCAAACCCAGCGGGTTACGGAGCTCTTCCACCCGAGGCACCACCACTGGGAAGACCACTTCGAGCGGGACGGCCTCTACTTGGTTGGCAAGACGGCCCTTGGCAGGACAACGATCCGCGTTCTGAATATGAACTCCGAGGACCAGCTCACCCTGCGCTCTTCGTAAGGCAGCTCACCTTGTTTTGGTAAGGGCGGCTCGTGGGGTCTAGCGGAAAACGGGGTGGCTGAGGGATGAGAATTGAGGATGGAAGAAAAGGCGGACACTAACGCCCTGGCCAAAGCCAGCGGGCATCTGGCCCAGTTCTTCGTCTTTGGCTTATTTCTGACGGCTAGGCCCCTCCCCAACGCCGTTGACTTCTTTCTGCTCATGGAAGACAGTTTTGGCTCCAGATGATTAGCAACGACCAGGACCTCCAAGCGACGCTGGAGCGGGTGAGGCAGTTTCAGCTTCAAGTTGCCAATCTGCGTCGCGTGGAGCGCAGCCCGGAGAATTACCGCCTTTCGGCGTCCGGCTACCTGGCGGAACTGGATCGGATGACGCTGGAGGTTCGGGACTATTTGTGGTCGCATCCGACCGAGGCGCATCCAGGCGTCCCAGCGTAGATCACGGGGCCGCTCTCGGACCAAGAAAGCGATTGTCCGACCGTTGGAATTCAGTTCCTTCAAAGCCGCAGTTGTCCTGACTCGTGGCGATGCCCTCTCAATTATAGTTCTGACAAAGCCTGATCGTCTCCGATGATGAACAGCCGGGGTGCGGCCAGGATCGTTGAGAGGGTTTGGTCGCGCTCCTTCTTCTGCCACTCGAACTGCTCAGCCGTCAGTAGTTGAAAGTATAGGTGCGGTTGCCGTCAGCCTCTGATTGCACCAAACCCAGGCGGACCAGACGGTCCAACTCCTGCCGCACCGTGCCGACAGCCAAACCGGACTATCTGGCCAGCTCGCGGAGGTGCAGCCGGTCCGCGCGCGCCCCGAACAGAAGACGGAACAATTCCGCCTTCACCTTCGAGGAAAGCAACTCTGCCAGCGAATTCGTAATGTGTGCGACATCAATGCGACATCAAAGCCACCCCAAGGCTACCCCAAACCAAATGCAGAATGCAGAATGTAGAATGCAGAAGGGGGCCCAAAGCCAGGTACATGCGAGGTGCATGGGAGGTACGAGCCAAGGCAAAGCGTCGGGACATGGTGCGGGGGCCGGTAATTGGTGGGGCGCGGTGTTCCCACCGGGCGATTAGCGTCCGAAGAGGTCTGGAGCGTTCGAGTTTTGGCGACCTGCGGCGGCGCGGTGGGGACACCGCGCCCTACCTTCAAAAGGGCGGACGACAGGCGGTCAGGCCTTCGGCGGCCCTTTCATGAAGGGCGTGAATAGATCAATCGGGATCGGCAGGAAGGTGGTGGTGTTGTGTTCGCTGGAGATTTCGCGCATGGTCTGCAGGAAGCGCAGTTGGAGGGCGATCGGCTCCTTGCTGATCATCGCGGCGGCCTGGACCATCTTCTCGGCAGCCTGGAACTCGCCTTCGGCGTTGACGATCTTGGCGCGGCGCTCGCGTTCGGCCTCGGCTTGCTTGGCCATCGCGCGCTTCATGCTGTCCGGCAGCGAAACGTCCTTCACCTCCACGGCGGTGACTTTGACGCCCCACGGCTCGGTTTGGCGGTCGATGATCTCCTGGAGCTTAAGGTTGATCGATTCGCGTTGCGAAAGCAGGTCATCTAGCGGTGCCTGGCCGACGACGCTGCGGAGGGTGGTCTGCGCGATGAGTGAGGTCGCCTTCCAGAAGTTCTCGACCTTGACCACGGCGGCAATCGGGTCCACGACGCGGAAATAGACGACCGCATCGACGGTGGCGGGCACGTTGTCGCGGGTCATCACCTCTTGCTTCGAGACGTCAATGGTGACGACGCGCAGGTCCATCTTGACCATGCGGTCCACGACCGGGATGAGGATAATGAGGCCCGGCCCTTTGGCGCCGAGCAATTTGCCAAGCCGGAAAACGACGCCGCGCTCGTATTCGCGCAGGATGCGGATGGCCTGCGGCAGGATAATCGCCGCGAGGATAATGACCGGCACGGTCCAGGCGGTTAGGTTGAACAATCTGGCGATGATTTGATCCATGGTATTCTCCGGTTGTGGTTGTTGATCAGGCTATGGGGGGTTGTTTGGGTTTTACCGTCAAAGTCAGGCCGTTGATGGCGACAATCTCGACCGGGTGGCCCGGCTCGATCGGCACTTCACTGACCGCATTCCAGTATTCGCCTTCGACGAAAACCCTGCCGCTGGCCGCATCAATGCGCGCCAAGGCGGGGACGCTCTTGCCGAGCAGGGTTTCTCGGCCGGCGCGCACGGGCAGAAACTGCGCCCGCAGGCCCGCGCCGACCACGAAGATGAAGAAGGCCGCCGTCACGAGCGTGGCGGGAATGATGTAAACCAGCGAGACCCGGTAGGCGGGGTCAGCGCGGTTGAAGAGCATCAGCGTGCCCAGGAAGAACGCTACGATGCCGCCGAACGTGAGCACACCATGCGTGGGGGCATAGATGTCCACAATAAACAGGACGACAGCCAGGCCGATCAGAGCAAAGCCGGCGATGTTGACCGGCAGAATCGTCGCCATATAGAGCACGAGGATCAGCGCAATCGCGCCCATCACTCCCGGCAGCACCGCGCCCGGGTTGCTCAGCTCCCCGATAATGCCGTAGATCGCCACGAGCATAAGAATCATCATCAGTTCAGGGTGTGAGAGCAATTGCAGGACCCGCTCCTGCGTGGTCATCGGAATATCCACCACCTCCGCGCCAGCCGTCTTGAGAGTCATGCCGCGCACCTCGCGGCCGTCGAGCTGGCTGAGCAGGTCCGGCAGGTCTTTGGCGATGAGGTCAATGACCTTCAGTTCCAGCGCCTTGTCGGCATCGATCGCTTTGCTCTCCAGCACTGAAGACCTGGCCCACTCGGCGTTGCGCCCGCGCCGCTTGGCGATCCCTTCGATGAAGCTGCCGGTGATTTGCTCCAGCTTCTCTTTCATCACGTCGCTGGTCTTCTCCTCACCGCCGGGGCCGATGGAAACCGGATGCGCCGCGCCAATGCTGGTGCCGGGGGCCATAGCGGCGACGTCCGCCGCCAGCGTGATGAAGCACCCCGCGCTGCCAGCCCATGCGCCGTCTGGCGCGACATACACGACCGTAGGGACGCTCGCAGCGTAGAACTTCTGGACAATCTGCTTGGTGGATTCGAGTGAGCCGCCCGGGGTATCGAGCTCGATGATCAGGCAAGTATCGCTGCGCTCAGCGGCGACATCAATGGCGCGGGCGATATAGCTGGCCGTGGCCGGACCGATGGCACCGTTGATCTTGATCAGGCCAACGTCGCCCGCTTGCAGGGCGATCGCCGCCCCGCAGGTCAATCCTGCCAACAGGATTAGCGCCCAATGCCTCATAGCTTCCTTAACATGGCGTAAAGTACCAAAGCCCGCGACTTGTGCAAAGCCTATTCGAGCATGCTTTTCCATTTACCTGCGCAGGTAACGGGCGGTATGGTTATGCATGGCCCTGGTGCGGATTCTTGTTGATGGCTACAGCCTGCTGCATAACTGGCCCGAGCTGGCGCCTGGCCGGGCACGGCATTCCGCCGCGGCGCGCGACGAGTTGATCCGCCGGCTCACGCTTTACCAGGACGCAGTCAGCACACCGGTGACGATCTTCTTTGATGGCGCCAGCGTGCGCGGTGGCAGGCCGCCTGCTGCATCCGCCTCAGAAGTCGAAGTTCTCTACTCACGGACGGGCCAGACCGCCGACCAAATGATCGAGCGCGCGGCCTACCGGTTCGGCCCCTATGGCGAGGTCCTGGCGGTCACTGACGATCATGCGGAACGGGATATGGTGATCAGCCTGGGCGGCAGCGCGTCGAGTTGCTGGAGCTTCATCCAGGCAGTTGAAAACTCCTTGGCGGAACTAGGCGATGATATTAAACATCACAACCGGCGAGAGCGGCACAGATTTGGGCAGCGGAAGTGAACCACCGCCGCAAAGCGGCAAAGTGAACATCGGACATTTGAAGATGAGCAGCGCCGAAGACCGCGCCAACTTGAGGCGCGGCGGGCATGTGTTGCCTCGAGCGCTCCTGGCAGGACTGCTTTTCTTGATCGCGCTGACCCCGGGTCCGCTCCATGCCCAAGCCGACGCCGCCAAAGCCCCGCTACCTTCCAACCGCTACCTGCTGGTGGTGGAAACGTCCCGTTCCATGCAGCGCCGGGCCGACGGCGTGCTCCAGACGGTGCGGGACTTGTTGCGGTCAGGCTTGGGCGGGCAGTTGCGGCGTGGGGACACGCTGGGCATCTGGACTTACAACGAGAGCCTTCAAGCGGGCCGCTTTCCGCTGCAGACGTGGTCGCCTGCGATGCAGAACGACATCACGCTGCGCATGCTCGCTTTCCTGAGAGGACAGAAGTACGATAAGCAGGCCGGTTTCGACAAGGTCCTCCCCGCGCTAAGCGGCGTCGTTAAGGCCTCCCCTCGCATTACGGTCATTCTGATTTCCAGCGGTGACGAGAAGATACACGGCACGCCTTTCGACGATCGGATCAACGCGTTTTGCCAGAAGTGGCATGACGCACAGCAGAAGGCCCGGATGCCGTTCGTTACCGTCTTCCGAGGGCAAGACGGCCAGATTGCCGACTTTAGCTTGAACACGCCACCTTGGCCGGTGCAAATGCCGCTCCGGCCCCAGGAGGCGCAAAGCGCGGACACGGTTCAAAGCAAGCTCCCCGACGCCGCGCGCACTGCCCCGCCTCCCACCCTGCCGCCGCTAATCATCTCCGGGAAGAAGACCCAGCCTGAGGCAGCCCCGACGCCAAAGCCGGAGCCGTCTGGCGTCAACGCTCAAGCGCCTGTCCCTGCGCTGGAGGCAACCAATGGTAGCAATTCCCTCACTCCTAACCCGCCTACGCCGACAGCGCAGCAGGCCCAAATAGCCAAAACGGAGTCCGCGCCGCCTTTGCCAGACAAGGCTTCGGCCGATTTGCCGCCGACGCCTCCACCAGCCACCAAGCCGGTCCCGGGACCCAAGTCAGAAGTTACCCAAGGACCCGAGACAAAAGTTGCCGCACCTGTCCCAGCAAAAACCGAGGCCACTTCTGTGGTCCCGCCCCCTACATTTGAGCCGATACCAGCACCCCTCGAACCGCCCAAAACTACTTCCGCTTCTGAGCCTAAGCCGGCCCTTGCGCCCGCGCCGGGCTCGGCGGTTCCCGCGACGCAAGAGGTCTCACCAGGACCCAGCGCCAGTGTCACCGATGCTGCTTCCGCGCCCCTCCGCGCTTCGTCCGTTCCGGTCGTGCCCACCCAGACTGCCACAGCCGTACCGGCGGAGACCCTGGTCAGCCACGCGAGCCTCTGGATTGCAGGGCTGGTCCTGGCCGGGGTCGCGATCAGCTTCGTATTCTTGCTACGCCGCCGCGCGCACGCTGCGCACGGAGTGAGCCTTATCACCCAGTCATTCGAACGAAAGAACAAACCATGAACCGCCGAGAATTCCTCCAATCCGCAGGCGCGTTGACCCTGGCCGCCGCCGCGGCGCCTATGTCGCCGCTACGTGCCGCTGACAAGCCAGCCGTGACCGCCCGCCACCTGCCGCGCTGGCGCGGCTTCAACCTGCTCCAGAAGTTCACGAAACGGAGAGGAGGCAACCCGCCCTTTGCCGAAAGCGATTTTGCCCTCTTGAACGAATGGGGGTTCGACTTTGTGCGCCTGCCGCTCTCGTATCTCTGCTGGACCGAGCCCGATGACTGGCTGAAGCTGCGCGAGGAAGAGTTGAAGCACCTTGACGATGCGGTCGCGCTTGGTGGCAAGCATGGCGTGCATGTAAACCTCAACCTGCATCGCGCGCCCGGCTATTGCGTAAACCCGCCGAAGGAGCCGCTGGATTTATGGACAGATGACAAGGCGCTTGACGCGTGCGCGTTCCACTGGGCGCATCTCGCCAAGCGCTACCAGGGCATGCCGAATGAGCGGGTGAGCTTCGACTTGCTTAACGAGCCGGGCGACTTTCCCGAGGCAACCTATGTGCGGGTGGTCAAGCGCCTGGTGGAGGCTATCCATGCCGAAGATCCGAAGCGGCTCGTCATTGCGGACGGGCTGCAGTGGGGCGGCAAGCCGGTTTTTGGGTTGGTGGACGCGGGCATCGCGCAGAGCACGCGCGGTTACGAACCGGTGCAGATCAGTCATTACAAAGCGAATTGGATGCCCGGCTCGGATACATGGCCCGAGCCGACCTGGCCGTTGAAGCTGGGCGAGAACCGCGTGGTCAACAAGGAGACGCTGGCCAAGAACCGCATCGAGCCGTGGAAGAAACTGGAGCAGAAGGGCGTGGGCGTCCACGTCGGCGAGTGGGGAGCATTCAATCGCACCCCGCACAAGGTGGTGCTGGCCTGGATGCAGGATTGCCTGGCGCTGTGGAAGGAAGCGGGCTGGGGCTGGTCGCTCTGGAATTTGCAGGGCGGCTTTGGGGTGCTCGACAGCGAGCGCGCTGACGTCGAGTACGAGGATTTTCGCGGCCACAAGCTCGACCGCCAAATGCTGGACCTGCTTCGACAGGGGTAGCCCTATCGGGAAATCCGAGGCTCGAAGACCGAAACCCGAACCTGGGAGCAGGTGCGGGACTCGAGCCCTTTTCAGGGCGCTCCGCTACGCGACGCGCAGCCACACGGTCTTCAGATAGGCTGGCTCGGCTCTTGAGATGGGGAAATCCGGCGGCTGAGGAACGTAGTGGCGCTGGAGGACTTGCCGGTTCGCCGTGTGGATGGCCTCGGCTACGGCGGTCAGGAATTCTTCCGGCGGCCAATCCGCCGCGTTGGTCGAGGCGAACAGCACGCCGCCGGTCCTGAGGAGTGGCAACGCCGCCGAGACGAGCCGGCCGTAGTCTTTGTCCGCCCGGAATACTCCCGACTCTTTCGACTGCGAGAACGTTGGCGGATCGAGCAGGACCGCGTCGTAGAGCCGCTGCTTCTTCGCCAAGCGGCGCAGCCAATCAAAGGCGTCGCCATGAATGAAGTCGTGCCCGGCTGGGTTCAGTTGGTTCAACGCGAAGTTGCGTTTCCCCCAATCGAGGCACTTCTTCGAGAGGTCGAGGCTGGTCGTTCGCGCCCCCGCCTTGGCCGCGCACACTGAAAAGCCGCAGGTATAGGCGAAGGTATTGAGGATTTCCAATGGCCGACGGCCGATGGCCGATTGCGGCAGGGCTCCAGCAATCTCCTGGGCGGACCGCGAGCCGTCCCGGCTCGCAGCGGCCTGCGCGGCTCCCGGACTTCCTGGATTTTCGAGCACTCCGGCGTGTTCCTGCGCGCTGCGAGCCGGGACGGCTCGCGGTCCGGTGAGATTGTCGCAGCCTTGCAATTGTGGGGAGTACGGGAACAAAGGGAAACCGGCGGCGACATGGCCGGTGAGGAGCCTGCGCCGATTATCACGCTGGTCCAGGAACAGGCCTGCCGAATAGCCTTCAGCAAAGCTAAGCTCGAAGCGCAG
>Ga0182014_10002208_pt1 | contig 24793 bp, 25 predicted proteins | sample 612S2DmetaG_FD_120489 | JGI IMG/M metagenome (GOLD analysis project Ga0182014, IMG submission 120489) | Permafrost microbial communities from Stordalen Mire, Sweden - 612S2D metaG | ecosystem: Environmental > Terrestrial > Soil > Wetlands > Permafrost | place: Sweden: Stordalen | collected...
CGTCTGCCGCATCAGAGTTACTTCGGCGCCGAGCCAGTTGCTCTCGCCATCAACGCGGATGGCAGCCGCCTGTATGTAGCGAACATGGCCAGCGATGCGGTTGCCGTAATGGATACCGCGCAACTCACGGCGAGAGTCTCGAAGCAGGGAATGGTCGAGCCCATCGGATTCGTGCCCACCGAGTGGATGCCCATCTCGATGGCCTTCGTGCCTTCCGCGTCCGGCGGAAGGCTCTACGTGGCCACCGATAAAGGGAAGGGAACCGGTCCCAACAACTTCCCCCAGCGCCCGGTCGAGTCGAAGCAAGGCGGCCAGCGCCAGCGCGACAACGCCTACATCGGGACGCTTCTATACGGCTCGCTGGCGACCCTCAACGAGTCCGACATCGCGGCCGACCTTGCGCCTTGGACACAGGCCGTGCTCGAGTCGAACCGGATGAAGGCGGCGGCTGAAAAAGTCACCTTTGCCGGCGGAATGCAGGGCCGCATCAAGCACGTGATCTACATCATCAAGGAGAACCGGACTTACGATCAAATCTTCGGCGATCTGAACCGCGATGGAAAGCCAGTGGGCAACGGCGACCCCGGCCTGACCATGTTTGGATACGCCATCACGCCCAACCTGCACAAGCTCGCCATGCAGTTCGGCGTACTCGATAACTTCTTCGATTCCGGCGAAGTCTCGGGCGACGGCCACGTCTGGTCGACCGCCGCCATCGGCACGGATTACCTGGAGAAGACCTGGCAGCAGAACTATCGCGGCAGCCAGCGCACTTACGACTACGAGGGCGTGGTGGCCAACGGATATCCGCTGCTGCAGAAGATTCCCGATGTCAACGAGCCGCGGAGCGGATATCTGTGGGGCAACCTGGCCGCGCACGGCAAGACCTACTATCACTTCGGAGAGTACATCTCCACCACATTCTGCGACGAGGCCAACGTTGCCGACCCGACTCTGGGTCCCATGCTGAAAGGCCGCGGTTGCGCGCGCAAGGCGATTGAACCCGGCGAGGCCTTGCCCGCCGAGTGGGGCGGCGGAGTCAACAAGTGGCCGTGGCCCATTCCGCTGATCGCCGCCAACATCGCCACCAAGCCCGAACTGGTGGGCCACTTTGCTCCCGAATCTCCGGACTTTAATCTCCTCGTCCCCGACCAGGTTCGGTTCGAGATTTTTGAGCGGCACCTAAAAGGCTGGATCGCGGACAAGGAGCAGGGCAAAGACACCATGCCCAACTTCGTGATGCTGCGCCTGCCCAACGATCACACCGCGGGAACCCGCCCTGGCGGACCTTCGCCGAGGTCCTCCGTCGCCGACAACGACCTGGCGGTCGGGCGGGCTGTCGACGCCATCTCGCACTCGCCCTTCTGGGACTCGACTGCCTTCTTCATCCTGGAAGACGACGCCCAGGCCGGCGCAGACCACGTAGACGCACATCGCAGCCTGGGGCTGGTGGTCAGCAAGTACTCCCCACACGGCCAGGACGGCGCGCCCTTTGTCGACAGCCGCTTCTACTCCACGGTGAGCGTGTTGCGGACCATAGAATCGCTGCTCGGCCTGCCGCCCATGAACAACAACGACGCCTTCAGCTCGCTAATCTCGACCTTGTTCACGGGCCCCGGCGATCAGCCCGCCTATACTGCCGATTACTCCAGCCGCGACAACGGCCTCATCTATGCGGCCAACGCCAAAACCGCCGTGGGCGCAAAAGAGAGCCTCAAGATGGACTTCAGCCACGCCGACCGCGCTCCCACGGAAAAGCTGAACGTCATTCTCTGGAAGGACGCGATGGGCCAGAAGCCCGTGCCCGACCTGCTGAAGGCACACACAAAAAAGTCAGGCGCCGATGACGACGACTAGGTATCGGCTCTTACGAATCGGAGACTCTTATAGGCATTAGCTGCTTGTAGATCGAAGAGAGAATCACGAGGAGCACAGCAAATAGGTTGATTCCGAGGCTCCAGTCGCCGTCCGGAGAGCCCCCGATCCGAAACTGGAATTGGGAACCCAACTGCGAACTCCATTCGATGTAGGTTCCGATTTTTCCCGAGCCGTGCGGTGGACCGAAAGTTATTGCGGTGTACAGTACGGACGTTAGGTGATATTTAATCCCAGGCAAATCTATCCAGGGAACCATGCTGGCCGTTGCCATCATCAGGACCCGCCCGACTCGCGCAGAGATCACAAACATAAGACCGGCGATTGTAATTGCTGAGTACATGAGAACGCTGAGCCACAGGAGTGCCAACAATCGGCTGTCATTAACACTTGTGGTCCAGAAACCATTTGCGGCTGCGAGGACTCCTGCAAATCCTCCCCCAACTGTTGCCAACGCCAGCACGATCCTAATCGCAGTTTTCATCAGTCGCCGTTATCGTCTTTGCGCATAATGCTATCACTGCCGTTGACCGCGAACCTGGGCGGCCATCGGTACCGTCAGATTACCATTGTGCCCAACCGGTTCACAGGGTGGGATGAACCGCCGGAATCTGGGCTCATGTGGCGTTCTCGGCGCCAAACAGTTTAGCCAAAACTGAGCCAAAACTGGTACCGTGAATAAGAAGGACCTTAATTCCCTGATGGCCTCAAATCCTTACTTTTCCCTGGCGGTTTTGTTCCTGGCGGCGTTGGGTTTCGGGCTTGCTCCGCTGGCCCTGGCGTGGCTCTGGGCAGTGGTGTTTTCGCCCGCGAAACCGAACACGGTCAAGAACTCCATCTACGAGTGCGGCCTTGAGTCCAGAGGCGACGCCTGGGTGCAGTTCCGCTCCGCTTATTATCTGTACGCCATCATCTTTCTTATCTTCGACGTCGAGGCGGTATTTCTGTTGCCCTTCGCGGTGGCATTCACGGGATTGGGCGCGGCGGCCTGCGCCGCCATGCTGGTTTTTGTATTGATGTTGATTGAAGGACTCGCCTGGGCCTGGGCCAAAGGCGTCCTCACGTGGGCGTGAAAACAGGGTTCAGAGATCAGAGATCAGGGGTCAGGGTCAGAGTTTAGGGATTAGGGAGCAGAGACCGGTATACGACGGGCTGCCAGGCATCAAGAGTTGTTGATCTCTGATCTCTGACCCCTGATCTCTGATCTCTGTATCAAGGAGCAAAGCGACCGATGGTAGAAGAAGGACTGAAGATCGAACTGGGCAAGCAGGGCGTCTTCGTAACGACCATCGAGGAGCTCTACAACTGGGGACGCCGCAGCTCCATCTGGCCTATGCAGTTTGGCCTTGCCTGCTGCGCCATCGAAATGATCGCCACCACCATGGCCCGCTACGATCTGGCTCGCTTCGGCGCGGAAGTCTTTCGCCCCTCGCCGCGCCAGGCCGACCTGATGATTATCTCCGGAACGGTTACCAAGAAGATGGCTCCGCAGGTGGTGCGCCTTTACAACCAGATGGCCGAGCCCCGCTATGTCATCGCCATGGGCGCCTGCGCCATCTCCGGCGGCCCATTCAAGCAGGGCTACAACGTGCTCAAAGGCATCGACCGCTACATTCCGGTAGACGTGCACATACCCGGTTGCCCGCCGCGGCCCGAAGCGCTCATCCAGGCCTTCATCACGCTGCAAAAAAAGATCGACGCGCAGCCTCTCACCGGCGAGGGCCGTCCACGCCATCTCGACTCCGAGGCGCAAGGCGAGTTTCCTGTCCCCGAGTTTGGTGAGCACGATCTCGAACCCACGTCGAACAAGGGCGTCTGGCCGATTCCGGTGGTGATCCGCTGATGAAGACGGTAGAGGAAATCAAGGCGGCGATCGACGCTGCTATGCCGGGCGCGGTGGTGGAGATTGTTCTCAATCCGAGCCCGTCAGGCCAGCACGCGCTTCGCCTCAATCCCGCTTATGCGGTCGAGGTCGCCAGATTCCTTCGCGACGATGCGGAACTTGCCCTCGATTTTCTCTCTAACCTGACCGGCGTCGACTGGCCCGACAAGGAAGTTACCGAGAAAGTGAAAGTCACGCGCACGGTCGCTAAAACTGTTGACGGGATCGAGCGGCAGGTCGAAGAAACGGTCGAGGAGTCTCGCAAGCGCACTCAGCCGGGATGCCTCGAAGCCGTCTACCACCTTTTTTCCATGGCGAAGAAGCATGGGCCCGTGGTGCTGCGCATGAGAACGGTAAACCGTACCGATCAGGTTCAGCTGCCCTCGCTCACGCCCATCTGGCGATCGGCGGAGTTCCAGGAGCGCGAGGTCTTCGACCTCTATGGAATCGTCTTCACCGGTCATCCGGACCTGCGCCGCCTGCTTATGTGGGAGGGATTCAAGGACCACCCCATGCGCCGCGATTACGTCGATCCGGACGACTACGAATACGAGCCCACGCCGCACGATGCGGTGCTGGCGCGGGCTGCCGCGCACAAGGCCGCGCAGGAGTCGCCGAGCCGGGAAGGGACAGGCGCCGGATTATGACGATTTCCGAGACGGCTTCTACGGCATCCTCGGCGTTCCTGCGAGAGAAGATGGAAGAAGGCTGGAACCGCCCGCCCATCATGGAGCCGGACGGGGAAGCCGAGTTGCTTGAAGTCGCCATGGGGCCGCACCACCCCTCGACCCACGGCGTCTTCCGCATGGATGTTGCCCTCGACGGCGAGCGCGTCATTCGCCTCAAGCCCGTCTTCGGCTACCTGCATCGCAATCACGAAAAGATCGCCGAAGGCGCCAGCTATCTTTCCTCCATGCCCTACACCGATCGCCTCGACTACTTCTGCTCGCTCACCAACAACTGGGCCTACGCGCTGGCGGTTGAGAAGCTCACCGGCCAGGAAGTACCCGAGCGCGCCGAATATATTCGCGTCATCCTCGCCGAGCTCACGCGCATCCAAAATCACGCCTCCGCCATCGGCTTCCTCATCCAGGAGATGGGCGCCAGCGGCACCCCGCTCATGTACGCCTTCAAAGAGCGCGAGAAGATTCTCGATCTCTTCGAATCGCTGACCGGTTCGCGCATGATGTGCAACTACATGCGCTTCGGCGGCTGCCGTGTTGACGTTTCCGCCGCATGGCTCGATGAGGCCCGCAAGGTCGTCGCCGGCCTGCCCTGCTTCATTGACGAGTTTGAAAACCTGCTCAGCGGCAACGAGATCCTGATGGCGCGCTGCCAGGGTGTCGGCATTCTGCGGCCCGAGCTGGCCATCAACGCCGGGGTCACCGGTCCCATGCTGCGCGGCTCCGGCGTCAACTACGACATTCGCAAGGTGGACCATTACGGCATCTACGACCGCTTCAAATTCCGCGTGCCGCTGGGCGATCATTGGGACGTCTACGACCGCTACATGGTGCGCATTCTGGAGATGCGCGAATCCATCACCATTCTGAATCAGGCCCTCAAGGAGATTCCCGGCGGCCCGATCATGGATTCCAAAGCGAAGATTCGCGGTTTCCGCCCCAAGCCGGGCGAGGCATACGGACGCATTGAAGCGCCCAAGGGCGAGCTGGGCTTTTATCTCATCAGCGACGGCGGCCCGAACCCCTATCGCTACCGCGTGCGCCCGCCAAGTTTGATTAACCTGACCGTGCTTGAAGATATGTGTCTAGGCAGTAACGTAGCCGACGTAGTGCTAATCTTCGGCAGCGTCGACATCGTGTTGGGGGAAGTGGATAGGTGAAGCAATTGAAAGCTTGCGAGAAGGCACTGACCACTAACCACTAATCACTAACCACTAATCACTAACCACTAATCACTGCTTTTCGGAGGAATCAATTTGCTGGGCGAGGGAATACTGAAGGGCATGGCGGAGACGGCAAGGAACTTTGCCGGCAGCTTCGTCTCCAAAGAACGGCTCACGACGGTCCAGTATCCGGAAGAGCGGATCGCCACCGTCGAGAACGCGCGCGTCTTCCCCTTCCTTGTGTACGACACCGAAAACTGGGAGGCCGGCCTGCGCTGCGTCGCCTGCCAGATCTGCGAAAAAGAGTGCCCGCCCAAGTGCATCTACATCGACAAGAGCAAAGATAAGAAGCCCGATGCCGTCGGCAAGCAGCAGTTTTATCCCACCCGCTTCGACATCGATATCTCCGTCTGCATGAGCTGCCAGATCTGTGTTGAAGTCTGCCCATTCGAAGCCATCAAGATGGATACCGAGTTCGAGTTGGCCACCGACGATCGCTTTGGCGGCCTGCTGCTGGACCGCAAGCAACTCGCCAAGTCGAACGAGTATTACCACCAGATTCATCCCACCGAGGCAGCCCAGGTGGATGCCCGCCTGGCCGCGGAGAAGGTCAAGGCTGACGCCAAAGCAACGGCGGCCACCGTTGCTTCGGCCGTCAAAGGCGCGGAAAGACCGGCGAAGCCAACGGGAGCGGGAGACTAGCCCATGCCCGTGATCGACAAAATGGACCAGATCTTCGTTCTCCTCCAGCACTGGCTGGTGTCGTTCCTGCCCGCGAGCGTGCAGACGGCAGCCGCGGTGCTGCTTAGTGTCATCGCTATCGTCTGCCTCTTCCCCGCGCTCTTCGCGTTGACCACTGTCTTCGAACGTAAGGGGCTCGCCCGCATTCAGAATCGCTTTGGCCCCAACCGCGTCGGGCCGCTCGGCATTCTGCAGCCGATCGCCGACGGCATCAAGTCGCTCACCAAGGAGGATATTGTTCCCCTGAGCGCCAATGCGCCAGTCCATTTTCTCGCGCCGCTGTTGCTGGTGGTCGCGGTCTTCATGGGCTTCGCCGTGATCCCGATGGGCCGCAACATGGTGCTGGTCGATATGGACGCCGGCCTGCTCTTCTTTTTCGCCATGGGCGCCTCCACTGAAGTCACAGTCTTCATGGCCGGCTGGTCGAGCCGCAACAAGTATTCGCTTCTCGGAGCCATGCGCGCCGTGGCCCAGATGATCAGCTACGAGGTGGTGCTGCTGCTATCGAGCGTCGCCGTTGTCATGATCACCGGCTCGCTCTCGCTCCCCAAGATCGTCGAGGCGCAGAATCAATACACATGGGGCCTGCCGCACTGGTACATCTTCACGCCCTGGGGCCTCGCGGGCTTTGTCATGTACGCCATCGCCGCCACAGCCGAGACCAACCGCTCCCCCTTCGATCTGCCCGAAGGCGAGTCGGAACTGGTCGCCGGTTATCACACCGAGTATTCGGGTTTCAAATTCGCGCTCTTTTTCCTCGGCGAATACCTGGCCATGTTCTCCATTTCAGGCCTGGGCACAACGCTGTTTCTGGGCGGCTGGTCGGCGCCGTTTTCGTTTCTTTCCTGGGTTCCCTCATGGATCTGGTTTTTCTCCAAGCTCATGATGTCGATCTTCGTCTTCATCTGGATGCGCGGAACCCTGCCCCGCCTGCGCCAGGACCAGCTCATGAACTTTGCGTGGAAGTTTGTGCTGCCCTTTACGCTGCTCAACCTGCTCGTCACCGCGCTCTGGCGCTTCATGGGCGAGGGATGGGAGCGCTGGGTGGTCTGCACGGCAATCCTCGGCCTGGTTTGGGTAGTCATGGGCCGCATTGAAATGCGCAGCGAACACTTCGGCCCCAGGAGCTACCGCTATGCTGAATAGTTGCGGAAGATCTCGTCCAGCGCATAAGCTCTCAAGGCTTTGTAACAAGGGCACGACTTCAGTCGGGCCGCAAACACGGCAGGATGAAGGTTGGGCTTTAGCCCCTGCCAGCCGACTCCACGAAAGGACGGCCGCCTAATGAGTCCCGTGTTTTACATCATCGCGGCCCTGACCATTGCCGGCGGGCTCGCGGCCGTGCTCCTGAAGAACCTGGTCCACGCCGCCCTCGCCGTCACCGTTGCATTTGGCGGCCTTGCGCTCCTGTTCCTTTCGCTCGACGCGCAGTTCGCAGGCTTCGCTCAAATCCTGGTTTATATCGGCGCCGTCGCCATTCTCATCGTCTTCGCCATCCTGCTCACGCGCGGCTCCGAGGTGCCCAAAGACGGTGTCTTCAGCCGCACCTGGCTCGTTGGACTGGCGATTGCCGCCGGCGTCTTTTCCGTGCTCGGATGGGCCGTTCTCTCGAGCATATCCGGCTTGCCAAACGAAGCCGCAGTCCCCGCCGTCACCGTCCACGATATTGGCAACGCATTGGTCGGCCGCTACGTGCTCCCGCTTGAAATCGTCGCATTGCTGCTCACTGCGGCCACCATTGGCGCAGTCATCGTCGCCATGCACGAGAAAGACGGTGGCCGATGACGCCTCTTACCGCTTATCTGCTGGTCGCGGCGCTGCTGTTCGCCATCGGCCTCGCCGGCGCATTGGTTCGGCGCAACGCCATCATGGTACTCATCGGCATCGAGCTCATGCTGAACTCCGCCAACCTCAACTTCATCGCCTTCTGGCGCTACTCGCCGCACCCTGAAGCCCTCGCCGGCATGATGTTCGCCATCTTCTCCATCGCCGTCGCGGCAGCCGAAGCGGCGGTAGGCCTCGGACTGGTGATCGCCATTTACCGGCACACGCAAACCACAGATCTCGACAAGATGAACAGGATGAAGGGGTGAGCCGTTGATACAAGAAGGTCCACAATCGGTCGCCTTTCAATGCCTGCACGACTGCGGTCCGTCGGCGATTGTGCAATTGCTTTGGCTCATCCCCGCGTTGCCCATTGTGGCCTCCGGCATTATCGCGCTTCTCAAGCAGCCGCGCTGCAAAGCCGCCACTGCACTCTCCATCGGATCGCTCAGCGTTTCGCTGCTGCTCTCGCTCGCAGCTTTCGTGCACGTCGTCGACGGATGGGCGCACGGCGACGCTGCTCGCGAAACCGTCAACTTCACCTGGTTCCACTTCGGTAATTCCTCCGTAGATCTCGGCTGGATACTAGATCCCCTCTCCGCCGTGATGCTTGTGATGGTCAGCTTCATCGGCCTGCTCATCTTCATCTACTCCACTGGCTACATGGCCCACGACGAGAACTACACCCGCTTCTTCTGTTTTCTCTCGCTCTTCGCGGGGGCCATGCTGGGCGTCGTTATCTCGAACAGCATCCTGCTCCTGTTCATGAATTGGGAACTGGTCGGCCTCACCTCCTACTTGCTCATCGGCTTCTGGTACCACAAGCCTTCTGCCGCCGCTGCCGCCAAGAAAGCCTTCCTCACCACGCGGGTTGGCGACATCTTCTTTCTTCTCGGAATCGTCTGGTTGTTTGCCGAGACGGGCACGCTGCTCTTCTACAACCATGGCGCAGGTTCCATGGAAGGCTGGTCGTTGACTGGATTGCTGGCGCAGCACGCGGGCCTCGGCCTCACTGCCGCCGGCGCAATCGGCCTGCTCATCTTTGCCGGGGCAGCGGGCAAGAGCGGCCAGCTTCCTCTCCACGTCTGGCTGCCCGACGCGATGGAAGGCCCCACACCCGTCTCCGCGCTCATTCACGCCGCTACCATGGTCGCCGCTGGCGTCTACCTGATTGCCCGCGTCTATCCGCTCATGCAGGCTGGCGCGCTCACCGGTGGAACCACGACCGCTCTCACAGTCGTCACCTGGGTCGGCGCATCCACTGCGGTTTTCGCTGCCCTCATTGCCGTCGCACAAAACGACATCAAGCGCATCCTCGCCTATTCCACCATTTCGCAACTCGGCTACATGATGGCCGGCCTGGGCCTCGGCGGCGTCGCCGTCGGCATGTTCCACCTCATCACCCACGCCTTCTTCAAAGCGCTGCTCTTCATGGGTGCCGGCTCGGTCATTCACGGCGCCGACGACGAGCAGGACATACGCCGCATGGGCGGACTCAAGTCCGACATGCCACTCACGTTTATCACGTACGCCATCGGCATGTTGGCCCTCTGCGGGTTTCCGCTCGTCTTCTCCGGCTTCTGGAGCAAGGACGGCATTCTCGAAGCCGCGCAGCACTGGACGGTTGCCAAGGCGCCCTTCTACATGCTCGTCTTCGGCGCGCTGCTCACCGCCTTTTACATGACGCGGCAAGTGAGTTACGTCTTCTTCGGATACAATCGCACGCACAAGTCGGCGCACGAAAGTCCGGCGGTGATGGGCATTCCGCTCGCCATCCTGGCCTTCTTTGCCATCGCCTTAGGCGTCATCGGAACTCCCGCGTGGCCGTGGTTCCGCGCCTTCCTCGAGGGCCGAGCCGCTGGATTCGATCTCCACGGCTTTTCCGAGCCGGGTCTGCTCGCACTCATGGCCACATCGTCCGTGGTCGTCTTTCTCGGACTCGGCCTGGGTTGGTGGCTCTATGGCAACGAAACCCCCAAGGCCGATGAGCCCGATGTCATAGAAAAATCCGTGCCCTGGATCTGGTCCGTCCTTCGCGACAAGTTCTATGTGGACGAACTCTACGGCGTGACCGTCATCGCCTTCTACGCCTGGTGGGCGCGCGTTGCAGACTGGTTCGATCGCCGCATCTGGGGCGGGGCGGTCACCGGCGTAACATGGGGCTTCGGCCTGTGGGCGCGGCTCAATCGCTTCCTCGACACCAATGTGGTCGACGGCGGCTTCGATAAAGGCTGCGAAGAACTCTCCACGGGCGGCGGTCTGTTGGCCCGCGTGCAGAGCGGCCGCGTGCAAACCTACCTGAGAATCCTGGCGCTCGCCGTCGTGGCTCTGGCCGCGATTCTGATTTGGAGCGCCCGAGCATGACCGGATTCCCTATACTCACGCTCCTCACCGTGTTGCCCCTTGCCGGAGCTGCCGTCGCGCTCTTCTCAGGCAGGCACGCGCGCGCCGTGGCCCTCTTCACCACCATCGCAAGCCTCGCGGTTGCCCTCTACGTCTGGACCAGCCTGCCCATCGATGGCAGCATGGGCATGGTCGAACGCGTCTCCTGGGCGCCCTCGCTCGGCATCGAATATCATCTCGGCGTCGACGGTCTAGGCACGCTGATGCTGGTCCTTTCGGCCATCGTCACCCTCATGTCTGTCGACGCGGCGCACCGCGTACACCATCAGCCGAACCTCTACTTCGGCCTCGTTCTCATCCTCGAGTCCGGTCTCTTCGGCTCCTTCACCGCGCTCAATTTCTTCCACTGGTTCCTGTTCTGGGAACTCAGCCTGATTCCTGCATTCTTTCTCATCAAGCTGTGGGGTGGTCAGCGCCGCGGTCCCGCAGCCACGCAGTTCTTCGTCTACACCATGGCTGGCTCCGTGGCCCTGCTCATCTCGTTCCTCGCCCTCTTCCTCTCCACTGGAGGCATGGACTTCGGCCAGCTCACGCAACTCGCTTCCACCGGCGCGCTCGAACAGATGGTCACCGCGCATCTTGGTCCGGTCATGATCTGGCTCGCCATCGGCGTCCTGGCAGGCTTCGCCGTCAAGGTGCCCATGATGCCATTCCACACATGGCTGCCCGCCGCGTATGCTGAAGCGCCTTCGCCTGTAACCATGCTGCTCACCGGCGCCATGTCGAAGATGGGTGTCTACGGTCTTCTCCGTATCGCGCTTCCGCTCTTCGGCCACCAGATCGCGCAGATGCGCACGCCGCTTCTTGTCCTCGCCGTCGTTACCGTGGTCATGGGCGCATGGGCCGCAGCCGCGCAAACAGACCTCAAGCGCGTCTTCGCCTACTCCTCGGTCAACCACCTCGGCTACTGTCTGCTGGGCATCTTCGCGCTCGCCGTTCCCGCATCCGGCGCTGCGGCAGCCGCTAGCCAGGCCGCCGCGCTCAACGGCGTCATCCTGCAAATGTTCAACCACGGCGTCACGGCTGCGGCGCTCTTCTGGTTTGTCGCCATGCTTCAGGAGCGCACCGGCGGCCATCGCGGCATCGATCAGTTCGGCGGCATTCGCAAACCCGCGCCGGTGCTCGCCGGCCTCATGGGCATCGTGCTCTTCTCGTCGCTCGGCCTCCCCGGACTCAACGGCTTTGTCGGCGAGTTCCTCATCTTCCGCGGAGTCTTTCCGCTAGCCTGGGTCGCCGCCACGGTCTCGCTCCTTGGCCTGCTGGTCACCGCGGCCGTTATCCTCACTGTCATTCAAAAAGTATTCACTGGTCCCGTGCCGGAACACTGCTTCGGATTTCCCGACCTGCATCACGGAGAGCGTCTCGCCATGGCCCCGGTCATCGGTCTCATGCTGATCGTCGGCCTTGTGCCTCGAATCATCCTGGAAAGCGTGAACCCAACGGTGGTCAACCTGCTGGCTCACTGGAGATTTTAGATGTTGGCCTGGACGATCTATCTCTCGTTTGCCGGGGCGCTCGTCGAAGCCCTCTTGCCGAAAGGCAAGAACAGTCTGGCGCGCTGGTTCGCGCTTGCCGTCGCTGTGCTGGCGCTCTTCCATGCCATCGGGGGTTTTGTAGCCGGGATGGGCCAAGGCCGCCAAATTATTGTCGACATTCCCTGGGTTCCCTCCATGGGCATTCACTACCTGCTCGCCGCCGACGGCATCAGCCGCGTACTTGTCCTGCTCACCGGCCTGGCCGCGGTCGCCGGCATCCTTTTCAGTTGGAACGTCGAGCACCGCACCAACGAGTTTTTCGCCTTCTATCTCGCCCTCATCGGCGGCGTCTACGGTGTCTTCCTCAGTTTCGATTTCTTCCTTCTCTTCGTCTTCTACGAAATCGCCATCGTCCCCAAGTATTTCCTTATCGCCATCTGGGGCTCGACGCGCCGCCAATACGGAGCCATGAAGCTGGCCCTCTACTCCTTCGTCGGCTCGGCCATGGTGCTCATCGGCCTGCTCGCCGCCTACACCACCGCAGGCAGCCACTCCACCAGCCTCATCGATCTCGCGCATGCCGGTCTGCCCGTCAGCTTCCAAATGTGGTGTTTTCCGCTGGTCTTCACCGGCTTTGCAATCCTCGCCGGCATGTGGCCCTTCCACACCTGGGCGCCCACAGGCCACGTCGCCGCGCCTACTGCCGCCTCCATGCTGCTCGCCGGAGTGGTCATGAAGCTGGGCGCATACGGCTGCCTGCGCGTCGGCATCTGGCTTTTCCCGCGCGGCCTCGATCCCTGGGGATTCTCGTATCTCGGCATCGGCTCCTGGCGAGACGTCTTCGCCATCCTCGCCGTCATCGGCATCGTCTACGGCGCACTCGTTGCCCTCGCGCAAACCGACTTCAAATTCGTCATCGGCTACTCCAGCGTCAGCCACATGGGCTTCGTTCTCCTCGGCCTCATGACGCTCAACCAGATCGGCGTCTCCGGCGCGGTCCTGCAGATGTTCTCGCACGGCATCATCGCCGGCCTGCTCTTCGCCATCGTCGGTCGCATTGTCTACGACCGCACCCACACACGACAATTAGCCGAACTTGAAATCATGCACCTCGCCAAGCGCCTGCCCTTTGCCGCATGGGCCTTCGTCATTGCTGGAATGGCCTCGATGGGCCTGCCCGGCTTCTCCGGCTTCGTCGCCGAGCTGCAGGTTCTCGTCGGCGCGTGGATTGCCAAGCCCTGGTGGGCCCTCGCCGCCGGTGTCGGCATCGTCATCGGTGTCGCCTACACCTGGCGCGCCCTGCAGAAGGCTTTCTTCAGCGACAAGCTGCCCACCGCCCACGCGCTTGAACAGGAACACAATCACGCGCATCAACTCGCCGCCATCACCTGGCCCGAGTACGCGGGCGTCGCGATGCTCACCGGAGTCAGCCTCTTCGTCGGCCTCTATCCGCGCATTCTCCTCGACACCATCGAACCGGCTGTAAAGGCCTTGCTTGCGGGAGGCGGACAATGAACTATACCGACCTCTTCCGCGCCACGCTTCCGGAAACTGCGCTCGAAGTCGCCGCTTTGCTCGTGCTGATCGTAGACCTCGGCTTACTCCGCAGAGCTTCCTCCCAGGTCCGCATCACCGCGTCGACCCTTGTGGGCATTGCCGGTTGCGCCGCCGCGCTCTGGGCCGTTTCCGTTGCGGGACCCTACGCCTACGGCAGTGAACTACTCCTCGCCTCCGGGGGTTCTGCCGGAGTCGCACAATCCGCAATACTCGTCCTTACCGCGCTTACGCTCCTGCTTCTTTTCGGCTCCGACTTTACGCAAAACATCGGTGAGTATGTTGCCGTGGTCCTCATGGCCGCTGCTGGCGGGTTGGTCATCGCCGCCGCGCAAGACCTGCTCGTCATCTTTGTCGGTCTTGAACTACTCTCGCTCGGCCTCTACATTCTCACCGCCTTCGCCAAGAGATCGGGCCGCAGCGCCGAAGCCGCCATGAAGTACTACCTTTTCGGCGGCATGTCCGCGGCATTCCTGCTGTTCGGTTTCAGTTATCTCTACGGCATTAGCGGATCGACAAACCTTCACCAGATTCTGCTAGCCCTTCATAGCGGAAGAGCCCACCTGGCAACTCCGCTGCTGAGCATGTCCGTCGTCTTAATCGCCGCTGGTTTGGGCTTCAAGGTCGCTGCTGTTCCATTTCATCTTTGGGCGCCCGATACCTATGAAGGCGCGCCAACACCGGCCGCGGCATTCATCGCCTCCGTTTCGAAAGTCGCCAGCTTTGCACTGCTCATCGGAATCAGCGCCTCGGCAATGCATGTTTTCGACATCCCCCAATTTGCCGGGGGCGTTCCGCAGGCCGCACCGCTGCAACCTGTCCACCTTGGCTTCGGTGGCCCCTGGTCACTGGTTCTTATCCTGCTCTCTACGGCCTCGATGGTTCTAGGCAACCTGGCCGCGCTCGCACAGAGTAGCGTTCGCCGCCTGCTTGCCTATTCCGCCATCGCCCATGCCGGTTACATGCTACTTGGGCTCGCGTTCTTTACCTATTCGCCACTCAGCGCCAAGGCCGTCCTCTACTACATCCTCACCTACGGCCTCACCACCATCGGCGCGTTCGGCGTAGTCTCTGTTGTCGAGCGCGCCACCGGCTCCGACAAGCTAGACTCCTTTCTCGGCCTTCACAAGCGCAACCCGCTGCTCGCCGCCGTGCTCCTCGTCCTCTTCCTCTCGCTCGCCGGCATTCCGCCGCTGGTCGGCTTCTGGGCCAAGTTCAACCTCTTCGCCGCCGTCCTCAGCGTCTCCGCCGGACCGGTACCCTTTGCCCTCGTCGCCCTCGCCATCGCTATGAGCGCCGTCTCGCTCTACTACTATCTGCAGGTCCTCAAGCGCGCTTACGTCATGCCCACAGTCGACGACACGCCCATCAAAGCGCATCCCGTCACGCTGATCGTTCTGCTCGCTATTGCCGCCGCCGTAGTCGTGTTAGGCTGCTTCCCGTCACTCCTCCAAAGCTGGATCGCGAGCTTCTACTCATAGCGCCAGACGCAATTGTCAGACCATCAGCCGCCCATAGCTCACCGCTCCGGTCGGCCCGCTGACTCGCCCACTCGACAAATCTGCCAGCCCGCAAACCTCTCGACTATACTGCTACCGACAGCAAATTGCAGTTTTCCTTGTTCCATCTGCGAGAGGAGATCTCATGAAGTATTGGTCTGTTCTTGTCGGCGCCTGCCTGTGCCTTTTGCCAGGCATCGAAGCCGCCACGGTTACGCACGCCCCCTGGGGGCAGGATGCCGCGGGCGCGCCCGTCGAACTGTACACCATCACCTCTGCCAAGGCCGAAGTCAAAATCACTACCTACGGCGCCCACATTGTGAGCTTGAGCGTGCCCAACCGCAGCGGCGCGATGGGGAATGTGGTCCTGGGGCGCAACAGTCTGCAAGAGTACGTGAGCGGCTTTGGCGCCGTGATGGGCGCAACCATCGGCCGCTTCGCCAACCGCATCGATCATGGCGAGTTCACGTTGGACGGAAAGACCTACCATATCCCCACAGGCCCCAACGGCATTGCGCTGCACGGCGGCACCGCGGGTTTTCACACCAAGACCTGGAGCGCGAAAGAGATTCCCGACGGGGTCGAGATGACCCTGGTTTCGCCCGATGGTGACATGGGATTTCCCGGTACGTTGACCGCTACCGTGCGCTTCACGCTCAGTCAGGTCCATGGCGACCCGGCCCTGAAGATCCAGTACACCGCTGCCTCCGACAAGCCCACCGTGGTCAACTTCACCAACCACGCCTACTTCAATCTGGCCGACGATACCACTACGCCTGTCCTCGCCGACCTGGCCCGGATCGACGCGGACTCCTATACTCCCTTTGACAACCGCCAGATTCCCACCGGGGCCATCGATCCCGTCGCCGGCACGCCGTTCGATTTCCGTACCGCGCACCCCATTGGCGACAAGATTCCCGAGCGCGGCTACGATCACAATTTTGTGCTGCGCGCACCTGGGCTCAAATCGCCGTGCATGGAGGTCGACGACCCAACCAGCGGACGCACCGTCAAGGTCTTCACCACCGAGCCTGGCTTGCAATTCTATGTGCCGCACTTTCCGTCGCCCCCGGCCGGCGCATCCGGCGCGCCCGCGCCTCCGAGGCGCTTCTCGCTCAATGCCTTTACCCTTGAGACGCAGCACTTTCCCGATTCTCCCAACCAACCAAACTTTCCAAGCACAGTGTTGCGCCCTGGGAAGCAATTCCACTCGACAACGATTTTTGTCTTCGGAGTGAAGCATTAAGAAGTCGGGGGCAGGCCGGCGCTATCTGAAATGCAAAGGGGCCGCGGCGATTGCCGCGGCCCCTGGATGAAACTGCAGAATAACCCGCGCCAGCGGGCCTGTTTAATACTTGACGATCTTCTCGAACGAATCCGGCTTCAGGCTTGCGCCGCCAACCAGCGCTCCGTCGATCTCTTCCTGCCCAATCAGCGAAGTTGCATTGTCCGGCTTCACGCTGCCGCCGTAGAGAATCCGCATCGCCGCGGCCACATCCGCGCCCAGCAGCTTTGCCACTTCAGCGCGAATGATCTTGTGCGCATCGACAGCAATCTCCGGCGTCGCTGTCTTGCCGGTTCCTATGGCCCACACCGGCTCATACGCAATCACAATCGGCGCAGCGGCCTCGACCGTAATGCCAGCCAGCGCTCCGGTAATCTGCGTCTTCAGCACGTGGGCCGTCTTGCCGGCCTCACGCTCTGCCAGCACTTCGCCCACGCAAACCACGGGCACCACGCCATGCTTCAGCGCCGTGTGCAGCTTCTTGTTCACAATCTCGTCGGTCTCGGCAAAATACTGGCGCCGTTCGGAGTGGCCGATCAGCGTATGCGTTCCGCCCACGGCCAGCAATTGGCCGATGGAGGTCTCTCCCGTGTAGGCACCCTCTTCGGCAAAGTGAATATTCTGGCAGCCCACCGCGACATTCGATCCCTTGGCGGCATCAATCACCGTCGGCAGCAAAACGGGCGAAGGAAACAGGGCAATCTCGTCGCGGGTATGTCCGGCAACGAGCGGCAAAAACACATCGACAAACGCCTTGGCTTCCGCGGGCGTCTTGTACATCTTCCAATTGGCGGCAATCAGTGCTTTACGGGTCATTTTTCAGGAATCCTCATCCCAATTCTAGCGGATCGATTTCAGCGCCCAGGGTGACGGCGGGCACAACGGCAGAAATCCGACACATCACCGCAAAAGATGGTGATGTTTCAATCTACGCCCCCATCCCAATAACCGCGGTCAAATCTCCAGGCACCGCCCCTTTCAAAAATGCAGCCCGATGATCCGGGTCTCCCAGGTCCATCGTGAAATGCTGCCAGACGCCGTCTTGCAGCACCCCCATATTCCATGGCCCTGAAACCGAGTCCGAAAACTGCCACACAATGTGGAAGCCCTCCTCGTTGGTGAAGCCTTCTCCATCGGCCTGGATGATCGCATCCCCACGTTCCCATAGCGCCGACCGCAGCGCGTGAAGCGCGTTCCCGCCTTCCACCATCTCCGAGCCCTGGAGGTGCTGAAACGCGTAGATCGTCCTTACCGAGTCCAGATAATCCTCAAGCCATTGCACCCCGCTCTTCGGTCTGCAATCTTGCAGATCTTCCAGAAAATCCGCAACTTCATCTTGGCCCACCGACCCATCGCTCACTGGGTTCCGTTCAATCAGCGCGACCTCAACTTCGTCCAGCCCCGAGAGCAGAAGCACATCCCACTCTTCTTCGCTTCCTTCCTCAATCGAAAGCCTGAACTCCGGGTGTTCCGCGCGAATCAACTGCGCAAGTTCCTCGAAGGCAGGGAACTCTTCATCCTTCGACAGGACGCGGGTGTAATAGGCCATGGTGCTATTCCTTAAGGTGAAGACAGACGAAGGTCTCAATCGATGTTACTCCCGATTCCGCCGATGAGGTCTGAGGGGGTTCCATGAGCGAGGGAACAGAGGACTCCGGCGTGAAGACCGTCTCCACAGAGGAATTTGAGTTAAATTGCCTTGAGATGATTGATCTGGTAGAGAAGGAGGGACTCGCCTTCCTCATCACGGAGGACGGCCACCAATTGCCAGGATGGTGCCGGCAACAGCGGAATCAGAGGCTCCTGGCGAGATTGATTAGGCAGCGGGCTGGCGGGAGGATGGAGACTCAGAGTCGGGAGAGACGTGCTTCTCCTCAGAGAGCAGTGTCTGCAACTCGGCGGGCAGCGCGGAGAAAGGGGTTGCCTTTGCGAAGTCTTCTTCTGTCCATTCCGGGTTTTCATCGTCAACTAATTCGGGGTTTGGCTTTTTCATAACGATTTCGCTCCTTTCGGTTGGCCTTTCTCAGACTTATGACCCGGAGTCCGTTTCCGCGCATCGTAAAAACCAACGCATAAATGATATCTCCAATGAAGCCAAGAGCCCGAGTACGAACCTCGCCGTAATCCTTGCGCGTATCGATAGTGTAAAGGGCAGAGCCAAAATCAAATTCCGACACCATCTCAAAGCCAAACCCACGCTCTCGGAGGTTGCGCTCGCTCTTTCGTGGGTCGAACGTGATCTCCACACCGTGATTGTAGCGCGAAAGCACTTGTGGTGGGGGAAAGGCTGTCCAGGCGGACGGCGCTCGCGTGCCATGGGATTCGTGGGCGCGTTCGCGCAGTTCTGTTTCTTGCCCTATGACTCGGATGAGGTTCTCTTCCATGTGCGTCTCCTTGGTTAAAGCCAAGGTACGGCAGGATCGTTCTGTTACGGGTACCGGGGAAGTGGGGTATGATGGTGCGGAAAGAGGGAGGGTATGAGAAAGCCGATTTTGCTCTTGGCGTTGTTATTTCCTTGGCTGTTCCCTAGCATCTGTTACGCGGGTCCGTTTGGCCTTGAGGCTGGAATGTCGCGGGCTGAGGTCGTCCAGAGAATCGGCAAGAGCAGCATCGTGAAGGAATATCCCGACAGCATTTTCTTCAATTCCGCTCCACAACGCAGTGAGTATTTCGATGAATACCAGTGCGGGTTTGATCATAACGATAAACTAGCGAGCATACACGCTTCCAGCGCACCTCTCGCGACAAAGGAAAGCGGGGAAGACCTGCGAGGTGAGTTTGATGATCTTAAATCAGCCCTCAGCGACAAATATGGAAAAGCTCTTTATGTTGTCGGAAGTCGTACCTCTGGGGTCAAGTGGGAGGACAGCGTAGGAAATTATAGCCCGTTCTTGGAATCCGTTTGGGATGGAAGCGGCGATCTGGAAAAATCATTGCACATCAGCAAGATCGACCTGAAAATCATCGCATGGGATAAGACTCACGGATTCATTGGATTAGATTACCAATTCAAAACCTCGATAACAGACCCCCTCTAGAGCGCCAAGTGCCTATCGGATTGAATAGGGCTAGCGGCGCTCTGGCCCCACCACCGCATCCCACCTGTTCGGGTTTTCCACGTCCCACTGCTGCACTCGTTTCACCTAGTGCAATGTCTTGAACCCCTGATCTGTGTCCGAAACACCGAATACTTCCATTGCAGTTTGCAGCGTATCCATACCCGTGCCGGTCCAGTCTTTGTCCTCGCAGTTTGAAATCGCTTTTGCGCCAGCCATTGCAGCGAGGTGCGAATGACTTATTTATCCGTTAGCGCCTCAACCCCCGGCAGCTTCCTGCCTTCCAGGAACTCCAGCGAAGCCCCGCCGCCGGTTGAGATATGCGTGATCTGATCGGCCAGGCCCGTCTTGTTGATGGCCGAAACCGAGTCGCCGCCACCGATGATCGAGATGGCCGCCTTGTTGGCCGCCACCGCATGTGCGATAGCGTTCGTACCCACTGCAAACCGCGGAAACTCGAAGACGCCCGCCGGCCCGTTCCACACAATTGTGCGCGCCGTCGACACCACCTCTTCAATCGCCGCAATCGACTTCGGACCGATGTCCAGACCCTGCCAGTCGGCGGGGAAATCCACCGAAGTATCCCATGGCTGCGTCTTGGCGTCGGCCGTGAAACTGTCGGCCAGAACATTGTCCACCGGCAGCAGCAGCTTCACGCCCTTCGCCTTGGCTTTTTCGAGCGTCTCCTTGGCCAGTTCGATCTTGTCTTCTTCCACCAGCGACTTGCCGGTCGTCACGCCCAGCGCGCGCTGGAACGTATACGCCATGCCGCCGACGATCACCAGTGTGTCCACCTTGTCGAGCAGGTTCTGGATCACGTCGATCTTGCCTGAAATCTTCGATCCGCCGATGATCGCCACAAACGGCTTCTCCGGCGCTTCCAGAGCTTTGCCGAGATAGGTGATTTCCTTTTCCATCAGCAGACCGGCCACGGCGGGCTTCAAGTAGTGCGTGATGCCCTCGGTGGAAGCATGAGCCCGATGCGCCGAGCCGAAGGCGTCGTTGACGTAGACATCGGCCAGAGAAGCTAGTTCCTTCGAGAACTTAGGATCGTTGGCCTCTTCTTCCGCGTGGTAGCGCAGGTTTTCGAGAAGCAGCACCTGTCCGGATTCGAGCTGGCGCGCCATTTCGCCGGCGATCTCGCCGACGCAGTCCGGCGAAAACGCCACGTTCACGCCCTCGCCCAGCTTCTTGTCCAGCAGTTCGCGCAGCCGGTCCACTACCGGGCGCAGCGAGTACTTCGGATTCGGTTTTCCTTTAGGCCGGCCCAGGTGCGAGGCCAGGATCACCTTGGCCTTGTGCTGGAGCGCGTAAACGATCGTGGGCAGCGTGGCCACAATGCGGGTGTCGTCGGTAATCGTCGAGCCGTCTTCGGTCAGCGGCACATTGAAGTCGACGCGGATGAAGGCCCGCTTTTTAGCCAGATCGATGTCGCGAATGGAGAGCTTGGGCATGGTGTCTTCCTCATAAATGAATGAACAGTGGTCAGTTCTCAGTGACCGGTTTTTGTGGCCAATCGGGAGGGACAATCCAAGTCATCTTGTCCCCCGGTTCAGGATCTTCGAGAGAATCCTCAATTACTGCGTCCATTTCGATTTCAATGCGCCATGCCGGATTCAGCAGCCTGGCCACAACCACCATGGTAGCCGCTGGCCGCACTTCGGAAAAGAACTCGCCGTGCACGCGGCCTACCGCTTCCCAATCTTCCGCGCGGGTCAGATACATGCGCGTGCGCACCACGTCGTCGAGCGATGCGCCGGCCTTTTGCCAGAGCGTCTGCCGCAATCGCGAAGATGCGCCGCGTCTGGCCCGCCGCATCCTCGTCGTCCGCGCCCACCGGGCCCGTCCCAGACAAATGTACATTGTTGCCCACGCGCACCGCGCAAGAGAAGCCGATGATCGGCTCAAAGGGAGAACCGCCGCTGATCTTCTGGCGCATTGATTTCAGTGATTAGTGATTAGTGATTAGTGGTTAGTGGTCGGTGGCCAACCTCTGCCCACTGTTCACTAATCACTAATCACTGTTTTCGTTACAGGCCCTTCTTCTCCAGGAACCCGATCAGGTCGACTACGCGGTTCGAATAGCCCCACTCGTTGTCGTACCAGCTCAGCACCTTCACGCTGTTGCCCACTACCTTGGTCAACGGAGCGTCCACGATCGAGGAGAGCGGGTTGCCCTTGAAATCCGAGCTGACCAGCAGGTTGGTGTCGTAGCCAAGAATGCCCTTCAATTCGCCCTCTGAGGCGGCCTTGAAAGCAGCGTTCAGAGCTTCCACCGTGGTGGGCTTCTCGGCGATGTAGGTCAGGTCGACGATCGAGACGTTAGGCGTGGGGACGCGGATTGCAAAGCCGTCCAGCTTGCCGGCGGTCTCGGGGATCACCAGCTTCAGGGCCTTGGCGGCGCCGGTCGAGCTCGGAATCATGCTCAACGCGGCAGCCCGGGCGCGGCGCAGGTCCTTGTGCGGAAAGTCGAGGATCACCTGGTCGTTTGTGTAGCTATGAATCGTGGTCATGATGCCGGAGACGAGCCCGGTGGTTTCCAGAATCACCTTGACGACCGGAGCCAGGCAATTGGTAGTGCAGCTGGCGTTGGAAATGATGTTGTCCTTGGCGGGGTCGTACTTGTTCTGATTGACGCCCAGCACCAGGGTGATGTCTTCGTTTGTGGCCGGGGCCGAGATGATGACCTTCTTCACTGTCGTGCCCAGATGCGCCTTGGCCTTGGCTCCATCGGTAAAGTGGCCGGTTGACTCGATCACAATCTGCGCTCCAACTTCAGCCCAAGGCAGCTTGGCGGGGTCGCGTTCCGCCCAAACCTTGATCTTCTTGCCATCTACGCTGATAAAGTCGTCGCCGTGGCCGATTTCGTTCTTCAAGTTGCCAAGAATCGAGTCGTACTTGAGCAGGTGGGCCAGAATCGCCGGACTGGTCAAGTCGTTTACGGCAACAAAATCGATCTCTGCATTGCCAAGCGCGGCGCGCAAAACATTGCGGCCAATCCGGCCGAAGCCGTTGATACCAACCTTTACTGCCATGTGTGATTTCTCCTTCGTGGTTGAAGCTGTGGATTGTTCTAAGAAAATGTGCGTCTGGAATGTGCCGGAAGGCGGATCTACCAAACTCTTGATCGTAACATTACGGGCAACCGCGCCAAAATCAAATCGGACCGGCCCCCGCCCCTGCACTTCGGATTCGCAACATGTTTCCGCAAATGGAACCGCTCACCGCTAGGATGCTTCTCTTGATGCGGAGTCGTATGTGACGGTGTGCACAGCATTTGCAGCGCCTGCCGCCAGTGTGGTATTCCGGTATCACAACGAAGGTGTTCAGCCGGCATGAGAAGACGTTCCAGATACAACCCAAATACCTCTGAATCCACAGGCAAGATCGGGCAGGAACTCCCATCGAATCAACCAGCTCCGCTAGTTCCGTTCTATCCGGATGACCCTCCGAACCCAGCTCCGGCCGAGCCGCGTCGCGCCCAGCGGCCGCCTGAGGCCCGCGTCGCCGCCCCCCCGCGGCCCGACGCCCCCGCCCGCCCCGCCGCGCCCCCCCGCCCGCCCCGCCCCGAGCGCACTGCCAAACCGGAATGGAACGAGCCGGAAGGCTCCGGCCGTCTGGAAGTTGAAACCCAGCCCGAAATGCCAGTTTCTCATGCGCCGGAGGCCGAGTCCGCGGAACCCTCACCCCTGGCGCCCAAGGGATTTGTCGTGTTGGCCATTGGCCTTCCCGGCTCGGGAAAGACCACCTGGTTCGGCCGCCGCGGCATCACCCCGCTCTCCAGCGACCTGCTCCGCAACATTCTCTTCGACGACGTTGAAGAGCAGCGCTATCAGGGTCTCGTCTTTTCCACGCTGCGCTCGCTTCTGCGCGCCCGCCTCATCGCCCGCATGCCGGCCAACTACGTGGACGCAACCAATTTATCGACGCACGAGCGCCGCCAGTGGATCAAAATGGCCAAGAGTTTCGGCTACGAGGTGCAGGCCGTCTTCTTCGATGTACCGCTAGAAGTCTGCCTGCAGCGTAACCGCCAGCGCGACCGTTCCGTCAGCGAAGACATCATGCGCAAGATGGCGGAAAAACTCAAACCGCCCGTCTTCGAAGAAGGCTTCGAAAAGATCACCGTAGTGCGCGTTAAGAGCGCTGGGTGACGTGGCTCAAATCGGCTCATGCCCGGCGCAGGTTTTTGAAGGGTGCGCGCTTGAGGGCAGTTCGCCGATTGGGGGGAACGTTTTGAAAGGGCACGGCTTTACAGGCTGCGGAAAAGCCCCACTCAGCGCTGATTCTCAGGGTTTTGTAACAGGGCACGGCTTTAGCCGGGCCGTAAACGCAATCAAATCAGGCCGGGCTTCAGCCCCTGAGGGACTGTTCGGTCCTCAAGAGATCCAATTTGGAAATTCCCTAAGGAGGACACTCCCAGTGAGCGGTTCCCCTGCTCCAACGCCCTACGTCGAGCCCTGGCTGCGCGGAACCCACACCGATCTCCCCGCGGTTGCTCGCGCCGTTCTCCACGCCCTCGATCTCGCCCTCGACGACATCTCCAAATGGACTGAAGGCCTCACCGAGGCCGAAGTCCACACCCACCCGCTCGGCCTTTCTTCGGTAGCCTTCCATCTGCGCCACATCGCCCGCTCCACCGACCGCATACTCACCTACGCGGAAGGGAACCAGCTAACCTCGGAACAGTTGTCCGCTCTCAAGTCCGAGCAGACAGGCGATGAATCATTAGCCGCACTGATAGCCGAAGTCGAAGTCTCCTTCAGCAACGCCGCCGACAGCATCCGCGTCCTCTCGACGGCCAACTTCGACACCCCACGCGGAGTAGGCCGCAAGCAGCTACCCACCTCCATAGGCGGCGCGCTCATCCACGTAGCCGACCACACCCAGCGCCATACCGGCCAGATCGTCACCACAGCCAAGGTGCTCAAGGCGTCGCGAGAATCGTAGTTTCCAAAAACTGCGAGCTGAGTGTTAGTGACCTGAATCTGAAGTTCGCATCGTAATAGCAGTGTCATCTTGAGCGGAGTTTGGCCGTCTTTTGGCCAAACGTAGTCGAAAGATCCGCGGTTGCTTTTCGCCTGATCGCCTGTTCAGCTCATTTTTGGGGCATTACTTTTGGACGCTCTCTTCACCCTATGTGTCGATACGCCCTCGCAACTCTCAGCTATGAACCATCCAAGGCCCACACCGGCCACACTCAAAAGGACGCCGCAAATTGCCTATTCCCACTTACTCATCCGGGAAGGATCCGAAATGAAAACGCATACTGACACGGCGGCTCGTCGGGTAACTGAATCTCGAGACCCTGCGCCGTCCGCGTCCATTTCAACTCGGATTTCGCCCCAAGCAACTC
>Ga0182014_10002209_pt1 | contig 24785 bp, 22 predicted proteins | sample 612S2DmetaG_FD_120489 | JGI IMG/M metagenome (GOLD analysis project Ga0182014, IMG submission 120489) | Permafrost microbial communities from Stordalen Mire, Sweden - 612S2D metaG | ecosystem: Environmental > Terrestrial > Soil > Wetlands > Permafrost | place: Sweden: Stordalen | collected...
ACAAACGGCAGCGCCCGCAATCGGCTCCTCAGGCTATCCAAACGCCTCATAAAGATCCTCGCCGAGATAAGGAAACTTCGCACCACCTGAATGAAAATGGGCACCGATTGGCCGGTTATGGCGCACGACAAGTCCGCCTCACGCTTTTACTTTTCGATGCTGGTCTTTATCGGGGGCTTCATCGGACTGGTTTACAGCGCCAACCTGCTCTTTTTCTATCTTTGCTGGGAAGTGATCGGTCTGTGTTCGTTCACCCTGGTGGGCTTCTGGTACACCAACCGCGAGGCGGTGGCCGGCGCGCGCAAGGTGCTGTTAATGACGCACATCGCGGGCTACGGGTTGTTGACCGGCATTCTGCTCATCTATTACCGCACGGGCAGCACCCTGTGGACGGATCCGGCGGTGGCGCGCAGCTTTACGGGCGGGATATTCGTGCTCATGCTGGTTGCGCTGGTGGCCAAGTCGGTGCAGGTTCCGCTGCACACGTGGATTCCCGAAGCCATGGCGGCGCCGACCCCGGTCAGCGCCCTGCTTCATGCGGCCTGTTACGTGAAGGCCGGCGTCTACCTGGTGGCGCGCATGCACAGTTTCGGCGCCTGGCCGTTCGCCTGGAGCGCAACGGTAGTCTGGGTGGGCACCATCACCATGCTGGTGGGCGTGATGTATGCCATGGTGCAGTCGGATCTGAAGCGCATGCTGGCCTTTCATACGGTGAGCCAGATCGGCTACATGATCACCGGCATCGGTATTGGGACGCCGCTGGGCATTACCGCGGGCCTGCTTCACTGCCTCAATCACGGGTTCTTCAAGGGCGGCCTGTTCCTGTCGGCGGGCGCGGTGCAGCACGCCACGGGCACGCGCGACATGAACCAACTGGGGGGGCTTGCCCAGCGCATGCCGCGCACTACGTTCGCGTGGCTGATCAGCGTGGGCAGCATGATGGGCATCCCCTTGATGAGCGGCTTCGCCAGCAAGTGGATGCTCTATACGGCGGCGCTGCAGGCGGGATGGGCGGTGCCGGCCGTGGTGGCCTGGGTGGTCAGCCTGGGCACGGTGTTCTCGTGCATCAAGGCAACCGACGCAGTCTTCCTGGGGCCGGTGACCGAGAAGACAAAGGACGCCCATGAGGTTCCGCCGACGATGCAATGGGGCCTGATGCTGATCGCCACGGGGAGCATTGTTCTTGGCGTCGCGCCTCAACTGGCGGTTCATTACTTCCTCAACCCGATCCTGGCCGTGTTCGGACTGGGAACGGATATGCAGGTGACCTGGTTCGGTTTGTTCGGGTCCGCCGGCAGCTTCTCGACCACCGCGGGCCTGGTGCTGGCTCTGGTCTCGCTTGTCGTCGGTGGAGTGGTCTACGCGCTCGCGTACGTCGTGAGCCCGGCTCCGGCGACTTTGGGAGCGGCCGCGGCTGGCGCAGGCGGCGGCATCTTCACCGGCGGAGAACCGCTGGTGGGCGAGGGCCGCATCACAGCCCACGACTTCTCCGGAAAGCTCGAGAAGTACTGGCGCCCCTTCTTCCGGTGGTCCAACGTGGACCGTTTCTATCTTGGCGTATGGGAAGGGTTGCTGGCGGTTTCGCGCACCATAGGCGCCGCTGTCACGTGGATGGAGGGCAAGGCCACGATCCTGGTGGTGCTGCTGGCGGCAGTTGCCCTGGTGGGCGTTCGCTGGCTTGCGCTGGGGGATACGGGCGCGGAGGCGATTGCTTCACCCCGCGTGCCGCCGCTGCTGGCCCTGGCGTGCGCGGTGGCCGCCGGCGCTTTGATTCTCGCGGCTCTCACACAATCAGCCTGGCGCCGCCTGGCCCCGCTGATGATTCTTGCGGCGGCGGCCACTGTGGCGGGCCTGGCGCTTGCCGATCCCTGGCAGCGGCTGGGCCTGCTGGAACTGGGCGCCCTGCTGACGATACCGCTGGTGTGGCAAAGCGCACGGACGCGCGCGGCAAAGCTGGTCTACGTCGCGGTGGTTTTGATCTCGGCTTTGTCGCTGGTCGCGAGCGCACTTTTGATGGCGCGCGGGCAGGCGGATTGGGCGCGGGCTTTGCTGTTCACCAGCGTCTGCGTCAAGCTGGCCGCGGTGCCGCTCTTCTTCTGGCTGCTCAAACTGGCGGACGAGTTGCCCGGCCTGGTTCTGGGATTGATCGTTGCAGTGGTCGATATGGCGGCGCTGGGCGAACTGTTCGTTCTTGCCCAGGTCTCCCCGTGGACCATGACGCCGCAAGGACTGTGGCTGGGGGTGGCGGCGGCAACGGTTTTAATCGCTTCCATTCTGATGCTTTCGCAGCGCAGCTTGAAGCGGCTGCTGGTTCTCTCCACGGTCGAGGATGTCGGTTTCCTGTTGATGGGAATCGTCTCCGCCGGCACTTTGGGGTATTCCGGCGCGCTGCTTGCGGCCGCCACTCATGCCCTGGCCAAGGCGCTTCTCTTTGTGTGCCTTAGCGCTCCAGAGGCAGCGGGAGAGCTGGACGGCGAACGTTCCGGGCTGACCAGCCGCTATCCGATCAGCGGCTTTGGCTTTCTGTTCGGAATGCTGGCCATGCTGGGCGTGCCGCCAACCATGGGATTCATCGGCAAATGGAGGCTCTACGAAACCGCATTGCAGATGAATCCACTTCTGCTGGCCGCTTTCGCTCTCTCCTCGATTCTTGCGCTGATTGCGTATGCGCTGGCGCTGACGCGGACCTGGTGGGGAGCGGCGCGCGACGGAGATCCACCTGTTCGCGAACCCATACTCCTCAAAGGCGCAATCCTTGTTTTGACAGTCGTACTGGTGGGCGTGGGACTTTGGCCGGATGTTTTGCAAATGCTGCAGTGGGGGAGACCATGAACCTCTGGAAACGATTGATGTGCTATTCGCGGCGCCATAGTCCATGGCTCTTCCACATGAACTCGGGCAGTTGCAACGGCTGCGATATCGAATTGGTGGCCAGTATCTCTCCCCGTTATGATGCCGAGCAATTGGGAGCGTGTCTGCAAGGGAGTCCGAGACACGCGGATATCCTCTGCATCTCCGGCCCCGTAACCCGCAATTCCCTGCAGGCCATCAAGACCGTGTATGCCCAGGTGTGCGAGCCCAAGGCAGTGGTGGCGCTCGGTTCCTGTCCGGCATCGACCAATGTCTTCATTGACAGCCGCACGATCGAGGGGCCGCTCAACAAGCATATTCCGGTGGATGTATTTGTCCCCGGATGTCCGCCGCGTCCCGACGCAATCTTGCAGGGCGTGGCTAAGGCAGCCGCGATTCTGGCCGAGAGACGCGCGAAGAAGTCCGCGGCGCAGGAGGAACAGGCATGAATCTGACCAACGCACTGGCGCGCCTGCTGCTTTTTCCCGGACTTCTGTTCGCCGTTCCCGCGGCCTGGTTTTTTCTGTGGACGGAACGCAAGGCTGTTGCCCTGATGCAACAGCGCGTGGGGCCGCCCTTTATGCAACCCTTCTTCGACTTCATCAAGTTGATGGGCAAGACGGTGCCGCGGCGCAGCGGACGGGCCGGCCTGCTGATGAAGGCATTGCCGCTGATCGCGCTGGCATCCTCAGCGGGCGCGGTTGGACTGCTGCCCGTGCTGCCGGCCTCGGGCGGTTTTGCCGGCGACCTGATCCTGCTGCTGGCGCTGCTGGAAGTGCCATCCATGTGCATGATCGCCGCGGGCTTTGCCTCCCGCTCCATCTTCGGAGAGATTGGCTCGGCGCGCGAAGCCGTGATGAGCGTTTCCTACAACGTGGTGTTTCTGCTGGCCATTGTCTCCATTGCCGCCTCGCAGCATTCGTTCCGGCTGGAAACCCTGGCGCAGCTTCCCTCCTCGCCCTTGCGCTGGCTGGGCGTGCTGGCCATCCTGGTGTGCCTGCCCGCCAAACTGCACCTCAATCCGTTCTCTGTCCCCAACGCGGAGCAGGAAATCTACGCCGGTCCCTTCACCGAATACGCCGGCCATGAACTGGCGATGTGGGATCTGGCGCACGGATTGGAATGGGTTGCGTCCACCGGCCTGGTGGCCACGCTGCTTGCGCCCCATGTTCAGATCTGGTGGCTCAGCGCCGGGTCGTTCGTCGTCATCTCGTTCGCCGTCGTGCTGTTGCTCTCCGTGGTCGCCACCTGGACAGCGCGTCTCAACATCGATTCCACGGTGCGCTTTTACTGGCGCTGCACCCTTGTGTTCGCGGTCCTGGCAACATCGTTCGCGCTCCTATTGAGGCTTCGTTCATGAATATGCTGACCATGCTGCTGAAAAGTCTGTTGAATCGCTCGGTAACCGTGCGTTTTCCAGCGCGCCCGGCGGTAAGCCAAGACTACCGGGGACTGGTGCTCTTTGACCCCACCCTCTGCTCAGGATGCTCGATGTGCGCGTTTCGCTGCACCTCGCGCGCCATCACGTTTCGCGCCACCAAGACCGAGTACAAGTGGAGCTACGATCCCGGCCAATGCACCTTCTGCGGCCGCTGTGCCGAGCGTTGCGAATCGCACGCGCTGAGCATGGAGGCGGCGTGTCCGCCGGTGTACCTCGCTTCTGAGGGGCTGAAACGCTCCTACACCATGCAACGCAACCCGCCCGCACCCAAGCCCGCCGCAGCGCCCCTGCCGGCCGCCGAAGCGCTGGGCGCAAACCCTGCCGCCGGAGGCACTCAATGAACACGCTGGACACAATCCCGGAAAAACTGGGCGTAACCGACGCCTGGGTCGAGAAGGGCCGTGTGCATTGGCTTCCATGCGACGGACTGAAGGTGCGCGACCTAGCCAAAACGATGGCCGCGCTCCACGCCCGCTTCATCACCATCACGGCGACCGAACTTCCCGAAGGGGAGGAAATTCGCATGGAGTATCACTGGGATCTCGACGGCCAGTTGCTGGGGTTCCCATTCCTGGTTTCAAACAAGCAGATCGAAAGCATCTACGACCTGTGCGAAGCCGCGAACTGGATCGAGCGCGAGATCCACGAATACTATGCCGTGGACTTTATCGGCCGTGAATACGAACTACTCTTCCTGCGCCAGGGAGATAAGCCCGGAGTGAACCTTCGCGAGGAGGACGAATGAGCTACACGATTCCCATGGGTCCCTACCATCCAGGTTTGGAAGAACCCTACAAGCTGGACCTGGTCTGCGAAGACGAGACGGTCATCGACGCGAAGCTGCATGTGGGCTTCAACTTCCGCGGCATCGAACATCTGGCCGAAACCCGCAACCATGTGCAGGTCATCGCGCTGATGGAACGTGTTTGCGGGATTTGTTCGAACATCCATACTCTCTCCCTGTGCCAGTCAATGGAGGGGATACTCGAAATTGCGCCGCCGCCGCGCGCGCTTTACATTCGCGTCATCATGGCGGAGCTGGAGCGCTTGCACTCGCACGTGCTGTGGGCGGGCGTGGCCGGCAAACTGATGGGATTCAAGACCATGTTCATGCGCTGCTTCGCGCTGCGAGAGAAGGTCATGGATGTGCTGGAGGCGATTTCAGGAAATCGCGTGAATTACTCGATGAACCGTATCGGCGGCGTCAACCGGGATATCGCCGATCCCAGCGCGGTGCTGGCCATGATCGAGGCGCTGGAGAAGGAAATGGTGCATACGATCATTCCGGTGTTCACCACCAGCACAACGGCGCTGTCGCGCTGTGCCGGAATCGGAGTTCTCACGCAGGAGCAGGCCATTTCCTACGGCGTGGTCGGGCCCACCGCCCGGGCATCCGGCGTGCCCCAGGACATCCGCCGCGCCGCGCCCTATGCCGCCTATGCCGACCTTGAATTCGATGTGCCGGTGGAGACGGGGGGCGATGTTCGCGCCCGCCTGCTTGTTCGAGCGCTCGAGATCATGCAGAGCTGCCGCATTCTTCACCAGGCGCTCGCCAAACTGCCTTCGGGGCCAATCCATGCGGAAGGGTCGGACGAGAGCGACATCGCTTTTCCGACGGGAACAGCGACCAGCCGCGTCGAGGCGCCTCGCGGGGAAGTCATGTACAGCGTTTCCTGGGAAGAGGATTCCGACAATCCGAGCAGAGTGCATGTGCGTACGCCAACCTATGCCAACATGCCGGCCATCCGCGCGATGGTGATTGGCGCTCAACTTGCAGAGACACCATTGATTCAAGCTTCCATCGATCCGTGCTATTCGTGCACCGACAGGTAGCCGGACAGCCGGGGGAGCCGAGCCACTTCAACTTCATTTCGTGATCAGGAGAGCGACATCATGCCCAGCTTCAGCGTTATCACCGATAAATGCATCAAAGACATGCTTTGCGTTGCCGTCTGTCTCAGAAAAGCGATTCACCCCAAGATCGACGAGGCGGGATTCGCAGATGTGAAACAGCTTTTCATCAACCCCAAGAAGTGCCTCAGTTGCGGTTCCTGTGTTGCGGCCTGCCAGAGTGGCGCCGTTTTTGCCATCGAGGACTTGCCCGAGGAGCTGAACCACTTCGCCGCCATCAACGCCGCTCACTACAAGAAGTAGCAGCGCAAGCGGCGCGCTCTGTGCGATCGCCGAGAGGCCGCGGATATTGGTTTGCCCCGTCCCTCGGCGCCGAAACATGTTCCAGGAAAGAGCAGCGTTCCAGGATTGCGCACTTTCGGTGCTCAATGCTGAAACGCTCGATAGGGCAGGCAAAGCTGCAATAACGGTGGTGCGGACCTGCTTTCAGGATCGACAACCGGCCGGCGCATTGCCTGCGATGCGGGTTTTTGAAATTGTGAGGAAGACACGATGTCGGCATCACTCGTCCAACTCGGTCCCGGCCTTCGCGTCTCATCGAAAGAAGCCGCAATCGATCTCCCTTCGGCGCGTTTGCGGCTGCTTCGGCTCTCGACCACGGATCGCTGCAACTTTCGCTGCCGCTACTGCATGCCTCAAGAGGGCGTGGCCAAGGTTGCGCACCATGATCTTCTACCGCTCGAAGACCTGGTCGAGATGGTTGGATGGCTGGTGTCACATTCGGGCATAGACCGGGTCAGGCTCACTGGCGGAGAGCCTCTGATGCGTTCAGGCATAGACCATTTGATCGCGGGCCTCTCGGCTATCGAAGGCATTCGGGAGGTATCACTCACGACCAACGGCTCGCTACTGCCTCGAATGGCGTGGGACTTGAAGGCCGCCGGGTTGGGCCGCGTCAACGTCTCGCTGGACTCCCTTGACAAGGAGCGGTTTGCCGAAGTGACGCGCGGAGCCAGTTTGCAGAGCACACTCGCGGGGATCGCGGCGGCATGGGAGGCGGGGCTGACGCCCATCAAATTGAATACCGTATTGCGCAGGTCCACATGGAGGCTCGAAGTGCCGTCTCTTCTGGATTACGCGGCTCAGACGGGCATTGAAATCCGTTTCATCGAATTGATGCGAACCGGCACGGAGCGCGCCTGGTGCGAAGCCGAGTTCGTCTCTGTAGACGAGGTTCGCGAGGGGCTGGGCCTGGAGATTTTCCCCTTTGAGGAGCAGACCATGGCTTCAGCGCAGAGGACCATTGTGGACTGGCGTGGAGCCAGCGTGACGGTGGGCTGGATCACGCCGCGCTCTCATCCTTTTTGCAGCCAGTGCGACAGGTTGCGGATGGATGCACGGGGCAGCATACGCAGGTGCCTCATGGATCCGATCAAGCTCGATCTATCGAACCTGTTGAAGGCTATGGATGGTGGGTCCGCGCTGCGAGAATTCAAATCCTATATCGCAGGGAAAGTTCCGCCGCAGGCCATGGATAACGCTCTGGCCATGAGCCAGATCGGAGGATAGCCGTGAATTTGCCGGCTGGAACTTCTCCCTCCGTCTCCCCTGTGACTGGGTGGACATGGAGACCCAGGACGAATGCATCCTGATCCCGACAGAGGTCAGAACATACGGTTCAACGGGTGTTGAGATGGAGGCGCTGACCGCGGCGTCGATTACCGGGCTCACGGCCTATGAAATGCTGAAGGCACTCTCAGAGGAATGGCGATTGGATGGCCTCCGGCTTGTTGCAAAGCCGGGAGGGCGGAGCGGCAAGTATCGCGCGGAGGCATGAGATGACGGATGGAAAGCTGCTGCACGTTTGCATTTCGGAAAAGAAGGGCATAGCCAAACACGAGATTCCTTCGGCCAGGATAGTGCCTGAATACGGGATGGAGGGCGATGCGCACGCTGGAGACTGGCACCGGCAGGTGAGCCTGCTGGCGCATCTCGACATTGAGTCGATGCGAGCCAAAGGGCTGACATTGAAACCTGGCGCGTTTGGTGAAAACCTCGTCATCGACGGTCTTGACACCGACGGTCTCGGGGTCGGCTCGCTGCTCAGGGTCGGAGAGGTGCTGCTGGAACTTACGCAAATCGGCAAGGTCTGTCACACGCGATGCGCGATTTACTATTCAACCGGCGACTGCATCATGCCACGCAACGGGCTCTTTGCCCGCGTTCTGGAAGGCGGCGAACTGGTCCCCGGCGACCCGGTGGAGGTTGTGCGCCGGGTTGCCCGGGATGCGATTCAGGCCGCCGTGATTACGGTTTCCGATCGCTGTGCCGGCGGGGAGACCATGGATACAGCCGGTCCCGCGGTCGCCAGCCTGCTCAGTGAAACATTGCAAGCCCGCATCGCCTGGATCAAGACGGTTCCCGACGAGATGGAGCAGATTGTCGAGGCACTGACGGACTTTGCCGATCGGCGGGTCGATTTGATTGTTACGACTGGCGGCACGGGAATCTCCGTGCGGGACGTTACGCCAGAGGCCACTCGAAAAGTCATCGACCGTGAGTTACCAGGCTTGACTGAGGCCATGCGCGCGGCTTCCGGATTGCGGACTCCGAATGCACTGTTGTCTCGCGCCGTGGCCGGGGTGAGGCGAGAGACGTTGATTGTGAATCTGCCGGGGAGTCGAAACGCGGCAGTCGAGAACTTGTCCACCATTCTTCCTGTGCTTCCTCACGCTGTGAAGATGCTGCGCGGCGAATCGGCGCACCCTGAAAGCGACGCCGGACGAATGATCGCGCCTATGAACGCCGGGTTGTACCAACTGCAATCCGCATCCACGGTTGAAGGCCGGTAAGGGTGGAACCCATGGTGGACCAAGACGCAAGCCGTGATGCCGTGAAGGAGTACTACGGAAAGACGCTCAGGGACATGTCTGACTTGCAGACCAGCGCCTGCTGTTGTACGGAGCCACTTCCGGATGCGCAGGGCGAGATACTCGATCTGATCGACGAGGAAATACGCGGCAGGTCCTATGGCTGCGGTTCGCCGATTCCACCCGCGCTTGAAGGCTGTACGGTCCTGGACCTCGGCTGCGGCACGGGACGGGACGTCTACCTGGCTTCCCGGCTTGTGGGGCCGGATGGCTTTGTGATCGGCGTCGACATGACGGACGAGCAACTGGCGGTGGCAAGCCGCCACCAGGATTCACAGGCCAGGCGGTTTGGCGGGCAAAGCTCGAACGTCGATTTCCGCCAGGGATATATAGAGGACCTCTCCGCACTGGGGATCAGTGATGATTCGATCGACGTTGTGATCTCCAATTGCGTCATCAACCTGTCGCCAGAAAGGGAGCGCGTGTTCGCCGAAATCTTCCGCGTATTGAAGCCGGGAGGTGAACTCTATTTTTCCGATGTCTTCGCAGGAAGGCGGATACCGCGTGAATTTCAGAACGATCCCCTGTTGCATCAGGAATGCCTGGGCGGCGCCATGTATTTTGAAGACTTTCGCCGGCTGCTGCGCAGCGTTGGCTGTCTGGATTTCCGAATCATGGCCAGGCATCCGGTTGCGATTGGCAACTCTGAGGTGGAAGCACGAGTGGGGATGATCGATTTCTATTCCATTACGGTGCGGGCCTTCAAACTTGCACACTTGGAGGATATTTGCGAGGACTACGGCCAGGTTGCCTATTATCTCGGCACCCTACCCGATTCCCCGTTCCGCTTCACGCTGGACGATCACCATACGTTTCTGACCGGGAAGCCGATGCTGGTTTGCGGCAATACAGCGGCGATGCTGAGTCAGACCAGATTTGGCAGGCACTTCACCATCGTCGGGGACCAATCGGTTCACTACGGGACGTTCGATTGCAAGGCCACGCCCGGCGGACAATGGACCGGTGGACCCTGTCCCGATGGGCCGTGCTGCTGAATCCTCGGCAACAGGGCCGAAAGCTACGATGTGCAATATTGCTTGGGAAGACTCGCCGCGTCCGAGGCCAGGGGCGGAGGTCGCAACACGCGGAGCATTTGACATCCCTGAAAGTGCATGAAGGCGATGGAGCCAACTCGCCCGCTTTCACTCTCACTTCGATGCCAGACGACCCGCGCAATCCGCAGAGCATCCGCATGGTCGATGCAAAAAGGGCACCCCAGCCTGAAACCTGCATGGGGCGCCCGGGATGCATTCAGAATTAACTGTTAGTTCGAGGCAACAGCCTGTCTCTTTGCGCCCCTGACCGCGTCGAGAAAGGATTGCGCCGATGCCGGAGCGGGCACTTCGCCGCGAAGAATGGTGCGCGTCGGGATATCATGGCCGTAAATTGCCTCTGTGGAATCGTCGTCGCGGCGAACATCGGCCCCGGTCAGCGTGAGTCCAGCAAAAACGCCCTTGGCCCGCGAGTAAGTCAGGATTTCGGTGTTCAGCTTCCAGTCTGTATCGGCGGTGGCATGACGCCCAACCGGACCGGCTGCCGCGGAAGCGTCAGCTCCGAGTTGGAACTTGCTGGAGATCAACCGCTCCATTCCGCCGTCGCCCTGGAAAATCATGACCAGGTCAACCCCTTCGACGCCGATCTGCCATCCCGCGCTGATGCCCGTGATGGTAAAGAACGACGGTGCGCTCCATCCGTTTGTGGTCCGGCAAGTGGCAACGCCTCTGCCATTCTCCGCCCCAAACACAAAGCCGCCCTTGAGCAGGTGAGGTACCACGGCCACGCACTTTGCGTGCTCCAGGACCTCTTCCGGAATGCCCTTGTCCGGAGCGGACATAATCTCGTGCAGCACGGCTCCGGCATGATCCAACCGGTTGTCCGTCGCCTCACGATTTGTTCCCGCCCAGCCGACGGATGTCAGACTGAGTAGTGCCACTAACGTCATAACCTTCTTCATGCATCTCACCTTTTTTCTACCCATGCGCAACGTCAGTTGCTCTACGCGCATTTTGAGGCGCACAAGGTATCTCTCACCTTAGAGCCATCCCCCTGTCGGGTCTGAGCAAAATCGCTCAAGGTAACTTGACCTATCGATGGCATGGAGGAGAGGGTAACCTTTTAACATTCGTCGCACTTGCCGATATGCGATCCAGAGTTTTTAACAAGCCTGAACCACGCGGTCTAAAAGGCTCAGACCGCCAACAGCTTGCCCCTTAGGCTGAAGGATGGCAGGAGCGAATTCGCGCCCGTAGAATCCACGGAGGTTGAGTTATGAACAGTGCTCGCGTAAAGGGAACTTTCGATGAAGTGGCGGGGAGCGCCAAGCGCAAGGCAGGCGGCTTGACGGGCAATGCCCAACTTGAGATCGAAGGCATGGTTCAGCAGGTCAAGGGCAAGGTTGAGAACGCCTGGGGCAAGGCCAAGGATGTGGTCCGTGAGGCCAACGAAGAGGCCGAAGTGCATCACGAATCGCGCATTGAAGCGGGGCTGGAAAATTCCGCAGCGGACATCGACGAGGGCAAGGCGAACTAATGGAAACCGGGCCTGGCGTACCGCACCGGGCCGGGTTCTCGCCTGTCCAATGTCGTGGCGCACCCCGCGGGCAGAAGGCAAGTGCGCACGGTGCGGCGGCGCGGGCTTTCAGCGCGCGTTGGTCTAATCTGTTGAATCCGGCTCAGCGCTCAACGCCGGCGGGCCGGCGGTTTTGGATTTGCGGTCGCGACGAAATCTCAAAATGGCGAAACAGACGCCGGCCAGCAGCACTCCCGCAAACGACCAAAGCAGCGGGCCCGACCATTTCCGGAGCGCTCCCGACCACATGCCAACGACCTTGCGTCCATAAGTCGCCGCGAGCCAGGCGACGAGCGAGTAGCGCAGGGTGCGCGCCGTGCCGTATACGAGGAGAAATCGCTTGCGTGGGACGTCCAAGGCGCCGGCGGCAAGCACAAACGGAGACAGCGGAATGGGCGGGGGCAGCACAGCAGGCAGGAACACTGCCAGGGCTGGATGGTGTGCAACCCATCGGACGATGCGACCAAGCAGGCTTGCGGGCACGTATCGGCGCAATGCCGCTTCGCCGCCTTTTCTGCCGACATGCCAGGTGGAGTATCCTCCCAGGAGACTTCCCGCGATGGCGCTCGCTGCAAGCAACCATGGGTCTCCCCGGTGAGCAACCAACCATAGCAGCAGCAGGTCGGTACTGCCAGGCAGCGGCAGAGGGACAATCGAGGAATCGACCACTGCCACGGAGAACAACCCCAGCGCACCCCATTGCGTGATCCAGTGCGGCACCAGCGCCCGAGGCATGTGCGGCGCAGCGGCTTGTGCCAATGGTCTTGCCAGCATCTTCATGGATCTTTCACTACGGGTTTGCGCTGAAAACGTCATGCCGGGGAACCGGCGGTAGCGCAAGTCCCTGCTCGCAACGATGCGGTCTCCGGCTGCCTGCCGCGGGGAGGCAGTTTCCGCAATTCAGCGGCGGGGGAGTTAGAGGAGTCATCCCGCGCTGGCGTCATGCAAGGCAAACCAGTAATACCGTCGCCAGCAGAACATGCAGCGAACGGGCCGGAGCGCAAACATGCTGAGGAGGGGATCGAATGGACGCAGTTCCGCCTGCTTGAATTGGGTTGAATTGCAGACAGGGCATTTCCGTCGAATCCAGAGCGGATGCGGCAGCCAACTGGGCCAACTCCGATTTGCAGTATTCATGTTTCCCGCTTCCCTTGCTTTGTGCGCCGTGCAGATTAGAACGCGCGTCTCTCTGCCGGGCCCGAGTTCGAGTCGAGCCATGCCAGGATGCATCGTATGCTGGCTGTGGCCAACGCGACGCTGGAATCGGCCGCGCCGTAATAGACATTGAGGGTGTCTCCGTCCGCGCCGATCGTCTGCCCGCACGGAAAGACCACATCCTTGACATCTCCGCCGCGCTCGTAGCTGGTTTCCGGACCGAAGACCCAGGAGTCTCCGCGTTGCAAGCAAACATCCGGGCATTCCAGATCGAAGAGCGCCAGGCCCAGGCGATAAATGCATCCCGATGCAGTCTGCCGCACTCCGTGATAAATCATCAACCAGCCTTTTTCCGTTTCAATTGGCGGGGAGCAAAGGCCTATCTTGTTGGCATCCCACCATCCACCCCGCCGCGCTTCGAGAATGACCTTGTGGCTTCCCCAGTGGCGCAAGTCCGGCGAGTAGGATATCCACATATGAGCGCCGAGACCTGTCATGGGCCGGTGAATCAGCGCCCAGCGACCACCAATCCTCCTGGGCAAAAGGGCAGCATCTTTATCCTCCGGAGACATGATCACGCCGAATCGTTCAAAGCTGCGGAAGTCCTTAGTGAGAGCCAGCGAAACTCCCGGGCCTCCTCGCGCGAAGGATGTGTAGGCCACGGCGTATTGCTCGAGTTCCGGAACATAGGTGATGCGCGGATCCTCGATGCCCCAGATCTCTTCCGGGAACTCGTGCGGGTTTGGGGGCATGGTTGGCTGGGGATCGATCCGCCATCCATCGATGCCGTTGGCGGAGCGGGCGGCACACAGATGCGACAGGCCGTTCGGGTCCTCGACCCGGCAAAGAAGGAGCGTGTCTCCGTCGGCCACCCGCACCGCCGCGGGGTTGAAGACGCTGTTGATGCGATAGGGCCAGTTATCCCGGGTGAGAATCGGATTGCCGCAATGGCGCGTAAACAGCGGAGCATCCAGGCATGGCGCCGGTTTGGGCTGTGCCGAAGCGATAGAATCCGGCAGTTTATCGAGAGGGACTATTGGACTCAAAGGATGCACTCATTTCAGGGAATAGTTGGTCTGCGTCTGCCACTTTGGCCTCCTGCATTTCAAGCAGTGCCATCAGGAACGAAAGCGTCGATTCGGCTCCCTGGTTCTCGTTCACGCGATCAGGATGAAGCCCATCCCTGCATCCGCCTGTGGTGGCATCGTAAAGCGGCACCTGCAGGTCGTTCTTGCCGGAAAACCACCGGAACACTCGCTCGGCTTCATCGTACCATTGCCTTTCTTCTGTCAGGCGGTACACCTCGAGGCAGGCGGAGACGGTTGCGCATGCCTCAACCGGCTGTTGATCGAACCGTGCTTTTTCATTTCCTTCAATGAAGAATCCATTGGAGCCAATGGGGACGAAGGTCTCTTCATCTCCGCGGTGCTGCTCGGCGACAAGCCATTTCAGGGAGTTCATTCCCACTTCGATCATTCTCTGGTTATTGCTTCTCCATCCGGCGAGAATGAGAGCCTGCGGCAGCCGCGCATTGGCGTACGAAAGACTCTTCTCGAACCACTTCCACGTCTCGGAATAACTGCGCTCATAGATATCGAGGAGGCGATTCGCAAGTGTATTTCGGGCGCCCTGGATGGCTCTGTCTCCCGGGAACCAGTCCAGATAGGCTTGCATTCCGAGAATGCAATAGGCCCATGCGCGCGGGCTGGTGAAGGCGAGCGTTGCGGGGACGGCAGCTTCAAAGAGCCTTCCGGCCGCTGCTCTCAACCCTGCATTCTGCGAATGCCCGAGCACTTTCCCCAAAGACCACAACGCACGGCCATGGCTATCGTCGGAGCCAACATCCTCAAGCCATTTGCGATCGTAGCCCAGAAAGTTCCTGAACCTTCCGGAGGCGGTGTTAAAAGCAAGCCACAGGAAGGCCAGGTAGCGATGAGAGAGCCTTGAGTATTCTATGCTTGCCGAGCGCTTATCGCTTTCGTCCAGAAGCACGGAGACGATGAGCGCGCGCGCATTGTCATCGGTGGTGTAACCCTCGGATGTGTTTGGCACGGAGAAGATCGCGTGCTGCAGCATGCCCGTGTCGTCGGTCATCGTGAGCAGGTGATCGGTATTCAGCACCGGCAGGCGATCGACGATTTCCACGGTTGTGCCGTCCTGTTGCGCGGCTCTCGGCTGGAGCGAACGCTCGAAGCGAGCGCGCTGAAAACTGGCCATATAGGCCCGGGCGGTGTTGGGCCACGTGGTTCCGCGCGAGTAGAGATAGGCGCGCTTGCGCATGGCGTGGCGCTCTGCATCGTTCTCAAGCAAGGCTGTAACGGCTTCCGCAATCGCATCGGGATTGGCAAACGGAACGATGACTCCCCGCTTCTCGGCGAGTAGCTCTTTGGCATGCCAGTAGGGCGTTGAGATGATCGCTTTTCCCGCTCCGAGAGCAATCGCGAGGGTCCCGGAAACGGCCTGCGCCTCCTGCAGGTAGGGTGTGATGTAGATGTCGGCCGCGCCCACGTGCTCCACCAGTTCCTCGGCACTCACAAAGCGGTTGTTGAGGATGAGCTGATCGGAAACTCCAAGCTCTGCCGCAAGCGCCTGCAACTGTTCGCGGTAGCGCTCGCCTTCGCGACGCCTGATATGGGGATGCGTCACGCCGGAGACGATGTAAACCACATTTGGATGGCGGGCCAGAATTGCGGGCAGCGCGCGGATCACGTATTCAATGCCCTTGTTGGGAGAGAGCAACCCAAAGGTGAGCAGTACAAATTTTCCTTCCGTGCCGAACTTGTCCTTGAAGAAGTTGGGGTCCATGAAGGGAAGGTCGGGCACTCCATGGGGAATGATATCGATCTTCCCGCTGGGGACCGCATATACTTCGCGCAGCAGTTGGGCCGCCAAATCGGTCATCACCACGAGGCGGTCGGAGAGCCGCGCAATCTCTTCGAGAACGGCGCGCTGACTGGTGTCCGGGTCGCGCAGAACCGTATGCAGCGTAGTGACCAGGGGCATCTTTAGCTTGCGCAGCAAAGTCAGAATGTGACTGCCCGAGGCGCCACCATAGATGCCGTATTCGTGCTGCAGGCAAACCAGATCGTTGCCATTGAAATTGAGGAACTCAGCGGCCCGCTCGTAGGAACTCAAGTCTTCCTGCTCGAGTTCCAGGCGCACCCGCTCCGGATACTGATAGCTTGACTCCGGATCGTTCACCGGTATCGCAAACAGACGCTCGTTGCCGTATTGGGCTGCGACAGCGTTGCACAAATCCGTGGTGAAGGTTGCGATGCCGCACTGCCTGGGCAGGTAATTGCCGATGAATGCAATCCTGGTAGGCAAGGGAAGGCAGCAGACCTTCGAGGCGGCCTGCGGAGACACCGCGTGCGGAGCTTCTCCTGTCATGCGCTCAGGCTGGATTGTTTCACTCAAAGACATGGTCCCCTGCTTTCGCTGGTATCAACGCCGAACTGGCCGTTTCTTCCGGTTTGCACGCGCGAGCGTGAACCTCGCCTTAAGGCCTACTTCCTGGGGCGGTAAGCGCTTCGTTCCGTTCCGCCCGGGAAGAACGGGAATCAACACAAGGCTCTGTCCGGCTCTGCCAGCCGGACGGTAGCCCGACTCCCGCTGAGCGGCCACCGAGGCAGCCACTGAGTAGCGCGAAGGCCAAGAAGCACAATCAGTGTGGCGCGAGGCGAATCTGATTCCTCGCGATTGCGCCGTGGTATCGTTCAGCGCATGGTGCGATGCGGCCTTCCTCGAGGCTGCACCAGTCGAACCTCTTGAGCCAGTGGACTTGGCGAACCGCCACGGTTGAGCAGCCCTTCTCCCGTTGAGTCCGCCTGGCTTGCGCCGACGCGCCGCCTCTTCAGCGGGTCGCGCCCTCCCAGTTCCGGCGATGCGATCCCTTAATGCCCGACGCGGAATTGGGAAAGGTACCCGAAGAGCCCAAATACCTTGAGGAGCCAAAGAATGATGACGATCACAACCACGCCGTTCAGTATCCCCTTGATCTGGCCCTGCATGGGGATGAAGCGGTTGACCAGCCACAGAAGCAGGCCGACGATAGCAAGTGTGACGACTACAGTGACAAGAGGCATTTTGCTTCCTCGCACGATGCGGCTGGCTAAGATCCGCAGGCATCAGGTGGACCGACTTAGCTCAGTGGCCATGACGGAGATGAGATAGAGAACTCGTCTTCAGGAACATTATTTCAAGCTACAGGCTCGAATGCTGAGCTATTCCGCTCAACCCGCGGGGGACTGGACGGAGGCCCCGGCCGCCTCATGCCGCGGTTTGGCAAGCCAGCGGGGAGCCCTGTTTGCCGGTTCTCTAAGGCTTCGCGACGCCGGACACGGATGCGGGCGCCGATGCGTCCACTGTTGTCTTTGAGGCTATACCTTCTCTCGCCTGCTTGTTTGGCGGCGTCTCGGCGCCGACGGGGAAGACGAGGAGTTGTATCGTCCCCCATCCCGCGTCTGAACCCGTCGCGGCCTGCTTGCCCAGCCCCAAGGTTTTGAACTGGGCGTCGTTAAACCCGAAGTGGTCAACGAGGTACTCGCGGATGACCATTGCCCGAGCTTCCGTCAGCACCAGTTCCTTTTGGGTATCGCCTTCCATCCCTCCGGAGACGACGACTACGGCAAAGCCGAATTGATTTCTGGCCAGAAACTCCCCGCCGTTATCGAGAGACTTCTGATTCTTCAGCTTGGCAGAGTCGCGTCCATCGAAGAGCTGATTTGCCGAATACGTGAAGCTCTTGAGGGGTGCGCCCGCGGGCAGCTTGTCAATTTCATTCTCGGACAGATCCGCGGAGTCCTCGTACCCCCGCTTCTTGAAATATCCACTCAGCAGAAAGTTGTGTTTCAACGCTTCCATGTTCTCGCGGAAGTCGGTAACTCCCGCTTGCGCCTGCACCATGGTGTCGCTGAGTGACCCGGTGGACCGCTGCAGGTTGGCGTAGAGCTCCTTGTTGTTGATAAGCTCTCCCACAGACCCCTGGCCGGAGTCGATTTTGGCGCTTACCGAGTTCAGATGAGCCGTTGCCTCGGTCACGTTCTGGATAACCTGCTGACTGCTGGACAGCATAGTGCTCGCCTTGGCCATCAAATCCGACATCTGCAGCGGTGGTTCGCTCTGGATCACATCGCCATCCTTGACGTCGGCTTCCCCCGCGGATCCAAATGAAATGGCAAGGTATTCATTGCCCAGCAAGCCCTCCGTCTCGATGGAAGCCACAGAATCCAGCTTGATGATCTCGTGCGTCGATTTGTCCAGATCCATCACTACAGTGACCTTGCCGCCCGGACGGTGCGGCAGGGCAATGCTGGCCACAGTTCCACTGTGGACGCCGCCCACCTGCACATCGGCCCCCGCGGCAAGGCCCGCCACGTTGTCGAATTGCGCCTTGAGCTGGAATGTGGAGCGAAACAGGTAGGCCTTGCTCCCGATAATGAAGACTCCGGCGGCGAGAATTGCCAGCGTCACAAAGATGAATGCTCCGAGCCGAGCCACTCTAGACATGTTCCCTCCTACGAATGCATGAGAAATTCCTTTACGAACCCGATGTCGCTCTGCCGAAGGTCTTCGAATGTGCCCTCGATCACCACGCTTCCCTGGTCGAGCAAGGCCAGGCGGCTGGCGATCGTTTTGGCGCTGAACATATCGTGTGTCACCACGATGGATGCCATTTGATGCTCCCGCTGGAGCTTGAGAATAAGTTCGTCGATCTCACCTGAACTGATGGGGTCAAGACCGGCGGTCGGCTCATCGAGAAGCAGGATCTCCGGGGCCAAGGCGAGCGCTCTCGCCAGGCCTACGCGTTTTTGCATTCCCCCCGAGATATCGGAAGGCATCTTCTCGATGTCGTTTTCCAGGCCCACCTCGGCTAGCAACTTCCGCACCCGGTCATCTCGCTCGGAGCCTGACATCTCCCGCCTGTGATGGCGCAGAGGAAACGCGACATTCTCGGCGACGGACAGGGAGTCATAGAGCGCCGCATGCTGGAACAGGAAGCCCATTTTCTTCCTGATCAAACCCAGTTGATCCATCGGCAGGCCGGTGATGTCCTGGCCACCAATACGAATGGAACCGGAGTCAGGTTGATTGAGACCGATAATCAGCCGCAACAAAACACTCTTTCCCGTTCCGCTGCGTCCCAGTACGGCCAGCGTTTCCCCGCGGGCGACACTCAGGCTGATGCCATTGAGGACCTTGAGATTGCCGAAGGATTTGTACACGTTGTCGATGGCCACAACGGGCGCGCGGCCGTCCTGCTCGAATTCTTCCTGCTTCGTCGCGATGTCGTCGACAGTGTCCATGGTTGCCTCAAATGCCTTTCAAACCAGGATTATGGAAAGACGACGAGAATGAATTTCACCAGCACCACGTCCGCCAGGATCAGGAACAGCGAGGCCAGCACCACCGAGTTGGTGGCCGCGCGGCCCACGCCCTCGGCGCCTCCGCGCGTTCGCATTCCTTGAAAGCAGGCAATGAGCCCGATGATGAGTCCATAGACAGCGGTCTTGAAGGTGGGGGGTAGAAACGCATTGAAGGTCGCTCCATGGAAGCCGCTTTCGATGAATTGATGGAACGAGAGCGGCTCAACCAGGGCTTGCGCGAACCAGCCTGTCAGCAAGCCGCAAGCGTCGGCGGCAATGGTGAGCAAGGGAAGCATGAGGATGCAGGCCACAATGCGCGTCGCCGCGAGAAGCCTGTAAGGGTTGATGGCGCACGCTTCGATGGCGTCGATCTGCTCGGTCACTTTCATCGAGGCCAACTCTGCCCCGATGCCCGCGCCCACGCGCCCGCTCACCACGAGGCCGGTGATCACCGGTCCCATGACTTGAATGACCGAGTAGACCAGGGTGGCGGGAAACATCGACTTGGCGCCGAATCGACTTAGACTGTAGCGGGCCTCCAGAGAGATGACAACGCCGATGGCGGCGCCGGCCAATGCGACCAGGGGCAGCGATTTCGATCCAACCTCATCGAGTTGCCGAAGCAGTTCGCGACCTTCAAACGGAGGCGTCACGGCGGCCCGCGCTACCTTCCAGAAAAAGATGCCCAGCTCTCCAAACCACTCGAAGAACCGGTTGATGAGCAGAGCGATGGAGTGCGCAGCCGCGGGAGCGGGCATGGCGGGCTGGACCTGAACCTGGGTCCGGGTATCTCTGGATTCACCAAGGGCCAGATCGCTCAATGGTTTGGTCCAGGGTCGGGCGCACCGTGCTGACTTTTCAAGTGCATGCGGGACAGCATTGAGTGAGGGCCGCTATAGAAGAACTCGAGGCCGATGTTTCCGCCCATATAAATCAGCAAATTGTAGCTGCCCATCCGAAGCGCATCTTTTGCGCCATACCGGGCCGGGTACCAACCGTACACAGCCGTCGTCGAAGCGGCATAAGGCGCCAGCAGCGCGGCGAAAGAAAAAACGCGGCGCCCGTCCGCTCCGCGACGCCCCGTCAATGTCGAAATCATGGCGTGGCTGGTGCGCGGGAAAATGCCTGCGCATTCGCAGCGGTAATACAGTGTGTCTTCTCTGAATAGCTCGGCGAGCGCATAGCGCGACGTGGTTCCGACAGCCGCCATGCCGAAGTCGGAGCCAAAGCGCTTGCCGAATCCTTGTGCGCCTTGTTTCCACTCCGGCGGAGAGTTGTCCAGTTGGTTGATGCCGGCAGCGAAAGCTGAAATGCCGATCGGATACGGTCCGAACGCATCGAAGACATAGTTTCTCACCATGGTTCTCTGCGTCGGAAGCATGTAAGTCGGGCCAGAAGGCGCAAAAGCTGTGATCGCCGCATCGTGTGGAGCGTCGGTCTCGACGGACGGCGATTGCGATCCTGCGATTGCAGGGCAGAGTCCCGACACGACGAAAATCCAAAGAATGAGACTTGCCGCGCGAGTTCTCATGTCAAGCGCTCCTTTGAAGGATCGAGAATTGGGCTTGAAGATAGGAAGGCCATTGCCGATTCCAAGAATCCGATGAGGCCGATAGCTATCTCGCAGCGGCGTTCGCACTCCTCCTGAATGGATCCATTCCACAATTCAGGCCATGCGGGCAGCATGAACCGCGTTGGGAGCCAGACACATTTACAGCTTGTCATTTGGAAGGCTGAAAGGATGGTCAAATCTGCTCGGCATTTCCAGAGCATGGTCCGCTAAGGCAAGGGACGTTGCTGGGCGCTGCTTGTGCTCCTTAAATATGTATGCATACCGCGCGTGTTGCCTATAAATTGCCGCGGTAGAATCGGTCGAGCGAAAGCCTCAAGTAGTGCGATAAACACTGTCTAGTCAACATGTTTGTAGCACAAGAGGCTTTCGCTGGTTCAACGTTCACGAATCATGCAGGCTAGAAGGGTATGTCGTCGTCGGAGATTTCAGCAGAATGGGAGTATTCGTCCTGGCCGGCTGCTGCTGCGGGAGGCCGCTGGTCGAAGCTGGCCGCCGAACTTGAGGAACTTGCCGGGCGACTGTAGCCGCCCGCACCTGCGCCGCCACCCGAGCCTTCTTCGCGGCCGGTGAGCAGGACCAGTTCATTCACCAGGATCTCGGTGCGATATTTCTTCACGCCGGTCTCCTTGTCATCCCAACTGTTCGTCGTGATCTTGCCCTCGATGTAGAGCTTGGAACCCTTTTTCACGTAGTCGCGGACGATCTCGGCGGTGCGGTTGAAGGCTTTCAGATTGTGCCATTCGGTGCGGTCCTGCCAGTTACCCTGCGCGTCCTTCTGGCGGTCGCTGGTGGCCAGGGTGAGGCTAGCCACCATGGTGCCCCCGGCGGTGGAACGAATCTCAGGGTCTTTCCCCACATTGCCCAAAAGGGTGACTTTGTTAACGCTTCTTGCCATGTCTTGCGCTCCTGTCCATTGCCAATACTTGCTGTCGCTGAACTAGATCTGGCACCCCCGAATGGAACCTGGCGCCTCTGGACAAAACCTCTTGCAGCAGGAACCAACCGGGCGACCGGCGGCTTCAAACGCCGGCCTTTCCCAAGCCATTTTTGACTGCCGGCGCCGCCTGCCGATGCAGCCACTGGCTCTGGGCGAACGGGTACAAGAAACCAGTATGCAAGCAAAATCATACTATAGCGGCGCCATCGGCCTGGTGGCGTGGAATTGCGGGAAGGCGCGGCGGCCGGATCAAGCGCTCTCTTCAGACTGCGGCGAACTTATTTGCGGGCCAGAACCTGCGCGCGCCCCAAACCTAGATGCGCCTCAAAGCGTCCAATGGCGCAGAGCCTGAAACTGCCGCATTGGTATACTATCGGAAGGCAAAGCTGGTTTCTAGGGCTCCGGCACATAGGGGGCTTTTTTTCTTGGGTGCCCGGCAATTTTCCGGGGAAAGGGAAGCATGGGAACACTGCTGGAATCCATCCACTCGCCCGCCGATCTGAAGCGTCTTAATTTCGCGCAAATGACGGAGCTGGCCGGGGAGATTCGCGAATTCCTCATTCAGACGCTCTCGAAAACCGGCGGCCATCTGGGACCCAACCTGGGCGTCGTCGAGTTGACTCTGGCCCTGCACGCCGTCTTTTCGACTCCGGACGACAAGCTGCTTTTCGACGTCAGCCACCAGGCCTACATTCACAAGATCCTGACCGGGCGGCTGGACCGGTTTGACACGATTCGGCAGCCGGGTGGGCTGAACGGCTTCATGCTGCGCACCGAGAGCGAGCACGACTGCTACGGAGCCGGGCACGCCGGGACCGCGCTTTCGGCAGCATTGGGCATGGCAGTGGCCCGCGATCTGGCCGGCGGCAAGGAACACGTGATCGCCGTGGCCGGAGACGCCGCCTTCACTAATGGCATCTCCTTCGAGGCCCTGAACAACATCGGCGAGCAGACCAAGCGGCTGATCGTGGTGCTCAACGACAACGAGTGGTCGATCGACCGCAACGTGGGCGCCATCGCCCGCTACTTCCACAGAATCGTCACCAACGAGCACTACAAGAACTTGCACGACTCCGCCCATCGCATCATCGAGAAGCTGGGCGGCAAGACCGCGATTGAAGTGATGCGCCGCGCCGAAGAGGCCGCCAAGAGCATGCTGTGGCCCTCCATCCTCTTCGAGGAGTTCGGCCTGCAGTACTACGGCCCCATCGACGGGCACAATCTGCCTTTGCTGGTGGAGACATTCAAGTTTCTCAAGGCGCAAAACCACCCCGTGCTGCTCCACGTGTTGACGCAGAAGGGGCGGGGCTTCCAGCCGGCGCTGGACGGGCAGAAGAAGTTTCACGGGCTGGGCCCCTACGATCCGGAAACCGGCCAGACCAAGCCCTCCGGCCAGGCCACCTACGCCGAGGTTTTTGCCAACACGCTGGTGGGCCTGGCCAACCAGGACGAGCGCATTGTGGCCATCACGGCCGCCATGCCCAACGGCACCGGCCTGGACCTCTACCGGCCCCATCACCCCAAGCGCTACTTCGATGTGGGCATCGCCGAAGAGCACGCGGTGGTGTTCGCCGCCGGGATGGCGACCCGGGGCTACCGGCCCTTCTGCGCCATCTACTCCACCTTTCTGCAGCGCGCCTTCGACCCTATCGTCCACGATGTAGCCCTGCAAAGGCTGCCGGTAGTCTTCTGCATGGACCGCGCCGGTTTGTCGGGCGACGACGGTCCCACGCATCACGGCCTGTTCGACATCGCCTACCTGCGCGGCATCCCTGAAATGGTGCTGATGGCGCCCAAGGACGAAGACGAACTGGCCGACATGATGAAGACCTCTCTCGAGCTTCCCGGCCCGAGCGCCATCCGCTATCCGCGCGGGGTGGGCACCGGAGTGGCGCGCAAGCCGGAGCCCAAGGCCATCCCGGTGGGCAAGGCGGAGATACTGCAGGACGGCTCGGATGTGGCCATTCTGGGGCTGGGGCCGATGACCACCCTGGCCACCGAACTGGCAGCGCGGCTGGAGCGGGACGGCTATTCGGCGGCCGTCATCAATCCCCGCTTCGTGAAGCCGCTGGACAGGGAGATGCTGGAGGGCTTCAGCCGCCGCGTGGCCGCCTTTGTCACCTTCGAGGACCACGTGAAGATGGGCGGCTTTGGGTCGGCGGTCGTGGAGGCCCTGAGTGAGATGGGCAGCGCGATTCCGGTGGTGCGCATCGGCTGGCCGGACCGCTTCATCGAGCACGGCAAGATCGAGGACCTGCGCGCCAAGCACGGGCTCACCGTGGACGCGGCGCTGGCCCAGGTTCTGCCATTGCTGACCCTCAGGCGGCGTCGCACGCTGGTGGCGAGCTAGAGCGACTCCAAGGCTCAGGCGCCCTGTGTGAAACGTGTGAGTGTGAGTGTGAGTGTGAGTGTGAGGGTGAAACGAGGCGGCTTTTCGGTTCATGCGCCCTTTGTGAAACTGCCCGGAGGCTCTTTTTGAGAAGAGAGCTGCAGGGCATCGCGCCCTCGGTCTACACCGATTTCGGGATAGAGATTATTGAAGCGAAAAGCGGTGTCTTGGCTCAAAACGGGCTCAAAACGGCATAAAAAGAGGCAAAAAATGGCCTTTCATGTTTGCCGATGAGTTAACATGGTGGCAAGAGTAAGTTATTCATTATTATACACTTGACTGCATTTGGAGGGTGGGAAAAAGGGCAAAAAACGGTAGGGGGGGTGGGGTACGGCTCTTTTGAAGCCCGATTCGGCGGCTTGACCTACACCTCATTCCATCTACCAGTGTGCGCCAGGGGAGGGTAATTATCGGCAAGCAGGGCAGGAAAGAGGGGACAAACAACTGCGCCGATGTTCGGCCGGCGGGATCTGGCGCGCTGGACCGAACCGAAATGCCCGCCGGTTTGGGGTCGTGGTTTCCCACCCATCCGCGGTGAAACTGCGGATGGATGGGGCACCCGGCACCTGCGGTGCGGCGGGCGCGCTTCGCGCATGAGGTTCGTGGTTTCCCAGGTCCCCGACAGCGAGCGACTGTCTGTTTTGTCAAGGAAAAGTTTCGTGGCGGTGGGCGATCCCCGGAGTTTTCTTAGGCATGGCGATCTTTCCGCCCGATGGAATAGACGGG